>Ga0208916_10000690_pt1 | contig 15413 bp, 16 predicted proteins | sample DEB19_08_DNA_5_FD_184523 | JGI IMG/M metagenome (GOLD analysis project Ga0208916, IMG submission 184523) | Aqueous microbial communities from the Delaware River and Bay under freshwater to marine salinity gradient to study organic matter... | ecosystem: Environmental > Aquatic > Marine >... | reverse complement strand
GATACGAACCCAATAATGAATCTTGGTATATACCAATAATTGGAGCATTTCCCGATGGGCTGATCATCTGATACGGGATTGCTGCTAAGTGTCTTAACTCTGTTTCTGCCAGTACATTCTGGGCCATGTGCATATTCATCTCATCTCCATCGACGCACACTGCATACTATGCAGTGCTATCAATAATCATCTATGTTTCCATAGATGGCGGACTGTATCTTAAGCAAGTTCAAGATGGTTAATCTCTCATTACTCACCCACACCCGTTCAGTCTCTGAACGCCTGCCATATCCTATCATAACGGACTTAGACAGTAACGCTGCGGATCATCCATTTCAAGTTTTATCCCCCAAAACTATCATATATCACATTGTTTACCATTGGGTACGGCTATTAACCGTGGTCCCCTTATAACGTTTCCATTACAGGGTGGTAGTGATATCTTTAGGAAATTCCCGATCATCAAGGTGTGTTGCATATAAATCAATGTATTCAGTTGGAACTTCTAAATTATTGTCAATGTGGTATTTTTTTATTTTTTCAAAGTGCTCTAATACCTGTGATGATATTATTTTATTACCTTTTTTTAAGTTTTCTTTACAAGATAGCGGCATTGTATTCATCCAATTAAATGCAAATAACTGTTGTTCTAAATCAAATAAATCAAATTTAGATATCGGTATAACGTGGTCGATGTGCCATTCTTTTCCATAATTTTGCAAAGTATATTCAGCGGAGTAGGTCATTATCCACTTGAAATATTCCTCCATAGTACAACCAAGATATTCTATTGTGTGTTTAGATTTCTTAGTAGTACGAGTTAGTCCAACATGTATTCTTGAACGTATACTTCTTATAAATTTGGTTTCGGGATGGTCTCGTTCACAGTCTTTGCATTTAACTCTATTTGTGCGAAATCTGGTATTTGGTTTAATTTCACAACAATAGCGACATTTTGTATTATCAATGCCGATAATTTCTTGATGTAACTTTTCTATATCTTGTCTTTCAATCCGTTTATTCGTTTTGAACACAGTGGCTTGTTTAATTATTTGCACTCGGTGAACTTCATCAGTTTGATATTTATGCTTTCGTCTGTTATTATTACAGTCTTTGCACGTATTTCGGTTCTTAATGAATTCTGAGATGTCCTTAGAGACAGAACATTGTTTGCACGTCTTATCGCCAGTAGTTTCGCAACTATTATGGTATTGAAGTTTTTTTCTATTATTATCACAGGATTTGCAGATATTCCTCTCTTTTATAAAGAGAGTTGCATCTTTTGTATTGGAGCATTTTGAGCAGGTTTTAACGTTGACAATTATTGGTTTTGTGTCGGTCATTTATAATATATGACGACATCTTTTTAAGTAGTTCCTATAAATCATTTAATTTATACACTAGGGGATTGCAACTTTTTCAGTTCCCCTGTTCCGACCCCGATGGAGAGTGTTGTCGAGTCGGCATTGTATGGTTTTGTGTCCCCGACGTTCATACGGAACGTGTCGCCTTTCTTCATAATCTTGACGATATGACACATCATACTCATTCTATGAAGACTTGGCTGTCTATTAAAGAGGACCGCATCGCCGTCCATCATATGACGATGCACAATATCCCCGTCCCCCAGTTTAATAGATAGACGGTCAACGTATCTAAGCGAAATATTCTCGCCGTTTTTACGTTCCAATATTTTAGCACCAGGATAAACGTCCGGACCATTCTGAACTAACTTCATCAAGAAGTCTCTGTTTCGGTCATTTACCATAATCGGCTTAGTAATATTTTGCGCAATCTTCATCGGCACACCGAGTTGCCGAATAGATAAGTTCGGGTCACCAGTAATAACAGAACGGGCACTGAAATCTACACGTTTCCCCATCAGATTACCTCTGATGCGACCGTTTTTACTATTCAATCTGCCCATAATGCATTGAAGTGGACGACCCGAGCGCTGTCTTAAACTATCCGCCCCTTTCACTTTGTTGTTCACAATCATAGCGATGAAATACTGTAACTGAATAGACAATCCCTCAATGACATTTGGCGATGCATTGCTGGCAATCTTATCAGCCAAGTCTTTGTTGTACCGAATGATGTTGCTGTAAATGTGGGTCAAGTCGTCTTCGCTGCGTTGCTGAGCGTCAAGTTTTACCGATGGACGCATAGCAGGCGGTGGCACAGGCAATACTTGACAAATCATCCATTCAGGGCGCGACCATAACGGACTAAATCCCATAAACGTAATGTCATCGTCAGAAATCCTACGAAAGTTTTTTAGTAAAATTTCGGGGGTCAACCGAAGAGTGATGGACTTGGATTCGTTTTCACTATTATCGGTGTCAATATTTTCCCAAATAGCTTGTATAGTCGCCATTCCTTCCAACTTTACTTTATCCGGCTGTTTGCAACCGCACCCGTCCTCGATATTGTCTCCACATCGTTTGACCTTTGACGCAATATTGTATACGTAGTCCCATCTTTTTTCTGAATTCATGTCCATTGCGTGCATATGCTGTTCCTTGTTTAGTTTCAACTTACTACATTTGAAGCAGATGCATTTGCTAATTTTCATTATTTCTTTGATATGCTGTATAAATAGCACAGGACGAGCCAATTCAATGTGACCAAAATACCCAGGCGTGTCAATGTATGTATATCCATCGGTTGGACATATTGTACGTGGTTCCAGAACACCCATTCGTGGGTCAAATAAGCCATTCGGCTCGGGTGCGTTATTTTTGTACGTATCGCGGCTAGTAACTTCGACAACAGAGCTTCTTCGGATTTCTTCTGGTGACAACATACTAAATTGCACACCAATGATCCTAGAAGGCATCTTCTGTTCGTTCATACTTGACTTGTGAGACGACATACTAATATTTACCCTATAATTATACTGTTTATATTTTTATATGGTTGTTTTCAATTTTCTACATATGTAAATTTGTATTATTTTGTAACTGTTTTTATAGTTCTTGTAAAAAATTGAATTACATTCATATCTGGTTTGTAAGTTAACTATTTATACCTATTTATTACTTCATAAACCCCAATCACCATGTCCAATTTCAAGCAATTCAAGTCCAAGGCATTGAATGTCAAATCTAAGAGTGCTTCTTCCTCTAAGAAGACCAAATTAAGAAAAAATAAGGGCGACTCCGACAGTGACGAAGAGGAGGTTTCTGAGTATGAAACCACCTCAGATTCTACGTATGAACCTCCTAAACATAAACCTCGTACTAGAAGCAATAGTGTGCTTGATGAGGACGACGATGAGGACATTGAAGATACGGAGGATGAGGAGGAAGACGAAGATGAGGAGGAAGATGACGAAGACGAAGATGACGAAGACGAAGATGACGGTAAAGACGCAAACGTTAATATTAGTCGGTCTGCCATACAGAAGATTATTTCTCAGATCTTCCCATCTAAGTATATGTCCAATCGCGCCAAGCAATCCGAAGAGGCTATCCAAAATAAAAAGTCAAAGAAAACAAAGAAGGCTGTACCCGAAAAAAAACGTCGCAGACAAGTCGTGGAACTCGATGAAGAAGAAGATGAAGATGAAAGCGAGTATGAAGACGATGAGGAAGATGATGATGGAGAAGATGAAGGTCTATATAATATTCTACTTCTTGATGGAATGGACGGACAGCCAGCCGAAGACGACTACAATGAAGAAGATGATGATGCAGAATGTGACAGCGATGACGAAAAGATGTTTATGAGGGAAGCGTATGAAACCGTAGACATTCCAGCAGTTAACGATAAAAAGGCGAAGAAGGCCAAGAAGCAGAAAGCCGCTGAAAAGTCCAAAAAAGAGGCCGAAGATGAAGTTGAACTAACCGATGTTCAGCAGGAATATTTGGACCTGGTTGATACAAAGAAGACATTGACTACACAGCTGCAACGGAAGCCTACAAATAAGATTTTGCAAAGGGCCGTCAGGGAATGTGATGCGTCAATCAAGGACTTGATCAAGCAATCGCGTATTAACAATGCGAAGGCATATCATAAACTTATTCATTCGCATAAGAAGCAGACAAACGAAGTGGATTACTTCAAGAAGAAGCTCTCTAACAAAGAACAGCTTCAAGTTATGAATGACTTGAAGGAAATTAATAGTTACACCAATATAAATAAACCGTATCGTCTCGCACTACTGGACGCCAAGATGCCAGCAAAGTTCAAGTCTGTGGCTATGCAGAAGTTAAGTGTATTACGCTCAATGGACCCCAGTGATAATGAGTATTATAAGATCAAGAACTGGGTTGACGCGTTTATGAAGATACCATTTGGTGTCTATCGTGGTCTGACAGTATCAATTGACGATGGCGTAGATAAGTGCCACGAATATATGAATGACGCAATGACCACATTAAATAATTGTGTGTATGGTCTAAATGATGCAAAATTACAGATTATGCAGATGGTTGGACAATGGATTTCTAACCCTTCCGCTATGGGTACTGCGATTGCGATTAAAGGCCCGATGGGTACGGGTAAAACTACCTTGGTCAAGGACGGTATTAGTAAAATCCTTGGGCGAGACTTTGCGTTTATTGCATTGGGCGGAACTGGCGATAGCAGTTTCTTGGAAGGCCATTCCTACACATACGAAGGAAGTACGTGGGGTAAAATTGCCCAAATCCTGATGAATAGCAAGTGCATGAACCCTGTAATCTACTTTGACGAGTTAGATAAGATTAGCGATACACCTCGCGGAGAGGAAATCGTAGGTATTCTAACTCATCTGACAGATACCTCGCAGAATAGTCAATTCCACGACAAGTATTTCTCGGAGGTGGACTTTGATTTAAGCAAGTGTCTGTTTATTTTCAGCTATAACGACGAAAGCAAGGTAAATCCTATCTTGCGCGATCGTATGTATCGCATACAGACAAAGGGCTATGATGCGAAGGAAAAGGTCACCATCGCACGCAACTACTTGTTGCCAAAGATACAGGAACAGGTTAACTTTAAGGACGGGGACGTTATTATTCCAGACGAAACATTGCAATATATCATTTCAAATGCAGGTTTAACTAGCGAAGAAGCTGGCGTGCGTAACTTGAAGAGATGTCTTGAAATTATTTATACAAAGCTCAATCTCTTCCGGCTAATGAAGCCAGACACGAAGATCATCGGAATTGACATTGATTTAAAAGTCAGTTTCCCATTTACAGTGACAAAGCGCGAAGTTGACATTATTATTAAATCAGAAGAAAAACAAAATCAAAGCATGTTATCTATGTACGTGTAAGCGACTTGTTCGCATAAGGGTTGTATATTTGTATTTTTTACGAATATACAAACGACTTAAAAGGTGTATTACGATATATGTAAATGGACATGAATTCTTGTACAATTGATGTTGAATTGATGGCAAATGCCAAAACACAATTGGACGGTTTATTGGAAACATCACAAAATGAAGATTTTAAATGTATTGCGCAGTTGGTTAATTCTTATCTTAGAAAATATTGCAAGCATAATATTGTGTCTGATATGATTGATATATCAGACACACGTAGTAAAACTATTTATTATTGTGAATATTGCAGCCTAACATTTGACGGGTTATCGGCGCCTAAATAGTATATATTATATGTTGGAATGTACTAAACTTACTTCCCTATTTCACTTGGACGTCCACCAGAATTCCCCCCACGTGTGTTTAATAGTTGTGTTTGTTCAGGCGTTAGTTGCAGTTTGCCCATTGTGTTGGTTAATCCGTAACTATTGCCAGATGGTCCTCCGGGTGTGCCAAGAAATTTCTCGTTCATGGGGGGTTTATAGTTCGGTGAACAATATAACTCATCAAATCCGTCTACTTTTGTACATTGAGTATCTCCTTGAATGGAATTCTTGCCGTGTATGTCCTTAGGATTAACAATTGCTTGGTCATTTACTATATTACTGAATGCTTCTCCTAATGGTCGGGTTAATGTAAATCCGTCGTATGGGAATTCAATTGCAAATATACTATCCTTTGAATATGGTACGATGCGAATGGTAAAACTCATAGCTATAAATATTATTAGATATAATGCTGCTATTACTACAATATGTTTTAATTCTAACTCGGAGGTAAACATGTATAAATTGACATTAGATATTTTTTATTCTATAATTCCCATTGATTGACTAAATATGTTAATAATATTTGTCTTAAATGTACATAAATAAAATGTTACTTATATATATATTGACATTATACTTGATATGGCAAACCTCAGTGATCATGAACGTTTAAATCTAAAGAAGTTGGTTACTGAAATGGAAGGCGAAGATAATACTCATAATATTCGTAAGGTGAAACATAGTGTGCCTATGCGTAACGACATACGCGCAATGGGCCTTCTAGGGAAGACCCATAACAGTGTGAAGAAGAATAATCCAGATGCATTTAAATCGTTGTGTCAGACAAAATGTAGTTTCTTATATAATAACTACACTGATATCTTCAATAAATTGCTGAGCGATGAGCTAGACTTAACTATTATGACTAAGCTATTGACTGTATTGAAATTAATTGAGGATGGCAACACTGACCAACACGAGGGGTCTGTTATGGTAGGTAAGATATTGAAAGAATTGTATGTAGATAGTGCGGCTAGGCGTATTGAGAACCTAGATAAACAGCACGAAGGTGAACAGGTTGAAACCAATGCGGGTAAGACGGTTTCTTGGCGTGAGTTCAAGAATATGAAATAAATATATAACGTAAACAGTATAAAAATATTCGTATATTATGATTATTCAAGATGAATACACATAATGTGGACGATCTAATTCGCCAAATTAAACTGTTTCGTATGCAGAATACACAACAGACTTATTGCGATAACTTTGCTATCTTAAAATTGGTTGTCCACGATAATCAATTGAGAGATAAATATACCAGTTTGGTTGATACCCATAATAAAAATATGTTGGAACGATTTTACCCGGATTCCGGATTTGACTTATTATTCCCAGATGACGTTGCATTTGACAAGGAGGTATCAACCAAGTTTGTTGATTTAAACGTTAAGACTGAAATGCTGTATGTAAATGTCGCACAGGAAACATTTTCCGGTTGTGCGTTCTCGGTTCACCCACGTTCTAGTATTTCTAAGACACCATTGATGCTCGCCAATCATACTGGCATTATTGATGCAGGTTATCGCGGAAATTTAATTGGGGCATTCAGGTGGCTAAACGATGATAATTCGGCACATAGCTATAACGTAATGCAATATACACGGTTGTTGCAAGTGTGTCACCCCACTCTATGTCCGATTTATGTTATTCTACTGGAAGACAATACTTTATCTTCTTCTGAACGAGGTGCTGGGGGGTTTGGGTCAACTGGTTTATAACCCTTTATTTTGTAACCTATAAAATAACTCTTTATTTTATAGATTTAACTATGTCGGCAGATGACCTAACTCAATTATATAATATGCATGTCTATAAAGGCAAACGATATTACAAGAAGAGATCAAAGACCAACAATAGTCGTGTAATTGCATTTGATTTAGATGAAACATTAGGTTCTTTCGCAGATTTAGAAATATTATGGACGGCACTTCAAGATTATACGGACGACGATGTGCCAGTCAATTTTGATCATTTACTAGATATCTATCCTGAATTTTTACGTTATGGTATATTACCAATATTGGAGCACTTGCTTGAAAAAAAACGCACAAATGAGTGTAGTCATCTATATATTTATACAAATAACCAATGTTCAGTAGAATGGGTTGACATGATAGCTAGATACTTTAATTACGCATTACATACAAAAATACCCGTTTTTAATCAGATTATTTCTGCATTTAAAATTAACAGTCGGCGTGTTGAACCTTCTAGGACCACACATTCAAAAACTTATTCTGACTTTATTAAATGTACCTTATTACCAAAATCAACAGAGCTCTTCTTTGTAGACAATACTTACTTCCCTAGTATGAAACATACTGACGTTTATTATATTCAACCCAAGCTATATATCCATCATCTATCAACGCAAGATATCATACAGCGATTTGTAAATTCCGATCTTTTTGTTAAGTTATCCCACAGAAAGGGATCAATTCCCCAGGATACTATGCATAGTTGCTTACTTCATGCATTTATCCAAAGTAATGCATACACTACCGGCAATCCAAAGTTAAAAGATCTAGAAACTGATATAATAGTTGCCAAAAAGATTATGTATCACATACGTGACTTTTTTCAGTTGTCTAATATAAAATGTCGGACAAAACGAAAGCGGGTTCGTATTGGACATATTACACGACGAAATAAGTAACGCATTGTTATGTATTTGTGTAATCATATGCCATCATAATCAATTGTTCTTCGGTTGACAATTTTTGAAATGTAATACATTCATCAAACTTGTATTGTATAAATCGGTTCATTCCATTCTTACACATGACTTGTGTGCCGTTGTCCATAAACTTAATATCCACTACAATCGCCCCATTTGTTAATATTCCTGTTCCGTTTCGTATCCATCTTATATGCTTTCCTTTATGTAGTTCGTTTATTTCATCTACATAACGGTACCCTATCAACTTTTTACATATTTCCTTCTTTTTATCTATTTGACAAATTTGTTCAGATACGAGTTCATATATTTCGGTTGCTATACTTGCCATAGTTTTATTTTCTAGATAATCGTGTTTGTCAGTTTCAATCTTACTTAGTAGGTTATCAATATCTAATGTTGAGAACAAGTTGGGATCCTTTAATGCATCTTCAAATAACTGATTTATATTTAGTTCTTGGGTGTTCTCCATTTGACATATATTATGTTCATATATCTTTATGTCTTGTCCTTATGTCTTGTCCTCGTATATATCGGGTATGGGAAGCTTGGCCCAATATCGGTCAAATGTCTCTGCTATTCCGGTGTTGATTAATAAGAATATTGCGCTACTAAATATAATATTTGCATCATATTGCTTTAATTCGTGTTTTCGCAAAGGATTAAACCTTAACATCAAAATTAAACATACAACCGTTTGCATAAATATTTTTAATTCATTTATGTATGTGGGATTAAATGCAACTATACCCAAAAATAATGCTATATATCCCCCATACAGTGCTGCGCTGAGGTAACCGTAGTTTTTACCGGCATAATCAATTATCTCATCTAGCTTTTCTATTAGACTATTTGTCATTTCTATCGCAATATACATGTTATATATATTTTTGAATATAGATAAACAGATATTTTCACCTTACACTAATAGAACTAATGAACAAAATAGCAAATAAATATTTGGTTGAGGAGAACATTGGGTCGGGCTGTTTTGGTTCTATTTTCAAAGGATTAAATTGTAGAACAAATACGCGGGTTGCGATTAAAATGGAGAACACCGACACTGATGTAAAAATACTTAAAAATGAGACGACTATTTTGAAGTATTTATACGACCAAGGTTCTCGTGATATACCAATTGTTTATTGGTTTGGTATACATAATAATAAAACGTGTATGGTAATGTCGCTATACGACTGCTCGCTTCACGACTATATTCAACGAAAACCATTACCTGTTAATAAAATAGATATCATGATGCGTTCCATGATAAGCATCTTCCAGTTTATGCATAGCAAATTTATTATACATCGCGATATTAAACCGCAAAATATAATGTTAAAGGACGGTGAACTTTATCTTATTGATTTCGGGTTTGCCACATCTTTTGTTGATGAGAACTCTGACCACATTATAGATGACGGCAAACGCCTACATATCATTGGCACCCCGAAATACGTGAGTTACCATATTCACGCAGGTTCTCTTCCAGCACGTCGCGATGATCTGATTTCACTCGGTTATGTATATATCTATTTATGTAATAGAAGTCTCCCGTGGGATACGTTAACTGATCCCGATAACACCACCTCGTCAGAATATGAAGAAACTCATATTTTGAATTATAAAAATAAACAGCGGAAGGATTTAAAACATATTGAGAACATTCGGCCGTTATGTAAGACGATTACCTCGCAAATTGAGAACTTTCTAAACTACTGTTACTATATTCAATATGACGACAATCCGGCATATGACGCGTTAATTAATATATTCGTGTCGCCATTAATTCATTGCACCCGTATTGAAACCCAATCCGGTACGTGATCCTCGGGGTTGCTTTATAATACCCTTCTGGGTAGACTTTGGTCGGTTAACCACTACCGGTTTGGGTAGATCGCCAATAAATTTACGTTCAGTAGTTTGTACGGCGGGAGTTTCAACTGGCATATCCACTTCATTGTTTATAAAACTATATTTACTCGGTTTGCTCTGCGAACTCGTCGGCTCAGAAGTAACCTCTGCGGCTTGTTTCGGTTTTGCATATTCTTGATCTATTTCCCGAGGTTTTTCTGGCGCAGTTTCTGGTATGAGAGAACCTTCCCATATTGGCACTTCATGTGCAGATATGTCACACATTGGTCTACTACATTCCTCGTTCTCACACATTGCATCAAACTCCTCCCGACTACAACTCAACTTTGTTGATAATATAATATAGATCCCGAATGACACCGACCCAACTATAACCATCATTATAAATATATTGGCCATTGTCCGCTTACTCACTCCTAAATTTGCCATTGTTATATACAATTAGAAAACATAAATATCAAAGGATATAAACGGTTGGACCTATATGATAGTATAACGATGAGTTCCGATACTGAAACACACACCGAAAGATTGACTGGTAAGGTCAAGTGGTTTAATAATAAGGCGGGATATGGGTTTATTACTATACATAATGGTGAAGGTCAAGATAGTGATATCTTCGTTCATTTTACAGCCATTCGTGTAGTTAATTCTCAATACAAATACTTGGTACAGGGCGAGTATGTAGAATTTGATCGTGTTAAGTCTACCACGGGTCCACACGAGTATAAGGCGTCTGATATTACCGGAATTAAGGGCGGTGAGCTTATGTGCGAAACACGCAACTTGTCGCAACAGACCTCTCGTGCTCCCCGACCACGACGAGATGAGAACCCAACTACTAGTAACAATGGTGACGAAGGATATACCAGTGTTAAGTCTAAGCGCACACAAAAAGCTTCTGCTCCTAGAACATAAATTCCATAAAATTGAAAACCTCTTATAATTATATAAGGTTTTCAATTCTCACCATAAATCACAATTAACCAGTTATTATGCAGACGCACGTTAATATTCATAAACTAAGAAGGGGGATTAGATATACATTTACTACTACACGCGGATCTACATTTAGAGCGACACTTGATACTTACCAATCAATCAATGGTATTGCTAAGTTGGCCTTGCGATTACGATGTGTAGAAAGACTAGCCGGCTTCCTCTGTATACCAATTTCACATATAAAATCTGTGCGTGCTTTTGCCTTGACTAACTCTATCGTACATTTTCCATATCTCATACCGGAAGTCAGCATGATTATAAACCAATACCTTTGATAAATAAATTGTAATGAATTAATTTATAAATATAATATAGCCGACGAATGTTAGAACTCACCGATTTAAATACTTTTTTGAAAATATTTGCCGGTAACAATATCACATTTACACAGTTTATTAATAAAGCCCAAGTTCGCGTTGGCAATAACCTTCGTCCATTGAAAGATTACAAGTTAGCCAAGAATATTCATATAGACGACATCAAAACTCTTTTTCATCTCATAGAGAACCGTGACGACTACCTAACTCGCTTTTACAATATGTCTCTTCGTGTTCAACCCAGCAATTATATCATTCGCGACCAAGTCTCGCCCATGAAAAGCAAAGCCATGAATAATAATGAACACCCATTATTCAAGAACTTCATTCGCAATCTTCATTTGTTAGATATTTTACAGAATACAAAATCAGGTATTGAGAACATACCAACATTTATGGACGTATTAAAAGACCTTTATTTGAAGAATATTATTGATTATAAAATATTAACTCCAAGTTCTCTTCATTATATGAACGAAGGTAGGTTAGGCAGTGTGTTCTCTTCGTACTATTTTAGAGCCTCTATTATGAACCCATTTCTAGTATATTCATTAAACCATTCGCTGTTAAAAGGTACCAAAATATTCACACCGACACTTGGCTGGACTTCCTATTGCTATGGATTTTTAGAATGTCCCAGCGTAGTTGAATATGTGGGAACCGATGTCATACCCAGCGTCTGCAAAAAAACTGCCCAGTTCGCGAAAGAACATTCTCCAAACACGACTGTGGACATTTATTGCAAACCATCTGAACAGTTGTTTAAATCAAAGGTCTTTATGGATAAATACAAGAACCATTTTGATGTTGTGTTTTTTAGTCCTCCTTATTATCGTCTTGAATTATATGATGGGGAGAACCAAAGCACTACAAAATATGATACATATGAAAAATGGCTAGACAAATACTGGAATGCCACCATTCAACTATGTCAGCATGTTCTCCAACCGGGCGGTCGGTTGTGTTATATTTTATCGGGTTATGGTTCTGATAATACAAAAGAGAATTATGATTTGTTAGACGATATGAATGCTATTACAAAAAAGCATTTTACATTCAAGGGCAAGCAACCCATGTATAACAAGAACGTTCACGTGACAGCCCATCGTGAGACGAGCGAACAAATCATGTTATTTGTAAAAAAATAAGGCGGTTTATGATATTTATTACGCTTGTTTATATTTCAACTGCCCATTTATACATCATAAAACAATTGGATTGTTTCAATCGTTTTGTCAGTTCTATTTATTTTAATTAAATAACTGACCAATAAAATTTTGTTTGTACTTTTCTTCGTTTTCGTTGCACATATTATTATACAATTCATTATTTATGATGGTTGGTTTTCTTTCGTGAGAAACTATCTTATCATACACCTCAGATCCTGGTATAATGTCTCGTATAAATTTACAAAATGTTTCCCCGTTCTTAGTTCTACTATATTCGCTTATGTGACGATTGCCTCTTGAACTATTCATTGTGTCAATTATAGGTATTAGATTTCCCGTTCTATCCTTATCTATTTCTCCATCCCATTCACTGCTATTCGGAATAATGTGTTCTATGCTAAACTTATTTGCTAACAACATATTAATCGGGATTCTTTCCTTGTAATAATAAAACATAATTGCCTTTTCAAAGAACAATAACGGTCGGCGTTTATCTTTTTGATTATTTCCATTTTCACGTTTTCTTTCATATGGATTATTGACTTCTGCGAACAATTGACATAGCAAACTATTAAATAGTTCTGTTGTTAATTTATTACTAATAATTTCAGGAGTAGACAATAGATTCTTTACAAGACTGTCTATATATGCACCAGCGGCTTTATATGCAAGTAAATCCAAATTCTTGAAATCTTCTCTTTTATCTTTATCTTTTAAATCGCTTACCATAAAATGATAAAGCAAACATTTTTCCACACTTTTTTTTATAAGAGAGGTATCTGTTTTTTTATGTTTGTATCCAATTATACTACTTAGTATCCCATACATATGATTCTTTTGCAATTTACGCAATTTACCTTGACACGTATTATTGAATAATTTGCTATTAATTTTGGTAGTAAAAATGGACAATATTATTTGGTTTAAAATATCACAAGAATCCAGAACTGTTTCTTTAAACTCATTCACGGTTTTACTAGTAAATGCATTAGCATAACCGCCGTACAATGCTTTATATAATTTAAAATACAACGACGAACCATCTACATCAGTCTCGTCAATAAACTCGTATTTTTTATGACATAGATTTTGAAATCCTACAATAAAATCGTGTGCATTAATTGCATCTTTTGTTGGATCATAATTATAACAGTTTAATGCCTCGCCATTCGCCTTGTTTTTATAATATTCCCTTATACATTCTTCTAATTCAGTTTTAAAGATCATATCAGTAAAAATAAAATCGGTTTCATTAAATAACCGGCATGCTAATAATTCAGTTTCTGTTAATTTAGAATTATATTTATTTATATCTTCAAATGTCTTACATAACTCATCTGTATCATATCCTTCAAATAGATTTACATTAATTTTTACTGCCGAGTCAAAGTTTTCCGATTTTTTAAGTTTTAATTTTGTTTGTATTTTTTCTTCTATTACTTTTTCAAATTCGTCACGAAACCCTTTAATTTTAGTATATAAAATCTCATATCCATTTTTATTGAAATATACATTATACTTAAAATTCACAATTTCACTATACGATAAATTACTAAAAATATGTTTTAATGTATCTACATCTTCTTTGTCAAGTTTAATACTATCAATTAAATCATTTAATTCGTATAAATATTCATCAAATAAGTCAAATGGTCTATCAATAAAATGCTTAATTGCGTTAATCCGATTATTGCCGTCAATATTTGAATAACATATTTTCTGCGAGTTGGTCTCTTGGCCAAATGTAATTGCGTGAACGCTATTCTCTGTATCGAAAAGAAATTGTATGTAATATTTCTCATTTGGATTTTTCTCGTTTTTAGGAGTTATATCCCATTTTCTTTTTCTTTGAAATTTTGGTTTACTTATTTCTTGGTTGTTGATTTTAGATATAAGTTCCTTGACATTCCATTGCTCATTTTTGATTCGCTTGTCCGTCATGTTAGTGATTTATACATAAAATGACGGAGAACCTTTAACTTGTTTATTAAAAGTATAAATCTATTCCAAGTCCGCAAGTATTTCCGCTGGGTAATTCATATCCTTCAACACTCGTATGCCGCCTTTCAATTTAGATATCCCAGGTTTCATCTTGTATTTATAATCAAAATTTCCATCGGGGAGAACGAGTACTGACATTTTATAGTTACGTACCACGTTAGATTTCTTGAAGTGTTTACAGATTTTTACATAATGGGTTGTTAATAAAAATCGCACATTAGGATACTTACAAAGATACGTCAAAAATGCTTTGCCTGCCTGAGCAGCCTCTTCGGGGTTTGTCCCGCTATATAATTCATCAAAGATACAGAAATGCCGGCTCTTTGTTGTGTCTAGGTTCTCGTTAATAATATCAATAATGTCTTTGCACCTTCGCGATTCCGCTTGGAACAAACTATCCCGTTCTGATGTATCTGGTATGTTCAAATATGAATGAATATGTGTATATGGATTGATTGTTGCAGATGTATAAAACCCACACCCCACCTGTTGTGAGAATATAACATTCACAGTAGTTGTTTTCAAAATCGTGGTTTTACCCGCTTTGTTCGGAGCACTAATGATAATGTTCTCTTTCAATGAACAATCATTATTTACAGCATCTTCATTCATTAGAGGAGGGTAATATTGTTTCTTGAAATCACATTCACCCATCTTATCAAAGCTAGCGAAATTTACAACGCCAGATTGAACATTTTTATGTACACCTCCTAGATTATTCAT
>Ga0208916_10000689_pt1 | contig 15429 bp, 13 predicted proteins | sample DEB19_08_DNA_5_FD_184523 | JGI IMG/M metagenome (GOLD analysis project Ga0208916, IMG submission 184523) | Aqueous microbial communities from the Delaware River and Bay under freshwater to marine salinity gradient to study organic matter... | ecosystem: Environmental > Aquatic > Marine >... | reverse complement strand
TCCTTCATCACCGCGCTTAACAGCCATGATGGCATCCATGAGACGCAGACCTTCAAATGCATCACGGGCGTAGCGAACTTCACCAGGGAAGATGGAGGCAAGATCTTGTTCGACATATGCTCGAGTAAGCGCTGCGCCACCAAGAACAACCGGCCACTTATCTGAAAGGCCTCGCGATGTTATCTCTTCAAGATTTTCCTTCATGATGACAGTGGACTTAACAAGAAGTCCAGACATACCAATTGCATCAACTTCGTTCTCTAACGCTGCATCGATGATTTGGTTAATAGTCTGCTTAATTCCGATGTTGACAACCTGATATCCATTATTCGAAAGGATAATATCCACAAGGTTCTTACCAATATCGTGAACATCTCCCTTAACAGTTGCAAGCAACATACGCCCGCGCCCTGCATCACTTGTCTTCTCCATATGAGGTTCGAGATAGGCAACCGCTGACTTCATGACCTCAGCGCTTTGTAGGACGAACGGTAGTTGCATCTCGCCTTTGCCGAAGAGCTCTCCAACCACCTTCATGCCTTCAAGTAAGTGGTCATTGATAATGGCTAGAGGTGCGATGCCTTCAGACATGGCGGTATCAAGATCCTCATTGAGGCCAACTTTTTCGCCATCGATGATGCGTCGCTCAAGCCTTTCGCGTAAAGGAAGGGCAGCAAGTTCAGAGGCTCGGATGTTTCGCGATGCAGCTAGTTCTACACCTTCGAATAACTGGAGAAATTCTTGTAATGGATCGTAGGTACAAACATCGCCATCATAAGTTCGGCGATCGTAGATCAGGTCGAGCGCAACTTCCTTCTGACGAGCTTCAATACGCGCCATAGGCATGATCTTGGAAGGATGAACAATTGCTGAATCAAGCCCTGCCTCGACACACTCGTGAAGGAATACCGAGTTCAAAACAACTCGGGCAGCTGGATTGAGTCCGAAAGATACGTTGCTGACTCCCAAAGTAGTCTGCACACCTGGATACTCGGCCTTGAGAGTTTTGATAGCGCTAATTGTTTCAATTCCATCACGACGCGTTTCTTCTTGTCCGGTTGCAATAGGGAATGTCAAAGTATCGATCAAGATATCCCCAACATTCATGCTCCAGTTTTGAGTCAAATCTTCAATGAGACGACGAGCAACGCGAAGCTTCCAATCAGCAGTTCGCGCCTGTCCCTCTTCATCGATTGTGAGAGCCACAACTGAAGCTCCATGTTCTTGTACCAAAGGCATGATGCGTGCAAAGCGAGAGGTCGGTCCATCGCCATCTTCGTAGTTAACGGAGTTGATAACACATCGACCACCCAGTGCTTCAAGTCCTGCCTTTAAGACAGCTGGTTCTGTTGAATCAAGAACGATTGGAAGAGTTGACGCAGTGGCAAAACGCGAAGCGATTTCAAACATGTCGCGTGCGCCGTCGCGACCAACATAATCAACTGAGAGATCGAGCATATGTGCACCGTCTCGAATCTGATCTCGAGCGATCTCAACACAGGTTGCCCAATCTTCGGCAACAAGTGCGTCTCTGAATGCACGTGAACCGTTGGCATTGGTACGTTCTCCGATTGCGAGGTATGTCTTATCTTGTCTAAATGGAACGTATTGGTAAAGCGAGGATGCGCCGGGATCGAGCTCGGGCACTCGGCTCTTGACTGAGTGTCGATCGAGTCGTCCTACGACAGCAGCAAGATGAGCTGGAGTTGTTCCGCAGCATCCACCGATAAGTGAGATTCCATAATCATTGACAAAAGTTTCAAGAGCGGTTGCCAACTCTTCAGGACCAAGTGGGTATTCAGCACCCTTTGCGCCCAGAATTGGAAGACCAGCATTAGGCATTACCGAGATTGCGCACGTTGCATTCTTAGACAAGTATCGAAGGTGCTCAGACATTTCGGCTGGTCCGGTGGCGCAGTTAAGTCCAATGAGATCAATCTCTAATGGTTCTAAAGCGTTGAGCGCAGCTCCAATTTCAGAACCAAGCAACATCGTTCCAGTTGTTTCAACAGTTACCTGTGCAATCAGAATGACATCTCGTCCGGATTCAGTAATCGCTTTACGGGCTCCGTTGACAGCCGCCTTTGCTTGCAGAAGATCTTGAGTTGTCTCAATCAAGAGCGCATCAGAACCAGAATCCACGAGTCCCTTTGATGCTGTGTAGTAGGCATCTCGCAGATGTGAATATGTGGTGTGGCCAAGGCTAGGTAACTTTGTTCCCGGTCCCAACGAACCTAATACAAAACGCGGTTTATCTGCAGTACTAAAAGCATCGGCTGCCTCACGTGCAATCTTTCCACCCGCAAAAGCAAGCTCATAGATGCGATCTTCAATTCCGTACTCAGCAAGATTTGCCCAGTTCGCTCCAAATGTATTTGTCTCGATGGCATCAACACCAACCGCGAGATAGGCGTCATGGACGGAGCGAACCAAGTCTGGGCGAGTGACGTTAAGAATCTCATTACACCCCTCGTAATTTTGAAAATCTTCGAGAGATGGATCGGCAGCTTGGAGCATTGTGCCCATTGCTCCATCAGCAATTACCGTACGAGTAGAAAGGGCTTGACGGAGTAGGCCGTGAGCCATCGAAGGTTCCTGCTTACCGCTCGTCATGGTGCAGAGGTTATCGTAAGGTGTACGTCATGGAGATTCATCAGATTCCTGATCTGCGCTCACCTGTGATGGTGATTGCATTCTCAGGGTGGAACGATGCCGGAGAAGCTGCAACTGGAGCTGCCTCGCACCTTCTCGCATCATGGACTGACCTATCCACTGATGTTGTCCCAGAACTCATTGCAGATGTTGATCCAGAAGATTTCTACGATTTTCAAGTTAACCGACCAATGGTTGAAGTGGACGACTCAAGTATCAGGAGTCTTACTTGGCCCGGTACGCAGGTATTTGGACTTCGAACTCCATCACTCAGCCACGATTTCGTTGTGGTTCGTGGAGTTGAACCATCTATGAAGTGGAAAACATTCGCTGCAGACATTCTCGATCTTGCCGATGATCTTGAAGTGGATATGGTCATCACATTGGGCTCAATGCTTGCCGATACTCCACACACTCGACCCATTACTGTCAGCGGTAGTGGTGCTCACCCAGAAATCGCTCGCCGTCTCGGTGTTGAGATAAGTAAATACGAAGGACCGACCGGGATACTTGGAGTTCTGCAGGATGCATGCGTGCGTCGCGGTATAGATGCGATCTCTCTATGGGCTGCTATTCCACATTATGCATCTAGTTCGCCGTCACCCAAGGCAACGCTTGCTCTCCTTAATGCTCTCGAGGATTTTCTAGAAATATCACTTCCACAAGGTGACCTTCCTGAAGAGTCAGCTTCGTGGGAAGAAGAAGTAAGTGAAATGGCGAAGGAAGATTCAGATGTTGCTGAGTATGTGAAGGCGCTCGAAGAAAGCAAAGATTCATCTGAACTACCTGAAGCAACTGGAGAATCGATAGCTCGAGAGTTAGAACGTTTTCTGCGTAGGCAGAGCGAGAATTAAAGAGTAATCCCTAGAAGCGAATCTAAGGCGCGGGAAAGCTCGCCAGGAACTCCCCCTGTAAGACCTGATTCTGTCTCATTCATCCAGGACTTAATTGCGGCGAGAGCTCGAGGTGTATCAAGATTCTGCGAGATCGCATCAATAACTTCTTGAATAACTGCATCGGTCGGAGCAACCTCCATTCTTGCCAGATTCAATTGAAGTCGATCAATGTCAGTGACCGCTTCTTCAATGAGTGCGTTGCTCCACATCAAATCACTGGAGTAGGTGTGTCCCATGAGAGCCCATCGAATGGCTGCAGGATTGACTCCTGAGTTGATGAGTTTTGAGACAAATACCAGATTGCCGAGAGATTTACTCATCTTCTCTCCATCAAGGCCGACCATTCCAGCGTGCACATAGCTACGTGCGAATCGCTGACCGTTGATGCTTCGGCTCTGCGCCGCTGACATCTCGTGATGAGGGAAGATGAGATCACTTCCTCCACCTTGAATATCGATTGCGTATTCATCGCTCGCTTCTGGATTCAGATAATGCAGAGCAATGGCACAACACTCGATATGCCAACCTGGGCGCCCTGCGCCAAACGGACTAGGCCAACCTGGCTCACCATCGCGTTGTGAAAGCCACACCAGTGCATCAAGTGGATTCTCTTTGCCGGGTTTTTGAGGATCTCCCCCTCGTTGAGCAAATATCTCAAGCATCTTGTCTTGCGAATAATGCGAGCGTTGCCCGAATTCCGAGTCAGAATGCACGCGATAGTAAATATCTGAACCAACTTCATAGGTTGTATCGGCATCCTTCAACTTCTGAACTGCTTCTACGACAAGAGGCATGGCCTCGACAACACCGATGTAATGCTTAGGTGGAATGACGTGGAGATCTGCCATGTCTCCTTTGAAGAGATCGACTTGTGATTGAGCGAGAGCTTCCCAATCAACTCCATCTCGGTGAGCGCGTTCTAACAAAGGATCATCGATATCAGTAATGTTCTGAACGAAATCAACTCTAGCTCCGGTGGCACGTAAGAAACGGTTGATGAGGTCAAATGTTAAGTAAGTGGCCGCATGTCCAAGATGAGTCGCGTCATAGGGAGTGATTCCGCAGACATACATTCTGTAGAGCGATTTCTTGGGAAGCGTTTCCACCTTTTGCGCCGCTGTATTGAAGAGTGACAATTCGGGAACGCTAAAACGTGACGGCAATTCTGGGAGATATAGATCAGGCCAAGCGCGCATAATTCAAACCTTAACTTAAAACGGCGGCCATGGGACAGCTGGCCACTCATCACTTGGAGACGGATACTTTTTCTCACTCAACAATCTATTGATTCGTGCCAACAGAGAAGCAAATTCAATCTCGGTAATGAGTGTCAGAAGCTGGTCTGATTCACCCTGAACAGCGACCTCAAGGCGCTCGAGTTGATCAATCTCTACATTTGTAAGGTCTTTATCTGCCCACTGCCATAAGACGGTCCGCAATTTGTCATCTTCATGAAAGGTCACCCCGTGGTCACAGCCATGGACGAGATCTTTACTAATGGGAAGTAAATGTCCAATCTTTCGGTCAGTGTTATTTACTACTGCATCAAAGAGCGCCATCTTGCGAAGTTGCGCGTTATCTTCTCGGTAGAACATGGCTAGATCGATATTTTCGTCGATATCAATCCACTGTTGAACCATGCCGATGCCGAAAGGGCCATCTCGCAGAACAGTTGGTGGAACTACTCCAAAATCACCAAGTTCACTGATGAGATATGCGGCAAACTCGCGTTGAGCGAGGTTTCCGTCTTGGAAATCCCACAGAGGTCTTTCACCCGCTACAGGTTTATAGATAACTGGGATTGTTGAGTTTTTGAAAGTGCAGTTGGCATAGAGCGTTGCGTTAGAGGCATCGACGAGCCTGCCGGTTACATCGAGGTCGCCACTGATGAGATGTTCGATGATGTGATTCATCGACGATACCCATTGGCTCTGGGACAGAGATGACCTCTTAAATCTATTGGTCCGCCACAGAATGGGCAGGGTTGTCTTCCGGCGTTTACTACAGTGAGAGCGCGTTGCGAGAATTGGTTGGCAACAGATGGAGAAATCAACACTCTCAAAATATCTTGATCGCCACTGAGATCATCAACGTCTATGAAATCTGTCTCTTCCTGATCTCCTTCCGACACCGCTTGAAGATCCACTTGTATCAACTGTCGACTGTCATCGAAGGCGAGGCCAATAACCCCAACCCTAAATTCCTCTTCGATAGGAGTATCTAAGGGAGCTTCATCGCGCGTCAGTTTCGGAATCGCAATCGTTGGATCGCTCTGTTTTATTTCGCGCACCATATAAGTCAGGCGGTCGGCTAAAGCTTGAACCTGTGATTTTTCCAGAGAAACCGAGATCAATCTGGAACCTTGTCGCGCTTGAATGAAAAAGGTTCGCTCCCCCGGCTGCCCAACGGTTCCAGCGACAAAGCGCTCAACCGGATCAAAGAGCAATATTCGAGACGGCATTATCTTTTACTCTGTGATTTGCGCGAGCCGCCGCCAAGGAGGGCTTTGGTTGACTTTTCCATGGCAGTCATTGGGGCTATAGGGCTATATGAATCATTGAACGCAAGCAGGCGGGATTTGCTTCCGTCAAAATCGATAACAGTTACTGATGCTGGATCGATAACCAGGGATTGGAAGTCATCTAGTTTCATCTTTAGGAGCGAAGCAACAACTGCTTTGAGCACGTCACCGTGCGAAACAAAGAGGTGAGTTCCATTCTTCTTCTCGGCCAATGCGTCCGAAACACTAGAGAGTGCACGTTTTTGCATCGTTTTCATCCGCTCACCGTGAGGAAATTGAACCGTACTTGGTCTCTCCTGAATCTCTTTCCATAACTTTTCGCGAGATAGAGAAGACAATTTACGGCCGCTCCAGGATCCATAGTTCATTTCAATCAACGCTTCATCAATGAAATAACTCTTGAGCCCTTGTGAATATTTTGAGTTAAGCCAAGGAGAAATTGTCTCTTCGCAACGTTGTAAGGGACTTATGCGGGCGCTATCGAATGAACTGGCACCCAGTCGTTCCACTAATTCGAGTGCCTGCTTCTTACCTTTTTTACTCAGGGATACACCTGGTAATTGGCCACTAAGGATTCCAGCGTCATTCGCGGTTGAATGAGCATGTCGAATAAATACGAGGCGGGCCACAACACGAAGATTATCGTGCTATTTCTAATAACGAACTTTGAAGGCCGCTATTGCTAGGGTTGCCAACCATGGAGATGAGAAGAGCAGGAAATTCAGGGCTTTCGCTCTCTCGTTTGGGCCTCGGAACTATGACGTGGGGTCGAGATACCGACACTCATGAAGCTGCTGATCAGTGCAGAGCCTTTATTGAAGCAGGAGGCAACTTTCTCGACACTTCATCCACGTATGGCGATGGTGATAGCGAGAGAGTCATCGGAGGCCTCATTGGGACCCTCTTTAAACGCGAGGATGTAGCAATTGCTTCAAAGGCGGGAGTTTCATTTCCAGATGGCGTCAGAACAGTTAACAACTCTCGTCAATCCCTGATTGCAGAACTGGATCGGTCATTGTCTCGACTTGAAACCGATTATCTAGATATTTGGCAGATCCATTCGTGGGATCCACATAATCCACTCGAAGATACGCTTTCGGCCCTCGACTATGCGTATTCATCGGGAAAAGCGCGTTATGTTGGCATTTCTAATTTTTCTGGATGGCAGAGTGCGCGTGCAATAACAATTCAGGAGACAAATTCAGCAAAGGCTCCGATTGTCACCCATCAAGTTGAATACTCATTGCTCAATCGTGAAATCGAAAGCGAAGTGCTCCCCTGCGCCGATGAAACAGGAATTGGAATTTTGGCGTGGGCACCACTTGGTCGAGGTGTGCTCACAGGAAAGTATCGTCGTGGCGTTCCGAGCGATTCTCGCGCTGCTGCCCCTCATTTTGTTAAGCATGTTGAGCCTTATCTACGTGAGAAGCCACAACGTATTGTGGAAGCCGTTTGCGTTGCAGCCGAAGGGTTAGGTTTTGCACCCCTTGAAGTCGCTCTTGCTTGGGTAAGAGATACCCCAGGAATTACGAGTGCGATTGTCGGAGCAAGAACCGGAGCTCAGTTGCGCGGAATTCTCACTTCAGAAGAAATCTCACTGCCCGACGTTGTGAGACAAGCACTTGATGAAATCTCAGCGCCCTAGCAATTCTCCAAGAAGTCTGCCAGGACATTGACACCAAACTCGAGTCCCGAAATCGGTACTCGCTCATCTACGCCATGAAATAGCGCCATGAAATCTAGGTCTGCTGGAAGACGCAGTGGGCTAAAGCCGTAGCCAATGATCCCCAATTCCGAGAGCGCCTTGTTATCAGTTCCACCGCTCATCAGATACGGAACAGGAATTCCTTCAGGATCATGCTTGGTGATTGCGTTACACATGGCATCGACCAGGTCTCCTTCGAAATTAACTTCCAAAGCGATATCTCGCGAAACGGTTTCAATGGTGATGTCTGGTCCGATAATCGAACGTATGGTCTCGTTCAGTTCATCTTCATAACCCGGTAGGAAGCGGCCATCAATCACGGCACTGGCACTACCCGGAATTACATTGGCCTTATAACCAGCTTCAAGCATTGTCGGATTAGCAGTGTTTTGGAGCGTCGCACCGATCATCCGTGCTGTGGGTCCAATTTCCTTAAGTAGCGGACGTAAATCTTTCTCGTCGTATGGCTTCCCCGTCGCTTGTGCGATCTTCTTAAAAAGGATCTTTACTGTCTCTGTATAACGCTGAGGCCAATTGAATTTCCCAATCTTTGCTACAGCTTCTGAGAGCGCCGTTAACGCATTCTCATCATTCATCATCGAACCGTGACCTGCTCTACCAGCAGCGGTGAGTTTCATCCAATGAATACCTTTTTGGGCTGCCTCTACAAAGTAAAGTCTCTTGCCATCTCCCACTGTTACCGAAAAACCACCGACTTCAGAAATAGCCTCAGTGCAACCTGCGAAAACTTCAGGGTGCTCGGCCGCCATCCATCGTGAACCGAATGTCATTCCAGCTTCTTCATCAGCAAAGAAGGCAAGGACAATATTGCGAGGAGGCTTGTAACCAGTTCTTGCCCATTTGCGAACGATCGCAAGGATCATTGCATCGACATTCTTCATGTCAACTGCGCCGCGACCCCAAATCATTCCATCGCGAATTTCCGCACCGAATGGATCGACAGACCAATCCGCTGCATTCGCAGGAACCACATCGATATGTCCGTGCACAACTAATCCAGGTCGGGAAGTATCTGCGCCTTCAATGTTTGCTATGACGTTACAGCGATTTGGTGCTGACTCATAAATTGTTGCCTTAATGCCAACTTCTCCAAGTGATGCAACTACATATTCAGCGACTGCCTTTTCATCACCTTTGCCTTCTCCGAAATTAACGGAAGGAATGCGGATGAGATCCTGGCAAATCTTTACAACTTCTTCTTCGAGAGTCATATCCGTATTCTGCCTCGTTTGGCTCTCCCTCGGTTGGATGCCTTGGCTCACTTTTGCGCGAGAAGGCGCGGCTAGATATAGTTACCCAGTTATTTCGGCCCGAACGCTTAGACTCACATCTTGAGCGAGCGGGTTACTCGTCCGGGTGGCGGAATTGGCAGACGCGCTAGCTTGAGGTGCTAGTTCTCGCAAGGGATTCGGGGTTCAAGTCCCCGTTCGGACACACAGTTACGGTGGTTGGATACAGCAATGGGTTTACGCAGATGGAACTAGGTCGCGCACTCTCATTTATTCGTCCGATTCCCGATTATCCAAAGCCAGGAATCCTCTTTCAAGACATCACCCCACTTCTCTCTGACCCGATTGCATTTGATCGAGTCATTAGCGAGATAGCTTCCCTTGATTCTCACTCCGAGATTGCTGTCGGAATCGAAGCACGGGGATTCATTCTTGCCAGCGCTGTAGCCATTAAAAAGAAAATCGGATTTGTTCCATTAAGAAAAAGGGGCAAGCTTCCGTCCTCTACCTATTCACGTTCATATGGACTCGAATACGGTAGTGATGAGATTGAGATTCATCGTGATGCTTTAACGCCTGGTTGCAAAGTAACTTTGATTGACGATGTGTTAGCAACAGGAGGCACTCTAGAAGCTGCTGTCGCACTGATTGCTGATGCCGGTGGTGTGGTTTCGAGCATTGTTGTTCTTCTCGAGATTGCATCGCTCGAGGGTCGAAATAGGATCGAAAAAGTTGCTCCGGGTGTTCCACTACACGCATTGGTGATTATTTGATGCGTATCCCTCAGATTCAAGCACTCCGAGCCTTTGCCGCGGTACTGGTAGTTATTTATCACGCAGGAATAACATCTGGCGGATATATCGGCGTAGATATTTTCTACGTAATTTCTGGTTATCTGATTACTGGCCTTCTCTTACGTGAATTGGATAAGACGGGAACTCTTGGTCTTCGCACTTTCTACCTGCGACGAATTAAACGCCTTTTGCCTACCTCCTTTTTCGTTCTCTTCATTACAGGTGTAACAGCTTGGTATCTATATCCCGCAACAATGCGTGCAGATCTGGGCAAAGATATTGCTGCTGCTGGAATTTACATTTCGAACTATTTGTTCGCTTTCTGGCAGATGGACTATCAAAATCTCAGCGCGGTTCCACCTGTCGTTATCCACTACTGGTCCCTTGCCGTTGAAGAACAGTTCTACCTTTTCTGGCCATTCATCATCCTCGCTCTCTACAAGCGAGGCGGTCGCAAAACTGTTGGCTACGGCATTCTTTCCATATCGATTGCATCATTCCTATTTAGCCTTTATCAAACTTCAGTAGACCCAATCTGGGCTTTCTACTCATTACCTACTCGCGCCTGGGAACTCGGAGTTGGTGCGCTACTTCTCTATATTCCACAACGAATCAAGTTCTCCGAGAATTACCTCTGGATTGCCCTGGCCCTTTTCATATATGGAACTCTTCAATTCCGCGACAGCACTCCTTTTCCTGGTACTGCGGCGTTAGTGCCCGTTATTGCAACAGCTATTTCGATAGCAGCAGTGCGCTCATGGCCAAAGATTCTGAACACAATCGGTAACCATCGAATCATGCAATGGTTGGGTGAAATTTCATATCCACTGTATCTATGGCACTGGCCACTTCTAGTGATTCCGGCTATCTACTTTGGTCGCAGCCTCACCATTGTCGAACGTTTTGTTGCAGTGTTGGCCACATTGCTCTTCGCGGAGCTCACCCACAGGTATGTCGAGGAGCCACTACGTCACGCTAAGTTGCCTCCGCGGATGGTTATCCGAGGCGGGGTCGCAGCAACTGTAATCTCGCTGGCTTTAGGTCTTGCGATTAACTCATCGTATTCGGATATCGTCACTTTGCAGGATGGGAAGAAAATATCCTTACTAGAAATTATGAAAAAGCCTGTCGTCTATGACGATGGTTGCCATGTCAATAATGGTGAAACAACGTCACCTGATTGCACCTATGGAGTTCGTGGAGCCTCGCGCAAGATAGTGCTGTTCGGTGATTCACATGCGGCGCAATGGTTCCCAACGTTGGAGAAATTAGCTCGAGAAGAAGGATTTGAACTTATTTCGCTCACTAAGTCAGCATGCCCAGGTCCTGCAGTTACAAAGGTTGATACGGGCGAGTATAAGAATTCGGATTGTTTCGCGTGGCGCGACTACGCGTATAAGCGCATTCGAACGATCAATCCAGATGCGGTTCTTGTGAGTGGATTTCAGTATTTCGAAGTCCCATCAAAGTACTCAAGTCGTGAAACCTGGTGGCGCGAGGGTCAAGTGAAGACATTCAACTCACTTCGTGGCAGTTCGCCGCGAATCATCTACATTTCCGATACCCCTCATCCGAATCGTGACATTCCAAGTTGCATCGCATCTGGAAGCCTTGATCGTTGCAATGGTTCTGAACGTTCAACTCCGATCTTCTCCCCCGGATATTTGAAGATCAATCCAACCTCATGGCTCTGCGAACGCAATTGCCCAGGAGTAATTAACGGCGTTGTCGCATATCGAGATGCTTCGCACCTATCTGTCGACATAGCACGCGCTCTCTCGCCAAATCTTCTGGATGCCTTAACTAAGCTTGGCGCGCTCAACAAGACACCTAATGAGCGGAAGTAGTAAAAAAGTGGCAGGATGCCGCCGTGGCTGAATTGGTGTATTACTGCGGAACAATGGATAGCGGAAAATCAACTCTCGCTCTCCAGACTGCGCACAACCATAAGAGTCGAGGTCGTTCAGGTTTGATCTTTACAAATAAGGATCGGGCTGGCTCGGGAGTAATTAGTTCACGTTTGGGTCTTAAGTCCGATGCTATTGAAGTAGAGCCAGAACTCGATATCCACAAGTTTGTTGTTGAACATTTATCTATGGGCGATCGCATCGATTACATCATCTGCGACGAAGCTCAGTTCTATCAGCCAGAACAAATCGATGGCTTGGCCAAGATTGTTGATGGACTAGGTATTGATGTCTATGCCTTTGGAATCCTTGCTGACTTTAGGACAAAGCTCTTCCCGGGGTCTGCACGGCTTGTCGAACTTGCTGATCGCGTAAACACTCTGCAAGTTGAAGCTCTCTGCTGGTGTGGATCTCGCGCTACACACAATGCCCGCACCGTTAACGGCGTAATGGTGACTGAAGGTGAACAAGTTGTTGTCGGCGACGTTGGAAAGAGCGATGAGATTGCCTACGAAGTACTCTGCCGTCGCCACCATATGCGTCAAGTTACGGCGCGCGCTTCGCGTGCAGGTCATATAAGTTCTGATCCCCTCCCATTCAACGAGTAGAAAAGGTACCACCCATGAATACACGCTCTTATGCAGTGATGGAAACAAAGAAGCCTCTCGTTCCCTACGAATTCGATCGTCGCGAAGTCGGAGAGCACGACGTCGCGCTCGATATTGCCTATGCAGGTATCTGCCATAGCGATATCCATCAGGCGCGTGAAGAGTGGGGCCCTGCGATATTTCCAATGGTTCCAGGGCATGAAATCGCTGGAACTGTGACCGCTGTTGGTTCATCAGTGACCAAGTTCAAGGTTGGCGACAAGATTGGCGTTGGCGTATTTGTTGATTCATGTCGCACCTGTGAAAATTGCAAGCAAGGTTTGCAGCAATACTGCCTCGAAGGAATGACTGGCACCTACAACCAACTAGAGCGCGACGGTAAAACTGTTGCGATGGGTGGATACTCAAATTACTTCGTGATCAACGAGGATTATGCGGTTCATATCCCAGCAAATCTCCCACTGGAAGGCGTTGCACCACTCCTCTGCGCGGGAATCACTCTCTACTCCCCAATCAAACATTGGAACGTTGGTCCTGGAAAGAAAGTCGCTGTGATGGGCCTCGGTGGCCTTGGGCACATGGGCGTTAAGTTTGCGGTTGCGATGGGAGCAGATGTCACAGTCCTATCTCATTCACCTCACAAGAAGGATGATGCACTAGCGATGGGTGCCCATCATTTCGTTGCAACTAATGATGACTCTGTTTTTGCTGCACATGCAAAGACTTTTGACGTCATTCTCAATACCGTGAGCGCAGAACTAGATATCAACAAATATGTCTCTCTCTTGAAGCTTGATGGAACCTTGGTTGTAATTGGCCTCCCAGGCAAGCCTTACGCGGTGCATGTTGGGTCACTCTTAGATGGCCGTCGCTCAATCGCAGGTTCGATGATCGGTGGTATTCCACAACTGCAAGAGATGCTCAACTTCTGTGGAGAAAAGTCAATCGTAAGTGATGTCGAAGTCATCAAGGCTGATTACATCAACGAAGCGTACGAGCGCACAGTTGCAAGTGATGTCAAATATCGCTTCGTTATCGACGCAGCAACAATCTAGCTCTTGCTAGATATTCACTCCTAGATAAGTTGATGTAGAACTGTGGCGATTGCTGGGGCAATGATCAGCGCTGGCAATAAGTTCGCAACCGCAATCTTTTTGATATCCAAAAGGCGCAAGCCAATGCCCACAAGCATTAGGCCTCCACAGATTGTCATTGCATCGATTTGATAAGGCTCTAGAACAGAACCTAAGAAGAGGCCGACCAAAGTCCAGACTCCTTGGTAAATCGCCACCGGAATAGCTGAGGCAGCAACTCCCCAACCAAGAGAAGAGGCAAAGGCCATTGCCGCAAAGAAGTCCAGCGATGATTTAAGAATCAATTGATCTAAACCTTCTGACATTCCATCGCTCACACTTCCGAGAATCGCGAGTGGACCAATCACAAAGAGCAGTGACGCCGAAACAAAGCCTTCGATAAAAGGACCGTCACTCGAAGCTTTGAATTTCTGTCTCAGAGTTTCACCAAACTTGTCCAAGCGAGTTTCGAGAGAAAGTGCGGAGCCAATAAGTCCACCGACAAGCATTGCACCCAAGATAACGAGAAGAGTTGAGCCCTTTGGTAGTGAATCGATAAAGCTCGAAGACCACAGTGGAATGAGTGCAGAGGCAGCACCAAGAAGTGTGATCAGACCAAGGATGTCCGTGATGAGGCCCTGTGATTTCTTCGTAAGTCGACTACCGGCTCCAATACCCAATGCAGAACCGATGACAATTGCAATTACGTTGATGAGAGTTCCAAGACCTACGAACATTGTTTAACTATAGACTCACCTAATGAAATTCTCCGAGCTTCTTGGCGTTTTCAAACCCCATAGGACAGTTCCGATTACACCTTGGCGGGCAGAACACAGATGGCAACTCTCCCCTACTCGCGTTCTCATTCTCTTCTTTGGTCTTGCGATATTCGGGCTTGGGGATTCGCTTTTGGTCCAAGGCAACGTGGGCAATGCACCCTGGACAGTTTTTTCTCAAGGTCTTACTCTGAAAACTGGAATGAGTATTGGTTGGGCAACCTTTGTCATCAGCGTGTTTGTTCTTCTCATTTGGATTCCACTCAATGAGAAACCAGGCTTTGGAACTCTGTCGAACATCGTTCTCATCGCAACCTTTATTGAGGTGGGAACACACATCTTTCCTAAGCAGAGCTCGGTATTTTCTGGGGTTCTTTTTTCTCTTCTTGGAATAGCCATGGTGGGATTTGGTTCAGCGCTTTACATCACCTGTGGGCTAGGACCAGGTCCTCGCGATGGAGCTATGACTGGAATCCACTACAAGACTGGGATCAGAGTCGGCCGAGTTCGTCTTGGCATTGAGGTGGTGGTTCTTGTTATTGGATGGCTTATGGGTGGCACAGTCGGAATCGGAACTGCCCTATTCGCGCTCTTAATCGGCCAATCCGTGGCCATTTTTCTTGGAATCGTGGCGCGTTTAACCCATAAGTAGCCCCACGGCTCAACTAACCTTCAGACATCTTCCCTCGGTCTGTGAGCCGTCATTTCACACGGGGTCGCAAACACCCCCGTTACCAAAATCAGGAAGGTTCGTCATGCTCGATAGTTTCTTCAAAATATCTGAACGTGGCTCCACTGTAGGTCGTGAAGTTCGTGGCGGTCTCGTCACATTCTTCACCATGGCTTATATCGTGGCGCTTAACCCACTCATCATTGGTCTGAGCAAAGATGCAGATGGAAAATTCCTCGGTGGTGGAGATGCTCCTAACCTAGCTCTCGTCGCCGCAATGACAGCTCTCATGGCTGGCGTACTAACAATCCTTATGGGTGTTGTTGGTAACTATCCACTCGCTCTTGCAACTGGACTAGGTCTTAATACCTTCGTCGCAGTTGGAATTGCATCAAAGATGACTTGGGCAGATGCCATGGGTCTGATCGTTCTCGAAGGAATCATCATCACCATTTTGGTTCTCACAGGTTTCAGAACTGCAGTATTTAAGGCAGTTCCAGCGCAGCTTAAGATCGCTATCTCAGTCGGTATCGGTCTTTTCATCGCGCTTATCGGCCTAGTCGATGCTGGCTTCGTA
>Ga0208916_10000686_pt1 | contig 15508 bp, 24 predicted proteins | sample DEB19_08_DNA_5_FD_184523 | JGI IMG/M metagenome (GOLD analysis project Ga0208916, IMG submission 184523) | Aqueous microbial communities from the Delaware River and Bay under freshwater to marine salinity gradient to study organic matter... | ecosystem: Environmental > Aquatic > Marine >... | reverse complement strand
AGCGACGCGGCGGCGACGTTCGTCGCCGGCGCCGCGGCCGCCTGTGCTCGTGCGAGAGCTTCCTCGCGCTTGCGTCGCTTCTTCGCCTTCTTCTTCTTCATGAACCCGGTCACGAGCGGAACGGCCGCGGCGACCAGTTGCACGTACCCGAGTTCCGACGGGTCGCGAAGCTGGCGCCGAACGCGCTCGATCGAAGTCCCGCAGCATCGAGCCGCGAACCTTTTGTCGGATTCCGAGTAGGCCATGGGTTCTACCTCGAGCGACGAGAGCCTCGAGCGAGAGCGAACACGACGAGAGCGCCGACGCCGGCGAGGATCCACGGACCGTACGCCATCGCCGCGCGCGCCGCCGGCGGGGCGCCGCCTTGCTGCTGCGGAACCGACGGGCCGAGAGGCGTAGCAACAGGGGCCGGCTGAGGTCCGAACTGGAGTTCGCCGTACCCCTTCTTCGCCGCTCGAGCCTGCAACTTCGCTTGCTGGTACGTCAGGCCAGTCTTCACGACCTGAGTCGCCAGATCGGAGAGCCAGTCACCGAGCCCTTTCGGCGTGTCCGTCTCGCCGTAGACGTCGGTCGGGTCGTCGGTGTTCATCGTGTCGTCCTCGTTCGGTTCCATGCCCCACGACGGGGCCGCTTCGTCGTACGCGTCTTCGGTGCCAGGCCACGACGGCGTCGCGGCGTAGTCGCCGGCAGGCGGTTCCTTGTCCGCTGCGATCATGCCTTGCATTGCCGGCGTGTAGAGCGACGCGACCTCCTGTTCGTCGGTTTGCGCATCCCACCCGCGGAACGGATCCGCCGTCGACGGGTCGGCCGCGCCCTGCGCCTCGTCGAACAACGCCGGCGGCGCGAGACCGGTTGAAGCGGGATCCATCGAGACGATGCCGCCAGCACCGCCGGCCTGCATCATCGTTTCGTCCGTCTCGACGGGCTCCGGCGCCGCGCTGCCGCGACCCTTCTTTCGCCGCCGGAGTCGCTTGCCGATCATGGCCATCCCGGCCGTGGGGGAGAACGCCGCGAGCAACGGTTTGCGGACCTTCTTCGCAACGCGCTTGACCTTGCGCAACGTCTTCTTCCGCAACTTCCGCAGCTTCGAGAACGGGCCGGAGAGTTCGCCGAGCATCTGATTGTCCGTGTAGACGTCGGTCGTCGCTTCCTCGAGCCACCGCTGTTCCTGCGGCGTCGGCTCCGGCATCGCGCCGAGCCCTGCCACACCGCGGCCGGACCGTGCGGCCGCTGCGCCGCGCCTGGCGTCAGCCTTCGCGCGGTCGGCGATGCGTTCCTTCTCGCGTTGCGAGAACTGGTCGTACCGAGTCAGCACGCCTCGTTCGACCATGGCGGTTGCGCTCATCTGCTGCCCGGCAGCCTTCTCCCGCTCTCGACGGAGTCGATCGACGCGGCCGCCCGGCCGCTGGATCTGCTCTCGCTTGCGCTTCATTTCTTCCATGTACGCTTCCGAGAGCTTGCTGGTGTTGGTCCGAGCGAAACCGCCTTGAGCGGCGCCGAGTCCTTGATCGAGCATGTTCGTGCCGTCCATCGTGAGCGTCAGGGGGAAGCGCCGGCTCGGGTCGTACGTGAATCCTTCATCCTTCTTCGTGAGCTCGAGCGGATGCCATCCGCGGTTGGTGCGAGCCTCGAGCCAAATGTGCCGCCAGTGCTCCGGCGACACGCCGCCGATTCGGTACCTGGTCGGGTATCCGATCGTCTCGATGAGAGCGCTTGCGAGGATGACGTGCCCATCGCAGTCCTCCGCGGCGACGCCTCGAGACGCATCCTCGAGCAGACGCCGCGGCGTCGTGAAGACCTCGAGACCGTCGGGGCTCCACGGGTCGCGCAAGTATCGAACGTGCTCGCGAACCCACTGCCACACAGCTTCGACCTCGCCGACCTGGTCGCGTTCCGGCACGTGGCGCACGATCGCCGCCGCGCGAGCTCGGAACCACGGGTCGCGCTTCGCTTGCTCGACGAGCGCGCGGATCTTGCGCACCTTCGCGTCGAGCCCGGCGCGGCCGTCGGGGATCGAGAGCAGTTCATGCATCGAGGAAAAGACCGGGCCGAGAGCCTTGCGGCTCCCGGCCCGGTGGCGCTGGTGTACCGGCTAGGTCCACCGAAGAAGGGAGGGAATGGCTGCCAGTGAGCCAGCCAGCACGAACCAACGCCGCGCGGATCCTACCCGCGACCGCGCATTGCGCGCAACAGGTCGGCGACCATCGAAGCGGCCGGAACTGCCGGAGGCCGCTTCTCGATGTGCTGGCGGATGCGTGCGAGCTCGCCGGCGATCTGCTCGAGAGCGACCGTCATCCGTCGCGCGCATTCCTCGCCGGAGCTCGGCGCCTGGCGCTTGCTACTCGGCTCCGGCATCGTCCTCGCCGGCCGGCAGATCGTCGCCATCCTCGCCGGCGGCAACGCCGGAACTGTCGGCGAGCTCGTGCACGGTGTCGAGGAAGGTCGCGAGCCATTCGCGCTTCGCCTGGTCCTGGCGGATCGCGTTCGGAACGGTCGTCTTCATGTTGTCCGGCAACCACCGCGGCAAGCCTGCGAGCAACGTCTCGACGTTCTGGCTTGTCGCGATGAGCGTGCGGAAGTCCTCGGGAAGCGTGCCGATCTGCGCGAACAACTTGTCGGCCGTCGTCGCCGGATCGGCCGTCAACGCCTGTTCCTGCATGATCGCGAAGAAGAACTTGAGAACTCGGATGTTCATGGCTTCCTGAGGCGTCACGCGGCGTCGCTTCGCGACTCCGTTCGCTGCCGGCGACGCAACCGGCTCGGGCGCAGCGGGAGAGCTTCCGACCTGGCCGAGAACGTCGCGCACGAGGCCGATCATTTCCATTGTCTCCGACGGACGATCGTCGCCGTCGCCGCCGCCGAGCCCGCCGACCAGCTTCGCAAGCTCTTTGATCTGCGGCACGAGCTCGAGCAGGTTGCCGAGCGTCAATCCTCCGCTCTGCGCCGCTGGCGGAATCGCGTAGGCCGGCATCGCCGGCTCGCGCGTGAGAGCCTCGCGAAGCGCTTCCGCCTGCGCGCGTTGGTTGTCGATGAACGTTCGCACCAGGTCGACAACGACCGGCGCAAACGGCGCGATGATCGCGCCGAGACCAGCGAACGGCGAGGCGGGAGCGGGACCGCCCTTCTTCGCTTCGTCGTCGAGCTTCCGCATTTCGGCCAGCAACCGACGATGCTCGAGCTCCGCGGCGAGCCGTTCGTTTTCGGCCTTCTGCACGGCAGCTTCCTCGAGCTTCGACTTGACGCGCACGGAGTCTTCCGAGGCCCGAGCCCGCGGCGGCGCGGCCGCGTCGTGACGCCTGGCCGGCTCGGCTCGCTCGGCCAGGTCGCCGGCTTCCTTCACGTGAGCCGGCGTCACCGCGACGATGCCGGTGACCGGTCCTCGCTGCTGCAACCGATCGAGCCGATGGCGACGAGCCGACGGCGCGGCGGCGACCGGATCGAGCTCGACGCGGTACTGCCCAGCACCAGCACCAGCAGCGGCGAGCCACGTCTCGAGCGAGAGCTTGCCAGCAATCGGCAGCGGCGCGATGTGGTGCGGTTCCTGTGCGTCCGGTTCGCTTTGGTTCCATGCCTTGAGCAGCCAGCCGCGGGGGCTTGGCACGGCGCGGACCATGTCGGGGAACGTGAGGAGCGGAGCGGGGGAATCGGTAGCCGGTACGTCGTTCGTCATGCTGTCTTCTTGAAGATGGTCCGGGCCGCCCAGTACGCGCCGAGTGCGACGGCCCCGTACGTGGCGATCCGCACCGCGTTCGCCGTCGTCTGCACGAGCGCCGACGTCGAGCTTCCGACCGTCTCGACAACTTGCCGGCTGCCACGAATCAGCGACGGCACTACAGCGACGGCAGTGATGACGCCGGCGGCGGCGAGCACCCAGTACACCGCGACGAGCGGCGCGATCCCGAGTCCGTCGTCGCCTTCGATCTCGCCGAGCACGCCCTCGAGGTAGTTGCGCGCGCGATCGAACTCGGCGGCGCGATGCGGCGGCGGTCCTCCGGCGAGCTCGATCTCGTCGGCGAGCTCGAGCGAATCCCGACAGAGCTCGGCAATCTCGGAGAGTGTCGCGGCCATGGTGCAGACTCTAACCCGGAACCGCCCGGTCGGTCCACACCACGGCCGCGACGAAGATCAGCGAGCCAGGCCCGACGCGATGCAGAACGACAGGAACCGGCGTTGCGACCGAACCTCGCGCCGCACGTGCACCAGCACGTCGGCGAGCATCCGGTCGGGAACCCGGCGCAGCATGATCGGGAGCACCGCACCGCGGCATCCGCCGGCGAAGGGAAGGGCCGCCAGGATCCGAGCAGCCACCGCGCGCTTGCGTTCGTTCGTCATGCTCGATGCTATCGACCAGGTCGACGAGCGACTTGATCGACGTTCACCGGTTGCCGGTGGCACCGACACTTCGACGCCAAGCCTCGAGACCTGCAACGCGCGCCGGCGACGCGAACCCTTCAACGATGAGCAGATCGGCGACCTCGCAACCAATGGCTCCAAGGATGAGCTCGGCGCGAACGAGGCACAGGTCGCACGCGAACATCCGCTCGGCTCGACCAGGCCAAACGTACGACCACGACGCATCGACGGCGCACGTCTGCTGCGAACACTTCACGATGGCGGAACCTCCGCGAGCCCGAGTTCGGCCGGCGGTTCGGCGTCCGTCTTCCATTCACCGCAGACGTCGTCGGATCGCGACAACGGAAAGCCACTGACCACCTTCCCGCGAACGTCGCTCGCGATCGCCTGCGGCGGGTTCCGCATGCATCGACCGAGCTCTGGCTCGTGGTCGGTCTGGTTCCAGTAGAAGCACGTCGAGCACGAGAGCCCTTCGATGCTGTTGATCGTCGTTCGTTCGGGTTGCTGTTCTTCGTTCGTCATGCTTCGCCCTCGATCCTGGTGCGCCACGTGTGCTTCGCGTCTGGAACGAAGGCCATCGACGCGATGTCCTTCGTCGTGTGCTTCACGATCCAGCCGCCCGGAACCTGCATGCGACACGTCAGCACGGTTCCGCTTCGATAGATGATCTGCCAGACCGCGGCCGGAGCCTTCGCGTCGGCGATCGCCGCGTCGATCGCTCGTAGTTCTTCGATCGCCGTCTCGTGCACGAGCAAGGCGGCGTCGACGTTGCCGGCGCTGTAACGCACGTAGCGCGAGCCGTTCAACGTCGCGAACGCCTTCTCGCGAACAAGGTACTTCATCGCGGCGGTTCCGTGATGTCGCGCCGCTCCGTCGAGGCGAACGCCGATTGCATCACCTGCGAGAGCAGTTCGGCAAGCAACTGGTTTGCGATCCACGGCGGGATGGTGCCGCCGTTGAACGTCACGCCTTCATGCTGCACGAGGATGAACACGTGCGAGCCTGCACCGATGCGACGTTGCAGCGATTGCAGAGCTTCGCCGAGCTCTCGCCCGACGCGCTCCACAAGGAACGGGTTCGGCTGCGCCGGCGTCATGCCGGCGCCTCGCCGCCTTCCGGCTTGGCGGCCGGCGGCGCTTCGTCGAGAGCGTCGGCGATCCAACGCATGAGCTTCGCGAGTGTTCGTAGCTGCGCCGGCGTCGCCTTGCGCATCTTCTCGGGGTTCCATTCTGCAAGCGAGTCGAGCGCCTGCGCGACGGTGGTGATCTCGGAACGGATGGTGATCGGTTTCGGCATTGGTGGTTCTCTCTCGTGAAAGTGCGCACGCGCACCGGCTCGGGAAAAGGGGAAGAAGGAGAGTCAGCCGGTACGCGCGCGCGGTGTTCGGATCAGAAGGAAAAAGGCGCGGCGGCGCCTCGTCTCACTACGCCGCCGCACCCCGAGCCCAGCCTCGCCGACCGGGCTCTCTGCTCCCTGCCATGCGTTCAGGGAATGCGATCAGACCGGCCGCGGCGGATGCTTCGCCTGCAACCGCGAAACGAGCTTCTCGTGCAACTCGAGCGCGCGATCGACGCCGGCCGGCGTCGATGAGTCGATCGGCGTCGTGACCTCGTGCGTGACGCCTTGAGCGTCGACCCACTGCGCGCGAAGCGTCGGCACCGGAGCCGTGCCCATCGGTCCTTGCATCTTGAGCAGCGGGTTGCCGGTGAACGAGCCAACACCGAACGACGCGGCGAACAGACCGTCGGACGTGAGCCCGACGAGCGACTCGCTTCCGTCTTCGTGGAACGTCCAGACGTCGCCGGCGACGTCGACCTCGTGCGCGACCGCGGCCGGCAACTGCCGCAAGCGCCACGAGGCATCGAAGGCGGGATCCTGCATCGGTGGCGAGAACACGCTCGCGATGAAGGCCAGCAGAACAGACAGAACGGAGAGCATTGCAGAACTCCGCGCCCGTTGCGTGTTTCGTCGGCGGAACCTTGGGCGCGCTATGGCGCCGCCGGCGTCGCGCTCCCGTCAGCCGGTACCTGTTTCGCTCGACGCGCGGAGCGCTGCGCTTCGAGTTCCTCGATGGTCAGCCAGACCGTTGCGAGGTACTCGAACCCTACCCCGCATTCGTCGCATTGCAAGCTGCCGCCGTCCTTCGCCGAGTCCGAGACCGCGTAGCAATCACCGTACGTGCGAAGCGTTCGCCATCGGAACGACCCGTTCAAGAACTCGGCGAGTCGGTGCGGCGTTCCAGCAACGCCCCATGCCGTCGTCGCTTCGGCGCCAGCGCCGCCAAGATCCTTGGCGATGTACTTCGCGAGCTCTCGCGCGATCGACTTCCGACCGCCCTTCGGCTCTGAAATGTGCACGCCGACGTCCTGGCCGAGTCCATCGGTAACCTTCGACCAGGCTCGCACAACGACGTCGCGAGGAAGGAATGCGTCGATGAGAGCGTGCACGTGCACGTGCCATCCGGCGGCCGTGTGTGTCGTTTCCCAGCAGACCACGGCCGCGCGTACGTTCTTCGTCCAGAAGCGGTGACGGATCAGCTTCCCGAACGCCTTCGCCATGAAGCGCCGCATCGGCAGGAAGTCCGGCATCGAACGCATGGTGAGAGTCAGGAACCGCCATCGCGGCGTGCGTTCTCCCGCCTTCTGCCGGCGATCGTCGACGCGCTCGAGTAGCTCGAGCACCTTCGCGATGTTCTGCGCTCGCAACTTCGGCACGCATGCCGGGCAGGTTCGTTGGTTGCACGTCAGCGGCGGCGAATCGTGCATCTGTCCGCACGTCGGGCACGCGAACCGGTGCACGCACACTTTGCCTTCTGCGCACGCCTCGAACGCCTTGATTCGCTTCCGCACGCTCTCGAGCTTCTGGCCGAGCTTCCGGTACCTGGCCAGACCGGCGACCGACCAGGCGTTCGATGCTTCCCGTTCCGCCTCCTGCAACTGCATTTCCTGCACGGCGTAGGCGTCTCTAACTCTCGCAACGGCAGTCAAGTAGAGGTCGGATGTCGACTTATCCTCTCTCGTCGAGGCAAGTACGTGCTGTTCTGGCGCCGCCGCGAACGTACCCGACTCCCGCCATGCCGGTTGACGGGCCGCCGGCGTCATGACCCAGGCCCCCGCTTCTGCGTGCGAGTTCTGTTCCATCCGCACGGCGACGTCCTCCGCGTAGCCGGCGACCTTGCCAGCGAGGATCGAGCCCGGCGACGGGTTCGGGAGCGGGTAGCGCGATTCGGGCGCTACGGGGCCCCCAGGCGCTTGCAACGCGGCGGCCGTCATGTTTCGATCGTGTCCATCGTGATGCCCCTTGCGATCCTGCGGGGCCGGTGGGCGAAAGTCCATCGGTCCCGCTTGCTTTTTGCTCCGGTGGCATCGAGTTCGGGAGGCGTTCGCGCGGTCGGCCGTGTAGCTCAACCGTTGCGCCGGCGACCTGGTCGCGGTAGTGCCAGGCCATGAGTACCGGCAAACGTCTTCCCACCGCGGCCGAGTCTTTCGCCTCGATCGCCGCGGATCCCTCGAGCCTTCGCTCGTTTCTCGCTTGCATCGGATCGAGCGACGCACCGAGCCGCACGCGAGCGGCGCAACTGCTCGACGATTGCGAATCGGTATGCGACGTCGGATGTGGGCCGGCCGTCCTGTACGAAACACTGGTTCGCCGGCGGTCCGATCCAGCCAGCAGCGACGACGTCGCCGGCCGGCCGGTCGCGCCGCTGCCGCTGCGGTACGTCGGCGTCGACCCGGTGCAAGAACTGCTGCACCTGGCACAGTCTCGAGTGCCAGCCGCGATCGACGTGACGGGAACCGCGGCCGCCGACGTGACCAGCCTTGCCGAGACCGGGGAACGGCATGCGCTCGTGCTCGACGAGCCGGCCGGCTACCTGGCGCGATGCGTCGCCGGCTTCGACGGCGTCGTGCTGCGGCACGTCGTCGAGCACCTGGCCGAGCCGTGGGCGCTGCTTTCAGCGGCCGCCGTGGCGACTCGCGGCGTGCTCGTCGTCGTCGTCAGCCAGGCAACGCGAGAGCACGGCATGCCGTCGTCCGTGATGACGGACCACCACCTAGGCGCCATGCGCTGGTCGCATTGGCGGCCGCGTCTGCTGCGCCACGTCGCCGAGTACGGGCTCGAGCTCGTTCGGCGCGAGACCGGTTCGCCGCTGGTCGTTCGCGAGGAACTGTTCGCGTGGTGCCGTCCGTGACGTGCGGCGCCGTGGCGTTCTGGTCCTTCGTCTGGATCGCGGCAGCGATCCCGTTCGCGATCCTCATCGGCAGGATGTTTGCCTTCGGTCGCGGCGACGTCGACGACGACGAGAGCGATCGCTAGCGCTCGCGCACGAGCCGTTCGATCGTCAGCAGAACGGCCGTGACGAGCACGGGGTCGGCGAGGTCGGCCGCGCGGAGCTCGCCGAGCGTGAGCTCGCCGTTGTGGTCGACGTCGAGCACGGGGAACAGGAGCGGGGCGCGCTCCTGCATGGCGGCCGTCAGGTGCAGCCGCACGGCAGCGTCGGCGAACGTCTCGAGCACCGGCAGGAACCGCGCGAGCACGGGCTCGGCGGGACCGGGGCCGGTGGCGCACGACGTGAAGGCGCCGCACGCCAGAAGGGACACAAGGGCGGCAGTTCTCATGCCGCCGGGCCGCCGTACAGGTGCGTTCGCAGAAGTTCGAGCAGTTGACGGCCGCGGATCGCCGGCGCGTGTTCGGCTCGGAACCTGGCCAGCGAGAACGCCGCGCGCGCGGCCGCGTCGGCGGGATCCTCGAGCATCGCCAGGATTGCGTCGACGCCTTCGTGCAGCGCCGCGGTTCTGTTCTGCGGGTACGTGGCGCTGCTGCCGCCGCGAGGGTCGATCATGAGGCACGGCACCTTGCACGCCGCCGCGATGTGCACGCGAGGCCCGGCGTACGTGCACGGAATGCGAAGCGGGTTGTCGGTCGTGTACTCGTCGCGAGGAAGGTCGAACGTCAACCGCGACCGGTGAAGTGCGTTGGTGAGCTCCGGTCCGACGATCCATCGTTGCGTGCCGGCGACCTCGCCGAACGTCTTCCCGTTCGCCTCGAGCGCGCGAACGAGCATCGGAAGCCAGGTTCGCCGCGGCCGCCATTGGTTGCCACCGACGGAGAGCACGTCGACGTCCGGCGTGACCGACCGAGCCGGCTCGTGGTGCCAGACGTCGCACACCGTCGGCAGCAGAAGGTCGGCACGTCTACCTCGAGCGTGGTACGTCTCGATGGCGCATTGCTCCGGCGTCAGGATCAGGTCGAACAGGTGGTCGGCAGCGAGAGACGTCGTCAGGTCGTACGGATCGTCGAAGCACAACGCCGCGAACCGGATGCCTCCGAACAGGAAGGATCGCCAGGCCGCAAGATGCGGAAGCATCTGCCGGTGAAGGCAGAACAGGACCGCATGCGGATCGAACCGACGCACGAGCTCCGCGTGCATCCACGAAGGCGATGCGTTCGCCGTGACGACGCCGACGCCGTGTACCTCGAGCCCGGCCTTGAGGCCGAGCACGATCGGTGCCCACGGGATCGCGTCGAGCATCGAGACGATGGCGACGCGCTCGAGCTTCATTCGCCGCCGCCGCGGAGAGCGTCCATTTCGGGATCGCCTTCGACCTCGTCGCCGTCCTCGCCGGCGTCGCCGTCGTCGTCGTCGCCGTCGCCGACGGGTTCCGTCAGCCAGTCTTCCGGCAGATCGGCGCCGGCGCACAACGCTTCATCGAGGCGTCCGAAGGCGCCGTACGCGTCGTGGATCTTCCGCGGGTCTTTGAGAGCGGCCGCCAGTTGCGACCGCACGAGCTCGAGCAGATTGTCGGTGTCCAGTGCCATGCAAGGAACCCTGCCACGGCACCGCGGCCGCGTCAACTGTTCGGCGGCAACTGCTCGAGCGGTGGCGTGCTGGATCCGGCGAACACGCCTTGCCGCACCCAGCGCCAGGCGAACGGCCACAACGCCGCGCAGATCAGCCACCAGGCCAGCGACACGTACCACGGAGAGCGAGGCGGCCGATCGGGCTCGAGCTGCATCGGTGCCCACCTGGCGTGGATCGAAACCTCGCGCCACGGCATGACGAAGGTTGCGACGATCGCGCCGACCAGCAGCCAGGCGGCGGCGATCGCCACGAGAGCGACGATCAGTGTCCCCACGGGTCCGCGGCGCACCCTTGCGCGCTGTCCATGTCCTGCGTCACGGGGAAGATCCAGCCGGCGAGGTAGATCGTTACCTGTGTGATGCCGTCGGATTGATCGAACCGCACGCCGAGCGTGTCGCCCTGGTTCAACTGCACCGGAACGACGAGGTCGAAGAAGAAATCGAGCCCGCTTCCTTGGTACACGAACTCGGAGTTCGATCCGCTGAGGTCGAGCGAATGCAGCTTCGACGCCTTCCAGCAAACGCCGCGACGGTTGCAGCCGGGAACGACCTGTCCGTTTCGGATCAGGCTCCACTTGTTACCGCTCGGCCAGTCCTGCACCGGCGTCGCTCGCGGTTCGTAGCTGTCGACGAGCATCGCGTGCATGCGCGCGTGCTTCACGACGCCGCGGTAGCCGTTCGGCACCGCGGCGTTGCCGTTGATCGCGATCGGGATCGGGTTGACCGGGATCGGCGGCGGGTTGCCGCCCGGGATCTGCACCCATTCCGACGTCAGTTGCCATTCCTGAGCACGCCACGGGGGATGGATGTACGCGCGAAGGTCCATGCTGCTAGCCTCGATCCGCCAGGGTTCCGCGGATGCCGTCGCCGTCGACCTCGATCGGGTACGTGTAACCGGCGATCTGCAAGTACGCTTCGCCGGTGCCGCCGACGTTGTTCGTGAAGGACAGTGCGTCGCCTTGCTGCAACGTGATCGGGATCAGCGGAACCGCCGCCGGTCCTCGCTGCTGCACGAGGAAGTCGGCGCCGCTGGTCAGTTGCACGCCCATCGTGTACCGCGGCAGGAGCGACGAGAGTCCGGGGATCGCCTGCGAGTTCTTGTAGAGCGTGACCGGCAACTGACCCGCGCCGGTTTCGCCCCACCCTGGCACCGTGAGCGTCGTGTTGAAGGCGGCGCCGATCGAGTAGTCGATCCAGTAGATGACGGCATTCGTGCCCACCGGCACCGCGACGTTGCCGTTGATCGGGATCGCGACGGGCTCGACGTTCGTCGCCTGCAAGTACGTCTGAAAAAGGAACTGCGTCGCCCGGAACGGCGGCGCCATGTGCGACGGCTGGCGAACATTGATGTTCGTCAGGTCGCGCAGCATCGCGCGGAGTGCCTCGAGTTGCATCTGCAACACGGGATCCGACGCGGCCGCAGCGGCGAGCGACGACGGTCCACCGATGCCGCCGCGCCGCTTCTGCCGGTAGTAGTTCGGCCGGAACAGACCGGAGGGAACTCGGCCACCGTTGCCGAGCAACCGCTGTTGCAAGTCTGGCGTCGGGAATCGCATGCCCGGATCCTAGCGCAACGGCGCCAGCGTCACCGCGACGGGACGGCGAATCGCGTGTTGTCGAGCGCCTGGACCTCGTAGACCTTCCAGCCGATGAAGTGCAGCCGGTAGGTCCATTGGGTCGACGCCGGAACCGGCTTGAAGCTGGTCAGACGCAACTGGATCGTCGAGTTTCTCGCGAACACGCGCGGCCGCGCCCAGACGCCAGGCAGGCCGCCCATCGTGCCGTATGCCAGCATCGCGTCGACCGCTTCGTTGCTCAACTGGCGGTCGCTGCTGCCGTCCGTGATGAGCAGAGCGAACGGAGCGTCTGGCCAGTCACCAGCGGCCGCCGCCGCGCCCGAAACGCCGATGACGTTGCCGGCTCCGGTCGCGCTCGAGATGCGGGCGCCGCAGTTGAGCCGCGTTGCGACGAAGTCGGCTTCCTGCGTGACGCGAATCGCGGTGTTGTACGTCGTGCCGGCGGCGTCGGCCGTGCCGGTCGCCTGTGTGGCCGAGAACACGTAGTGCTCGGCGTTCCTCGAGTACTGGAACCCGAGCAACTGGTGCAGACCGGCGAGGATCTTCTGCGCCAGGTTGTCGAGTCCGCGAAGAAGAAGCCCGCCGCCGTTGCCGTTCGTCATGTTCGTTCTCTGCTCTCGCGAAGTGCGTTGCTATCCCCGGTCGAGAGCCTTCTCGGGGACGCCGACGATCCGCCCGTCGTCCAACTGGACCGACACGATGCGCTCGCCGTTCTTCGAGTACTGGCCACCCTGCACGGGGAGCACCTTTCCGCGCTCGCCGTGCAGATCCTTGGTGTCGTCGCCGGCGACGTGCGCAGCGATGCGCACGTGCGGCGACTTGTCGGTGCGCCGGCCCATCGCGCCTACTGGACCTCGCGACCCAGCACGCCGTCGAGCACGGTGTACACCGCGCGATCGGTGCCGATGGTCGGCCGCGTCGTCTGCGGGAACTCGAGCGTCGTGTTGAAGTTCTGCTGCGGCACGATCATGGTCGGGAACGCCGGCAGGCTGAAGTACCGGCCCGCGCTGTGGTACGTCGTGAGGCGCTGCACGGTCGAGGCCGCGATCGGCGTCGAGCCGCCGCCGTACAACTGGCTGGCGTCACCCTGCACGCCGGTGTTGGCCGGGACGTTCCACGTCGGGTTGGTCAGGTAGTTCTTCGTGCCGACGAAGAACTTGAAGACCGAGCCGTACACGATGCGCAGCAGATCCTCGAGCACGGCAACGTCCTGGCCGGTGAACGTGGGGCCGGCGTTCGTCGCGGCTCCCGTGTCCGACAGAAGATCCGTGAAGGTGGCATCGAGCTCGATCGGGATGACGCGGATCCCGGTGACGAGGAACATCTTCGGCGACGGCAGGAAGCCGGCCGAGACCATGTTCGTGTGGATCTCCGTCGACGCCGGCGGCGCGGCGAGGTTCGTCGCGACCTGGCCACCGACGGCGTAGTTGAAGAACAACGCCGAGCTCGGCACCTGGACGTTGTCGAAGATGAAGCACGAGTACAGGGGCTGGTGAATCGGCTCGAGCTTCGCCTGGCGCATCGTCTGGATCGGGGAGACGAAACGCCGCGGGGCGGCACGCATGCGAGGGGGAACGCTGCTCATGGTCTGGCTCTCTTTGGTCCGTGTGGGGTCGGATGGTTGCCGCGATTGCCCCTCGCGCCTCGAGGCGTCACGCCTCGTAGTTCAAGTAGTAGTCCTGGTCGGAGTAGTCCCCGGCCAGCTCGTAGTCGGCGAGCTCGTAGTCGCCCATTCCGTCGTCGCCCACGAGCACGTCGCCGAGCTCGAGGATCTCGTCGCCGTCGTCGTCGCCCACGAGCACGTCGGCGAGCTCGTAGTCGCCGAGCCCGACGCGCTGGAACGTCTGCGAACGAACGTTGCTCGTCAACGCGAGCAAGCCGGATGCGACGTTGACGGCACCGAACGAGCCCGTGATCGCCGCGGGAACGCGGAGCATCTTGAGCAGCGGCGACGCGAACAGACCGACCGCGATCCGCAGCAGCGGAGCGCGCACGCCGGCGGGAACGCGGACCATGTCGAACAGGCGGCCCGCGCCGACCTTGATCGCGACGCGCGAGACCAGGTCGCCGGCGATCTCGCCGCCGGCCAGGCCGAGACCGGCCATGAGCGTTCGCTTGATGTTGCCGCCCTTCGACGCGAAGGCGAACGGGTTGCGGCGGTAGCTGCGGCGTCCGCGCCGGCGAGAGCTTGCGCGACGGCGGCGCGTGCTGCGCCGACGACGCGGGTTGACGAGCAGTTCCGGGTTGCGTCGCCGCGACCGGCTCCGGCGACGTCGCGCGCTGCTGCGGCGACGACGGCTCGACTTCCGGCGGCGCCTGCCGCCCTTGACGAAACGACCACCGCGGCCGCGTCGTGGCGTGCGGGGGTTCTCGAGATAGACGCCGAACGGTTCTGCCATGGGAAGACTGCTCCGAAGTTGCGACTTCGACGGTGCCGGCGCCGCGGTCAGTTTGCCGCGCCGGCGTGTCGTCGTCAACGGACGATCCCTCGATCGAAGTCGACAAGGCGCTTCCCGTGGCGATCGAGTACCACGAGGCGCCGGCCTGCCGGGTCCGTGCAGAGCACGCATCCCGGCTTGAAGTGATGGAACCAGATCGGCCCGCGTCGGTCGCCCTTGCGTGGCCGGTAGTCGATGCGAGAGAGCTCGCCGAGAGCGATCAGCACGCCGTTTCCGTCGCCGTACTTGATCGAGCCAGGCGGCGGCGCGATGCCGTGGAAGCGCTTGTACGCGCGGATCGCCGCCGCCATGTCAGGCGACGGGTTGCCGATCGTCAGCAGGTGCGGGTTTCGCCTCGATCGCTTCAACGGTGGCACCGTCGCAGTTCTGACCGGCTTCCCCTCCGGCCCGTGCGGGATGAATGCCGGCATCGTGTGAGCCTCGATCGCCTGCACCGCGAACCCTTGTCGCTCGAGCTCTCTCGAGAGCAGTTCTGTTGCCGATTCGCCATCGGGACCGTACCGAACGAACTCGACTCGCTTCGCCCTTTTCTTGCCGTGAGGAACAACGCTGGCGACGACGCGGAACGGGTACCATTCCTCATCGAGCACCTTGCGAACCCAGTTGACGGGACCGCCAGCGTTCTTCCTCCGCTTCGTCATCGGCGCTTGCGGCCCCACTTCCACCAGGCGAAGAACAGGCCGGCGAGGATCGCGAGCGTCGTCGGCGATCGCATCGCATTGCCGGCGGAAGGACGCATGATCGGACCGCCGGTCGGACCGATGGTCGGCGGCGCGGCGGTTGCCGAGACCTCGAACACGCCGCCGCTGCTCGCGTCGATTCGCAGGATTCTTCCGCCCGGCAACGTTCGATCGACCATCGTTCCCGCCGGCGGGAGCGGCGTGTTGACGAGGCCGAGCTCGAGCAGGTTGCCGCCGAATGGTCGAAGATCCCATGCCTTCACGACGGCGCCTGTGCTGTTCGTCGTCTGCACGAGCTTGGCTTGTCCGAGTGCGTTCATCCGTTCACCTTCTGAGAGCCAAGGCGAGCACGAGCACGCCGCCGGCGATCGCCAGCGGAACGGCCATGCGTGCCATGTTGGATTGAGCCGGGGCCGGCGATGCCGCCGGCGCTGCGGTCGGCGCGAGCGACGCGGCGGCGACGTTCGTCGCCGGCGCCGCGGCCGCCTGTGCTCGTGCGAGAGCTTCCTCGCGCTTGCGTCGCTTCTTCGCCTTCTTCTTCTTCATGAGCCCGGTCACGAGCGGAACGGCCGCGGCGACC
>Ga0208916_10000685_pt1 | contig 15513 bp, 16 predicted proteins | sample DEB19_08_DNA_5_FD_184523 | JGI IMG/M metagenome (GOLD analysis project Ga0208916, IMG submission 184523) | Aqueous microbial communities from the Delaware River and Bay under freshwater to marine salinity gradient to study organic matter... | ecosystem: Environmental > Aquatic > Marine >... | reverse complement strand
ATTGGAGTGGATATTTTTGTTGAAAGAGAAAATAAAGACGCAGTCTCTATTGCACAAAATGCAATTGCTTATGCAAAACAAAATAATAAAAATGTAATCATAATAGATACTGCCGGCCGTTTAGCAGTAGACGAAATGATGATGAATGAAGTTGCAAATATTAAGTCTGCAGTGCAACCTCAGGAAATACTATTCGTTGTAGACTCAATGACAGGACAGGATGCAGTGAATACTGCAAAAACATTTAATGACAGATTAGATTTCACTGGAGTGGTGCTAACTAAATTAGATGGTGATACAAGAGGTGGTGCGGCTTTGTCAATTAAGTATACTGTAAATAAACCTATTAAGTTTATGAGCAGTGGGGAGAAGATGGATACTTTGGATATTTTTTATCCAGAACGTATGGCCCAAAGAATTTTAGGCATGGGTGATATTACTTCCTTGGTGGAAAAAGCACAAGCTCAATTTGATGAAGCAGCAGCTAAAAAATTAGAGAAAAAAATAAGAAAAAATCAGTTTGATTTTGAAGACTTTTTAACTCAAATTCAGCAGATCAAAAAAATGGGTAACATAAAAGATTTAATGGGCATGATTCCAGGCATGGGGAAGAGTTTAAAAGACGTGGAGATAAATGACGATTCTTTTAAAGGAGTGGAAGCCATTATTCAGTCTATGACTATTTTGGAAAGAAGAAATCCCGATTTATTGTCTCCAAGTAGAAAGCAAAGAATTGCAAAAGGTGCTGGAAAAGATATTGGTGAAATAAATGCTTTTATTAAGCAATTTGATCAAATGAAGCAGATGATGAAGACAATGAGCAATATGCCAATGGGAGGTAAAATGCCAGGACTTAGAAGATAATAATTGTAACTAATTGATTATCAGTTAAAAATTTCGCAAAAATATTTTAAAGTTCTTGCAAGATTAAAAGCTTTGACTTATCTTCGCACCCAGATAACAATATTTCTTAACGCCTATAAATTTCTATTTAACATGGCAGTAAAAATGAGACTACAACGTCACGGTAGTAAAAAAAGGCCTTTCTACTTTATAGTAGTGGCTGACGGACGCGCACCAAGAGATGGTAAATTCATCGAAAAGATTGGTACTTACAATCCCCTAACAGTTCCAGCGACAATCAGTTTAGATCGTCAAAAAGCGTTAGAGTGGTTAAACAAAGGAGCACAACCTACGGACACAGTTCACAGAATTTTGTCTTTCAAAGGTGTTCTTTATTTAAAACACTTGTTACGTGGAGTTAAATTAGGTTTATTTGATGACGCAACAGCAATGGCTAAGTTCCAAACTTGGTTCGCTGAGCATGAGTCAAATATCGCTAGCAAAACTGATGCACACAAGAAAGCACAAGCTGCTAAGAAAGTGTATGTTCCTATCGTAAAGAAAGTTGCTGAGCCAGTTGCGGAAGCACCTGCTGAAGTTGTAGCTGAAGTAGTAGCTGAAGAAGCTGCTCCTGAAGTTGTTGCCGAAGTTGCTGCGGAAGAAACACCAGCTGCTGAATAATCTTTACATAGATTAAAATAGCTTTAAAAGCCCCGGTTTCCTTTTGGAAGCTGGGGTTTTTTATTGATACAAGTTTTATAAGTTAACTTTGAGACATGAAAGATTTCATACATATTGGAAAAATTGTGGCGCCTCATGGTATCACTGGTCATATTATTTTAGAACATGCTTTGGGAAAACAAATCAATTTTAAAGGAGTAGACGCTTTATTTATTGAAAATGCAAAAGATAGTTTCATCCCCTATTTTATACAATCGGCTTCTGCAAAAACAGACACGCTAACGCATGTTCAAATTGAGGGAATTAGTAATAGAGAAGCAACCACTATTTTAATGTCTAAAAAAGTATGGTTACCGCAGGAAGATTTCCAGAAGCTGGTAGAGAAGAATGCACCACTTGCTTTACTTGGTTATATGGTACAGGAAGCGGGTAAGGATTTAGGTATTATTAAAGAGGTGATTGAACAACCACATCAACTATTGGTTACCATTTTATATCAGGGGCAGGAAGCCTATATTCCATTGCATGAAGAAAGTTTAAAAGGGGTAAACCATGCTAAGAAAACCGTGACAGTAGAGCTCCCAGATGGATTACTTGAGCTTTATACAGAAGTATCTTAATTACTTACTCGACACCTATCTAGCATACTGGTATTCAATAGTATACTTTTCAATTATGCTATTTTGAGTATTTTATAAATATTGGTAGTAAAAGTCTACTAAATTAGTAGGAAATATATACCTTTGATTAGAAATAAATAAAAACAGCATTATATGAGTTTAAGATTAGGGGATATTGCTCCCGACTTTAAAGCAAAAACAAGTATTGGCGATATTAGTTTTCACGAGTTTTTAGGAGATAGTTGGGGTATTTTATTTTCGCACCCTGCAGACTTCACGCCTGTTTGTACGACCGAATTAGGAAGGACAGCTGCATTGAATGAAGAATTTGCAAAACGCAATGTGAAAGTATTGGCTTTAAGTGTGGATGGAGTGGAGAGTCATAAAACTTGGATTAAGGATATTAATGAAACCCAACATGTAACAGTTGACTTCCCAATTATTGCTGACGAAGACAAAACAATAGCGCATACTTATGACATGATACATCCGAATGCATCAGAAACTTTTACTGTAAGGTCTTTATTTATTATTGGTCCCGATAAAAAAATTAAATTAACACTTACCTACCCAGCATCCACTGGCAGAAACTTTGTCGAAGTATTAAGAGTTATTGACTCTTTACAATTAGCAGCTAACTATAGTGTTGCTACTCCTGCAAATTGGAAAGACGGAGAAGATGTAATTATTGGCTTGAATGTTAAAACTGAAGACGCTATAACTAAATTTCCAAAAGGTGTTGAAATAGTAAAACCTTATTTACGTTATACACCACAACCTAATAAATAAGTAATTCAAGAAATTGGTAATGAACGAGTCCCTTCCAATATATTGGAGGGGATTTTTCGTATATTCATTTTCTAAAACTATTTACTATGCGCTCTATTTTATTAACGATGGCCTTTGTGGTTGGGGTAATTTCGGTACAAGCACAAAAGACGTATTTACATTGCGGACAATTAATTGATGTTAAACAATTAAAAGTGTTAACTCAAAAAACGGTCATTATAGAAGGCAATAAAATTATTGATATTGTTGATGGTTATGCTAAAGCTGGAGTAACAGACAAAACGATTGATTTAAAATCAAGCACGGTAATGCCTGGATTAATGGATATGCATGTGCATATTGAAAGTGAAACTAGCCCAAGTCATTATTTGGATGAGTTTACCTTAAATACTGCCGACTATGCATTGGCTGCAGTTCCTATTGCACAAAAAACTTTAATGGCTGGTTTTACTTCTGTTCGTGATTTAGGGGGCTCAGGTGCAAATATTTCATTAAGAAAAGCGATTCAAAAAGGATATGTAGTTGGACCAAGAATATACACTGCTGGAAAAGCAATTGCAACAACAGGTGGTCATGCCGATCCTACAAATGGATATAATGAATACTTAATGGGAGATCCTGGTCCTAAGGATGGTGTAATTAATGGAGTGGAAGACGCCTATAAAGCGGTAAGACAAAGATATAAAGAGGGAAGTGATGTAATTAAAATTACAGCAAGTGGTGGTGTGTTAAGTATGTCAGCGAATGGACAAAATTCTCAATTTACGGATGAAGAATTGAAAGCGATTGTTGCTGCATCAAAAGATTATGGATTCAAAGTGGCTGCTCATTGTCATGGAGCAGAAGCTATGAAACGTGCAATTAAAGCCGGAGTAAACTCAATTGAACATGGAACATTAATGGATGATGAAGTTTATCCATTAATGAAAAAATATGGTACTTATTTAGTGCCTACAATAATTGCTGGAAGATCGTCTATGGATTCAGCGAAAATACCTGGATACTTCCCACCAGTGGTTGCCAAAAAGGCATTAGAAATTGGACCTAAAAGCCAAACTAACTTTGCAAGAGCGTATAAAGAAGGTGTGAAAATTGCATTTGGCACCGATGCTGGGGTATTCAAACATGGTAACAATTGGCTTGAATTTAAATATATGCAAGAAGCAGGTATGCCCATAATTGAAGCGATACAAGCTGCTACTTGGAATGCTGCTGACTTAATGGGGACACAAGCAACACTTGGCAGTATTGAAATAAATAAGTTAGCTGATATTATTGCAGTAGACGGCGATCCATTAAAGAATGTAAACTCAATGGGTCAAGTAAATTTTGTAATGAAAGACGGTGTGATTTATAAATTGGCTGCTAAATAGGAAAGCATTAAGCATTCCATTTATCCAACTGCTTTAAAGTAGCAGTAACGTCTTTAGGTAAAGGGGCTTCGAATCGGAGCCCTTTTCCTTTATATTCAAAAGCAATACTCGCTGCATGCAATGCATGTCTTGCAAGTAAGGGACGTTCTTCTTCCTCCGCTTTGCTTAGTTTGAAATTCTTTTTCTTAATAGAAGACAACATTAATTTTTCTCCGTCACCATATAATTCGTCTGCAACAATAGGGTGACCTATTTGTTGGGCATGCACCCTAATTTGGTGTGTTCTTCCTGTATGAATTTGAAAGGAAACTAAAGTATAATGTTTGTAATACTTGATTACTTCATAGGTAGTTAATGCTGCTTTACCTTTTGCATGCGTAATCATCTTTCCCTTTTTAACAGGGTGCTCCATTATAGATTGATCAATAGTGCCCTCCTGTGGCGTACGCCCAAGGACTAATCCAATATATTTTTTTTCTATACTTCTGCCTTCAAAGAGTTCACTTAATAATTTGTGAGCAGCTTCATTCTTAGCGAAAATAATAAGTCCACTAGTTAATTTATCTAAACGGTGTACGGTAAAAATACTGCCGTATTTTTCTATCAGCATGGACTTTAATGAATGTTCTTTTCCAAATCTATCTGGGATACTTAACAAGCCTGCTGGCTTATTTAAAACAATCATGTCCTCGTCTTCAAAAATAATATCTAGCATTTAAACGTTTGCTTTTCTTGTAAATGATTTGTTCAAGAACTTCAATTGTCTCACTTCTTTTTCCGCCAAGAAACGCCATTTGCCGCGATCTACATTTTTCTTTGTCAAGTTTGCAAACATCACTCTGTCCAAATGTCTTACATCGTATCCTAAATGCTCGAATATTCTTCTTACAATTCTATTTCTTCCGCTATGTATTTCAATGCCAATCACATTTTTAGAAGTATTAGACAAATAACTTACTGCGTCCGCTTTAATAAATCCATCTTCTAAGTCCACACCAATTGCAATAGCTTCCATGTCGGCCTTAGTTACCGGTTTGTCTAAAGTAACTTCGTATATTTTTTTAATCTCGTAGGAAGGGTGTGTTAATTTTTGAGCCAAGTCGCCGTCATTCGTTAAAATTAAAACGCCGGTAGTATTTCTATCCAAACGACCCACTGGGAACATTCTTTGTGTAGTCGCATTCTTGATAATGTCTAAAACTGTTTTTCTTCCTTCTGGATCGCTCGCTGTACAGATGTAGTCTTTAGGCTTATTTAAAAGGATATATACAGGAGTAACTTGCAATTGCAATACTTTTCCCTTTAATCTTACTACGTCCTTATATTGAACCTTATAGCCTGGCTCTAATACAGTATCGCCATTTACAGTAACATGCCCCGACTTCACTAATTCAGCAGCTTCTCTTCTTCCACAAGTGCCTGCATGTGCAATGTATTTATTCAGTGGCATTTGCTCGTAGGGCATTTCTGCATTAGCAGTTACTTTTCCAATGCTTGCAGTTCTTTTAGCGTCGGCACGGTCCATTGACTCTGGCGTTCTTTTAGAAGCAGCTAGTCTTGGAGAACCCACGCCTGCAGTTTTTTTGAACTCGCCATATTTTGCTGGTGTGTCGTCCTTGAATTTAGCAGGAGCACTTTTAGCTCTTAATGGAATGGAATATTTTGGAGGTCCTGTTACGAATTCTTTTTTTGCATAAGCGCCACGTTTGTTATTCCCAACTGGCTCAACTGCAATACCTCTTTCCTTATCTTTCTTTCTTTGACGCGCAGCTTCACCAGCAGCTCTTGAATCTGCTTTTGCTTTTTTCTTTTCTTGTCTATATTCTTCTTTAACTGCGCTGCCTTTTTTTGCATTAGCAAACTTGTCAAAGTTGTCAGATCTTTTCTTATTCATAGCCCTATTTAGTTATATTATACTTGGCGCATTAAGCTTTATTAGCCAATTGGCCACAAGCTGCGTCAATATCTTTTCCTCTGCTTCTTCTTACTCTCACGTTCACTCTGTTCTTTTGTAAAATTTCTACAAATCGCTCAAAGCCATCTTCGTCAGGTTTGTCAAAGCCGAAATCGTCTACTGAATTGTATTCAATAATGTTGATTAAATCTGCAGGTACTTGTCTGTAAATTTTCGTCAATTCCTCTGCATCTTTTTCAGTGTCATTGAAGTCCTTAAACAAGATATATTCAAATGAAATTTCTGTGCCCGTCTTCTTATAAAAATAATTCAATGCCTCAATTAGTGATTTGATATTATTACTTTCATTGATAGGCATTACCTCGTTACGCTTTTTGTCGTTAGGGGCATGCAATGAAACTGCTAATTTAAATTTAACACCGTCGTCTCCTAATTGTCTAATTTGTTTTACCAAACCAGCTGTAGAAACGGTGATACGTTTTGGGCTCATGCCTAATCCGTCTGGAGATGTTATTTTCTCCACCGCTTTCAATAAATTATGATAGTTCATTAATGGCTCACCCATTCCCATGAACACAATATTGCTCAAATGTTTTTCGTGTGCAGCTTCACTTTGTTGATTTATATAAACTACTTGGTCATATATTTCATCAAAATTCAGATTTCGCTTACGCTCCATTGTACCAGTTGCGCAAAACTTGCAACTTAAACTACAGCCAATTTGAGAAGAAACGCATGCAGTTTTACGCTCAGAAGTAGGTATTAATACCCCTTCGATCATAAAATCGTCATATGTTTTGAACCTTGTCTTCAGGGTTCCGTCTTCACTTTGTTGGGTAGTATTGATTTGTAGCGCAGGTAATGAAAATTCGGCTTCCAATTGCTTACGCAAGTCTTTACTCAAATCGGTCATTTCAGCAAAGCTATGGGCATGTTTTTGCCATAACCAATCTACGATTTGCTTTACTCTAAACGGTCTTTCGCCTATAATTCCTATAAAGCGTTCAATTTCAGACACTTCTACGTGTCTTATATTAGGTCTACTCTTCTCCATGGTGCAAAGATACTTCATAAGCTTTGCTTGTATTTATTTAATTTCTTTTGTGGAGTACTTAAATGTATCTAAATTCATCATTCAATTAAACCAAAAAATTGCTCTTATGAAAAAAGCACTATTCTTAGCCGTGATGTTTATGGGTGTTATAATGACTGTAAATGCACAAGAAAGCCCTTTAAAAGCCTATATCGGTAAATACACTTTTGCGGCAGGTAGTCCAGTAGCAGAAGTGACAATTACGTTGGAAGACACTGCCTTGATTGTAAACTCGGCAATGGGTTCAACAGCGATTGAAAAGAAAGGCAAAGACACTTTTTACTTAGCACAATATGATGCAAGTGTCGTGTTTAAAAGAGATGCTTCAAACGTAGTTGTAGAAGTTTCAATTATGGTACAAGGCATGGATTTAGTTGGTAAAAAAGAAGCACTTCCTGCTGTTTCTACGAAGGAAGAATTATTTTTTCTTAACTAAAAAAAGTAGCCAATTCTGCAAATGCAATAGTTGATTGTTTACCAGTACTTAGGTTTTTAACTGTGCATTGCTGTTGTGCTAATTCTTCGGATCCGATGATAACAATATTTTGAATATTTTTTTTCTCGGCATATTTAAATTGCTTGTCAAACTTACTCTTCTCAGGGTAAATTTCGCAAGCAATTTTTTTATTCCTTAAGGTAGTCATTTGCAAGTAGGCAGCTTTAGATTCTGCTTCTCCTAAATTAAAAAATAACACCTGTGTAGTAGATTCAATGGTAGCAGGGAATAACTGCTTTTCTTCCAATACGTCATAGATACGATCCACCCCAAAGCTAATGCCAACGCCAGGTATATTAGGTACGCCAAATAAACTTGTCAAGTCGTTATAACGTCCGCCACCACCAATACTTCCCATTTGAGCGTCCAATGCTTTTACTTCAAAAATCAAACCAGTATAATAATTTAAACCTCTTGCTAAAGTAAAGTCGGCAACCAAATGTTTCGCCATTCCTGTTGCTTCGTGATAGGCTAAAACAAAGTTCAATTCTTCTATTCCCTTTTGTCCATTTTCATTGTCACCTAATAAAGTTTTTAATTGATTTATTTTCTCCTCATTCGTTCCGCTAATATTTAAATATTGCGCAACAATATCCTGTTGAGTTGCACTAAAACCTTTATTATTTAATTCTTCTTTTACTTTTTCCCAGCCTATTTTATCTAATTTGTCAATAGCAATAGTTAAGTCAATCATTTTGTCTTCCCCTCCACATACCTGTGCTAATCCCAATAAAATTTTTCTATTATTTATCTTGATAGCTACGGGTAATTGTAGCTTTTCAAATGCAGTTACATAGATAGCGATAAGGTCCACTTCGTTTAATAAACTTTCACTTCCAACTATGTCGGCATCGCATTGATAAAACTCACGGTATCTTCCTTTTTGAGGTCGGTCCGCGCGCCAAACGGGTTGAATTTGATATCTTTTATAAGGGAAGGTTAAGGAACCGTGATTCATGGCCACGAAACGGGCAAAAGGGATGGTTAAATCATATCTTAAAGCCCTTTCTGTAATAGCAGTGCTGCTTTTACCTTGGGTAATTTTCTCAAATCCTGCCTGCACCTGTTCTGATTTAGTAGGATTATCTAGGCCATTATTTAAAATTTTGAAAATCAGCTTATCTCCTTCCTCCCCGTATTTGCCCATCAAAGTGTCTAAATTCTCCATTGCAGGAGTCTCCAATGGCTGAAAACCAAATGTTTCAAACACAGAACGAATTGTCTGGAATATATATTGACGCTTTTGAACGGTTGCAGCATTAAAATCGCGGGTGCCTTGTGGAAGAGAAGGTTTACTCATGCAGTGAATTTTGATCACAAAGATAAATTTTTAAATGCATCCTATATTAATTGTTTAATTTGCTTTGTAAAAAACTAGTAAACATGCAAGAAAGAGAGCGTTCAGAAAGGACTTACCGCGTTTTTAGAAGGATTTACGATTTTTCCATGGCTTCCATGATTCTAGGAGCTGGGTTTTTAATGCTAGGAGCTAAATGGTTTAAAGTGGACCAGGTATTGAACATTGACGCCACTTTCCGATACATGTTTGGTGGTATATGTATGTTATATGGTGGTTTTAGGCTTTATAGAGGTTTCAAACAAGACTATTAACCTTAAATTAAATTTATGCGTAAAATTAACTTGCCGTCAATATTGGGAGGACTTTCCATATTAACGCTAATGGCATGTGGTCAAGGTAAAAAAGAAGCTTTGAGGGATACCCCTAATCAAGGCACTATTAATATTTCCGTGGAAGAAAGTTTTAAACCTTTTATGGATGAGCAGCTAAAAGTATTTGCACTAAGTTTTCCAGACGCACATATTAATGTGCATTATAAATCTGAAATTGAATGTTTAAAAGATTTCGTGGAAGACAGTACCCGTATGGTTTTTGTAACAAGAGGCCTTGCAAAAAAAGAGGAGGAAGGATTCAAAAAGCAATTAGGATTTACTCCAACATTTGGGATCCTTGCATATAATGCGGTTGCCGTTTTAGTTAATAAACAAAGTAAGGATTCAGTGTTTACCATGCTAGAACTAAGCAAGCGACTAAAAGGGGAAAATAAGGGAGAAGTGGTTATGGATGGTAATAATTTAACAGGAATTGTACGATTTATAAAAGACAGCCTAGCTAAAAATGACATATTAGGCAAAAATGTAATAGCTGCTAAGGGAAGTAATGCGGTACTTGAATATATAGCAACTCACCCAGACGCTATTGGATTTGTAGGGATGAATTGGATTGGAGATACCTATGACACCAGACAGGAAGTGTATAGGAAAAAAGTGAAGACTGCATTAGTGGAGTGTACGCTTTGTATAGAAAAAGGGTATTTTTCTCAACCGTCACAGTCTACCATTGGGAAAGGGCAGTATTCGCTTTCCCTTCCTATTTACTATATTTTGAAGGAAAATGCACCTGGGCTTGGTTCTGGCTTATTAAATTTCATGAGCGAAGAGCGTGGCCAATTAATATTTAGAAGATCATTTTTGGTTCCAGCTAAAATGAGTTTTCAAAAGCGTAAGGGATTAATGTAGAATAGTTGCTTAGCATACTAACGAGTTTTATTTTTTTATCAAAAAATTAATAGAATTCTTCCAAAAAAATTAATATTTTTAGGATTCGTAATGTTTTCGAGATAGTTGCGAATGTTTATTGTGTCATAAAGACATAAACAAAGCATAACAGAGTTTGTAAAAGAATTGTTTTTTTTAAAATTGAAAAATCACAAGTGATGAAAAAATTGGTTGTATTGATGATGAGCGTCGCGCTAATTGTAACAGGTCTAAATGCGCAAGCACCTGTATCTCCTTTAGCCGAAGGTGTGAAAATGTTGAATTACGAAAAGAACAAATCTGCTTTAGCATTTTTTAAATCTGCACTAGAAAAAACACCTGGTGATGCAGAAATAACTTTCTGGTATGGTCAAGCAATATTGGCTCAAAACTATGATGGTGTTGCAACTGCAGCTGCTATCAAGCAAGCAAAAGAGCTTTACCAAACTGCTTTACAAGCAAAAGGAAACGATGCTTGGTTATTAGTTGGTATGGCACATGTTCAAGCTTTGGAAGGTGCGGACGTAAATGCAGTTAAGCAAAACTTAGAAGTTGCAATTACTACTACTTTACAAACAAAAGGAAAAAATAAAGGAAAGCCGAATGTAGAAATCGTAAATGCGATTGGTCGTGTATTTTCAGAATTGCCAAGTAATGTTGGTGACCATCAATATGCAATTGATAAATTAAAGGAAGCTGTTTCTTCCAATGAAGTAGTTAACCCTAATTTATTTATCAATTTAGGAATCAACTATCTTAAATTAGGGGGTGAGCATGGCGGAGAAGCGGTTAGTGCTTTTAATGAAGCTATTACCCGTGATCCTAAAAATGCATACGCTTATTATAGAATTGGTAAAGTTTACCAAACACAAGCTAATAAAGAGTCTTTAGAAGAAAATCTTAAGAAAGCAATCGAAATTGATCCTACTATTGCACCAGCATATTTTTCATTGTATACTTATTATTCAGACAAGAATACAGATATCGCAAAAGCGAATTTGGATTTATTCTTAAGCCATGCAGACAAAGACCCTGTTTTTGACTTCTTTAATGCAGATTATTTGTTCCAAGCTGGTCAATATGACGCTTCTTTAGAGAAAACAAAAGCATTAGACGCTAATTTTGGAATTGCTGCTTTACCACGTTTAAGTGTTTTATACGCTTATAACTATGACCGTAAAGGGGATTCAGTAGCTGCTAAAAAATATATTGAGCAATACATTAATACCAGCGCTACAGATCAAATCACCAATGCTGATTATGAATTAGCTGTGAAGGTATTGTCTAAATTCCCAGGTACTCAAGTGACTTTAGGTAGTTTGTTAGAAAAGGCAATCGCTGCCGATTCTACTAAGGTTAGCAGATTGAAGTACTACAAATTGGGCGCTGATATGTTTGAAAAAGGTAATATGTATGCTGAAGCTTTGAAATGGTACAGTGCATATTCTACATTAAGAGCTATAAAAGACGAGGTATACTATTATAAAACTTCAAGTTTAGCAGTAAATGCTAAGGACGGAGAAGCTGCAATGGCTATTTCTAAGGAATATATTGCTGCTTTCCCTGAGAAGCCACAAGGATATACTTTTAACGTTAAAGGGGCTAAATTGATTGACACAGCTAATAGCACAGGTTTATTATTTGCCGCTATTACGCAACAAAATGAGTTCTTGTTGAAGGATGCTGTTAAGAATAAGCAGTTATTGGTAAACAATTACTACTCAATGATGGGGTATTACAATGAAACTAAAGCATATGAATTAGCAATAAGCATGTGTGATAAGGTTTTAGAGTTAATGCCAGGTGAGGCGCAAACTGTAAAAATTAAGGAAAGCCTAGTTAAAAACTGGGAAATTATTAAGAAAAATGCAGGAGCACCAAAGTCAAATAATGATAGCGCGCTGCCAAAGAAAAACTAAGATTTTATAAATCAAATGTGGGAGTTCCCCGTTTGTAAAAAAATATAAGAAAAACTCTCCTTTTATGGGGAGTTTTTCGTTTTAGGTGGTATCCTTTGTGTATTTTTGCGGCACCTAAATTACATGTATGAATTTGCAACAGTTTTTGTTGTCTGCTAATGATACAAACAGTGCAACTAATTACTTGCCCATAGCATTGCAGATCTTATTTGCGGGCGGGTTCGTGGCTTTTATGATTTTGGTTTCTAGTTTTCTAGGCCCTAAGCGTAAAACTGATGATAAATTAGCCACTTTCACTAGCGGTATTGAATCACATGGAGATGCAAGATCTCCAATGGCCATTAAGTATTTCTTAGTTGCTATTTTGTTTGTTTTATTTGACGTTGAAGTAATCTTCTTTTATCCCTACGCAGTTAATTTTAAAGGCTTAGGATGGACAGGATTTTTTGAAGTTGTTATGTTCGTCGCTTTTTTCTTAGTAGGTTTTATTTATATCCTAAAAAAAGGAGCGTTGAATTGGGAAGACTAATTATTTAAAAAAAATTAATGCATTTATTATGCGACCAGTAAGATTTAATATACACCCTAAGGAAGCTGAAATAGCAGATGCTATTTCAATGGGAGCTGCACCGGACGGAGTTCCAGGTGACGGTTTTTTTGCAACTCAATTAAGTTCTGTAGTAGGATTGGCACGTAAGAATTCTTTATGGCCATTGCCTTTTGCAACTTCATGTTGTGGAATTGAATTTATGGCAACGATGGCGTCACATTATGACTTAGCACGTTTTGGTTCTGAGCGTGTAGGATTTTCTCCGCGTCAATGTGACTTATTAATGGTAATGGGAACTATTGCTAAAAAAATGGCGCCAGTTTTAAGACAAGTATACATCCAAATGGCAGAGCCTCGTTGGGTTATAGCTGTTGGTGCTTGTGCTTCAAGCGGTGGAATTTTTGATACCTATAGTGTATTGCAAGGGATAGACCAGGTTATTCCAGTAGACGTTTATGTTCCTGGTTGTCCTCCACGTCCAGAAGCAATTATTGACGGTTTTATGAAAATTCAAGACCTAGTTGGACAAGAAAGTATTCGTCGTCGTAATAGCGAAAAATACAAAACATTATTAAACAGTTACGGCATTCAATAGTTCGAAAATATAATTATTCAACATGGCTTTAAGCAACGAAACTATACAATCACAATTAGAAGCGAAATTCGCAGATCAAGTACATACTTTTTCTACCGAATCTGGCATACTTTCTTTTGAGTCTCCTAAAGAGATAAATTTAAAAGTATTACAATTCTTATATGACGAACCAAGTTTAGGTTTTACTTTTTTAACCGATTTGTGTGCCGTTAATTATCCTGATAATATTGGCGCAGAATTAGTGGTGGTTTATCACTTACATAATTTCACAGAGAATATTCGTTTAAGGTATTCTGTAGCAACTTCAATTGCACAACCAGATGTTTTTACAGCAAGTAAATTATTTGAAAGTGCGAATTGGATGGAGCGTGAAACTTATGATTTTTTTGGAGTGAACTTTGTGGGTCATGATAATTTGAAACGTATTCTAAATGTGGACGAAATGGATTATTTCCCATTAAGAAAAGAGTTTCCATTGGAGGATCAAACAAGGATTGACAAGGATGATGAAATGTTTGGAAGAGGATAAAATAATTCACTCATTCAAACAAAAGTTTTAGTAAAGCGCAATTAATATAAATATGGAAACACAGCATAATATAACATTACCAGAAGGTTCTATAGAGAAACAAACCACAACGTTGAACTTTGGTCCAACGCATCCGGCTACGCATGGTGTGTTTCAAAATATTATGGAAGTGGATGGAGAACGTGTGGTGTCTACTGTTCAAACGGTGGGATATATTCATAGAGCATTTGAGAAATTAGCAGAAAGAAGACCCTTATATCAAATTACTCCAATCACTGACCGTCTAAACTATTGTAGTAGTCCTATTAACAATATGGGCTGGCATTTAACTTGCGAGAAGTTCTTAAAAGTGGAGACGCCAAAACGAGTAGATTATTTACGTGTCATAATTATGGAATTGGCTCGTATTTCAGATCACTTAATTTGTAATTCTATTGTGGGTGTGGATACAGGTGCTTACACAGGGTTCTTATACGTAATGCAGTATCGTGAGTTAATTTATGAAATTTATGAAGAGGTTTGCGGATCTCGTTTAACAACAAATATTGGACGTATTGGTGGCTTTGAAAGAAATTTCACCAATACTGCTTTTACTAAATTAGAGAAATTCTTAAATGAATATCCAAAGGTATTAAGAGAGTTCGAAGGGCTATTCACAAGGAATAGAATTTTCATGGAACGTACTCAAGGTACTGGCGGAATAAGTGCAGCACGTGCAATGAATTATGGATTTACAGGTCCTAATTTACGTGCAGCTGGTGTGGACTATGATGTTCGTGTTCAACAACCTTATAGCAGTTATCAAGATTTTGATTTTACAGTTCCAGTAGGAACAACAGGAGATAATTATGATCGTTATTTAGTTCGTAATGCGGAAATGTGGGAGAGTATTTCAATCATAAGACAAGCTTACGAAAAAGTACAAGCGTTTAAAGGAACAGATGCAGATGTTTTCCACGCAGACGTTCCTGAATATTATCTTCCTAAAAAAGAAGACGTTTATACAAAAATGGAAGCATTAATATGGCATTTCAAAATTGTAATGGGGGAAATAGATTTACCTAAGGGTCAAATTTATAATGCGGTAGAAGGTGGTAATGGAGAGTTAGGATTTTATTTAATTAGTGACGGCGGACGTACTCCATTTAGATTACACTTCCGTAGACCTAGTTTTATTTACTATCAAGCTTATCCTGAATTAATTCAGGGTGGAATGATTAGTGATGCTGTAGTAACAATGAGTAGTTTAAACTTAATCGCAGGTGAACTTGATGCATAGCATTAAGTAAGCGTAAATTTTTTAATATGGGTATGCAATTTAATGAAACACAAATGACCGAGTTTAAACGCTTGGTAGCTCGTTATCCGGAAGGAAAACAAAAAAGCGCATTGCTTCCTGCATTGCATTTGGCACAAGAAAGTTTTGATGGTTGGTTGAGCACGGAGACCATGGATTATATTGCTAGTTTGTTAAGCATTGAGCCAATTGAAGTGTATGAGGTTGCAAGTTTTTATAGCATGTACAACTTAAAGCCAGTTGGTAAATTTGTTTTC
>Ga0208916_10000683_pt1 | contig 15516 bp, 16 predicted proteins | sample DEB19_08_DNA_5_FD_184523 | JGI IMG/M metagenome (GOLD analysis project Ga0208916, IMG submission 184523) | Aqueous microbial communities from the Delaware River and Bay under freshwater to marine salinity gradient to study organic matter... | ecosystem: Environmental > Aquatic > Marine >... | reverse complement strand
CGTCATGCCTGAATTGTCTCAGGTCAAAGACCAAGCGTCTAAATAAGCCTGCCAATGCGGCTCCATCGGCACCAGCTGGTTCAAGCTCTCCTTGACCATCGCGATTTCCTGCTCGTACTCGGCCTCAAGCAAGCCACCGCGCATTTTCTGGAAGCGGCAATACAGCAAATACGTGTTCATCACGTCGGTTTCGCAGTAGCGGCGAATCTCTTCCAACTGCCCGTTCAGATAAGCCGGGTAAACCGCCGCGCCGTCCATGCCGAGCTTGCCCGGAAAGCCGCAGAGCTTGGCCATGGCGTCGAGTGGCGCATTGTTTTTAGGCTGGTACATCGCCAGCAAATCCATCAAGTCCAGGTGCCGCATGTGGTAACGGCTGATGAAGTTGTTCCACTTGAACTCACGGCTGTCGTGGTCGCCGCCCTCGCCCATGTCCCAGTATTTGCTGGCCACCACGCCGTGCTTGAGGCCACGGTAATGCAAGACCGGCAAATCAAAGCCGCCGCCATTCCAGCTGACCAGCTGCGGAACGTACTTTTCAACGGTGTTGAAAAAAGTCTGGATGAGCTTGCCTTCTTGGCTCACGCCGCCCGGCTCGCGGTCGACAAAAGAGTGCACCCGCAAGCCCTCAGCATTGCGAAAGACACAGCTGATAACCAAGATGCGCTGCAAGTGCAGCGGCATGAAGTCACTCTGGCCGCGTGCCTTGCGCTCACTGAGGTAGTCGGCGTAGACCTCGGCATCAGTGCGCTCAGCCGAATCGCCCCGCAGGGCTCTCAGGCCGGCGACGTCGGGAATGGACTCAATGTCAAAAACCAGAACCGGCCCGGCCATGCGTCAACTCAGCCTCACTCAACGTGCGGGCAGGTATTTCAGCGGATCAACCGGCTTACCTTGCCGGCGAATCTCAAAGTGCAGCTTGACGCGGTCAGCATCACTGTTGCCCATTTCGGCGATTTTCTGGCCTTTGCGAACCGACTGGTCTTCTTTCACCAACAGCGTCTGGTTGTGGGCATAGGCCGTGAGATAGGTGTTGTTGTGCTTGAGGATGATCAGGTTGCCATAGCCACGCAAACCAGCACCGGAATACACCACGCGGCCGTCAGCCGAGGCCAACACCGCATCGCCAGCGTGACCAGCAATATCGAGGCCTTTGTTTTTGACCTCATCAAATCCCGCCAGATGGGCGCCTTGGGCGGGCCAGATCCACGTCAGATCGTCTTCAGTGCTGTTCTGCGCGGGTGGCGGTGATTCCGAATTAGCTTGCGGCACGGCATTTGCAGCCGGCTTGACTGTGTTGGCGGTTTGCAAGGGCAACGATGTCGAAACAGGACTTTGACTGGTCACGGGCCGAGCCACAACGCCCGGGGTCCCAACCGGAGGCAAGACACGCAGCACTTGACCGACTTCGATCTGGTTCGGGTTGTCAATGGTGTTCCAGCGGGTGATGTCGCGCCAGTTTTGGCCGGCGTCTAGGCCAATGCGAATCAGGGTGTCACCGGGTTTGACCGTGTAGAACCCAGGCTTGCCAGCGTTCTCTGCACCGGGAAGCACTGCGACTGGCTTGGCAGGCGCAGTTGCCGTGGCGGAATGGGCCGTGCCGCGGTCTTCGACTGGGGCATGCGTCAGTGAGCGCGATGTGCAACCCACCAACAGCGTCAGCCAGACTGCCAGCGATCCAGCCACCCAGCGATTCAGGCGGCGCGCCCGCACGCGAACGAGAGTCGGGCCGACCAACGCGAAAGGCGTGGCGATCGTGACTGGGAAATGTCCAGCACGTGCGGGATGGTTCATGAATTCAAGTCCTCAATAATCAGAGCCGCCGAAGGGCTCATTAACAACTCGGCCTTAGCGACACAGCGCTACAGGATACTGACTCAGCGCTTGTTCAGTTGGTTCCTGATTTTAGAGGCACAAAGTGAACAGCTTCTAGTACGGTCTGGCGAATCCCATGCGCCATTTTGTCTATCACCACCAACGCTTGCTGCCCACTGGCGGTTTGCATCGGTGCGACCAGCCGGCCACCGACCGCCAGCTGATCAATCCAGGCCGGCGGGATGGCCTCACCACCGGCAGCCGCGATGATGGCTGCGTACGGCGCCCCCTTGGCAAAACCTTCCATGCCGTCGCCAAACAACAGGTGCACGTTGGCCAGTCGAAAATGCCGCAGGTTGTCGCGGGCTTTGTCGTGCAGTCCGCGCAAGCGCTCGATGCTGTAGACCTCGCTGGCCACATGACTCAGCACCGCAGCCTGATAACCGCAGCCGGTGCCAATTTCTAGCACGCGGCCCAATCGCTCGTCCTTCCCTTTGCCTTCACGCAGCAACTCGAGCATGCGCGCGACCACATTGGGCTTAGAGATGGTTTGCCCGAGGCCAATCGGCAGGCTGGTGTCTTCATAGGCTTGATTGGCCAGCGCGGTGTCGACAAACCGATGCCGCTCGACCTGCCCCATGGCGGCCAGCACGGCAGTATCTTGCAGGCCCTGCTTGGCCAGTTTTTCTACCATGCGGCTGCGCACTGTCTGGGAATCCAGACCGACGCCAGCCGGCACGGGCTTTTGCAAACCCACGACCGCATGTTTTGGCCGCATCGGTTTGAAGGCATCGGAGGCGTTAGACGCATTGGACCCGACGATTCTTTTGGTGGCCGACGGCACGCCCGCGTTGGGTGACAGCCGCACCGGAAAACCCGGCCGCTTGTCGCCAGCGGCAGCTTGGGGTCGCTCGGCGGCACTCATGACGGGGCCTGGGTCAGACGGGCGGCCGTTTGCGCCCAGTAAGGCAAGCGCTCGTGGTCGGTCAGATCCACCTGCAGCGGAGTGATGCACACAAAGCCCTGGTTGGTGGCATGAAAATCGGTGCCCTTGCCGTCGTCCTTGGCCGGGCCGGCGCTGCCAATCCAATACATGGTTTCGCCGCGCGGACTGGTTTGCGTGATGACGCGTTCAGCCGCATGACGGCGCCCAAGCCGGGCCACCTTGACGCCCTTGATCTGATCAGTCGGCAGATTCGGAATATTCACATTCAACAGCCAAGGCGCAACCGTGGGCAACGCGCCAGCGGCCAGCACTTCGATCGATGGCGCGAGTTGCAGCACCAAATCACGCGCACGCTGAGCGGCCACGTCAATGTGCGCCCAGCCTTTTTCTGTTTGGGAAAAAGCAATCGCCGGAATGCCAAACAGATAGCCCTCCATGGCCGCGCCCACCGTGCCTGAATAAATCGTGTCGTCGCCCATGTTGGCGCCGTTGTTGATGCCGGAGACCACAAGGTCGGGCCGGTAACCCAGCAAGCCCGTCAAAGCAATGTGCACGCAATCGGCCGGTGTGCCGTTGACGTAGCGAAAACCGTTGGCCGCCGTGTGAACATACAAAGGCGAATGCAGGGTCAGCGCGTTTGACTTGGCGCTGTTGTTTTGTTCGGGAGCGACCACTTCCACGTCTGCAATGGTCTTGAGGGCCTCGTACAGCGCCACGATGCCTGGCGCCTGATAGCCGTCGTCATTACAGATGAGTATTTTCATGAGCTTGATTCTACGGTCAGCCCTGTGCCGGAAAGGTGGCGGGCGTCGCTTCGTTGACCAATGAAATGCCCTCGTGGACGGCGACCATTTCAAGGGCGCGTTCAAACATGGCCCGGGCCGAACCCGACACGGCCCGCAAGTAAGCATGCAAGTGCGCATCTTCCGAGCTGTTGTTCAAGCAATCTTGGCTGTATTGCTCAAAGCTGGCGAGCTGACCGATCAGCTCGGCCACATGACGCGGGCATTCGCACAGCACACTGGTCGAAATACCGGCAACTCGGGCCAGCGTGGCGTCAGTGTATTTGCGGGCTGGGATCAGGGCCGTGGGGCCCAAAGTGCCCACCGAAGTTGACGCGTCCACCAGCAACACCGAGCTGATCAGGTCAGACAATTCGTAGTCAGACATCGGCTCCCTGCGGACCAAAACGCCCAACACCTTGAGCGCCTCGGCCGCCACCAACTGCCCGTAGCTGTAAACGACGATGACCTGCAAGACCGGGTGACGTGCGACCAAACTTTCGATCTGCTCACGCGCAATGTCGTTGAGCGTATTGACCTTGATCAGCAAGATCTTCGGCTGATCGCTGAAGTCAACCAGAGCGGCCTGAGACAAGTCTTCAAACACGTCGGTGACTTGAATCGAATGCGTCAAAAATTGAAGGGTGAATTGGGGTGCAGCGATACGGCTGGCAATGGCACGCCCGACGACAGCCATCGTCACTTTGTGGCCACCGGATGCCTGTTGCACGCTGGCTGTGGCGCTGGCGCGCTGCTGCGCCAGCAGACGCCCCAAGCTGGCGGCGTCCAGATTGGCTATCGCACTGATGCCATGGCCGGCATCGCAGAGCTGCTTGAGCTGGCCCGCCTTGAGGGCATCTGCCGAACTGTAAAGCCGGTGCTGGCCGGTGCTCTTGTTGGGTGTGAAAGCAGCGTATCTGATTTCCCAAACCCGCAAGGTGGTCACTGGAACCCCCGACAGCTTGGCCACCGCACCGATGCGGTAACGCGGACGTTGGCTGTCAGTGCTGGTATTTTCAGTTTGATTCATGTTAATTGCGTAGTATCTGAGTAGACTTTATTCGACAAAAAACAAAAAGTCAACTTTATTTCATCTTTACACGCATTATTGAGTAGATTAAATCTTGTATCTGTGGAATAGTCTACTCAACAAAGCAAAAGGCAAATAAACCATGATTTCCAAAAAAACCGCCAAGGCCATCGAGATCGCCACCGTTGTCGCCCGCTACAGTCCCGGGCAACCCGTGCCGGCCCACGAAATCTCAGCGCTGCTGGGCTTGTCTATTTCCTACATTGAAGTGACCTTGAGTGAGCTCAAGAATCACGCCATCGTGCGTGCTTACAAAGGCCCGGGCGGCGGCTACCAGCTGGATGAAAGAAATCGCCCGGTGACTTTGTGGGACATCGTGAAAATTTTTGAGTTGCCAGAGGCGAAACCCCTGAAGTCATGCTCAGAATCCTTGCCCTTAGCGGCCATGGAAGCAGAGATGCGCCTACGCGTTCAAGACTTTTTCGAATCCCGCAGCCTGAGAGATTTGGCGCGCCAAGCCAACTTGCCATCCCGCGAAAAAACCGAAGTCCGCAGTATTTTCAAACTCAAGCCCCTGCCCCAACGCGTCCCCATCCGTGTTGTGAACTCGGTGTTTGACTGGAAGATGTCGGCACTGGCTTGAGGCACTCTCCATGAAGGTCAGCTACGTCCTGCGCAATCACGCAGGTAAATCCAGAAAAATCCCCGCCGGCGAGTCCTGGCAATGGCACCATTTTGTCGAAGACGAAACCCAAGCCAATGCGGTGTTGGCAGATCTGAAAAAGAAAATCAGGGAAAACCGGCTGCAGCTCGTCAACCTGTTTATAGACAAGCTGAGCATCCGTGAATTTCAAAAACTGAAGGTGCAATTCACGTACAAAGGCGAGGTTCAATATGACGACCAGCTGTGCCCCAAACGAATCATCAACCAACACGAAGACCTGTCCGAATAAAACCCGGACCGTCAGCCTTCAAGCGCCGGCCTGAGCTTCTTGTGAATGCGGCGGATCGTTGACCACGACGCCCACAGCACCAGCGGAATCATCGCTCCGGCGGCCATCTCGGGGTTGATCGGCAAACCCATCGCTTTCAGGGCTTTGCCGCCGTACAGCAGCAGACTCACCACGTAATAAGAAATGGCCGCGATCGACAAGCCTTCAACAGTGGCTTGCAGGCGCAGCTGCAACTCTTGTCCCCGCGTCAGCTTTTCCAGCAGCTGCTGGTTTTGCACCTCGGTGGCAATGTCAACTCGGGTACGCAGCAATGCGCTGGTGCGGGCCACCCGTTCAGACAGCGACGCCAGCCGCTGGGCCGTGGCCGCCACGGTGGCAATCGCAGGCGACAAACGCCGCTGCATGAAATCCCCCATGGTCTGCGTGCCCGGAATGGCTTGCTCGCGCAGCTCTGCGATGCGCTGCGCCACCAGCCCGTCATAGGCCCGCGTGGCCGCAAAACGGTACACGTGTTCGGCTGTAGCGCGTTCAACCCGCGCCGCCAATGACACCAAGGTGTCCAGCAATTCCTGATCCGCTGCAGCCTTGTTTTCGAGGCTCGCCATGATGTCGGCCAGCGCGTTTTCAGACTGCGTCAACATCGGCCCCAGCAGCTTGGCCACCGGCAAGCCGCGCAGCGCCATCAGCCGATACGTCTCCAGTTCGAGCAGGCGCTGTGAAACCCGACCCGCACGCGACGCGCTCATGTCAAGAGGTGCCACCACCAGCATCCGTTCAAAGCCGTCGGCCCGCAGCAAAAAGTCGCTGACAGCCCACGAGTGACCGTTCTGCCCCAGCACCGACGCCATCACCGGCGTGTCGCCGAGCCACGCCTTGGCTTGGGTCAATGTGGCTTCCAGCGTTTCTAATTCGCCGTAAACCATCGACAGCATGATCGCGGCAATCGTCCGGCCCGGAATCTGGCGCAACCACTCGGGAGCCACGGCAAGCGCGGGCAGCAAGTCTGGATTGACGGCACCCAACAGCGCGTTGTCGGGCAAGTGTTGCACGATGGAATAACGCGTGAACTCGGTGTGCCGCTCCCACTTAACGGTGTAGCCGTCAAGCCGCAGGCGCAAAAAGTTGCCGGCCAACTGCTCCGTCGTCAGCGCGGACTGACCCGGCAATCGACGCAAGTGCGCACACTCTTGCTCGCGGCTGATGCCTTCATTGAGCACCGCCACATAGACCACCAGCGCAGGCAAGCGAATGCGTGCCGTCGGGCGTGCATGCACCTCGTTGTGCAGAACCCGCCGATGGGCGTCATCTGGGGGCAACAGCGACGCCGTCGAGGAATCGGCAACAGGTATCAAGGTGGGTGTCATGGGCTGATTGTGAGGGATTTCGGCGGCGATTCACTGGGTCAACTGAATTCCAACAGACACAACAGTACGTTGCGGCTAGCAGTCGACACCCCCAACGATGTGAAGCCTGTCAACAAATAAAAAGCGCATGACTTATGAATTGATTTAAATCCTTCTTCCCAAAAGAATGAACAGTCCGAATTTCAGAGCGTTCGGGCGGTAATGCAGGGCCTTTTCAGACCTCTTGCGGTCAGGCCGAGTCTGGAGCCTCGTAAAACTTGACCCTGTTGCGTCCCGCCTCTTTGGCTTCGTACATCGCCTTGTCAGCCCACTTGAGGATGTCCTCTTCACTGGCTTCATGACCACCGTATGTCACCACACCAATGCTGGCGGTACAGCGATGCTCGATCATCGTCTCTGACTTTCCCTTGGTTTTAAGAGGTAGGCGGTAAGGCTCGGACAGCTTGTCGCGAATTTTCTCCGCGACAATTTTGGCCTGCGCCGTCGACTCGACTTTGTCCAAGCCAAAGTCACTCAACAAGACCACAAACTCATCGCCCCCGAAACGCGAGACCGTGTCGATCGTTCGCACACACGCCTTCATACGTTTGGCGACTTCAACCAACAACAAGTCGCCGACCTTGTGTCCGTGCAGATCATTGAGCGGCTTGAAGTTGTCCAAGTCAACAAACATCAAGGCCCCGTAGCGATTGTTGCGCTTGACTGCCGCCATGTCGTGAATCAGTCGGTCGACCAACAAACGGCGGTTAGGCAACTGCGTGAGTTCGTCATAAAAAGCCAGCTCGCGCACTTGATCCTCCATCTTTCTGCGCTCGGTGTCATCCCGATTGCTGCCACGGAATCCATTGGGGTTCCCAGCCTCGTCCATCACTTGCCGACAGGTGTGAGCAATCCATCTCACATCACCATCTTTGGCCTTGATGCGAAAAAAAATCGGCTCCGGTACGCCGCGTGCATTCAACGGATGCGTGTGGTCAACGTAAACCGCTTGGTCCTCCGGATGAATGATGCTCAGCATCAGTCCTGGGTCCGCATAAAACTCTTCGGCCGTGTAGCCAGAGATGTCCGCACACGAGGGCGAGACATAACGGAATGAGCCGTCTGGCAACACCCAATAGCCCCAATCCGCAGTGAAATCCGCCACCGTGCGGTAGCGAAACTCAGCGTCCCGAATGGCCGCCTCTGCCAGCTTTTGCTCGGTGATGTCCTGCACAATCCCGACCATGCGATGGCCCACGCCATCATGGCCATTTTGCTGTTCGCCAACGGCCCATATCCAGCGTATTTCTCCATCGATACGGCGGATGCGACATTGAAAATCCCACGGAATATTCAGGGTTAAGGACTCAATGAATTTTTGATCCACCGCAGCACGGTCTTCCGGGAGAACATGCTGCAAAAATATATCGAAAGTCCACGACGGCAGAAGTTCTTTGTAGCCAAATATTCGATCGTGTTCCAGCGAGCGATTGGAGGTGTGATCCAACAAGTTGAGCTCCCAAGACCCCGTGTGAGTCTTTGCCAGGGAGAAATCCACCCTTGTTTGAATCTCGCGCAGCGCCTTTTCCAATCGGTTTTTATCCGTCACATCGTGAGCAACGATCAACGCGACGATCGCCTGGCCCTTGTCGTCGCGAAGCACACGCGCATTGCAAAGAACATCGTGCGTTAGCCCCGAGACGTGTTTAATGACCATCGGGCAATCATTCAAAAATCCTTGGTTCAAAACCTGTTGGCATTTTTCGTGCGCTGCGACTGGATCGGTGAAATAGTCGACGAAGACAGTGCCCGCCAAATCCTTGCTGGACAAGCCTGTGATCATGATCGCGGCCATGTTGCTGTCCACGATCTTGCCGTCAGCGTTCACCGTGAACAACGCGTCTGGGCTGATGTCCATCAAACTTTGGAAATAGAGGTACGTTCGCCGGTCACTCACTGGCCAAGGGTGTCGCCTCTCTAGGCCTCGTGACTGTATGCCCACGATCAGCTCTCCAGACTCAGCCGCGAGGCAAAAACGAAAGTTGCCGCGTTCGCGTTCGCAGGCTCGGCAATCACTTTGACAAGTTGAGGATTCATCAACCACTCCTGCTGGGGATTTCTCAAACGAACACACTGGGTCTGACAAGCTGTGAGTCGATTGAAAGGTCAAAACTATTTTTGAAGGTCGTTCAAGTCCTGACGAATCGCGTCATCTAAAGTCGATCGTTGTTTGAGCCCTCTACACTCAGCAGCCAACTCGACGATCCGATGCCAACACTCAATTCAAACGTCCTTGCGCTGTCCACCCTTCTGTTGAGCATGGGACAAGCTGTCGCTCAGGTGACTTTGCCAGCCGCTGCCGCTGAAAGCGGCACGGCCTTGCCCATGTGCGCCGCCATCGCTGGCAATGCGGCCAGGCTCGACTGCTACGACCAATGGGCCGGCAGAGCGCCAGCACCGACGGTCCGCAGCATGGCAGAACCTCTGGGCACACAGGCAACAACCGATGCAGCGACCAGCACCGACAACACCAGCACTGAGATAGCCCGCACCGACGCCTGTCACGACAAGCGCTACAGCATCTTGTCGGGATTTTGGGAGCTTGAAGACGGTACGGATTGCGGCACCTTTCGCATTCGTGGCTACCGGCCGCTGTCGTTTTCCGTCGTCGGCTCCAACACGGTGAACGAGCAACCCAGTTCAGGCGCCGCCAATCACACTGCGGCAGCGCCAATCAATTACAACAATTCAGAAACCCGGCTGCAGTTGTCCATGCGAACCAAGGTCGCGCAAGGTCTGCTCAGGCAGGGGGATTCCCAAGGCAAGGACTCACTCTGGTTCGCCTACTCACAGCAGTCGTACTGGCAACTCTTCAGCAGCCAGATCTCGCGCCCCTTTAGAACCACCGACCATGAGCCCGAGGTCATCTACGTCTACCCGACTGACGCGAAGCTGCCTTTAGATTGGCGCTTGCGATACACCGGCCTTGGTTTGGTTCACCAGTCCAACGGTCAAAGTCTGCCCTTGTCGCGCAGCTGGAACCGGGTCTACCTGATGGCCGGTGCTGAGTTGGGCAATCGCTGGATGGTGCAAGCGCGGGTCTGGAAGCGCCTGTCAGAAAACCCTGCCATCGACGACAACCCGGGGATTGAAAACACCATCGGCCGGGGCGAACTCAAAACCATGTGGAACGTCAACCAGCAACACAGCTTGGGGGCTACTTGGCTGACGTCCTTGCGGCAACAAAGCAATGGCTCGATCCGCCTAGAGTGGCTGCGCAGCTTGGGCGCACGCGACGACGGTGGCAAAAGCAACCTGCGCCTGCACACCCAGCTTTTCAGCGGCTACGGCGACAGCCTGATCGACTACAACCGCAAGCGGACGGTCTTCAGTGTCGGGCTGAGCTTGCTGGATTTTTAGGGCAAAAGCAAAAGTTTACTCAGGCTGGATGCCGGCGTTCTTGATGATGCGGCCCCATCGGTCGAGCTCGGCCAGCTGGAAACGGCCCAACTCTTCGGGTGAAGTCACCGCGACTTCCATGCCGTTTTGCTCGGCGAATCTGCGCAGAGGCTCAGCGGCCATAGCTCGGCGCGCCATCTCGTTCAGTCGCGCAACGACCGCTGCTGGCGTTCCGGCTGGTGCATAAAGAGCATTCCAATGGTTGGCTTCATAGCCAGCCAAACCGGCTTCGGCAATTGTCGGCACACCCGGAACAAGCGGCGAACGGGTCGGGCTGCTGACGCCCAAAGCGCGCAGCTTACCGGCCTTCACTTGCGGCAAGCTGGTCGTCAGATCGACGATCATGAGGTCGGTCTGGCCACCGACCAGATCCATCACAGCCGCAGGGTTGGCCTTGTAGGGAACGTAGTTCAAACGGGTACCACTCATGTGTTGAAACAATTCAACGGCAACCCGAGCCGATGAACTTCCCGAGCCAAAGCTGAGTTTTCCGGGGTCTTTTTTGGCCAGCGCAATGAACTCTCCGACGGTCTGGGCCTTCACCGCAGGATTCACCACCATGAGCATGTAGCCTTGCACCAGCCGTCCCACGGGAGCGAAGTCCTTGATGGGGTCGTAAGGCATTTTTTTAAGCAGATGCGGATTAGCCGCCTGCGTGGTGTTGGTGGTGATGAACAGCGTGTAGCCGTCGGGGGCGGCTCTCGCGGCCGCTTGTGCAGCGATACCGCCAAACGCACCCGCTTTGTTGTCGATGATGACGGGCTGTCCAGTTTCTTTGGTGATTTCCAAGCCCATGGCGCGGGCAAGACCGTCGGTCGTACTGCCCGGCGTGGAGCCGATGATGATCGTGATGGGTTTCACCGGGAATGACTGCGCACTCACCAGACCGGATAAGAATGCACTGAAAGCGAGGGTTGCAAGGCGTTTGAATTTCATTTTTTTGTCTCCTAGTGATGTCGCAAGCCGGGTTCTCAGTCGGCGGTCAATTTGTTGTCAATGATGATGCGTGCGTAGCGCTTGCGGTCGGTCGCGATGAGCTGTGCAAAGTCGGCGGCTGTGCCGCCTTTGGCGATAGCACCCTGAGCCAGCAATTGCTGCTGAATGTCTGGCATCGCCACGGCCTGTTGCAGGCTTTTCGAGACCTTCTCAGCGATCTCTTTGGGCATACCTGCTGGCGCTAACAAGCCAATCCACGAACCCGACTCGGCACCCGTGATGCCGCTTTCTTGCAAAGTTGGAACGTCGGGCATCGCTGACACTCGGTTCTTGCTGGTGATGGCCAGCGCTTTGAGTTTGCCGGCCTTGATGAAGCCGGAAGTTTCCAGCACCGACGCAAAAATCATGTCGACGTTGCCCGACATCAGGTCGGTCATGGCCGCGCCACCGCCTTTGTAGGGAATGTGCAGAATTTTCGTGTTGGTGGCAATCTTGAAGGTCTCTGCCGAGAGGTGCGGCGAGCCGCCGTTGCCCGAGCTGGCGTAGGTCAGTTTGTCCGGCTGGGCCTTGGCCATGTCGACCAATTCCTTGACGTTTTTGACCGGCAAAGTGGCTGTGACGGCCAGCACGAAAGGCAGCTCTGCAAACTGACCCAGCGGCACAAATGAGGTGTCTGGGTTGTAGCTGAGCTTTTTGTAGAGCGTCGGGTTGATTGACTGCGTACCGACGTTGCCGATCAACAATGTGTAGCCGTCAGGCTTAGCGCGAGCGACCGCATCGAGACCGACGTTACCGCCGGCGCCACCTTTGTTGTCAATCAACACGGGTTGGCCCCACACGATGGACAGGCGCTGCGCCAATATGCGCGCGCTGATGTCCGTCCCGCCACCAGGTGCAAACGGCACGACGATAGTCACTGGTTTACTCGGCCAAACAGTTTGGGCTTGCACGCTGGCAGCACCTGCACTGATCAGTAGCCAAGGCAGCGCTTGAAGGAGTCGTCGCTTATGGAAGTTGAATGGCTTGATTTTGAACATGGTTTGTCTCCTGTTTTGTTACTGCCAACTGTTGAAAAATGACGAACAAAATAACTTAAGTCGTCAAGCTTGTCGTCGGTTTATGTCCAGCAAACACTTCAGCCAGACTGCACAACACCATCTCACCCATGGCGGTACGCGTCTGCCACGTTGCGCTGGCGCGATGCGCCTGCAGTACAACGTTGTCCATGCCCTGCAGTTCAGCAGGAACATGCGGTTCATCAACAAAGACATCAAGCCCGGCTCCAGCGATGCGGCCCGCGCGCAAGGCCGCCACCAAGTCGGGTTCATTGACCAACCTGCCACGCGCGATGTTGATCAGGTATCCGTCTTGCCCTAACGCATCGAGCACGGCGGCGTTGATGATGCCCTCAGCCTTGTCTGCGGCGGCGGCAAGCACCAACGCGTCGCTGTCACGGGCCAGTTGCACCAGGTCGGCCACAAAAGTGTGTGGCACGTCGTCCATCGCCTTCAGGTCGGTGTAAAGAATGGGGCAACCAAAAGCAGCCGCACGGGTCGCTACAGCTCGGCCAACTCGCCCCATTCCAACAATGCCGAGGCGCATGCCGCTGAATCGACGAGCCAGAGGGATAGCACTGGGCTGTGGGTGCTTGACCCACTCACCTTCACGCACAAAGCGGTCGCCCGCACAAATGCCACGGCAGCAGGCCAGCAGCAGGCCGATGGCGAGATCAGCGACGTCTTCGGTGAGTGCACCAAAGGTGCCCGTCACATGGATGCCCCGTGACCGGGCGTAGGCCAGGTCAACAGCATCAGTACCAACGCCATTGACGGCCACCACTTCCAGTGCAGGCAGTTGCGCCATCAGGGCTTGGGTGATGCCAGTGTGTCCCCCCGTGACAACGCCGCGAACAGCACCGCCGAACTCCCTGACGTAGGCTTCTTTATCGTCCTGCTCGTACAGTCGGCGGACGGTGTAGAGCGCATTTAACTTTTCATTGACTGCGGGAATCAAAATCGGGCTGATTTGTAAGACGGTAGGTTTCATCATTTGAGTTCCTTAACCACGACCGGCAAATGGCATGTTGCTGGCCATCACAGTCATGTTGAGTACGTTCGCGCTCAAAGGCAGACCGGCAACATAACGCACGGCGTCCGCAATATGCTTCACATCAATCATGGGCTCAACAGCGATCTCCCCATTGGCTTGGCGAACGCCTTTGGTCATACGCACTGAAAGATCGGTCAGCGCATTGCCGATGTCGATCTGACTGCCGACGATATTGAATTCGCGACCATCCAAAGCAATGCTTTTTGTGAGCCCCAAAACCGCATGCTTGCTCGCGGTGTAGGGCGCGGTGAATGGTCGCGGCGTGTGAGCGGAAATTGAGCCGTTGTTGATGATGCGTCCACCCTGCGGCAGCTGTTTTCTCATCAGGCCAAAGGCGGCACGGGCACACATGAAGACACCCGTCACATTGGTGTCCATCACGTCTTTCCACTTTTCAAGCGGCAGTTCGTCCATGGGCACTGCCGGTGCATTGATGCCGGCGTTGTTGAACACCACATCGAGCCGCCCGTAAGTGCTTTCGATCTGTGCAAACAAGGCTTCTATACTGGCCGGATTCCGGACATCGGTCGGCACGGCCAAGGCCTCTTGACCCGCCGCTTTGGCCTCGGCAACGAGTTCAGCCAAAGGCTCCAATCGTCGGCCAGCCAGCACAACGCAAAACCCGTCTCCGAGCAAGCCTTTTGCCACCGCACGGCCAATGCCACTGCCGGCACCTGTGACGAGTGCAATTTTCAAAATTGACGTTTTTGTCATGTGTGAATCTCCTGATGGTTCAACTGGAAACGATGAGCGGGCCGATGGTGACGCTGAACTGGCCCACACCGTCGATGCCACCACTGAGCACGTCACCGGGTTGAAGGGACGCAACGCCGGTTGGTGTGCCGGTAAAAATAAGGTCGCCGGCCTTGAGCTGGACTGATCTCGATAGAAAGCTGATGACCTCACGTACTGACCAAATCTGGTCGCGAAGATCACCACGCTGGCGTTCTAGTCCGTTAACTTTGAGCCAAATCGCACCGTTTTCAGGATGGCCTGAGGTCGCTACCGGAACGATGGGACTGCTGGCAGCGGAGGCGTCAAAGGCCTTCGCGCCTTCCCAGGGTTGGCCCTTGGATTTGGCTTGCATTTGGATGTCACGTCGGGTGAGGTCCAGGCCTGCCGCGTAACCCCAAACATGTGTCAGAGCGTCCTCGTTTGAAATATTGACACCGCCTTTGCCAATGGCCACGACCAGTTCTATCTCGTGACAAAACTCGGCAGTCAACGAGGGGAAAGGGATGACCCCTTCAGCTGCCACAACAGCGCCTGCGGGTTTCATGAAGAAAACCAGCGGCTCGCGTTCTTCCGAATCAACGCGAGCCGCAGCGGGTGTTGTCGGCCATGGGTAGTTACGGCCCATGCAATAAACCCGCCGAACTGGAAAACGGCTCGCCACACCATCCACCGCCAATGCGCAGACAGCCTCTGGCACAAAAACAAAATCATGCATACCGATTTCCAACGCCAGAGATTAAAAAGACGAGACCAAGCAGTCTCCGTGGCAACACCAATAGGTGCGCCTTGGACTGTTAGATCAGCAAGGTCGGCCGTTGCGCGCCAACAGCCAGGCCGGTGCGTCTTGCAAGGCCACGGGGCGCAAGAAGCGTTCCATCGCCGCATCGCCGACCGAGGTGGTCATCGGCTGAGTCGACGACGGCCATGGGCCGCCGTGCTGCTGCGCAGCGGTAACCGCCACACCCGTCGGCACGCCGGTGAACAGAACCCGCCCGGCAATCGCCATCGCCGCACGCACCAAGGCTTGGTTGTCATCCGTCGGCGCGTCAACACCCCACAAGGTCACCGTCAGGCTGCCGCCCACGGCGTGCAAGACCTCAAGCGCTTCGGCCACAGAGGCTGCGCGCACGATCAGGCTGGCCGGGCCAAACAACTCTTCCCGCAATTCAGCCTTGGCAATGAAATTGGGCGCATCCACTTCAGCCAAGAAAGGCCGGGGCGCCTCTGGCTTGCCGGCTTCGTGGAGCAGTGGCTTGGCACCGGCCGCTAGCATGTGAGCCACGCCAGAGTCAAAGGCTTGGCGCATGCCGGGCGTCAACATGGCGTGCGGATTTTGTGCCGCCAAAGCCGTGACCAGCTGGCTCACAAATGCATCGGAGGCGGCGTCCTTGATCAAGATAATCACGCCCGG
>Ga0208916_10000682_pt1 | contig 15516 bp, 30 predicted proteins | sample DEB19_08_DNA_5_FD_184523 | JGI IMG/M metagenome (GOLD analysis project Ga0208916, IMG submission 184523) | Aqueous microbial communities from the Delaware River and Bay under freshwater to marine salinity gradient to study organic matter... | ecosystem: Environmental > Aquatic > Marine >... | reverse complement strand
AGATGCCTGGCGCGTGGCTTCATCTTCGGCATTTACTTGGCGCGCTTGGCGACGACCTTCTTGGCCACGACTTTCTTCGCGACCACTTTCTTCGCAGCAGGCGCAGCCTCATCTCCGATGTTCGCCAGCGGCCCGGCAATGCAGACGTCGGAGATGAACTTCTGCAGCGCCTTCGTCGCGTTGCCCTTGCTCGCGTATCCCTCGCCTGAGTCGGCGACGACGCGGCCGTTTTTGGAAAGTGCGTGCCAGCGGTGTTGGCCGGCCTTGTCGGTGTAGATACTGAATTTCATGGGTGATCCTTGGGGTTGGTTGAACGTCTCGGGGCCACGTACCGCACCCCATGCCTCTCGCTCGGGTCGAAATCAAACTCGACCCCGAACTCTGTTGCCGCGTGTGCAGTCACGCGGTCGATGTATTCGCTGTAGCCCTTGACGCCAAGGTCTTCGGTTGAGCGGCGAACGCGATGCGGCGTGGCGCGCTTGGCGCCGGGCATCTTGCGCATCTCCCATGTGTCGGGCAGGAACAGCTTGCGGTAATACTCTTTCCAGACAGCGACGACGAAGCGCTCGCCGAGCACGCGAACCTGCTCGCTGATCTGCGTCAGCACGGGACCGTGAAAGAACCGCCGCTGCTTCGCGCTGATGTCGTCAATCACCGGGCCGACCGAAATCGCAACCCGCTCGCCGTTCATGCGCAGCGCCTTGGCATGCGACATCGCGGCAATGAAGATCTCGCGCGCCTGGTCGTCGCTGTAGATCACGGCGGTCATGGTTTCAGACATACAGCAGCAACCTGATCGTGTCGTTCAGGCACTGCAACTCGTCCATCTTGCGAACGATCAAGTGCGTCTTCGTGCCGTGGATGCCGTAGGGTCCGCGGTGGCAGGAGTAGCAGAGCGGAAACGACGTGAACCACTGGCCCTGCTTGATCTCGTGCGCTTCGCTCGGGCCGGGCGCCTGGCAGACGATGCAGTCCATCTCCTTGATGCGCCCGACGTGTTCGCGCTCGGTGACGGTCTGGGCTTTCTTGTTCTTTGACCACATCGGTCAGACCCCTTCCGCCGCAGACCCGACAGCGCGACCGAACTGAACGAGCTCGGCCATCAAGACTTCCGCATTGCGGCCGGCCTTCTGCAACTCGAGGCAAGCCAGTGCGCCGCTCATGAACGCGCGCTTCTGCAGTACCCGGGTCATCGCACTTGCATCCGCATCGACGTGGTCGATGGAGTACGCGATCCAGCACTCGTCCAGCGATGTTGCGTCCATGTCAGTGCGCCTTCTTCTGGTCGAGCGCACGCGGTTCGAAGCGGTCTGGATTGGCCTCGCGGATGCGGTCGATGATCCCTGCGACGAACTCGTCCCGGGTCATCGCGGCCGATCCGTGGTTCAAGTCCCACCAGCGGCGATGGCGCTCGCGCATGGTCTCGAATCGGTTGAGGGCGATCATTTCCTTGACCGACTTCATGCGAGCACTCCGTCCTCGGTTGCTGCCGCAATGGCGGCGTTGCACTGGGCCAGTTCTTCCGGCGTGCCCAACGTCGCCATGTACGGGATCGTGATCACCAGCGCGTCCAGCAGCAGCGGGGCAGCACGGCGCACGCGATCAGCGGCGCGTTCGGCTTCCATGCGCTCGGCCTCGTGGCGTTCTTCCTCGGCACGACGGCGCTCGGCGGCTTCAGCGTCCAGGCGGCGCTGCTCGGCGGCTGCGGCTTCCTGTCGCTGGCGCAGATCTGCATCGGCCTGTTCGCGCGCCTTGCGTGCCTCGGCTTCCTGTCGATCCTGTTCGCGGCGCTGATCGGCCAGCCGCTGCGACTCGATCGCCTGCTCGGCGGCGATGCGCTCGGCTTCGACTGCAGCGGCCAGCAGGCGCTTCATCTCGGTCACGGCGGCATCACGCGCCTCGACCGCTTGAGCGTAGAACTCGGCCCAGTTCGCCGGGTCGATCACTTCGGCCTCGAATGCCTTGAGTGCGCACTCGATCAGGTCCGATGGCCGGCCGACAAAGGGCGCGGCCACGCTGCGCAACTCGTGCAACTTGTTCTGGTACTGCGCGACGCGCTCGAGCCGCTTCGCTTCCTCACGCAGACGGGCGCCTTCGGCCTCGCGCGCCACGGCGTCGGCGTGCAATTGATGCAGCGCTTGCAGCGTCTCGACCTGAGCAGCAAGGGCGGCAGACTCCCATTCCTCGTAGACCTTGTCGATCACCAGCGCGCCGACCTGTTCGATGGCCAGCGCCAGGATCGCTGAACTGGACCGGCCATGCCCGGCCGCAGCGGCGCGGATCTCGGCGATCTTGTTCGTGTGCCGCAGGATGCGCAGCCGATCCGATTCGGCGCGCGCCTGGCGCTCGGCTTCGCGCTTCTCGTCGGCTGCACGGATCTGCGCGTCGATGGGTTCCTCGAGCAGCAGGATCGCGTCGGTGATGCGCTTGGCCTCGGCGTCGATCAGGCGCGACCGTTCAAGTGCAGGTGCCTTCAGTTCCTTGCGCTTGGCCTCGAGTCCGGTGCGCAACCTGACCAGTTCAAGCCGGGCCGCGCGCGCTTCCTTGTCGCCCTTTGTGGTGCTGACATCGAAGACGACGTTCTTGAAGCGGTGCGCCAGGTCGGCCAGTCCGGCTGCGGTCGGGCTGTATTCGGCGATCGAGGTTTCGATGGCCGGGCGGTCGATGGTTTCGTTGTCCAAGGGATCTCCTGTCACGCTGCCAGCGGGATCACCGCGCGCAGCTTGTTTTCGTACTCGGTCACGATCCGCTCGAAAGAAAGCAGATCGGCCTCGAGGGCATTGATGTCGTCGTCGTCGCGGTTGATGCGGATGACGGTCAGTTGCTGGTGCGGCAGATCCGGCGCCCACAGGATCACGTCGCACCACTTGCGGCCCAGCAGCCACATGCCGCCGTTGACCTGATCGATGTATTCGGTGATGTCGCGGTCGACCACGGCCTTGAACAGCGTCTTGCTGCTGACCATCGTCTTGACTTCGATCATTCCGTCGTCGTCCACCAGGCCGTCGACCGAGCACCCGAACTTGCGGTCGTCGGTGCAGATGAACCCGGCGGCGTCGACCAGGTTGCCGGTGCGCGCCTCGTAGGCTGCGCGGGCAAATGGTTCCTGTTCGGTGCCGAACCGCATTGCGGCGTTGACGTAGACGCCTTCAGCGGTTCCGCCCAGACGCTCGCGGGCCACGTCCATCGCGTACAGGTCAGCCGCCGCAGACAGGGCGCCATTCTTCAGGCGATCACGACAGACCTTGAACCGGCTACCAGTGATCGCGCCACGGCGTTCGGCCAGCCATTCGGGCGAGCCTTGCGGGCTGGTGCAGACAATCACTGCTCACCCCCTTCAGCACGCTCCATGTCAGCCACGAATGAGTCGACTGCAGGCGTCTCGGTCTTCGGCTCGGCCTCGACGGTGCGCGCGGCGTCAGCGCGTTCAGTCCGATCCTTCAGATCATCAAGGTCTGCCCTGAGTGCATCGCGGTCGGCGCGTGGAACGTCCTTCCACCATTTCTTGAAGTCCTCGCTTCCCTGATCTGCATGCTTGCGCGCAACGGCGAGCAGTTCTGCAGATGCACCATTTGGCGAGTCAACGACCTCTGCGGCGCCCATGTCCTTCGGCCCCGGTGTCGTCATCAGTTCGTCCGGCGTGTAGACGCCAAGGATCACTTCAGGCGCATGCAGGCGACTCCACCGCTTAGATGCCAGATAGGCGATCTGCTGCTTCGGATCTTCTGCCCACAATGTCGAATTGCGGGTGCGGACCTGAGTCATTAGGATCTCAAGTGTGCGCGGCTGCGCTTCACCGCGCAGCGTTGCCCATACTCGGACCCCAAGCCCGGTTTCGTCCTTCAATTCCCAGTCCGGGACGATGTATTCCTTCGGCTTGCCGTCGTCGTCCTTCTTGGTGGTGCTGACCACCTTTTTGAACTTGCCTACGATGCGCTCCCAGGGGCCGAACCATTCGTAGTTGATTCGCCCGGTGATGGCGCGGCTCGTGTTGATGGCTGCCGTGACAAGCTGCGCCTCGTAGCCCAGCGTGCCGTTGACCAAATGGGTTTTCTGAGCGACGGCAAACGGGTTCATTCCCCATTGCGTCGCCTGCATGCAGACCGCCAGACAGTCACCCTTGTTGCCGGCCAGATGCCGCGGCACGGTCACCTTCCCGATGGCCATGTATTCAGCCATGTTCATCAGGTTCTGCATGTTGGCCGCATCGAGCACAAGCGATGCGGTGCTGGTGTCGTGCTGCACCAGATCACCATCGGCTTGGCCAATCGTGGCCAGATCAGTCGTCGCGTTCATTCGTTCTCCACTCACAACAGTTGGATGCGCATCAGTTGCTGCGCTTGCTTGGTCACGTATTCGTTGTGCGCCGCGATCTGCTTCGGGAACCACTCGGCTTCGCGCTGCGCCAGTTCGAGCGAGCGCTTCAGGCCGGCGATCTCGCGTTCAGCCATCGCAATGCGAAAGCGCACCGGGATCTGCATCAACAGGCAGCGCAGCTTGTGGCGCAGCGGGCGCTTTGTGTACGTCAAGGTCATCATTGCCGTATCACTTGAAGTAAGAGACCACAGCAGCCTTCAAGGCCGAAAGAGTTTGAAACTTTGCGCCGCACTTAAAGCCGCCGTAGAACACGGCGCCGACAAAAACAAGCAGGATCAGATCGATCATGAGTAACTCCAAACGGCCGAGCCAGAAGGCCCGGCACTTGGTTGAATGAATGGGTTGAAACGATCAGTCGTTGATCGCGGCCTCGATCAGTGCAGTCGTGGTCGGGAACGCTTCGGCCTCGTCCATCGTTTTCGCGTCCACGATGTCGAACTTGCATCCCTTCAGGTCATCGTCCAGGCGGCGCAAATAAGCGGTTGCCGATGCGTCTCGGCCGACCTGCACAAAAAGGAACGTCAGCGCATCGTCGGTTTCCTGCTTGTTCGATGCGTCTCGGATCACCTTGGCTGCGGCTTCCTTGTCATCAGGCACGCCATCGGTGAAGACAATCACGAAGTCCTTTTTGTCGGACTTTCCTGCTGCCTTCAGGGCTGCGGTGAGTGCCTCGGCCAGCGGCGTTGACCCGCGTGGGCTGCGGCTGGAAAACACGTCTTTGACCTTGGCGGAAGTGACGCCGACATGCGTTTCAATGTTCGATCCACCGAACGTGATCACGTCGATCCCGTCGCTATCGAACTTCTCGATGTCGCGCACGAATGAGAGCGCGGTTTCTTGCATGTAATCCCAGCGGCTGCGACCGCCGGGCATGTCGTTCTCTCCCATCGATCCCGACGCATCGACGCACACGATGAAGTCGTACTCAGACAAGGCTGTTGCTGTTGCTGTGTTCATGTAAAAACTCTCCTTGATCACCGGCGAAATGGCCCGCCGGCTCGGCCTGTGACTCGTCATCTGAGTCAGTAAAAATCGCCAGCCGGGACCACACGCAGCACGCGATCACGCTTGCAAGCAGGTAAGCCAGCAGGTAGTCCACGGCAACGACCCAGTTACAAGCACCGGCCCATCAACACGGGAACGCCGATCAGCGATCGAACTTGATCGATCAACTCCTTGGCGGCGCCTTGATGCACGCGATCGGGTCGCAGCAACTCGTAGAAGAACGACACCTTGCCGGCCGACATCCGGTACTTCAGGCGCGCGGTGATGCTCCATGCAGATCCGTCGTGGAACACGGGGATGCCGATGGCAAAGCGTTCGAACATTTGCATCGACTCGGTTGTCCCGGTGTCGGGGTCGGCGATGTAGGTCAGGCGCACGCCGCCGCTCTGCAGTTTGACGCTCGACTTGAGCACGCGCTCCTCGTTCGCTTGGAACTCGGTGGCCATCGACAGCATTTGCAGGCTGGTCGGCATGCCGGACGCTGCAGCGATGTCGTCGGCGTTGGCCTCTATCCACTCAGCGAAGCCGACCTGATTGAAGACCTTGGCATTGGCGCCCTTCCACGCCAGCCACTCAGCCGACATCGCAGGCTGGAAACTCGCACGATGCTCGCGCCAGCCTGGTAGTCCCTTGTCGTGCTCATCGATCACCGCGTTGAACAACAGCGAGAACGTCTGCGGGTTGAATTCGCACCAGACGGTTGTCCCCGGCTGCGTGTGCTTCTTGACGTATTCGATGAAGCTGCTTGCGTCAGAAAAGGTTGCGCTGGCCTTCGCGCGTCGCGGGCTTGCAAGAACCTTCTCGTTGTCGATCGCCTGCATGGTGAACCCGTTGGGCACCGCGACATGCGTGATGCTCCCGTGGCGTTCATAGTTGTTCGGCGTGTCAGTGAACAGGACCGATGGCTTCGGCAGCACGCGGTCCAATGTGGCGGCGATGTTCTCGCGCTCGGCATCCAATTCGTTGCTCATGTGTTTCCTTGTTGGTGGATCAGTTGGCGGCAGTGCGGATCTCGCCGGTTTCCATGTCGACGCTGCGCAGTTCCTTGTTGGCGACCGGCTCGGCGATCTTCAAATCCAACTTGCGCTGGTTCGGGTTGTCGACGGTCAGGTTGCCCTCGACCGTTGGCCACAACAGGTCTGTGTCGGGCTTCGGTTCCGGCGTCTTGTTGGTGACGGCCGCGGCGATCTCGATTGCTCCGCTGGACTTCTTCAGCGCCAGGGTGATCGTCAACTTGCCGGCCTTGCCGGTCTCATCGACACCCTTGACCAGCGCGGCCAGTTGCTCGCTGCACTCATCGATGAATTGCCCGCCTTGCAGTTGGCGCAGGGTGTCTGTGATGGGTCGAATGCTCATGATTTCCTTTGGTTGTTGGTGGGTGTAGAAAGCCTTTGTCCGGTGCTCATGCCCCGAACCAGTGCCCCGGGAAAAACTTGCTGACCAGCAGGCCGGCAGCGATCCCCATGACGAACATGACCCAGCAGTAGCGCGGGTACTCGACGGGTTCCTCGATGTCGTGTTCAGTGGTCACGGCGAGTCCCTTCGATGTCGTGCCATGCGTCGGAAAGCCAGTCCATCGCGAGGCTGATCGCGCAGACGGACACGAACACGGCGCAGCCGGATGCGATGAGGATGAGGATCAGTTCCATCACTCGGCCCTTGCTTTGAGCATGAAGTCGGCTTGTTGGTAAGCCCACTTTGCTCGCTCGTCGAATGTGAAGCTCTCTGCCCCGGTCGGAGTTGTGGCGACAGCCTGCATCGCCATTGCCGCAAAGTAATCGCGTAGAGACATGCCACCAACGGCTTGAGCGCGAGCGGCGACGTAGATGCGGTCTCGCTCGGCTGCGTCGTCAATCCCTTGAATCGCTGCCGCTGCTAGCGCATGAATAGCCTGCGGGTCTTGCATTGGGAACGCAGGCCCGCCGTTGTATTTCTGGCTCATGCGCCCTCTCCAGTTGCCTTGGCAATGGCCGCGCGAGCGGCATCGAACTCATCCGTCTTCCGGTCGGCCACGCGAAGCACTCCGAGCAGCGCCTGAAGCAGATCGGGCGCGGCCGAGATCAGCCTGGCATTCGCAATGTCCTGCTCCGTGACCAAAATGGCTGGAGACAAGATCGCCACGGATGTCCAGTCGGGTTCTGTTGCAACGCCGACGCCGAAAATCTCTCCATCAAACTCGTGACAGTGCGCATATCCAAAGGCCCACGTTCCTTGCGTGTACGGTGTGCTCATGCGGCCGCCTTGATCGCGTAGCGACCGTAGTTGCGGATGTCATCCCTTGCTGCGTCAGCCGCGTCTTCCATTGCCGCTTCAGCGGCGTCCTGTGCGCGTTCGATCTGCTCGACCGTCAGCGCCTCGGTCCAGCGGGCCAGCACGACGTCGGGGAATACGTCGTCGGCCTTCATCCAGTCGCCGTTGATCAGCACTGCGACCAGCGACACGCTTGGCACGCTGCCGGGTCCGCAGGTGGTCGAGTCGGCGTTGAGGTTCGGTGCCTCGCCGTGGTCGAACTCGGCCTCGACCAGAAACTGCGCGTCGCCGAGATGGACGGTGGAAACGAAGTTGCCGTACTCGGGCTTCGCGTCAATTCCAAGAAACGTATCCAGCGACGACAGCGCCCGGCGCAGTTCCGCCTTCAGCAGATCGTTCTCGTGCGCCAGGACGGCGCTGTGGATCGGCTTGCCGCCGATGGTTCCGAGTTCCGTGGCCTGATCATTGATGCGCTGGATCAGGCGTTCTGCACTTGTTTGCTTCATCCCAAACTCCGTATTCGTTCACCGCTTGATGCGATGAAAAGAAGTTTAGAGCGAACTGAACCAAGTGGTCAAGCGAAAGCTGAACTTATTTTTTGGCAGGCGCAAAAAAGCCCGCGATGTGCGGGCTTCAAGCGGGGTGCGGTTTGCTTATCCGATCTCAGACCACGCGCCTCTTTCATGGTGAGGCCAACTCTAAACACGACCTGTTCAGATATGACTTGACTATGCGGTTCAGGTAAGCCTAAACTGCGCGCATGAAATTTACCGACTGGCTTGAAGCCGAAAAGGGACGAGGGGCTCTTGTTGCGGATCACTTCGATGTCACGGCGTCAGCCGTCTCGCAGTGGAAAACGAACGGTGTTCCCCCCATCCACATGAAGGCCGTCCGCGATCTGACTGGCGGTGCCGTGTCCCTCGAGGACATGGTCCCAGACACACCGGAAGCCTATTGAATGCAGGTTGTCTCCCGCGCGATTGACTCTCGCGCATTTGCCCCGGCCGCTTTCCTCACGACGTTGAGTGGCTGGGGCATTTTTTCGCATGGGGTGAATGTGCGCCGAATTCAAAACTGGGCAACCACCACAAAGGGTGAATTGCTTGTAGGAATTCGAGCGATGTACGGAAACACATGGGCCACCTATTCAGGGGTGTGCTCATGACGCGCGCCTACCTTTCCGGGTCGATCAGCGGCCTGCCGAACGGCAACCGCGCCGCGTTCGATCAAGCGGCCGCGCGCCTGATGCTCGCCGGCTACAGCGTCGTCAACCCGCACGACATCAATGCGCCGTACCCGAACCCGACGTGGTCGGAGGCGATGCGGCGCGACATCAAGGTCATGGTCGACTGCGACGTGATCGTGCTGCTGCCAGGTTGGGTCCGGTCACGCGGCGCGCTGCTGGAGCGCCAGATCGCCATCGCGCTCGGCCTGCGTGTGCTGGATCTGTGCGACATCGGCGTGGCGGATGAGCTGGGGATGCCGGCATGACCTACACGCTGCAGCCCGGCACGATCGCGCACCTGTGCTGGAAGCACCTGAGCACGATTGCAACCGGCGGCGAGATCAGCACCGCCGAGTTGGCGTCTGCCATCGGCCAACCCTCGAGCGCGATGCTGCCGTCGACGCAAGCTGCTTGCAACCACGGATTGATCCGCGCCCGCTACCGCGATGGCAACCAGCGGCACCTGTGGTGGTCGATCGGCGACGGCACACCGCTCGAGAAACCCGCCGTCGATGACAGCGAGGAAGATGACGGGCCGCTGGGCCAGCCGTTCGTGCAGCCGCCAGCTTCCATGCGCAGCGTGTTCGACCTGGCGCAAGCCACCGGCTCGCCACCTGCAGGCATGCGCGTGGCCATCTGGTCTGACGGCGCCATCCAGATCCGCCGCGGTGACAACGACGTCGCCGTGTTGTCGCCGTCCGAAGCCAAGCAGGTTGTCGACGCGCTGGATCGGATGTTGGGAGGGATCGAGGGGTGACGCAGTTGTCCATCTTCGATGCGCCCGATCCATCGGCCCCGCTGCCGATCCGCGGGATGCGCGTGAACGCAAACCGATTCACCGACGAATTCATGGCCTACCTGCCAGAGAACCTGCACGTTTTCGCTGCCTTTGAGCGCGAGGCGATGGCGGTCATCAAGCGCGGGTGGAAGCACTACAGCGCCAGGACGATCGTAGAGGTCATGCGCCACAACAGCGCTGTGGCCGAGGCCGCTGGCGAGTTCAAGTTGTGCAACAGAAAAACGCCGTACTTGGCGCGGCTGTTCGCGCTGCTGCACCCGGCCCATGCCGACCTGTTCGAGTTCCGTGAAGCGAAGGCTGTGCGTCGGGATAGCGAAGGGGTCGCGGCATGAGCCAACACGGCGCAGAACTGCGAGCTCGGTTTGAAGTGGTCTCGGCCTTCTATCGGTCGAATGCCGCGCTGGTGTGCAGCAAGTCAGATGACTGGGGCATCGACCCACAGGCGCTGTTCGTCCGCACAGGAATCAAGTTGACCGCCATCGAGGATGTGGTCTGGGAAGAAATCCGGTCGCTGGATCTGGTTATGTACCCGCAATACCCGGTCGGCCCGTACTTCGTTGATTTCGGAAACCCTGTTGCCCGTGTCGCAATTGAGTGTGATGGGCAGGCATATCACCAGGATCGTCAGCGTGACGACGAGCGCCAGCAGGTCATTGAGGGCATGGGGTGGCAGGTGTATCGAATCAGCGGTGCAGCCTGCATGGCGAAACCGACTCATATGCGGGATGAGGATGGATACCTGGTCGACGGCAAGACGCCGGCTCGGCGGTTCGTGGAGTTGATCGCTTCTCGCCACCCATTACGCCGAGTCAAGCGCGCCGACCCAGAAGGCATGACGCACATCGCCGATGCGCTTCGATCGGCAGGCAACCTCGTGCTCAGGGGAGGTCTATGAGGAACGCGCCTGTCGCGTTGTGGAGGCATTCCACATGAAGCGCCCAGCATTCCAGTTCTACCCGGCCGACTGGCGGAAAGATGCCGCGCTTCAGTCGTGCTCGATGGCGGCGCAAGGGTTGTGGGCGAACCTGCTGTGCGTCATGCACGAGTGCGAGCCATACGGGCATCTTGCGGTGAACGAGCGGCCCATGCAGTCGGTGCAGATCGCCAGGCTGGTTGGTTTGGCCCAAAAGGAGTGCGAGCGCCTTCTGGCTGAATTGAGGGACGCTGGCGTCTCATCGACATCACCAGAGGGTTTCCTTTTTTCACGCCGGATGGTTAAGGACGAGCACCTGAGAAACATCAGGGCAGAGGCCGGAAAACTTGGAGGCAACCCGAATTTGCTTGCGAAGAAGGTTAACCAAACGCCCAAGCAAACGACAACCCCTTCTTCTTCTTCTTCTTCTTCATCTTCAGTTAAAGAGAAGGCCGTACCTAACGGTACGGACGCCGATGGCGTCATTCCAAGCCCTGTCGCACCGAAGCTCACCGACCCGAACGAAATCATCTTCGGCTACGGGGTTCCACTGCTGACCGCCGCGGGAAGCACCGACAAGCACGCACGATCGTTCCTCGGAAGGCTGCGCAAGGACTACGGCGACGCCGCGTTGATCGACAAGCTGCGCGAGTGCATCAAGGCCAAGCCTTTGCAGCCGCTCGAGTGGCTGGCCAAGGCGCTGCCGCCACCAGGGGCACAAACGCCGGCCGAGCGCACCGAAAGCGCCATCGCCGCAGAGAACGCCAGAACGACGGAAGAAGCGCGTCGCCGGCTGTTCGGAAACGATGCTCAGGAGGCCATCAATGCGTGAACCCGACTTCGACCCGTTCGTGTCGATGCTGGACGATGTTGCGGCGCTGCTGAACCACGGCAAGCCGCTGACCGCGGGCTACAAGTCGATGTTTTTCCGCGCCGTCGCGAAGCACCCTCTGGACGTCGTGCGAAACGGCTTCGATGCCCACGTCAAGGACCCACAGCGCGGCCGGTTCATGCCGGTGCCTGCTGACATCCTGGCGCAGATCGGGGGGTCCGCGTGCGCTGATGGTCGACCCGGGCCAGAGGAGGCTTGGGCAACTGCGCTGCGCGCGTCGGACGAAAGCGCGACGGTCGTCTGGACGGATGAGGCATCTCGAGCATGGGCGATCGCATTGCCCGTGCTGAAGAACGGCGACGACATTGGCGCACGGATGGCCTTCAAGGAGGCATACGTCCGGCTCGTTGAGGAAGCCCGAAGGGCGAGGCGGCAGCCTGTGTGGACTGCCTCGTTGGGGTTCGACCCGGCGATGCGTGACGAGGCGCTGCGTGACGCGCAAGCCGCCGGGCTGCTTTCTGGCCCAGAGGTTTTGGCGCTGCCAAGTCCTGCCGAGTCGTTTGCTGCGCTTGTCTCAAGCCCGGCAATTCCCGATGAGACGCGCGAGAAGTTGCTCGCGCTGCGGGAAATGCTCGCTCGCCGAATCGATGGTCCGAACGCAAGCGATGTTGAGCGCCAGCGGCTCGCCGAGCTCAAGGCCGAGACAGAGCGGAAAGCCACCGAGTACCTGGCCGCAGCAAGTCATGCAGGAGCGCAGGCATGACCATCCCACTGACCCCCGAGCAACTCGAAAAGATGCGCCGCGTCGCCCGCGATCTGCTCGAGCACCACGCAGCCGGCGGCCGGGTCAACCCAGACGCGCTGGCATGGGCTCGGCGCGTCGGCGACCGGGCCATCAACGACATCAATGGGCAAGCCGCCTCCACTCCAGAACAGGGCGCAGCCTGACATGACGCTGAGATTCGCAACCGTGTGCTCTGGCATTGAGGCCGCATCGACCGCCTGGAAGCCGCTCGGCTGGCAGCCGGTGTTCTTCAGCGAGATCGACAAGTTCCCGTGTGCCGTCCTGGCGCACCACTACCCAGACGTGCCGAACCACGGCGACATGACCAAGTTCAAGGACTGGCCCGATGCAACTATCGATGTTCTCGCAGGAGGAACTCCATGTCAGTCCTTCAGCAATGCAGGACTCCGCGCTGGACTGGATGACCCGCGTGGCCAACTCATGCTCACCTTTGGTGCCATTGCTGCAAGGTATCGGCCCCGATGGTTGGTTTGGGAGAACGTGCCCGGCGTCCTGTCATCAAACGGAGGACGGGACTTTGGTGCCTTCCTCGGGCTCTTGGGCTTCCTCGGGTATGGGTTCGCCTACCGCGTTCTGGACGCTCAGTACGTCCGCGTGGACGGGTACGCTCGCGCCGTCCCCCAACGACGGCAGCGTGTGTTCGTTGTCGGATGTCTTGGAGACTGGCGAAGTGCCGCAGCGGTACTTCTTGAGCGCGAAAGCCTGCGCGGGGATCCTGCGCCGCGCAGACAAGCGGGGGCGCGCGTTGCCGCCACCCTTACACGCGGCGCTGAAAGCAGTGGCAAGGGCGGATACGCCGGGCGACGACAAGAGGACGATGTGAACATCGTGTCGGCTGTCGCGCCGACCTTGCCAGCACGCACCAAGGCCGGGGAAGGCATGGGCACCGACTTTGACTGCGACGGTGGTCTGCTCGCATTCGGCGGTGGCAATACCACCGGAGACATCGCAGTCAGTTCTGCGCTGACAGCGCATGGAACGCGCATGGAGTTCGACACAGAGACGTTCGTCTCTGTCGCACCAACGCTTCGCGCTGGTGGAAATCGAACTGGCGACGACCGACCACCGGGAACTGACGTCGATACCTGCGAGACGCTCGTGGCGCACACGCTGCGCGGCGATGGCTTCGATGCCAGCGAGGACGGGACTGGGCGCGGAACCCCGCTTGTGCCTGTTCCATTCGACACCACGCAGATCACCAGCGCGGCGAACCGCAGCAACCCAAAGGCCGGCGACCCATGTCATCCGCTGGTGGCTGGTGGGCACGCGCCTGCGATTGCGTTTGATGCCCGGCAATCTGATGTTATTGAGTACGGTGAAAAGACCGGCCCGCTGGATACCAACGGGCGCTCGACAGGCGTGCTAACGGGCTCGCAAGTGCGCCGCCTCACCCCGCGCGAGTGCGAGCGCCTGATGGGCTTTCCAGACGACTACACGCTGATACCGCATCGCGGCAAGGACGCGGCCGACGACCCTCGATACAAGGCGCTCGGCAATAGCTGGGCGATCAACTGCGCCCGCTGGGTCGGGCAGCGAATTCAGATGGTCAACGACATCAAGGAGCACCAATGATCCGCGGCATCAGCACCGCCGGCTTTCCCTACGCAGGGACCGGCCACTACATCAACTTCACCTGCCCGATGTGTACCAAGCGCAAAGGCGCGCTCGGGTCGAAGTTGCGTCGTTTCCAGGGCTTGAAGCAGAAGATCTGCGGCGAGTGCGCAGCGAAGGAGATCCCGGCGAAATGAGCGTCAGACCTGGCATGTATAGCGGCGGCGTTCGTTGTGTTGAAACGCTGAAACAGCGCTGCTACGTGGACATCGACACTGGTTGCTGGCACTGGAAACTCGCGATTCGTCAAGGGGCTCCGACCGTTCATGTCCACATGAAGGATGGAACGACATCGGTGATGCGAGGCCGGCGTGCGGCCAGTTTCCTGGCGACTGGATGTGCTTTGAAGGAGGGGCACGTTGCGTTCGCCAAGCTCAAGTGCAGGAGTCGCGATTGCGTGAACCCGGATCACACGCAGACTGGTGATAGGCACGCGCTCGGGGCGTATTTGAGGGCAAGCGGACGGTCCAAGTTGGGGCCGCACGCAATAGCAAGTTTGGTTGAGGCGGCGCGCAAGAGGAAGGATGTGAAGTTGTCCATAGAGAAGGCGCGCGAGATCCGCCTTAGCGCCGATACACAAGTCGCGTTGGCCAAGAAGTATGGAGTTCCGCAGTCTCGGATATATGAAATTCGATCTGGCAAAGCGTGGAAAGAGACTGCGCCTGCAACAAGTGTTTTCGACTGGGCGAACCGCGGCGCGGTTTGATGGGGGAGCCATGAAAAACCCGATCCTCGTGTTGACCCTGTACTCGATCCACCGGCAACTCGGAACGCCGTGGCGCGAAGCGATTGCATTGGCGTGGAGGCAAGCTTGATCCTCGGCCTCGACCCCGGAACCGAAGAAACAGGATGGGCGCTGTATTGCCCGGGCGAAGGCATCTCGAGCGGCATCGAGAAGAACGCCAACATGCTCACGATGATCCAGCGATGGGAGGTTATCGACCCTGTGCGGCTGGCCATCGAAATGATCGCGAGCTACGGCATGCCAGTCGGCCGCGAGGTATTCGAGACGTGCGTGTGGATCGGCCGCTACAAGCAGGCATGGCACACCCCCGATCAGGTGCGCCTCGTCTACCGCAAGGACGTCAAGCTGCACCTGTGCGGCAGCCCGCGGGCCAAGGACGCGAACATCCGCATGGCGCTGATCGACAAACTCGGCGCACCAGGCACGAAGAAAGCGCAAGGCGGCACCTACGGCGTTCGATCTCATGCGTGGGCGGCGCTGGGTGTGGCGGTGACGGCGAATGAGGTTCGCGCTTGACCTGTCCCGACTGCACCCGATCCGCCACGGAACTCTGGCACGTCTTCAACGCGAACTGCCGCGGGTGCCACGCGCGCATGTTCTCGCGCACCAAGGAATTCGACCGGGTCAGGCGCGTTGGAAAACTGGACGCTGCCTATCAGCGGGCGCTCGACATATCCAACATGACCCACAAGGAAGCCCGTGCTGCATGGGATCTCGACGCTATCAACAAGGACATGAAAAATGCGAAGCCTTGACGCCAGCCTGCCGCCGATCTCCCCGCACATCGAAGCGAAGTACACCGCCGAACCCGTATGGCGATTCATCGATGACTGCATCGGCATGTCGTTCGCGGTCGAGATGCGCGAGATGGGCACCAAGAGTCCGACCGGCATCATCATCGATGACCTGATGGAGCAGCGCTACGGCCTGGCGCCGACGATCACATCAGATCGC
>Ga0208916_10000681_pt1 | contig 15522 bp, 23 predicted proteins | sample DEB19_08_DNA_5_FD_184523 | JGI IMG/M metagenome (GOLD analysis project Ga0208916, IMG submission 184523) | Aqueous microbial communities from the Delaware River and Bay under freshwater to marine salinity gradient to study organic matter... | ecosystem: Environmental > Aquatic > Marine >... | reverse complement strand
CGCCCGAAGCGCGTTGACCGCGTGACGATGGTGTGATAACAACTGTGGCACAGCGCGCCAGTCGCGCGGAGGATTCACGATGATCGCGACGTTCAAGAACGACAAGAGCGTGCGGCGCACGATCGACATCGGCGCCGACGTTCATAGCAGTGAGGTCGACATCTTCGTCGAGCAGTCGCACGCCGGAGTCGACGTCAACGCTCGCTTCTCCTGCGACCCCGCCACGGCCGACGCGATCGCCTCGGCGCTCCACGTCGCGGCGGCGCAGGTGCGAAGCGCGCGGGGAGAAGCGGTCGACTGGAAGCACGTCGAGGGTGAGCAGCGCTTTGCGGGCGACATGGCCTGCATCATGGGGCCGACGTTTGCCGAGTCGGGCGATGACTTCATCCTAATCGACCGCGCCGACGTGCCCCGCCTCATCGCGGAACTCGGCGCATGGCTGGCGGCGCACCCGAAGGATGCCGACCGTGGCTAGCCCCGACCTCGCACACGTGCTGGCCGAGCTCGCCGCGATCCAGCGGGACGTCAAGGCGCTTGTCGATCTCGGCTCGATGCTGCGCGGAAGTGCCACCGAGATCTGCTCTCGGATCGGCATGCTCATGGCGTCCATCACTGCACCGCCTCCCGCGGTCGCGCCCGTCGACAACGGCATGCTGGCGGCGGTCAATCAGCGCCTTGCCGGTCTTGACGACACCATCGGCCACCTAGTTGACCGCATCAACGCTCGCGACGCGGCGGTCAATGCGAGGCTGGCGGATATGGAGCGCAAGGCGGAGTTTCTCGACGATCGTGTGCTTGAGATGGAGCGGATGGTCGAGCGCGCGAAGGAGGTGGACCGTGGCTGACTTCACCGACGACGAGATCAAGGCGGCCCGGGCGCTGTGCGATGCGGCGACGCCGGGGCCATGGATCGAGCAGCCGCATCCAGGGATACAGATCTCTGCGATCGGCGGCGTCTCGTGCGACGACGGCTGTATCGGGTGGTCCGACGCCGCCTTCATCGCCGCGGCCCGCACGCTCCTCCCCGCCGCGCTCGATGCGCTCGAGGAGGAACGCGCGCAGGTGCTCGCGATGGCTGCGAACGCGGGCGAGGCCGCTACGCGCGACGTCTCCGCCCAGATGAAAGAACTGCGCGTGGCGCTGGCCGAGGCGATGGCGCTCGCAGAGGAAGCGATCGACTGCTACTCGCTGGACTTCAGCTTCGCGCGAAACGTGCGGTGGATCGATCGCCTCGCCGCGCTCAAGGCCAAGGTGCAGCCGTGACGACGGCAGAACTGATCGCCCTCCTGCGAGCTGCCGATCCGGACGGCACGACGCCGGTGTGCGTGGATAACGAAGACGTCCACTTTGTCCAGCGCATGCCTGCGTACTACGATGGCCGGCTGCAACAGTTCGTCCACGACGAGGCGAAGCGAGGCAAGGCGTGGTCGATCGTTGGCGCGCGCATCGTGTCGAGCGGAGACAAGGTCAAGATCCGCACGCTGTCGATCCGGGAGGTTCTATTCGACATGCCTGATCTCCCGATCGAAGGCGGCGAACCGGAGACGATCGCGGAGTGGCGCAGGAATGCAATCCACGAGGTGCAGCCGTGACGCTCATCGCGACCTGCCCGGTGTGCGTGGGCGAGACGCACCCACTCCGAGGCGGCGGCCGACCGTCGATGTGGTGCGGTCGATCGATGCGCATCCTGGACGAGCGCGACTGCTGGACCGTGAACCAACCGTTGACCGTCGCCCGCATCGACGGCGGCGACCCGGGCGACGAAGACCAGGAGGTGCGGAGATGACGAAGCTGATCACCGACGAAGATCTGGCCGCTGTCGGCCTCGAACTCTGCGGCGACAACTCGTGCGTGTTCGGCGCGCCCGGCGGCATGGGCACGAACGGAGGATGCCGCTGCGACGAACGGAACACTGACGACCGCTGGCCGCTGTCCGCGAAGAGGGCGTTCAAGCGCGCGGCGGCGCTCGCGCACCGTATCGCCAAACAGCGCGCCGAGCTATCTGCGGCGTTCCTCAACGAGCGCTCTGCCATGGAGCGCGAGATCGCCACGCTCCGCGCCGACCTCGCCGCATCGCAGCGCGAGCTCGAGCGGTTGCGCCACGGCGAAGCGACCGCCGAGGATGGCGTGTGCCCCGATGCGGTGGAGGTTGAGCGGTTGCGGGCCGAGTTGCGAGCATCGGCGCTGGCCATGGTCACCAAGAATGCGATCATCGACGAGGCGCTGGCCGATGCGAGGCGGCTGCGGGCTGATGCCAATCGCCGCGTCGGCGACCTGTCGCGGCTGGCAGACGAGATCAAGCGGTGCCAGGAGATATTTCGCCGACTCGTCTTTGACACCTGCCTGCGCTTCGACGGAACGATCGACAGCGACCTTTCCGATCCGCTCGCGCGCAAGGTCGCCGCCGACGCCATCCGCTACCTCGCCGAGATCGGCCGGGTCGAGATCGTCAGCGAGCAGGGGCGGCGGACTGTGGCGAGGTGGCGGTCGTGAAGATCTACGACGACAACAAGACCCCGGTCGAAGCGTTAGCCGCCGACACCGCGAAGCTGAAGGCGTGCACGTGCGCAGACTGCGCCGTCGCGACCGAGTTGCAGGCGCTGGAGGCCGAGTGCGACAGGCTGCTCAAGTTCCAGGCCGAGGCGACCCGTTGCCGCGAATTGCTCACGCGGCTCGTGGCGGCGACGTGCTCGCGCCGCGACGGTGGTCTAGTCGACAGCGACCTTGCCGAGCCGCTCTCTCGGCCGGGCATCTCCGAAGCCATGCGCTACCTGCTCGACGTCGGACGGCTCGAGGTCGTCAACGTGATCGGGCAGCGACTGATCGGGCGGTGGAAGTGAGCGCCGAATTCGTCACGTGCGAGACCGTCAACGCGATCGTCGTCCACGTGCGGCGCGTGTCGGCGCTCACGCAGCCGGTCCGGCTAAGCGGTCACCCGTCTCCGTCGCCGTTCGCGATGTGCGGAACGCCGATCGCGTGGGACACGCAGATCCCAGCCAGCGAGAAGTGCGTCACCTGCCGGTCGTGTCGCAAGGCGATGGGCTGGCCGGAGTGGATGGACGCGCCATGACCGCCGACGCTAAGATCCGCGCCGCGGTCGAGGCGCTCGTGACCGCGCTGGTCGATGCCGCTCGAGCGCCCCAGCCCGCGCCGGCCGCCGAGTACCTCTCCACCACGGATGCTGCGACCGTCGCATCGGTCAACGAGGGCACGATCCGCCGGTGGGTCCGCGCCGGCAAGCTGCGCGGCTACCGGGCTGGGCGGGTCCTGCGCGTGCGCCGCGACGAACTGGACCGGATGCTTGCGACCGGGCGGCGGGTGACGAGCAAGGCGAGCAACGACGAGTCGCCGGAGGAACTGGCGCTGCGGGCCGTCTCGAGGATGGCGCGCCGGTGATCGAGCTTGCCCCGATCACGCTTCGCGAGGCGCGCGCGTTCGTGACCGCGCACCATCGCCATCACCGCGCGCCGCAGGGTGGACTGTTCGCGATCGCCTGCGCGCTCACCGAATCTGCTGCGGTCGTCGGGGTCGTCATCGTTGGCCGCCCGGTGTCGCGCCACCTGGACGACGCAACCACGGCCGAGATCACGCGCCTTGCCGCGATCGAGGGCCACCGGAACGCCTGCTCAATGCTCTACGGCGCAGCATGGCGCGCGGCGCGCGCGATCGGCTACCGACGGCTTGTCACCTACACGCTGGCCGAGGAGGGCGGCGCAAGTCTGCGCGCCGCCGGCTGGCGCGTCGTCGCGGAGTCGCCTGGCGGATCGTGGTCTCGCGATCGACGACCGCGCGTCGACACGCACCCGATGCAGTCGAAGCTCCGATGGGAGCCAGGCGATCAGATGGTAGCGTCCGGCCGTGGCTAGCATCTACGCGCGCGGGAACGTCCTCTGGTGCCGGGTCAAGGATGGTGCCCGGTGGGTGCGCATGCCGACGCCATACCGCATCGGTGACGAGGCCAAGGCGCGGCGGTTCGCCGATCGGGCCCAGGAGGCGCTCGCCGCGAAGCATGCCGTCGTCACGATCGGCCCGCTAACCGTCGCGGCCTACGCCGATCGGTGGCTCACCGCGCGCCGCGACCTGCACGCGGCAACGCTGGCTCGCTACCTCGCGACCGGCTCCGGCTCGGTCCAGCACCGCGGCCACAAGACCGAGGAGGGGCGCATGCGCTTGCACATCCTGCCGCACCTCGGCTCGATGCTCCTCGCCGACGTCCGCCCGCGCCACCTCGCGACCTGGATCCACGCGCTGCGGACCACGACGACGCTGGCGCCGCACACGATCCACTCGGTCTACGGCCTGGCCGGCTCGATGTTTCGTGACGCCGCGATCGCCGGCCACGTCGACGCGACGCCAGCGATCCTGACCAGCGCCCAGCTCGGCGAGGACGTCGGCAGCGTCGAGGGCGCCGGCCGGTACACGCGCGAGCAGCTGGCGACCATGATCGGCTCGGTCGCCCTGCCCGAGCACGCGCGGGTGTTCGTGGCGCTCGGCGGGCTCGCGGGGCTTCGGCTCGGCGCGATCGCCGGCCTGCGCTGGGGAGACGTCGACACGACCGCGGCGCCCCTGTGGCGGCTCACGAGCTCGCGGACCTACGACGGCCAGCCCACGAAGACCGGCGCGGCCTCGGTCGTGCCGGTCCACCCGGTGCTGGCCGACATGCTTGGGCGGTGGCGGCACGGCTGGGGAGCGGCGTTCGACCGCGCACCGGGCGCCGCGGATCCGGTCGTCCCGCGGATGCCGGGGCGCTGGTGCCTGCACGCCGGCAAGGCGCACACGAAGCACACGGCCGATCTCTTGGTCGATCGCATCCTGGCCACCGTGGCGGTCCCGCCCGCGCCCATGAAGGCCCACGCGCTGCGCTCGACGTTCATCTCGATCGCGCTCGAGGACGGGGCCGATCCGCGGCTGATCGAGCGGATGACGCACACCCCGGGCAAGACGCGCTCGGCGTTCACGCGCTACGACCGCGCCGACTACTGGCCGCAGCTCTGCGCCGAGGTCCAGCGGATCCAGATCGCGCCGCGGCTCGGCGGGAAGGTCCTCGCGCTTAGCACAGGCCGTAGCACATGGGATGCAACGGCTCGGAATCAGAAGGCAAAATGAAAGTGGCTCCGGGGGCTGTACCCGGCCCAGTAGCCACGAGCGCCCGTTTCGGCTCGCCAAGTTACCGGAATCACGCAACCGCTGCGGTCCAGGCCGGGCCGACGCAACGAACCACTGTGCTACGGCGTGGCACAGTCCAGAAAGGAACCAGATGGGAACCGTTTTCCATGATGCGATCGTGGTCACAAGCTGGCAGCGCGAGGCGATCGCATCCGCGATCAGCTACGCGCTCGGCCTCGGACTCGTCTGCACCGAGGCCGTCCCATACGCCATGAACACGGGGTGGTCGTTCATGATCGCACCGGACGGAAGCAAGCTCGGATGGGAGGTGCGCGAGCAGCACGACATCAGGCGCGCCGTGTGGATCGAGTGGGCCGAGAAGCAATACGCCGCGGGCGTCTACTTCGACTGGGCGCACGTTCAGTTCGGCAGCGAGCGCGAGAAGCGCGCCGAGGTCGTCGCCGACAACCATGACGCCGCAGCGAAGGCCGGTGACGCATGACCGACCCCGCCCGCATCCTCGCCGACATCATCATGCGCCAACTAGCGATCCGGCCGTTCTACTGGGGCCGTCAGCACCGGCGCCGAGAAATGGAGTCGCAGGTGGATGAGATCTTTCGCGACCGAGATCGACAGCGCTGCGAGGATCTCGCGGCGGACCTCGAGTTGGCCGAGTCGCGCGCCCGCGCCGTCTACGAGTTCGACTACGACATGGGGTACGCATGACCGCCGACCCCGCCCGCATCCAGCGCATCGCCGCGGCCGTCCACGCATGCACCGCGACGTGGGAACCTGGGGCGCGCCTGATCGGCGACGTCACGGCCGCCGAGATCCGCGAGCTGGCGATCGCCGCATCCCAGGCCGTCGCGCCGACCGAGCCGGTGGCGGAGACGGTGGCGTGGAGAGACGGTCCCGACTGCGCAGAAGCGATGGTCGGCCCGCTCGACCTCGACGTGTACAAGAACGGCCGCGGCTACGACTGGACGGTGACGGTGGAAACTCAGCGGGCAGGCGAAGGGATCAGGGCTGCCACGTGCAACATACGATCGCTGGAGCCGACCCTCGACGCCGCCAAGGCCGCTGCGATCGCCGCGGCCCGCGCGTGGCGGGACTCGATCAGGCTGTAGCGGCGGCTAGATCCCTGCCAGCCCGCCAGCGATCTGCTTCACGAGGTCGATCTTCATCTTGCGGAGGTCGCCGAGCAGTTGGCCGCGTCGCGACTTAAGTGCGCCGCCCTTCACGACGATGATCTGGTAGAGCGAGTCGGCGATCGCGTTCTTCACCGACTCGATCTGCATGAGCTTGTCCGGCCCCTGCAGCGCTGGAACGAGCGCGACTAGGCGCTCGAACATGGACACGAGCGCACCGACGCCGCCGACGAACGTGGACGGGTCGAAACGGTTCGCAGTGACGTTCACGACCCAGCCATCGCCGTTCGGGCCCGCAACGATACCTTCCGCGAGACGGCCCGAGTCATTGAACAGGCGCGGCGTCCGGTTCGGCGCCTTGATGCCGGTGCGGCCTCCGCCGTAGCGCGCCATCGCCCACCGCTCTCCTTGGTTGAGTGCCTTCTCGGCTGACTCACGCCGCTTCCGTGTCGACGGTTTGGCGATCTCGCCGATGTCGCGGATGCCCTTCCGGATCGCCTCGGCGATCGCTTCGGCGGGCCCGCGTCCTAGCTCGCGCGGGTCGAACACGTGGACGACCGGGTCCGCCTTGATCGTCACGGTGTAGCGGTTCGTCGTGCCGCTGCCAGTCGTTCGGCGCCGCTCCTCGAATCCGAAGTCATTCAGCACCACGACTTCCTGGGTGATCGAGCCCGCCATTTCGCGAGGTTGCCAGATTGCGACATAGGCGGCTACCCGTGACGTTGAATGGCTCGATGGATCCGACTCGCAGACTCCACACCCGGCGGTCCGACGCATCGCTGCGTCGTGCACGCGGTCGAGTTCAGAACGCCCGCGACCTGCGCGCAGTGCGATAGCGCGCCGCGGTCGGTCGAGGAGAACGCAACCGGCGACCTGCCGTACATCCCGGGCTTGCCGACGCCGATCGAGGACGAGCGCGCGTTCCGCGGCATGTCGAGCCAGTTCCTGGAGTCCGCGAATCTCGCGGACGTTGCCACCGTAGCGGTCAAGTACGCCGAGCTCGGGCTCCGCGCTCTGTCGATTGCAGCGGCGATGGGTGAGCGGCGCATCTCCGACTGGAACGACGAGAAGCGGCAGAACGAGGCGCTATCCGTCGGCGGCAAGTCGCGTGCGAAGCGAAAATGACGGTCGTCGCGATCACGGTCACTGCCGCAGCGGTTGTCGCGGCGTGGTGGTGCGTGAGTAGCTGGCTCAAGAAGAAGGTCCGCAAACTTCAGGACGAGATCCTAGGCGGCACCGACCGATTCGTCGACTTCGGGATCACGCTTCACACCGTCGAGCAAGATCTCGAACGAGGAGCCGAGCTGCTCGCCAAGAGCCCACCGTTGCGCATCGTCGCAACGCGCCGGCTCGGCGGCATGTTCGATACGCGCACCGGAGAGTGGTCTGGACCGTCGATGGATCCGGTCGTTTGGTACGTGTCCGAGGACCAAGCGCGGCTCATTCTCCACGAGTCGACCCTGCCCGACAATCTGCTGGTATACGGCTCCGAGGGCGGCGGCAAGTCGGTGACGCTCGTCATGTGGGCCGCGGTCCGCGCGCTCGAGTGCTCGGGCTATGAGCCGCGCCGCGAGATCGGGCTCACCGCGCCGACGGGCCCGCGGCTGAAGGTGCTCTCGCAGAAGATCGTGCAGTGGTGGCCCGATCGCTGGCGCCGCTGGGTCGAGCGCGACTCGTGCTTCTACATGCCGAACGGCGTGACGGTTCGCCTCATCTCGACGCACCAGACGAGCGCGAAGGAGGGCTCACGCATCCAGGGCTACGACTGGTCGCATGCCGGGTCTGACGAGATGCAGGACTCGACGGACCGTGACAGCGACATCCGCTCGCGCCTGCGCGCCGCGCCGGACGGGAAGCCCAAGCGCCTCGCGACCGCGACCGCCAAGGACCATCCCGAGTGGCGGACGTGGCGCGACAGCAAGCTCAAGACAAAAGCGTGGGGTCGCTTCGATCTGCTCGCGATGCGTTCGCCTTTCATTTGGCCGAACTTCATCGAGGAGAACCGCGTCGAGATGTCACCGCGTGAGTTCATGCGCCGCTATGGCGCGCAGGACGTCCCGCCGGAGCGGATCATCTACGACGCATGGGACCGCACAAAGAACCTGTGCCACAGGCCGACGATCGAACATGACGCCGTCAACGTGCTTGACCGGCTCGGCGGACCATTCGGAGTCCTGTGCGGCCACGACCCAGGTACGCGCTACCGCTACACGGTTCCGCTACTGCCATGGATCATCAACGGCCGCCGCAAGTGGTGGGTGGTCGGCGAGATCTGCACCGAAGGCGGAACGGTTGAGGAGCACGTCCTTCGCGTACTGACCGAGATGCGCGAGAAGTACAAGTGCAACATCCCGAGCCGTCGCGGCGTGATCGAAGATCACACACTGCGCGCCTTGGTTCGCTCGGACATCTACACCGACAGCGGGCACGACGCGAAGCACCCGGACCGCTCGGTCTACACACAGTTCAAGAAGTACGGAATACACATCCTTCCGGCGGCGCATCGCGCGGCCCCGAACGGCTCGCTCCATCCCGCGCAGATCCCGAAGAACGCGCGCATCGACATGATCAACCGCCTGTTCTGCGACGCTTCCGGTGAGCGTTCGCTGTTCGTTGACCTAGATGCCAACGAGCGCCCCGTTGCCCCGAGGCTGGTCAACGCGATCGAGTCCATGGAGCGCGACCTGATGGGGCGCGCCGAGACCGAGCGCAAAGGCGACGCCGACCAGTCGCACTACCCGGCGGCGCTTGGCTACGCGCTTTGGATGCTCGAGAAGCCGCGCTCGTCCGACCGCCGAATCGAATCAGGAGGTGACGCATGACCGTCTCGATCTTCACGTCCCTGGCCGTCACGCCGTCGGGCGCGCGCTTCGACCCGATCGATGCACTCGGCCTGTCGATCTACCTCAAGGAGCACTGCGACCGCCCCTGCGATCGCGACCGCGAGCGGCGCCACGCAAACCGCGACGCGATGTACCGCGACGGCGGCTGCGAGGAGATGTGCCGCATCATCGATGACGTCTTCGACGATCGCCAGATCGCCGAGAAGCGGAAAAAGTGGGTCAACCATGCCCGCTACAACAACCCGCTGAAGCGGACGGTCAACGAACTGTCGACGGTCTACCAGCGGCCAGCAACGCGCGTCATCAAGGAGGAGGCGAGCAACGCCCGGTATCGCGACCTGATGGCAGCGCTACGGCAGGACGAGGTGTTCCTGCACGCGAACCGGATGCTCACGTTGCACCGGACGATCCTGATCGGCATGCGCGTGCAGCCGCGCGCCGACGACACGAAGGATCCGGTTCTCGACGTCGTCACGCCGAGCACGTTCCGCGTGGTCCTCGACCCGAACGGGCTCGTCGTGGGCTACCTGATCCGCCGCGACTACCGCAAGGCCGGCGTCACGTACACCGGCCCGACGCCGGCGTGGGTGCTGTGGACCGATCACGAGCGCGCGCTGCTGGACGCATCATTCTCCATCATCGAGGGCTCGTACGTCGAGCATGGCTTCGGGGTGAACGCGTACACGCCGGTGACGATGATGCCGCCCGAACCCGGCTTCTGGCCTGGTGAGGATGGCGAGGACCTCGTCGCGGCGCGCGTCGCGGTCTGGGTGACCGACATCTTCATGATGAAGGAGACCAAGTCGGCCACGAAGATGCCGGTCATCGCGGGCGACATCTCCGGCTCGGCGCGCAACCAGATGGTCGACTCGGAGGCGTTCCTCGAGGTCAACGAGGGCGCCGCGCTATCGCAGATGGACAACTCGATGGACCTGGGCGCGTTCCAGGCCGTGTCCAAGCACATCGTCTCATCGGCGGGCCAGAACTACGGGCTCACGCCGACGATGCTGGAGAACGCCGGCGTGCAGTCCGCCGACGCGCGCGACGTCATGCGGATCCCGTTGAACGAGCTCCGCGACCAGCAGAAGCTTCCATGGCGCTACGCCGAGCGGCGGATCGTCCGGGCGCAGGCCGCGGTGTGCGCGCGCGAACTGCCCGAGTACGCATTCAGCGCGGACGGGTGGTCGATCAACTTCTCCGAGGGAGCGACGAAGCCGAGCGAGGCCGACGACCTGACGCTATTCGAGCGGCGCAAGAAGCACGGTCTCGACAACGCCGAGGACTACCTGATGCGGCGCGACCCCGACCTGACCCGCGAGGACGCCCGCGAGATCATCGCCGACAACATCGAGATCTGCACTGAACTGCAGGTATTGATGCGGCCGATGAACGCGGTGTCCGGTGCGGACCTCGGCGGCGATCCTTCGGCCGCGATGACCGCCGTCGCATCCGAAGCGATGAGCGCCGGAGGGCATGAATCCGTCGAGGTCGGCGATCGCGTCGTCGTCGTCGCTGGCAAGGAGCACATGCCCGAACACGCCGGCGTCACTGGAACCGTCAAGATCGCGCAGGGCGAGGCGATTGGCGTCCTGTTCGACGGCACCAAGACGGTACACCGGTGGTATTCGCCGGACGAGTTGCAGACTGCGACGGGCACACACTGATGCAGGTTGCCGCCTCGCGATCCTGCGTCGTATCGGTCGCACACGATGATCACCACGCGCGCGGGGACTCGTTACCTCGCTGTTCGGCCTGACGGTCGCACGGTCGAGTTGCCGATGTCCTGCGCGCTCAAGCCGGGCTGGTGCATTGCCGCCCCGGTCGCCGTAGAGAAGCGGCGCGTTGTCATGGAGGTCCCCATGGCGGGACGGCCGGCTCCAACCCGGCTAGGTGGGGTTCGATTCCCTGGTCCTCTGCGAATCGAAACAACGGTGCCGCCAACCACAAAGGGCGAGCCCTCACGGGCAGACGACGCCGGTCACTCGGGCGATGGGCGTACGACGGCCCTGACAGTCGACAGCGCAACGGAGACGACTTGATGCGCCGAATCCTGATGAACGCCGCTGATCCCGATACCACCGGTTCTGGTGGCGGGGCAGTCGTTCCGCCAGCCGCCGCACCCGCACCGAGCGCGCCGCCCTCACCGCCCAGCGTCGAGACTCTTCTCGCCGCAATGGACGATCCGAAGCTGCGTGACTCGTTCTTCGCGGAGATGCGCCGGTCGGGGCGGATCAAGGGGGCAGCCAAGCCCGCCGGCACCGAGACGACCACCGAGACCGCACCGGCACCGAAGGCCGTCGAGACCGAGATGGTTTCGCGCGCCGACCTCGTTCGCGAACGCGCCTTCACGCGCTCGATCGCCATCCACGGTCAGGGACTGACCGACCGGCAGATCGCACGCATGGAACGCTCGTTCGAGACCGAGAAGCCGAGCGCGGACGCTGTCGGGGAGTGGGTCGCTGGGTACATCTCGGATCTCGGACTGAAGTCGACCGTCGCGGCCACGACCGTCACTCCACCCATCTCCCAACCGCAGAGTCCGCCGGCCGCACCCGCGCCGACGCCCGCACCCGCTCAGCCTCCCGTGACGAACGTTGGCACGCCCGCCGCGCCGAGTTCGCCGCTCGAGAACCGCAACCTGCTGAAGCTGACCGCACCCGAGACTGCCGAGCTGATGAAGCAGCACGGCGTGTCGAAGGTTCGCCAGCTCCTCCGCGAGCAGATGAGCAAGACGGGCTTCCGCACGAAGTAACGCCGGCCACGGAGCAATTCCCATGGCCAACGAGACCACGACCTCCACCCTCGACGACCTCACCAACGCCTCGATCGTCGAGGCCATCCTGATCCCGGCGCTGTCCGAGCAGCCGGGCCTTGCCCTCAAGGCGTGCCGCGAGTTCTCGCTCATCGGCCGCCCGTCGAACGTCCTCAAGCTGCCGGTCGAGACCGCGTGGTGGGGCACGCCCTACGACCGCGGCGCCTCGGTCGACACCGAACTGGACGCCACCCAGGCGACCGCGCTGAGCAACACCGCGTTCTCGTCGAGCGTCGCGACCCTGACCGCGGCCGAGTACGGCGTGGCCACCGCGCTGACGGACAACGTCGGTGAGGACTCGGTCCTGGACGGCTCGACCCTGCTCGACACGTTCATGGGCCGCATGCTGGGCGCGCTCACGCTCGCGATGGACGACGACTACTGCGCGCTGTTCGCGTCGCTTTCGAACACCATCGGCACCACGACCGCGGACCTGACCGTCGCGCAGATGCTCGCCGCGCAGCAGGGCATCCGGCGCCGCGGCGCCAACTGCGACCGCCTCTGGTACATCCTCGACCAGCAGCAGGTCGACGACGTCCAGAACGCGCTGATCGCGACCAACGCGGCCGCGGCGGTCTACGCGCTCGCCGCGGACCGCATCGTCAACGCGCAGCCGGGCATCAACAACGGCCTCGGCGATGACCGCATCCCGATGACGTTCAGCGGATACCCGGTGATCGCCACCGGCATGACCGACACCGCGAACACCGCGGCGGACGTCTCGGGCGCCTGCATCGTCCCGACCAGCGCGTACAACGACGACCGCGGCTCGACGACCCACGCGATGGTCTGGAAGCGCCTCCCGCGCTTCGAGACGCAGCGCCAGGCCAAGTCGCGCGCGACTGACCTCGTGATGACCGCCCGCGCCGGCTTCGCCGAGCTCCAGGACGGCACGGGCGCGAACATCGTCACCGACGCGCCGTGATCCATGCGCCCGCCGGAGCGCCAATCCGGCATCCATTTTCAGGAGGCCACGTGAGCACGAACGCGGACATGAGCGACCCGATTCTGTGGGTGACGACGAAGCCCGGCGAACTGAGCAACATGCATCCTCGCCGGACGCTGCGCACCCGCAACATCGACGGCAAGATCGTCGAGGAGCGCGTCCCCCAGCGGTGCAGCGCGGACAACGACTATGCCCGGTCGTCGGTCCTCGAGAACTACCCGCGATGGGCGCGCGTCGTGAAGCACTGCGGCACCGAAGTCCGCGTTCCGCTCACGAACGCCGCGGCACACACCGACGTCAACACCGGCTATGCGGCCTCGATGCGCGAGAAGTTCCGCAAGCTCGGCTGGTACACGTACGGTGCCTGTCCGGTCGCGCAGGTCCTCGGCGGCGACCTTGCCAAGTGCTCGTTCGTGTCGCGCGAGGTGCTCGACGCGGTCGCCAAGGGCACCGCATGCGTCCCCGGGACGTACAGCGAGTCCGCGCCCTGCCCGCACTGCCTCGCCGAGATGAAGGAGCGCCGTGCGCTCGCGCTGGCGTCGTGGCGCGAACGTGAGCACGCGGTGCTGTCCGAGGCCGAGAAGCAGAACGTCTCGACGCAGACGAAGACCGCCGAGGCGCTCCAGGCGATCGCCGCGGCGAGCCAGGGCAACACCGAGGCGATGATGTCGATGATGCAGGCGTTCATCGAGAAGATGAGCGGCATCGCCGCGGCATCGCCGCCCCCGGCCAAGCCGCCGGAGAAGAAGCCGGGCTGATGCGCCTCCTGACCCCACAGGAGCTACGCGAGGCGACGGAGCGCGACTTCAAGGCCGCCTTTCGCAACTCGGGTCACGTCGTCAGCGACGAGGAGGTCAAGCGCATCGCGCTGTCCTCGCTCGAGCTCGTCGAGGCGGCCGAGCGCGCAGGCCACGTCACGACCGGCGCGCGCCCGAAGGCCGAGCGCAACCCGGAGGCGCCGCCACGCGATCGCTCGGCGCTACAGAACGCGTTCGCCGACCGCGGCGTGCACGAGGCCAGCGGCAATCGGGTCAAGTTCCGCGCGATCCACGGCCGCCCGCAGATGACGGGTGAGCGCTGGGGCTACGCGTGCGGGCGCATCAACCGGATCCTGTCCGGCATCGGCGCCGCGACCACGTTCGGCGCTGCGGTCAAGAACGCCGAGGTGCCGCGGCTCGCGAAGAAGTTCGCCGACCTGTGGGGCTGGTTTCTGACCAAGGACATGCCACCGCCGCCGATCGGCAAGGTCGACCCGAACCCGTTCCGCCACCTCGCGCCGTCCGACGCGGGAAAGAAGTTCGTGCGGCTCGTCGAGGACATCTGCGACGAGAGCACCGGCGTCCTGGGGAGCTGGTACACGAAGTGAGGGACACGGTCCAAGAGATCGTTTTCGGCGTCACCGGCCAGACGCTGTACCTCGACGCGCCCGAGGGCGTTCCGTCGGCGGTGACGTCGGTGACGGTCGTCCGCTCCGATGGCGATGATTCGTCGTCGTCCGAGTCCGCGCTCGGTTCGCCGTCCGTCTCGTCGGTGACGACCACGCTCAGCGCCGCGGCCGGCACCAGCGAGACCGACACGAAGGCCGTACCGCTGACCAGCGCGACCGGGTTCGTGGTCAATCGGCCGTACCTTCTCACCGCGACGACTGGCGAGACCGCGTGGGTCGTGTTCGCGGCGATCTCCGGGTCGACCGGCTACGCGCGCACACCGCTGACGAGTTCGTTCGCCAGCGGCTCGACGATCGCATCGCCACGCATCTCGGCCACGGTCGATGCCACCTGGGTCGCGACCGCCTCGAAGCTGTCCGACGAGAGCGACGAGGATCCGCGCTACCGGGCGATCTGGCTCTACACCGTCGCGGGCGTCGTCCGCCGACGTGAGACCCGCTTCGACCTCGTGCGCTACACGGCCCAGCACGCGATCACCCCGGTCGACGTGGACGAGCGGTTCCCGGGCTGGCTCGACCGCGTGCCGAACGACTACCGCCGCGATCAGGGGCAATCGCTCATCGACGAGGCGTTTCGCGCGGTCAAGTTCGACCTGCTCGCCGATGGCCACGCGACGCGCTGGATTCGTCGCCAGGACGTGATCGGCGAGCTCGTCGTGTGCAAGGCCCAGGTCCAGGCCGCCGAGCTGGCGGTCATGCACGGCGCGTTGCAGCTCGAGGCGCTCAAGACCGCCGAGGCCGCCTACGAAGCCCGCTTCGGTCAGCTGATCCGCGGCCCGAACCTCAAGATCGGATCAACCCCGGGCGGGTCCATCGCAGGCGGACGCGAGCGCGCACCGCTGGGGCGCCGCTGATGGCGACTACCACCGAAGCCACGATCCGGACGCTGCTCGCCGCGAACCTCGCCGCGACCGTCCCGCTCCTGCAGTCGGACGTGCGGTTCCGCGAGCACCGCTACGACTCGCCGTTCATCGACTGGGCACAGCAGAACCGCGAGTGCCTGCGCGTGTTCTCGATCCTCGACGACATCAACGGCTGGCAGCCCGAGACCACGAACATCACCGAAGAGTGGCGCGTGGTCGTGTTCGAGGTGTTGGTCGCGTATCCGATGACGAACCGATACGGCTCGGGCACCGCCGGCGCGCGCACCCGCGGCGAGGTCGTCCGCTCCGATCTGCACCAGGTCGAGTCCGCGCTGGGCCTGCGCGGGTTCGCGACCT
>Ga0208916_10000680_pt1 | contig 15537 bp, 12 predicted proteins | sample DEB19_08_DNA_5_FD_184523 | JGI IMG/M metagenome (GOLD analysis project Ga0208916, IMG submission 184523) | Aqueous microbial communities from the Delaware River and Bay under freshwater to marine salinity gradient to study organic matter... | ecosystem: Environmental > Aquatic > Marine >... | reverse complement strand
CGCCTTGAAAGCGCATGACTATGCGCGGCGCGGCATTGCCAAAAGTTTTCAGATCACCAATGTGTTCAAGCAACTCAGCGTGCATGAAAACGTTCGGGTCGCGGCCCAGATGCGCTATACGCGCTATGAGCTCTTCAAGCCGCGCGCCTCATTCAAGCAAGCGATTGAGGAGGCCGATGCTTTGCTGAATCGTGTTGGCCTGACCGCCTTGCGCAACAAGACGGTGGCTGACTTGGCGCATGGCCAGCAACGCTCGCTTGAGATCGCCATGGCGCTGGCGGCCGAGCCCAAGCTCTTGTTGATGGACGAACCCACGGCGGGCATGTCGCCTGAAGAAACGTCATCCATGATGGAATTGATCACGGCGCTCGCCAAGGAGCGCACGGTTGTTCTGGTCGAGCACAAGATGAAACTGGTGATGGGCATTTGCGAGCGCTTGATCGTGCTGCACCACGGTGAATTTTTGGCGCAGGGCACGGCGGATGAGATCCGCAACAACGACGAAGTGCGCCGTGTTTATTTAGGTCAGGGTTGAAGATGCAAACCACTCCTTTGCTTGATGTGCAGGATTTGAACGCTTGGTACGACCGCAGTCACGTGGTGCAGAACGTGTCTTTTCATGTGAATGCGGGCGAGATCGTCACCTTGATGGGGCGCAATGGCGCAGGTAAGACCACGACGCTTCGAACCCTGATGGGTTTGCTCACGCGCTGCAATGGCCGGGTTCGGTTTGACGGCCAAGACTTGCTGACGCAACCCGCGCATGCGCGGTTTCATTTGGGCTTGGCCTACGTGCCTGAAGACCGCCGCATCGTGCCCTCTTTGACGGTGCGTGAAAACCTGCAGCTGGGACTTTTGGCCAGTCACAAGAAGGTGGATATTGAGGCGCGCATCGACGTCATCGCTGAAACATTCCCGCGCCTGAAAGAGCGCTTGTCGCAAGAGGCGACATCCATGTCGGGTGGCGAGCAGCAAATGCTGGCGATTGCGCGGGCGATGATGGCCGAACCGCGGATGATCCTGCTGGACGAACCCTCGGAGGGCATCATGCCGGTGCTGGTCGACGAAATGTTCGAGTTGTTTGCGCGTATGAAGGCGAGTGGCATCACGCTGCTGCTGGTAGAGCAAAACGTCGCCCGCGCGCTGGCGGTGTCTGACCGTGCTTACATCCTTGACCAAGGCTTGATCGTGCATGAAGGGACGGCCCAAGCCTTGCTGGCCAATGAAGAGATTCAAAACAAATACTGTGCAGTTTGAAGGAATGTCAGCTCTGGCTGACATGCGTTTCGGGCTTTTTGACCCTACGCCACCTTTCGTACGGACTAGGCTTTGACCAGCGTGGGATTTTTGCCCGCTCAAAAAGGAAGCAGCAGGAGCGAACAATGAACGAAGCAGGCATTCGAGTCGCCAATCGTGCAGGTCCGCAGGCGCAAGAGGCGTGGTGGCGTGGTGTTGAGCCGATCGCACCTCAGCGATCGCGCTGGCCGTTCACGGTTTTGAGGAGAGACAAAGAGGTCTCGTCATCCGGGGCCAACAACCCGTCAACGTTCAGTTTCACCACGTGATGGGCCTGCACGTTTTGGACGTCAAAAACCGCCCCGTGTGAAGTGAGGCGGTTTTCGTCGACTGAGAGGCTTAGCCTTTCAGGCCAGCTGCATGGCCCAGCAAGGCTGCCTTGTCGGTACGCTCCCAAGTGAACTCGGGTTCATCACGGCCGAAGTGGCCGTAAGCCGCTGTCTTCTCGTAGATCGGACGCAGCAGATCAAGCATCTGGATGATGCCTTTCGGGCGCAGATCAAAGTGTTCGTTGACCAAGGCGGCGATTTTCTCGTCCGAAATAACCCCCGTGCCTTCGGTGTTCACCGTGATGTTCATCGGGCGCGCCACGCCAATCGCGTAAGCCACCTGAATCTCGCACTTGGTGGCTAAGCCGGCGGCGACAATGTTTTTGGCCACGTAACGGGCAGCGTAGGCGGCAGAGCGGTCCACCTTTGTGGGGTCTTTGCCGGAAAATGCACCGCCGCCGTGGCGGCAGGCGCCGCCGTAGGTGTCAACGATGATCTTGCGACCGGTCAGGCCGCAGTCGCCCTGAGGGCCGCCAATGACGAAACGCCCGGTCGGGTTGACCAAGAATTTGGTGTCAAGGAGCCATTCTTTGGGCAGCACCGGCTTGATGATTTCTTCGATCACCGCTTCGATGAAGGCTGGCTTCATCTTGTGGCCGTCGCTCATCTCGGGGCTGTGCTGGCTTGACAGCACAACGGTGTCGACACTGTGTGGCTTGCCATCGACGTAGCGCATGGTGACCTGGCTTTTGGCATCAGGTCGCAAGAAAGGCAGACGGCCGTCTTTGCGCAGCTGGGCCTGGCGCTCGACCAAACGGTGAGCGTAATAAATCGGTGCGGGCATGAGTTCGGTGGTCTCGCTGCAGGCGTAGCCAAACATCAGGCCTTGGTCGCCGGCGCCGGTGTTCAGGTGGTCGTCGCTCGCATGGTCGACGCCTTGGGCAATGTCGTTGCTTTGCTTGTCGTAGGCAACCAGCACGGCGCAGCCTTTGTAATCAATGCCGTACTCTGTGTTGTCGTAGCCAATGCGCTTGATGGTGTCGCGCGCCACTTGGATGTAGTCGACATGCGCGTTGGTGGTAATTTCACCTGCCAGCACCACGAGACCGGTGTTGGTCAGGGTTTCAGCGGCCACGCGGGACAGCGGGTCTTGTTTGAAAATTGCGTCGAGAATAGCGTCTGAAATTTGGTCGGCGACCTTGTCAGGGTGGCCCTCGGAGACGGATTCGGATGTGAAAAGATAATCGTTCGCCATTGCGTACACTCCATTGGATTAGTCGGCGCGTTGCCAGCTAGAGTGCCTCGGCGAACGCTTTAGCAGAGATGTTTAACGTCGCCCTGCAAGTTGTTCTGTAACTCGGCGACCAGATAATTATAAAGATAAAGCGGCCCTGATGTTTTTGTTGTTTCGTTTTTTCTCCCATTGGCCTTTGCGTGTCTTGCATGCGTTGGGCGCTGCCATGGGCTGGTCTGTGTGGTTCCTGAGCCCACGTTACCGGGCGACTTTCAGAGCCAACGTGGCGCAGGCTGGCCTGCCTTTTGAGGCGGCCAGACCGGCCATCGCCGAAGCGGGTCGCTTTGTCGCAGAGCTGCCCAAACTCTGGATGCGGCCGCACGATCAATCTTGCTTGGCGCTGGTACACGTACAAGGCCAAGCCTATGCAGAAGCTGCTTTTGCGGCAGGTCAGGGTGTGATTTTTTTCGCCCCCCACGCGGGTAGTTTTGAGTTGGCGCCGCAGGCTTTGGCGGAACTCTATGGCCCGGTGACGGCGATGTACCGGCCCGCGCGGCAAGCGTGGTTGGCGCGTCTGATGCAGTCCAGCCGCTTGCGCCCCGGGCTGGTGGCCGTACCTGCTAATTTGAGTGGTATTCGGCAAATGCACCGAACCCTCAAAGCCAATGGCGCGGTGGCCCTGTTGACCGACCAAGTGCCGCCGGAGGGGCTGGGTTTGTGGGCTTCATTTTTTGGCAAACCGGCTTACACCATGACCTTGGCCGCAAGGCTGGCCCTGCAGAGTGGCGCGCTCATGTTGCCAGTGCGCACCTTGCGCTTGCCGCGCGGGCAAGGCTATTCGCTGGAGATTTTGCCGCCTGTCGTCGGTTTGAACACCACACCGCCACCTGACTTGTTGCAGGCGGTGAGCCTCGTCAACCAAGCCATCGAGATGCTGGTGTTGAGCCAGCCGGGTCAGTATTTGTGGGGCTATGCGCGCTACAAAACGCCGCGCCGCGAAACTGCCGCGCCTGCCGAGGACAATGGGCAGCCATAAAAGAATAAAAAGTGAGTATGAACGTCGGATTATTTCTAAGCACCTTGGCAACCCGTGTCGGCATCGCTTTCATGCGGGTGCTCGCCCACTTTCCGTTGCCTGTACTGCGCGCGCTGGGGGCGGTGCTGGGCTGGTTGTTGTACTGGGTGGTGGTGCCGCGCCGACGGGTGGTGCAGACCAATTTGGCGCTGTGTTTTCCGGAACTCAGTGCCGCCGAGCGTGAGGCTTTGGCCCGCCAGACCTTTGTTTATTTTGCACAGACATGGTTAGACCGCAGCTGGCTCTGGCACGGCCGACCCGAGGTGCTGGCCCAGCGGCTGCATTTGCATGGTGCTTTGCATGAGTTCGACGGCCATGCCCCGACAATTGTTTTCAGCCCGCATTTTTACGGATTGGACGCCGGTGCCACCGCCATCAACATGAACATTGACCGGGATTTCACGTCGATCTATTCTGAGCAGAGCAACCCGCTGCTGGACCAGTGGATCAAGGCCGGGCGTCTGCGTTTTGGCCGGGTCAGGTTGTTTTTGCGGAGTGAGGGGGCCAAGGCCAATGTCAGCGCCTTGCGTTCAGGCGAGGTCCTGTATCTGTTGCCCGACATGGACTTCAGCTTTGAGGGCACGGTGTTCGTGCCTTTTTTTGGCGTGCCGACGGCCACGGTACCGTCGATTCCGCGCTTTGCGCGACTTGGCCGCGCCAAAGTGATTTCAGTGGTGCCGCGGCTCACGCCCACAGGCTATGACGTCGAGGTGATGCCGGCTTGGGAGAACTATCCCACCGGCGATGTGGAGGCTGATACCGCCCTGGTGAATCAGCATCTGGAGCGCTTCATTAAAACCATGCCAGCGCAGTATTACTGGGTCCACAAACGCTTCAAGACGCGCCCTGAAGGTTCGCCTTCGGTTTACTGAGTTTTTGTTATTGCGCTGGCTTAGGCTTGGCCGTCGCGCTCAGCAGGCCTTCGGGATGGGCCCAGTTCCACAAATGCAAGGCAACCTCATCGACACCTTTGCGCTTGAGGGCCGAAAAGAGTTTCACATCGCCGCCACCAGCTTGCAGTTTCACAATCGACAGCACCTTGGCGGCCTCTGTTTTGTTGAGCTTGTCTGACTTGGTCAGCAGCACCAAAAATTTCAGGCCTTCGGCTACGCGCGGTCGTACCACGTCAAGCAATACTTCGTCGAGTTCGGTCAAGCCTAGCCGCGGGTCACAGAGCAACACAATGCCTGTGAGGTTGCGGCGGGTTTGCAAATAGTTGGCCATCACTTGTTGCCAGCGGTACTTGGCCGCTTTGGGCACTGCCGCGTAGCCGTAACCTGGCAAGTCGGCCAGCACGGCATCGGTGATGCCTTGTTTGCCCAGCGAAAACAGGTTGATGCTCTGCGTCCGACCAGGTGTTTTGGAGGCAAACGCCAACCGGTGCTGCTGCGTCAGGGTGTTGATGCAGGTGGATTTACCGGCATTGGACCGACCCACGAAGGCGATTTCAGGAAAATCGAGCGCCGGCAGATGATGCAATTCAGGCGCGGTGGTCAAAAATTTAGCCGTGTGCATCCAACCCATGGCGATTTTTTCAGGATCGATGGGCAGACCCGCGGAGGGGGGAGAGGCAGCGGGGGAGGTCATAGGCAAATTTTGGTGAGGGGCTGTTGGGCGGTTGAACCATCCAATGACTCGGTCATATCGACTGAAATAGTCGGCTGATGTGTCGGAAAGATCAGAGATTCAGCGTTGCCCGGATCAACTGCCCGGTTCTGCGGGGCGAAGCCATTGTAAAATCAGAAGCTGTCAGTTTTGTTGTGCCCCCTAATTAAAACGCCCGATATGAAGCTCTTCGCTACTTATGTCCTCGCCGCCCTCTTGGCCGTGCCTGTTGTTTCGTCTTTCGCTGCTGAGGGCACCGCCCCGGCCAAGGTCACCAAGCCTGACCTGGTTGTAGGGGAAGCCAAGTACGCTGCCGTGTGCGCAGCCTGCCACGGCGCTGATGGCAATGCCGGCTCGCCCGCTTACCCAAAGCTGTCCCAGCAACACCCTGAATACTTGGTCAAGCAGCTCCATGAATTTAAAACGGGTGTTCGCAAGAACGCCATCATGCAAGGCTTTGCCGGGCAGCTCAGCGACGATGACATGAAAAACATCGCTTTCTGGGTGGCCTCTAAAAAGATCAAGCCCGGCTTTGCCAAAGAAAAAGACCTTGTGGTGCTCGGCGAGCGTATTTACCGCGGTGGCGTGTCCGATCGCCAGATTGCAGCTTGCGCCGGTTGCCACAACCCGACAGGTGCGGGCAACCCCGCCCAGTACCCGCGTTTGGGCGGCCAGCATGCCGATTACACCGCAGCACAATTGACCAGTTTTCGTGACGGCGTGCGCAACAACAGCTTGCCCATGACGCAAGTGGCAGCCAAGCTCAATGACCGTGAAATCCGTGCTTTGGCAGACTACATTGCGGGCCTGCGTTAAATCGCCTAGTTTTCAGCAGGCTTCAATCTTGATGGAACCCTGAGCTGAAAATATAGTCACAAGCAGGCGGGTCTTTCGCAGAAAGGCCCGCCTTTTTTATCGGCTCTTCGTTTTTCATACGATCTGTCTCTTCGTCATTGGTCTTCATCATCTCAATTTTTCATCGGCATGACAGTTTCTACCCAAGGCATTGAGCTTGAATCCGGTTCCCGCACATGGCGCAGCTTGGTCGAACTGCTGTCGTCGATGCGGTTCTCCATCTCGTTGCTGACGGTTATCTGCATTGCATCGGTCATCGGCACCGTGCTCAAGCAGCAAGAGCCGCTGAGCAATTACGTCAATCAGTTCGGTCCTTTCTGGGCGCAGGTGTTCAGCCTTGTCAGCCTCAACACGGTCTATAGCGCTTGGTGGTTTTTGCTGATCTTGGCTTTTCTGGTGATCAGCACCAGCTTGTGCATCAGTCGCAATGCGCCCAAAATTTTCGCGGAGCTGAACCAGTTCAAGGAAAACATCCGCGAACAAAGCCTGAAGGCTTTTGGGCACCGTGCTGAAAACACCTTGACCGAAGCACCAGAAGTGGCAGCCCGGCGTATCGGCCAGACGCTGGTGCAGGGCGGTTGGCGGGTCAAACTACAACAGCGTGACAGCGGCTGGATGGTGGCGGCCAAAAAAGGTTCAGCCAACAAGCTTGGTTACATCGCGGCGCACAGCGCCATCGTGCTGGTCTGCATCGGCGGGCTGCTCGACGGCGACTTGATGGTGCGCGCGCAAATGTGGTTCAGCGACAAGGTGGTTTTCTCTGGCGGAGGGCTGATCGCTGACGTGCCGCAACAGCACCGCTTGAGCGTGTCTAATCCGACCTTTCGCGGTAACCTGCTGGTGGCTGAGGGAACGCAGTCAAGTGTGGCGCTTCTGAACCAGCCCGGTGGTGTGCTGTTGCAAGAGCTGCCCTTTTCTATTGAGCTCAAAAAATTCATCGTTGAGTACTACTCCACTGGCATGCCTAAGTTGTTCGCCAGCGAGATCGTGATTCACGACAAAGAAACCGGTGAAAAAATCCCGACCCGTGTGGAAGTGAACCACCCGGCCAACCACAAGGGCGTCGAGATTTACCAGTCCAGCTTTGACGATGGCGGCTCCAGCGTCACGCTCAAGGCCATTCCGATGAATGCGGAGATCAAGCCGTTTGAGATTCAGGGCACGATTGGCGGCTCGAGCAACTTGAGCAATGGGTCTGACAAACTCACACTCGAATACACCGCGCTGCGCGTCATCAACGTTGAAAATTTCGGCAACGCCGGGCGCCAAGTTGGTGATTCGGGTTCCGGCGTCGATGTGCGCAAAGTGGATCTGCGCCAAGCCATCGACAGCCGTCTGGGCGCTGCCAACAAGACGCGCGGCAACAAAGAGTTGCGCAATGTCGGCCCAAGTGTCAGTTACAAGCTGCGTGACGGTGCCGGGCAGGCGCGCGAATATCAAAACTACATGCTGCCAGTGCGCATGGACGACAACCCCGACAGCATTGCGGTGTTTTTGCTAGGCGTGCGAGAAACCCCGATCGATCCTTTTCAGTACCTGCGTGTGCCTGCCGACCAAGAAGGCAGCATGAACACCTTCTTGGCCACCCGCGCGGCGCTGGCTGATGAGCGACTGCGTGACGAAGCAGTCCGGCGATATGTCCGCCAAGCGATCGCCGCTGGCCGTCCGGACTTGGCCGCCCAACTGACGGCTTCAGCCTCGCGTGCGTTGGGCCTCTTTGCTGGTGTCGAAAGTGTTGCCCCACGGGTTGGGCCAAGGGCTGATGCCCCGCCTCAAACTGACAAGCCGGTGGCGGGCCTCCAAGCGATCTCGGATTTCATGGAAATCAACGTGCCTGAAGCCGAGCGCAGCCGGGCTGGCGAGGTGCTGGTGCGCATTCTCAACGGTGTGCTGTTTGAGCTGGTGTCCATGTCGCGCGAACAGGCCGGGCTGAAACCGATGTCGCGCGACGACAAAACGCAAAATTTCATGACCCAAGCGGTGTTGAGCTTGAGCGATGCACACCACTACCCGGCGCCCATGACGTTTGCGCTAAAGGACTTTACGCAGGTGCAAGCCAGCGTTTTTCAGGTGGCCCGCGCGCCTGGTAAAAAAATTGTTTATCTGGGTTGCGCTTTTCTGATCGTGGGCATTTTTGCCATGCTCTATGTGCGCGAGCGGCGGGTCTGGGTCTGGTTGTCGCCTCGTCGTGGCACGCTTGAGGCTGGCCAGACAGACAGCGCCAGTCATGCGACCATGGCGCTGTCGGCCAACCGCAAGACGATGGATGGCGACCAGGAATTTGAAATGTTGAAAACCCGACTCTTACAGGTGTCCCCATGAAAACCACCACGCTCAAGCGCAGCGGCGCCGACGACGGCTTCATCTTGAATGAAGGTTACTTCGCGCGTCGCAATTTGCTCGACTGGCTGTTTGCCGCACTCGTGATGTGTGGCGGGCTCTACGTCTTTTTCCGCTACCAAGCGCAGATGGATGTGTACGAAAAAGGGATCTTGCTGGGGGTTATTCCCGCGGCCATCGCCATGGGCTGGTTCTGGCGTCCGCTGCGTGCCTTGATGCTGGTGGTGACGGTCGGCTCGCTGCTGGGCATCGTGTCGTATCAGGGTGATCTGGCGCGTGCAGAGCAGGTTTTTTGGCTGAAGTATTTCCTCTCCAGCCAATCCGCCATTTTGTGGATGAGCGTGCTGTTTTTCATGGGCACTATTTTTTATTGGCTTGGCATGGTGACCAGCCGCGGTGAAGGCGGCAACAGCGCAGCTTTCGAGTCGATGGGCTCGAAAATTGTTTGGGTCGCGATCGGCATGGCCTTGATTGGCACGATGGTGCGCTGGTACGAGGGCTACCTGATCGGGCCAGACATTGGCCACATTCCGGTCAGTAATTTGTATGAAGTGTTCGTCTTGTTTTCTTGGATGACGGCCGCCTTTTACTTGTACTTTGAAGCCCAATACAAGACCCGCGCCTTGGGTGCTTTTGTCATGCTGGTGGTGAGCGCCGCAGTGGGTTTTCTGCTCTGGTACACCGTTGTTCGCGAAGCCCACGAAATCCAGCCGCTGGTGCCCGCTCTGAAAAGCTGGTGGATGAAGCTGCACGTGCCGGCCAACTTCATTGGCTACGGCATGTTTTCTCTGGCGGCGATGGTTTCGCTGGCTTACTTGATCAAGCAGCAGGCGTCTGAGACGCGCTGGTACAAGTTGACGCCGCTGTGGTTGTTGGGCGTGGTGATCTGCTTTGTGCCGATTGTTTTTCGCAAGGCACCGGCGGAAGTCGGTGGCAGCAACTACTGGCTTGGCTATCTGATCGTCTCGGGCCTGATCGCCGGTGGTATTTTGCTGGGCCGTCAACGCATTGCCGAGCGGCTGCCGAGCTTTGAAGTGCTGGACGATGTGATGTACAAAGCCATCGCTGTTGGTTTTGCTTTCTTCACCATCGCCACCGTTCTGGGTGCACTGTGGGCGGCCGAAGCTTGGGGTGGCTATTGGAGCTGGGACCCGAAAGAGACTTGGGCCCTGATCGTCTGGCTCAACTACGCAGCTTGGCTGCACATGCGCCTCATGAAGGGCTTGCGCGGCACCGTGGCGGCTTGGTGGGCGTTGGTTGGTTTAGCGGTGACCACCTTCGCTTTTCTGGGCGTCAATATGTTTCTGTCGGGCCTGCACAGCTACGGCGAACTGTGATGTCGGCCGGCGGGCCGGTGCTTTTTGATTATTGACACGCTCTTTTTAAAGGAACCATCATGTTGATCAAGACCGACCACAACGGATTCACTCATCCTGTGTCCAGCGAGATCACGTCCGAGCGTGTGTACCGCGAGCGACGCGCGCTCATCAAGCTGATGGCGGGCGGTGTGGCGGGTGCGGCACTGGCGGGCTGGGCTGGCCGTGAAGCGATGGCGCAGGCGATTGTCCGACCGGGTCAGCATGCGGTGCTGCTGGGCGGCAAATCGACCGTGGCTGGTGCAGTGAGCATGGACAAAGTCACCGAGTACAAAGACGCCAGCACGTACAACAATTTTTACGAATTCGGTACGGACAAGGCCGACCCCGCACGCAACGCCGGCACGCTCGTCACCCGTCCCTGGACGGTGAGCATTGAGGGACTGATCAAGCAGCCGAAAACCTACGGCATTGAAGAGTTGCTCAAGCTCAGCGCACAAGAAGAGCGGATTTACCGGATGCGCTGTGTCGAGGGTTGGTCGATGGTGATCCCGTGGGTCGGTTATTCGCTGGCCGAGCTGATTAAAAAAGTCGAACCATTGGGCAGCGCCAAGTATGTTGAGTTTGTCACGCTGGCAGACCCCAAGACCATGCCTTTCGTTGGTTCGCGCGTGCTCGATTGGCCTTATGTCGAAGCCCTGCGGATGGACGAGGCCATGAACCCGCTGACCTTGCTGACCTTCGGCATGTACGGTGAGGTGTTGCCGAATCAAAACGGTGCACCGGTGCGCTTGGTTGTGCCATGGAAATACGGCTTCAAGAGTGGCAAGAGCATCGTCAAGATTCGCTTCACTGACAAGGAGCCGCGCACCGCCTGGAACAAGGCTGCCGCGCAAGAGTACGGTTTTTATTCCAACGTCAACCCGAGCGTCAGCCACCCGCGCTGGAGTCAGGCTACCGAACGGCGCATTGGCGAAGACGGTTTGTTTTCCAAGAAGCGCAAGACGCTGATGTTCAATGGCTACGAGGCACAAGTGGCGCAGCTTTACGCCGGCATGGACTTGAAAAAGCTTTTTTAACGTCACGCATGTGTCTGTGCCTGAAGCGGACTTCCACAAGATGAGTCGTTGCGAGCGGAGCGTGGCAACCCATGACCGCTGGATCGCCGCGCTCCGCTCGCGATGACAATGGGTGATGTCATGAATAAGTTACTGCTGAAACCCGCAGCCAAACCGACCGTTTTCACGCTGTGTTTGCTGCCATTTTTCTGGCTGCTGTATCGCGCTTTGGCTGACCAGCTCGGCGCCAATCCGCAGGAGGCGCTGATACGTTCTACTGGCGATTGGGCTTTGCGATTTTTGTGTATTGTGCTGGCGGTCACGCCGCTGCGGCTGCTGAGCAAGACGCCAAGTTTGGCGCGATTTAGACGCATGCTCGGTCTGTTCATGTACTTTTATGCGCTGGTTCACTTTCTGAGTTACAGCTGGTTTGACATGGGTTTTGATGTTGGCGACATCGTCAGCGACATCATCAAGCGACCGTTTATTTTGGTCGGCGCCCTGTCGCTGTTGTTGCTGTCGCCCTTGGCTGCGACATCGTTCAATGCGGCTATTAAGCGGCTGGGTGCGAAACGCTGGCAGCAATTGCACCGGCTGGTTTACGGCGTGGCCGGCTTGGCCGTGTTGCATTTTTTTTGGATGCGCGCCGGCAAAAATGACTTTGCCGAGGTGGCTGTCTATGCCGGGATTCTGGCCGTGCTGCTGGGGTGGCGACTGCGTCAGTATTTACGCAGCCGCGCAAAGTCTTAGAGCTTTGTCTTAAAGAGCGACCAGTCGCTCAAGCCGCATCTGATCGGCAGTGCTTTCGCGTTCGCGGATCACATGCACCGTCGCCCGATCTACCAACAGTTCGACAGCGCGGCCACGGGTGTTGTAGTTGCTGGACATGCTCATGCAGTACGCCCCCGCCGAGAGCACGGCGAGTTGGTCGCCAGACTTGACCGCCAGCGTGCGGTCGCGGCCGATCCAGTCACCGCTTTCGCAGATCGGACCGACCACGTCGTAGCGTGCTTCAGGCGTGTCGGTGGGATTCGCCAGCAAGGGCACGATGGCATGAAAGGCTTGGTACATGGCCGGGCGCGGCAAGTCGTTCATGGCGGCATCAATGATGCAGAAGTTCTTGAGTTCCCCGGGCTTGACGTACAGCACCTCGGTCACACAAACGCCGGCATTGCCGACGAGTGAGCGGCCCGGCTCGATCATGAGTTTTTTGTGACCGAAACCGCGCTCATCTAGCTTGCGAAGCAGCTGTGCCCACAGCGCGTCAGCCGCTGGTGGTGTGTCGTTGTTGTAGTTGATGCCGAGGCCGCCGCCGAAGTCGATGTGTGTCAACGCTATGCCGCTGGCCTCGATGCTGGCAACCAGATCCAGCACGCGGTCCATCGCATCAAGGTAGGGCGTGGCGTCGGTGATTTGTGAGCCAATATGGCAGTCGATGCCGACCACTTGCAAGCCTTTGAGGCTGGCAGCGTGCTGGTAAATCCGCAGGGCATCTTCGTGAGCGACGCCAAACTTGTTGTCTTTCAAGCCAGTCGAAATATACGGGTGAGTTTTCGGGTCGACGTTGGGATTCACGCGAATGCTGATGGGGGCTCGCAGCGCCAGCGACTCGGCTACTGCAGACAGCACATCCAACTCGGCTTCGCTCTCGACATTGAAGCAGCCAATGCCGGCTTGCAAGGCTTGGCGCATCTCACCGCGGGTCTTGCCGACGCCTGAAAAAATGATCTTTGCGGCATCGCCGCCGGCGGCCAAAACCCGTTCAAGTTCACCGCCGGAGACGATGTCAAAACCGCAGCCGGCGGAGGCAAACACCTGCAACACGCCGAGCGACGAGTTGGCCTTCATGGCATAGCAAATTTGCGCATGGCGGCCAGCGAAGCCGCGTTGATAAGCCGCCAGCGCTGCCAACATAGATGCTTTTGAATAGACAAACAGCGGTGTGCCATGCTCGGCGGCGAGTTGGCTGAGGGCGACGTCTTCGACCTGCAACACAGCGCCGTGGTAAGCCACAAAAGGATGTCCCGGCAGGTCTTGGGCAGCGCTTGCGCTTGAAGGTTGATGGCTCATTGGGCTTGTTGGGGGACTGCGGCTGGCCGGTAAGGCGCATCCGGAATGCTTGGCGCCGGAGTGAAGGCGGCAGGTGGGATGGGTTTGGACGTGGGGAGGGTTGGCTGCGGGTACGGCAGCGTCTGAAGCGGCGGGGGCTGTCCGGGTAGAAACAGCGGCCCTTTTTGGCCGCAGCCGACCAGACATGCGGTGAACAAGACGCCGACCATGGCGGCGCCAAGGCCTTGTGGTCTGAACGACAAAGCGTGACGGCCTAAAATTTGGGCGTGAATTTGAAGTGAAGCAAACATGATGGGATTGTAATGAGCGACTTGGAATACTTGGACAGTGCAGAAGCCGTTCTGCAAGCCGTGGAAATAGCCTGCGACCGGATCAACGATGAGTCGGATGCCGATGTTGACAACCAGCGCACCGGCGGCATGGTGACGCTGACGTTTGACAACCGCAGCCAGATCATCATCAACCTGCAAAAACCCTTGCAAGAAATATGGCTGGCCGCGCGGGCCGGCGGTTTTCATTACAAGTACGCGTCAGGTCAGTGGCTTGACACTAAAACAGCGAGTGAATTTTTCACTGACTTGTCCCGCTACGCCAGCGAGCAAGCGGGCCAGCCATTGCACTTTAGCGCTGCTTAATTTTTAAACAGATCCAAGATGCGCCGGCGTTCGTCTGAGGGTGGCAACACCTGTATTTGAGCGCCCGGCTTGCCTGCATCACCTGGCAGGCCTGACGGGCGACCCTCAATGCCCATGCTGCTGATACCGGCGCCACGTGCATATTCTTCGTAAAACCATTCGCCATCGATATTGACCACGCCTGCAGGCACTGGCAAGTCGACGACAGGCGTTGATTTCAGCGCTGTTTCCATGAAGTTGATCCAGATCGGTAAGCTCAAGCCGCCACCGGTCTCACGGTCGCCCAGTTTTTTCGGCTTGTCATAGCCCATCCAGACCGCCGCCGTCAGTGTCGGCTGGTAGCCGACAAACCATGTGTCGATGGAGTCGTTGGTGGTGCCTGTCTTGCCATAAAGATCGGGGCGTTTGAGCATGGCCTGTGCTCTGGCGGCGGTACCCGAACGCGTCACTTCTTGCAGCAGGCTGGACATGATGAATGCATTGCGCGGCTCAATCGCACGGGTGCTTTCCTCGCGCACCGGGGTTGGTGTTTCCACCAGCGTGCGGCCTTGCTGATCGGTGATCTTCGTGATCAGGTAAGGATTGATGCGATAGCCGCCGTTGCCAAAGACTGAATAAGCCGTGGCCATCTGCATCGGCGTGACCGAGCCGGCACCCAGAGCCATCGTCAGGTAAGCCGGATGTTTGTCCGCTTCGAAGCCGAAACGACCGATCCAGTCCTGCGCATTTTGCGTGCCAACGGCTTGCAAAATTCGGATCGAGATCATGTTCTTGGATTTTTTCAAGGCTGTCCGCATGCTCATCGGACCCTCAAAAGTTCCATCGTAATTCTTCGGTTCCCACGGCTGGCCGCCGGTCACCCCTGAGTCAAAAAACAAGGGTGCGTCATTGATGATGGTCGCCGGCGTGAAGCCTTTTTCAAGTGCGGCTGAATAGATGAATGGTTTGAAGCTGGAACCCGGCTGGCGCCACGCTTGCGTCACGTGGTTGTACTTGTTTTTACCGAAATCGAAGCCGCCGACCAGTGCGCGGATGGCGCCATCGCGAGGGTCCAGTGCCACAAACGCGCCCTCGACTTCAGGTAACTGCGTGATTTCCCATGTGTTTTTATCGGTTTTTGCGACGCGAATCAATGCACCGCGGCGCAGCCTGATGTTGGCCGGGGCTTTGTCACTCAAGCCCGATTGGGCGGGCTTGAGGCCATCGCCCGTGATCACGACTGACTCGCCATTCTGCCGCACAGCAGTGATTTTTTTCGGTCCTGCGTCAAGGACGACCGCAGACATCACATCGCCGTTGTCCGGGCTGTCGACGAGCGCGTCGTCAATCACGTCTTCGGCTTCTTTCGGGTCATCAGGCAAGGTCAGGAATTTTTCCGGTCCACGGTAAATCTGACGCCGTTCAAAATCCATGATGCCCTTGCGCAGTGACTTGTACGCAGCGGACTGGTCAACAGAGGACAAGGTGGTGTAAACGTTCAGTCCGCGGGTGTAAGTCTCATCGCCGTATTGGTTGAAAACGAGTTGGCGAGCGGTCTCGGCGACGAACTCGGCATGGACACGTCCGTCGTTGCCACCGCGTCGGATTTTCAGCTCTTCTTTTTTGGCAGCGGCCGCTTGTGTGCTGGTGATGAAGTTGTTTTCCTCCATGCGATCCAAGATGTAGAGTTGCCGCGAACGTGCCCTCTGCAGGTTGTTGATGGGGTTGTTGGCGGAGGGCGCTTTGGGCAGTCCCGCCAGCATGGCGGCTTCTGCGATGCTGATGTCTTTGAGCGGCTTTCCGAA
>Ga0208916_10000678_pt1 | contig 15563 bp, 9 predicted proteins | sample DEB19_08_DNA_5_FD_184523 | JGI IMG/M metagenome (GOLD analysis project Ga0208916, IMG submission 184523) | Aqueous microbial communities from the Delaware River and Bay under freshwater to marine salinity gradient to study organic matter... | ecosystem: Environmental > Aquatic > Marine > Coastal... | reverse complement strand
GACGCAGTCTTTCAGCTGCGGCAGCACAGATTGCAGAGCCGCTTGCTCCCCGCACCACCAAGTGGCCAGCGAGGGCAAGGCAAGCTTTTCGCCCAAGAGGTGTTCCGATAGGGCTGGCAAAAAGCCCAGCAAGGCGGGTGACTCCAAAAACGCCGACCCCGGCGAATTGGCCACCAGCACGTTGCCGGCGCGAATGACTTGCAGCAAGCCAGGCACGCCGAGGGACGAGTCTGAGCGCAGTTCCAGCGGGTCCAGAAACTCGTCATCGAGGCGCTTCAAAATGCCGTGCACGGGCTCTAGACCTTGCAGCGTTTTGAGGTACAGGCGGTCGTCCCGGACCATCAGGTCGCTGCCTTCGACCAGCGTCAGGCCGAGGTAGCGCGCTAAGTAAGCGTGTTCAAAATAAGTTTCGTTGTAGGGGCCGGGTGTCAGCAAGACGATACGGGGTTCGCCGTTGCTGATGTTGTTCACGCTGTTCGAACTCTGCACTGGGCAGGCGGCTTTCATGCCGTCGACCAAGGCCCGGTAGGACGCCGCCAGACGCTGCACGTTCATCTCGCGAAAAGCCTCGGGGAACTGCATCGAAATACTCAAACGGTTTTCAAGCAGGTAACCCAGGCCCGAGGGCGCCTGTGTGCGCTGCGAGACCACCCACCAGTTGCCGTCAGGGCCGCGCGCCAAGTCAAACGCGGCAATGTGCAAGAACTTGCCACCCGCTGGCTGGCTGCCATGCATGGGGCGCAAATAACCGGGATGACCCTGCACCAAAGCAGTGGGCAACAGGCCGAGCTTGGGCAACTGTTGCGCGCCATAGACGTCGGCCATGATGCGGTCTAGCAAACGCGCTCGTTGTGCCACACCTGCTTCAATGCTGGCCCAGTCCTGCGGTGTCAGCAGCATGGGGAACAGGTCTAGCGCCCAAGGCCGCTGGGGTCCGTCGGCATCGGCGTAGACGTTGTAAGTGACACCGTTGTCGCGGATCAGTCGCTGCAAATTGGCGTTGCGGTGGTTCAGGTCAAAGAAGCCGTTGGTGCCGAGTTGGGTGAAAAACGCATGCCAAGCGGGTGCCAGTTCGGCTTTGGACTCTGGCGCTGTGGCCGTTGAAGACCCTCTCGACGGGGTCTGACTTTGGCTTTGCCCTTGACTCTGCGTTTGGCTCGGGCCGTTGCTCAGGCTTTGGCTCTGAGTCTGTCCTGCAATTCCGAGCGGTCCCGGCAGCTTGGACAACGCCGGCAGGCGCTTTGAAGTGGTTCCGCGAAGCTCGTCAAAATGACCAGTACCCGCCGACGGTGCGAGGGCCAGTGCCAGATCGGCAGCTGACTCCGGCGCGGCGGCATCGAAAAGTGACGGATTGTTGTTTTCCACGGGGCCCCAAGTATGCCCTTAGCGGAGGTCCAAAGTGAACGGGAATTCGCGGCTGACCTCTTCTTTTTGCACGCGCATTTTTCCGGGCGTGTGACCGAGCTGAAAAAACCGCATCAAGCGCCGGCTTTCGGCCTCGAACGAATTGACCGGCAGCGTGTCGTAACTGAGTCCGCCCGGGTGCGAGACGTGGTATTGGCAGCCGCCCAATGAGCGCTCGTTCCAGGTGTCGACGATGTCAAACGTCAGTGGTGCGTGAACGCCTATCGACGGGTGCAAGGCCGACGGCGGGTTCCAGGCTTTGTAGCGCACACCGCCGACATACTCGCCCACGGTGCCGGTGTTTTGCAGCGGCAGCGGACGGCCGTTGACGGTGATGACGTAGCGCTCGTTGTTGAGGCCGGTCACGCGCATCTCGACGCGTTCCAGCGAGGAGTCGACATAACGCACGGTGCCGCCCGACGAGCCTTCTTCGCCCATCACATGCCAAGGCTCCAGCGCGCCGCGCAGCGTGAGCTCAATGCCGCGAGTCTGCACCTGGCCGATGAGCGGGAAGCGGAACTCAAAGTGCGGCTCAAACCACGCCATCTCGAAGGCGTAGCCTTCTTCACGCAGCTCGGCCAGCACGTCCTCAAAGTCCATGCGGATAAAACTGGGCAGCAAAAAGCGGTCGTGCAGCTCGGTGCCCCAACGCGTGAGTTTGTGCTGACCTGGGTTCTTCCAGAAACGGGCGACCAGTGCGCGCAGCAGCAGTTGCTGCGCAATGCTCATGCGTGCATGCGGCGGCATTTCAAAAGCGCGCAGTTCCAGCAAGCCGAGCCGGCCGGTGGACGAATCGGGCGAGTACATCTTGTCGATGCAAAATTCGCTGCGGTGTGTGTTGCCCGTGACGTCGACCAAAATGTTGCGCAGCGTCCGGTCCACGATCCACGGCGGCATCTCGGCGCCGTACTTGGCGCGGTTGTTTTGAATCTCGCGTAGGGCGATTTCGAGCTCGTAGAGTTGGTCGTTGCGGGCTTCGTCCACACGCGGTGCTTGGCTGGTCGGGCCAATGAACATGCCGGAAAAAAGATAGCTCAGCGCCGGGTGGTTGTGCCAGTAAGCAATCAAGCTGGCGAGCAGCTCGGGCTTGCGTAAAAACGGGCTGTCAGACGGCGTGGCGCCACCCATCACAAAGTGATTGCCTCCGCCGGTGCCGGTGTGGCGCCCGTCGTTCATAAACTTCTCCGCCGACAGGTGCGTCTCGTGCGCCACCTCGTACAAGAACTCGGTGTGTTCGACCAGTTCACCCCAGTTGTAAGCGGGGTGAATATTGACTTCGATGACACCTGGGTCCGGCGTGACTTGCAGCATTTTCAGGCGCGGGTCGCGTGGCGGCGGGTAGCCTTCCAAGACAATTTTCACGGCCAGCGATTCGGCTGTGGCTTCAATCGCGGCGAGCAGGTCGAGGTAGTCTTCTAGGCGCTCCAGCGGCGGCATGAAGATGTAGAGCGCGCCGGTTTCACCTTGGCCTTTGACCTTGTCCGGATCGGCCTTGGCTTTGTTGCCAGCTTTCGGGCCGTTGGCGCGCTCGGGGTCGCGGATTTCGATGCAGAGTGCGGTGCGGCTCAGCCAAGCGGCTGATTCTTGCGGTTCCGGCTTGCGTGCTGACGGGTCGGTGTCTGCCGGTGCCGGGGCTGGCTCAACAGATTTCGGGTTGTCTGCAAAGGCCGCGTTGGGCTTGAACTGAGCAATCCGGGCGGCGACTGTGGGTGCCGCGATGCGCGTCAAGCGGGCCATGTACTGGGCCAGCACGGTGGCGCTGTTGTGCCGTGTGGGCGGCGCGATCGGCTCGGAAGAGACGGCTGGCGCTGCCGCCATGCGGCCGTGGTCTTCGCTGTAGCGCGTCGCTATTTCAGCTGTTGTCGGCAGCGCTTGGCGCGGCGCAAACGGGTCGGTTTCAATCAAGTACGGGTAGTCGGTTTCTGAGACCCATGGCACTGAATCGAGCGGCAAGCGGTAGCCCATGGGCGAGTCGCCCGGCATCAGGTACATGCGTTCATCACGGAAAAACCAAGGCCCGGTAGACCAGCGCGGGGCGCTGGCTGCAGCGGCTTCTTCGCGTGCTTTGAGCGGCAACACATAACCCACCACAGCGTCGAGTCCTTGCATGAAGACACGGCGCAAGCGCTCGCGTTCCATCGGCTCTTCAAGTCGCGCATTGAACGGATCGACGTTGACCGGCAGGCGGCGTTCACGCCACAGGTAGTACCAAGTGTCTTCGTAGCCGGGGGTGATGTGGCGCGGGCTCAAACCGAGCTTGGCGGCCAGTGTTTTGGTGAAGCGGTCGGCGTCGGCGCTGGTGTAGTGGCAGGCGCTGTCGGCTTTTTTGCCAGTCTGACGTTCGTCGGCAAACAGGGCCGGGTTTTGCCAAACCGGGTGGCCGTCTTTGCGCCAAAAAATGCTCAGCGCCCAGCGTGGCAATTGTTCGCCCGGGTACCACTTGCCTTGGCCAAAATGCAGGAAGCCGCCTTCGCCGTATTCAGCGCGGAGTTTTTGCACCAACTCGGTGGCGTAGCCACGTTTGGTCGGGCCGAGCGCGTCGATGTTCCACTCAGCGCCGTCACGGTCTTTGGTGGCGACAAAGGTCGGCTCACCACCCATCGTCAGGCGCACGTCGCCGGCGATCAGATCACGGTCGACCACTTCGCCCAGCGCCAACACGGCAGCCCATTGTTCTTCGGTGTAAGGCTTGGTGACGCGCGGGGATTCATGAATGCGTTGCACGCTCATGTGGTGTTCAAACGTCACCTCGCATTCGTCGACGCCGCCTTCAATTGGCGCTGCGCTGGACGGCTCGGGTGTGCAGGCGAGGGGAATGTGGCCTTCGCTGGCCATCAGGCCCGAGGTCGGGTCGAGTCCGACCCAGCCGGCGCCGGGCAAAAACACCTCGCACCAAGCGTGCAAGTCGGTGAAGTCTTTTTCGGCGCCGCTCGGGCCGTCGATGGACTTGACGTCGGCTTTGAGCTGAATCAAATAACCCGACACGAAACGCGCTGCCAGACCGAGGTGGCGAAAGACTTGCACCATCAGCCAGCCGGTGTCACGGCAGGAGCCGCAGGCCAGTTCCAGCGTTTCTTCAGGCGTTTGCACGCCCGGTTCCATGCGAATCGCATACTTGATGTCGGCCTGCAATTTTTGGTTCAGGCTGACCAAAAAGTTGTTCGTCTCGCGTGGCGTCAGGTCGATGCTGTCTATGTACTTTTGCAGCAGCGGCGTGGCCGGCTCAGTGACTAAATAAGGGGCGAGTTCAACGGCTTGTGCTTCGCTGTACTTGAACGGAAAGACTTCAGCCTGCGGTTCGAGGAAAAAGTCAAACGGATTGAACACCGCCATCTCGACCACCAGATCGACCGTGACTTTGAAACCGTTCGCGGCTTCGGGGAACACCAACCGGGCCTGGTAATTGGCAAAAGGATCTTGCTGCCAGTTCATGAAATGACCGGCGGGCTCGATGGTCAGCGAGTACGACAGCACCTTGGTGCGGCTGTGCGGGGCGGGTCGCAAGCGAACCACCTGGGGTCCGAGTTTGACCAGCCGGTCGTATTTGTAATGTGTGATGTGACTCAGGGCGACATGAATGGACACAAAAGTTCTCGCTTTTCAGGTACAAGGTGGATGCCGCCATTGCGGCTTGCAGATCATTCGGTCGAGACGGAAACACGGCTCAAAAATGGGTAAGCAAGACCCGCGCCAAATCGGACAAGGGCCTGTTTTTATCAACCGCTTTCAGCCCGGTTAGTGTCGCTGCAATCACTGCCAAAGCGGCAAAGGATTTCATTGAAAAACGACATTCTGACGGGGATTCGCCATCCATTTCGCGTACCGCCCACGCCGATCGGGCTGCTGCTCGGTCTGGTGCTTGGCACGGCGTTGCAGTTGCAGCAGGCCAGTCTGGCAACTGACTTTGTCTATGCAACTTGGCTGGTGGCTGGGTTGGTTTGCCTGGTGTTTGGGGTGATTTTCAGGCGACAGCATTTCCATTCCGTTGTGCTGTTCATGATGCTGTTGGCTGGATTGGCTTTTGGTTTTGGCTTGACGGGTTCACGCGCTGTCGCTTTTGAGGCGCAGGCACTGAGTCCCGCTCTGGAGGGCCGCGATATTCAAGTCATAGGTGTTGTGCAAACCATGCCGCAGCAGGGGCAAGATGCCGTGCGCTTTCGCCTGAAGATCGAATCAGCCCGGCTGGACGGCGCCCCTGTGGCGCTTGCGCCGCAGTTGTACCTGGGCTGGTATGCGGAATTTTTCATGGCGCAGAAACCCCTTGCTTCGCCGCTTGCCGAGCCCCGTCTGCCGCAACCGATGCGCGCCGGTGAACGCTGGCAGATGACGGTCCGGCTGAAAGCGCCACACGGTAACAGCAACCCGCATGGGTTTGACTATGAGTTGTGGTTGTGGGAGCAGGGTTTGCAGGCCACCGGTTCTGTGCGCGCCGGCGCCCGCGACATGCCGCCCGTCAAGCTAAGCGCCGGCGCCTCCTACAGTCCCTTGTACGCGGTCGAAAGGGCGCGCCAAAGCGTGCGCGAGTCTATTTTTGAACGCATCCCGGATCGTCAGCTGGCTGGCGTGCTGGCGGCTTTGGTGGTGGGCGATCAAAACGCAATTGAGCGCGCCGACTGGGACGTTTTCAGGGCCACAGGGATTGCCCATTTGGTGAGTATTTCGGGCTTGCACATCACGCTGTTTGCGTGGTTGGCGTCGCGCGTGCTGGGTTGGCTCTGGCGGCGGTCGGCGCTGCTCACGCCGCGCTGGTGTCTGTGCTTACCGGCCAGCAGTGCGGCGGCTTGGGGCGGGTTGTTGCTGTCGGCAGCCTACGCCACGTTTTCGGGTTTGGGCTTACCTGCCCAGCGCACCATTTTGATGCTTGCGGTGGTGGTGCTGTTGCGACAAAGTGGCCGACGTTGGGCCTGGCCCCACATTTGGCTGTTGGCCATGGCCGTGGTGGTGGCTTTTGATCCCTGGGCTTTGCTGCAGGCCGGCTTCTGGTTGTCCTTTGTCGCCGTCGGCGTGCTGTTTGCATCTGACCCCGTGACGCCACCATCGGCCCCAGCCAGTGCGACCAGCGCCGCCGGCGTCGCCCATAGCCTTGGGCGCATGTTGCGTGAGCAGTGGGTCATCACGCTGGCCCTGACGCCGCTGACCTTGCTGCTGTTCAACCAGGTCTCGGTGGTCGGCTTGCTGGCCAACACCCTGGCGATTCCGTCGGTCACCTTGCTCATCACGCCGCTGGCCTTGCTCGGTGTGGTCTGGGCACCCTTCTGGGATGTCGGGGCCTGGTGCATTGGCGTGCTGATGGCTATTTTGGAGCTGCTGGCGGCGCTGCCGATGGCGACCCTCAGTCAGGCCGCTGTGCCGGTGTGGTGTGCGGCAGCAGGTCTGATCGGGGGCCTGCTGCTGGTCATGCGCTTGCCTTGGCATTGGCGGGTGTTGGGCCTTCCCATGCTTTTGCCGGTGCTGTTGTGGCAAGGGGTGCGTCCGGCTGCGGGGGAGTTTGAATTGCTGGCCGCAGATGTCGGGCAGGGCAACGCCGTGCTGGTGCGCACGGCGCACCATGCGCTGCTGTACGACGCCGGACCGCGCTTTTCGCGCGACAGCGATGCCGGTCATCGGGTGCTGGTGCCGCTGCTACGGGCCTTGGGTGAGCGACTCGACCTCGTCCTGTTGAGTCACCGCGATGCCGACCATGTGGGCGGCGCCGCGTCAGTGCTGGCGATGCAGCCGCAGGCGGCGCTTTCCAGCTCACTGGAAGATGGCAACGAACTGCTGCAATGGCGCACGGGCACACGCTGCGCAGCGGGTCAGCGCTGGCAATGGGACGGGGTTGATTTTGAGCTGCTGCACCCCGACCCGGCCGCCTACAACGCTCCCGCCAAGCCAAACACCTTGAGCTGCGTGCTGCGCATTTCTACAGAGAGTTCGGTCAGTGCGCTGCTGGTCGGCGACATTGAAGTGCGCCAAGAGCAGTCTTTGCTGCGGGTGGGGTCGATTCAATCGGACTTTTTGCTGATGCCGCACCATGGCAGCAAAACCTCGTCGAGTGGCAGCTTCTTAGACGCCGTGCAGCCGCGGCTGGCAGTGGCCCAAGCGGGTTACAGAAACCGCTTCAATCATCCCGCACCCGAGGTGCTTGAGCGTTACCGTGAACGCGGTATCCCGGTGCTTCAGTCCGCCCACTGTGGCGCCTCCATTTGGCGCAGTGTCCGGCCGGCAGAGTGGACTTGCCAGCGCGAAGCGGGTCTGCGTTATTGGCATCACCGGCTGCCCGATGCGCAGCAAGCGTCCCCATGAATTTGGCGAAACTTCGCCGTTCAAACGGATAATTTTCTTTCCAAATTGGAAATGAGTGTGAAGAAATACCAGTTTCAACCATGAATTGGCGCATAACTTGCTAAGCTGTCATCACAAGCAACAGTGTTGAATTTGCCGGAGATACAAGCCCATGAGCCGACCGATGTTTGACGAAATGAATGCCAGCGCCATCAGCGTGCGTGCCCACTACGAAAGCTACCAACGCTGGCTGGCCCAACAGCCCGCCGACGTGATGCAAGACCGCCGCGCTGAAGCCGAAATGATTTTCCGGCGTGTCGGCATCACCTTCGCGGTGTATGGCGACAAGGATGAAGACGGGGCCGGCAGTGAACGTCTGATTCCCTTTGACCTGATCCCCCGCATCATTCCCGCCCATGAGTGGGCCAGCATGGAAAAAGGCCTGGTTCAGCGTGTCACGGCCTTGAACCGCTTCATCCATGACGTCTACCACGACCAGGAGATCATCAAGGCGGGCCACGTCCCGGCGGAGCAGATTTTCCAGAACGCCCAATTCCGGCCTGAAATGATGGGCGTCGATGTGCCGGGCAACATCTACTCCCACATCAGCGGCATCGACATCGTGCGCGCGCCGAACGCCAAAGGCGAGGGCGAGTATTACGTCCTGGAAGACAACCTGCGCGTGCCCAGCGGCGTCAGCTACATGCTGGAAGACCGCAAAATGATGATGCGGCTTTTTCCTGAGCTGTTCAGCCAAAACCGAGTGGCGCCGGTCGCCCATTACCCCGACCTGCTGTTAGAGACCTTGCGCCAAATGGCGCCGCCGGCCACCGCCGAGCCGACGGTCGTCGTGCTGACGCCCGGCATGTACAACTCGGCTTATTTTGAGCATGCGTTTTTGGCCCAGCAAATGGGCGTTGAGTTGGTGGAGGGCCAGGACCTGTTTGTCAAAGACAACTTTGTCTACATGCGCACCACGCGCGGCCCCAAGCGCGTCGACGTGATTTACCGCCGCGTTGACGACGACTACCTGGACCCGCTGGCTTTTCAGCCGAAGTCAACCCTCGGTTGCGCTGGCCTGTTAAACGTCTACCGCAGTGGCAATGTGTCACTGTGCAATGCGATTGGCACCGGCGTGGCGGACGACAAGTCGATCTACCCGTATGTGCCGAAGATGATCGAGTTTTACCTGGGTGAAAAACCGATCCTGAACAACGTGCCGACCTACATGTGCCGCAATGACGACGATCTTAAATACACCTTGGCCAACCTGAAAGACCTGGTCGTCAAAGAAGTTCACGGTGCTGGCGGTTACGGCATGCTGGTGGGCCCGGCTTCGACCCAGGCTGAAATTGAAGATTTCCGCCGCGCGCTGCTGGCCAATCCGTCGGGCTACATCGCGCAGCCGACGCTCAGCTTGTCGACCTGCCCGACCTATGTGGACAGCGGCATTGCGCCGCGCCACATCGACTTGCGTCCCTTTGTGCTCAGCGGCAAAGAGGTGCAGATGGTGCCGGGCGGCCTGACGCGCGTGGCCCTCAAAGACGGCTCGCTGGTGGTCAACTCGTCGCAAGGCGGCGGCACCAAAGACACCTGGATTCTGGAGGATGCCCCGGTGGCGGCCCACGGTTCAGGCGCTAACTCTTCAAAATTTCAATCCCAATCTTCGTCGGCTTCGATGCCGGCACTCGCAACCATGGCAGGCAACGTATGACCATGCTTTCCCGCACCGCCGACCATCTTTTTTGGATGTCTCGCTACACCGAGCGCGCCGAAAACACAGCCCGCATGCTCGACGTCAACTACCAGACCTCACTGCTGCCGCAATCGAACGAGGTGGCGCAAGCTGCTTGGCAGGGCCTGCTCAGCATCAGTGAGCTGAAGCCGGCTTACGCGGCCAAATACGGCGGCGACAACATCAATCCCATTGATGTGATGGATTTCATGGTGCGCGACGAAAAAAACCCGTCGAGCATTATTTCGTGTCTGCAAAATGCGCGTGAAAACGCACGGGCTGTGCGCGGCTCGCTCACCACAGAAGTTTGGGAAACGCAAAACCAGACTTACCTTGAAGTCATTCGCATGCTCAAGGGCAAGAGCGCTGACTTCAAACGTGATCCGGCCCAGTTTTTTGAGTGGGTCAAGTTCCGCTCGCACTTGTCGCGCGGTGTCACGCTGGGCACGATGCTGCAAGACGAGTCTTTTCACTTTTTGCGCATGGGGACTTTTCTAGAGCGCTCCGACAACACGGCCCGCCTGGTCGATGTGAAGTTCCATGCTGTTGAATCAGCCTTGGGCTCGGTTAACGACAAAGAGCAGGAATTTGACTTTTACCATTGGAGCGCCATTCTGCGCAGCGTCTCTGGCTTTGAGGTGTATCGCAAGGTTTACCGCGATGTCATCAAGCCTGAACTGGTGGCCGAGTTGTTGATTTTGCGGCCCGACATGCCGCGCTCCTTGCTGGGTTGCCTGAACGAAGTCATGAGCAACTTGGCCATGGTGACGAGTGATCCGCAAAGCGAAACCCTGCGCCGTGCGGGTAAGCTGCGCGCTGACCTGCAGTACGCAAGGATCGATGAAATTCTGGCGACCGGTTTGCACGCCTTTTTGACCCAGTTCTTAGACAGGGTCAACGAGATTGGCGCCAACATCAGCCGCGAGTTTCTCGTCCCGAGCACCCACTGAACGCTTTTCTCTCAAAGCTGAACTTGCTGTTAAGGTCGCGGGCATGAAGTTGCACGTCAAGCACACCACCGACTACCGCTACAGCGAACCGCTGCTCTACGCCCTGCAAACCCTGTGGCTGACGCCGCAGAGTGGACCGGCGCAAACCGTGGATTTTTGGAGTTTGGGCGCGCCCGAAAAGCTCTTTCCCCAGCACGACGCCTATGGCAACAGCATTCACTCTTACACCTTCGTCGGTAAAGTGAGTGACGATGTGCGCTGGAGTTTGGTCAACGCCGCAGGGCAGGTGGATACCTTGGGCGTGGCCGAGTTTGTCGACGCGCCCAGCTTGCCGCATCCGAGTTTCTTTTTGCGCCCGACGCACTTGGCCGCACCGCACGCGGTGCTGGCTGAATTCGGTCGGCGCTTTGTGCCACCCGGCGCATCCAACGGCAAGACTGACTTGGCCAGTCTGCTGGCTTTGAGCCACGGCATCGCCGACGTGGTTCGTTACCAAAAAGACAGCACCAGCGTCAGCACCACCGCGCTGCAAGCATTTCAGGCGGGCGCCGGTGTATGTCAAGACCAAGCCCATGTGATGGTGGCGGTGTGCCGCAGCTTGGGCATTCCGGCGCGCTATGTGAGCGGTTATTTTTACGCCGCCAACGAACCCGACCTGGCCAGCCACGCCTGGGCCGATGTCTGCCTCGACGTGGCCGAGCGGCGCTGGGTCAGCATCGACATCACCCACAGCTGCCAGATTGACCAGCGCCACGTGCGTTTGGCCATGGGCACAGACTATGACGCCTGCCCGCCGATCAAAGGCGTGCGCCAGGGCGGCGGTGAAGAGTCGATGACGGTGAGCATCACGATTGAGCCGGTTTGAAGCGGTAAGGCGATTTCACTCCGCATCAACTCGACGTACTATGAAAATTGACCTGCGCCTGACCTTTCATTACGGCGTGACCATCTTCCTGAGTGCATTTTTGCTGTTCCAGGTGCAGCCTTTGATTGGCAAGATGATCTTGCCGTGGTTCGGCGGTTCAGCGGCCGTTTGGACAACGTGCATGTTGTTTTTTCAAGCGGTCTTGCTGCTGGGTTATTTTTACTCCCACTGGGTGGTGCGTTACTTGAGTCCGTCGCGTCAAAGCCTGGTGCATGGCAGCTTGCTGTTGATCAGTTTGCTGCTCATCCCCATCAGCCCGAGCCTGGGCTGGAAGCCTTTAGGGGCAGAGAACCCGACTTTGCGCATCCTCGGCTTGCTGACCGTGTCCATCGGTTTGCCTTACTTCGTGTTGTCCACCACGGGCCCGCTGCTCCAGGCTTGGTTTGCCCGGGAGCGTTCGGGGCTGGTTCCCTATCGTTTGTTTGCGCTGTCCAACTTTGGCTCCATGCTGGCGTTACTGGCTTACCCGGTAGCGGTAGAACCTGTTTTTCCGACTCTTTGGCAGTCGTATTTGTGGTCGGGTTTGTATGCCTGCTTTGCTGCCGCCTGCGCGCTCCTGGCCTGGCGCGGACGCAAGGGCGTTGCCATCACCCAGACGGCCCAACATGAAGGTCCTGCCCCGCGTTGGAATGACAAAGTGCTGTGGGCCGCCCTGGCCGCATGCCCGTCTATCTTGATGGTGGCTGACACCAGCTTTCTGACCACCAATATTGCGCCTATCCCCATGATCTGGGTGGCGCCGTTGGCTTTGTATCTGCTGTCGTTCATTTTGAGCTTTGAGCGCAGTAGCTGGTACCAGCGCAAAGTTTTTCTGCCCTTGCTGGTGATTGGCTTGGGCGCATTGGCCTATCTGCCAACGCTGGGGATTGACGAACTTCCTCTCGCCATTGCAATGGGCATCAACCTGACGGCATTCTTTGCTGCCTGCATGGTCTGCCATGGTGAACTCGCCCGTTTACAGCCACACCCCAGCCATTTGACGGGTTATTACTTGATGCTGGCTGTGGGGGGTGTGGCGGGCGGATTTTTTGTCGGCGTCATCGCACCGTATTGGTTCAACAGCCACTACGAGTTGTCGATCGGCATTTTGCTCACCGGCTTGGTGGCTGCCATCGCGATCATCCTGAAAATGGAATTTTCAGGCCCGCGATGGCGCTGGGTTGCTATCGGTTTTTCAACGCTGGTGCTGCTGGCGCTAGCCTCGATTCGCGTTGTTGATCACATGGCGCAGATCAGCGGCGCAGACGTGACGGTCCGCAATTTTTACGGCACGCTGCAAGTCTTCAGCAACGAGCAGGACGGGTACCGCACCATGCTGCATGGGCAAATCATCCATGGGCGGCAGTTCACGGCGCCAGACAAGCTGGATCTGCCCACCACCTACTACAGCGCGGAGGGAGGCGCCGGCAAAGCGCTGCAGATCAAAGCCGAACAGGGACCACTGCGGGTCGGGGTGATCGGTCTGGGGGTGGGCACGCTGCTGAGCTATGGGCGCAAGGGGGATGACTTCAGGCTCTACGAGATTGACCCGCTGGTGGTGGACATCGCCCGTAAGAACTTCAGCTTTATCTCGCGCACCGCAGCGACAACTGAGATTGTCATGGGTGACGCCCGCTTGCAGTTGGAGAGGGAGCCTGACCAGCAGTTCGACGTGCTGGTTCTTGATGCTTTCTCGGGGGACTCCGTGCCGATTCATCTGCTGACAGTTGAGGCATTTGCCCAGTACTTCAGGCATCTCAAGCCCGACGGGGTCTTGGTGGTTCACATCACCAACCGATTTTTAGACTTGCAGCCGGTTGTCAAGACGGCTGCTGAGCACTTTCAAAAGGACGTCCGTTTGGTGGCGTCAGAAAACATTCCCGATAAACTGGTGTTCGCTTCGCGCTGGGCTCTTATCAGCAGCGACGCCGCTTTTTTCAAAGATGCACGGCTCAGCAGTGCGACGCGGATTGATGACACGGCTGGCTTCAAAACCTGGAAAGACGACTACAGCAGCATCTTTTCTATTTTGAAATAGCCGGTTCGGGTGCGTATCCGGTCACCAGTTGAGCCCAAGCTCCGCCAGCTGAAGGCCTAAAAAATCGATCAATGCGCGGACCTTGGCTGAGACATGTTTACGGGTCGGGTAGACCGCATAAATTCCCAACTCAAGAGAGCTGTAGTCCGGCATCACCTCGACCAAAGTGCCTTCGGCCAAGTCTTTGCCGACCAAAAAAATCGGCTGCAAGATCAGACCTTGGTTCGCCAAGGCCGCAGCGCGGCAGGTGTTGCCGCTGTTGGTGGCCGGTCGGGACGGACGAGCGCCGCGGTCTGGACCACGGTGCGTGGGTGCCGCTGATGTATTTGTTACCGAACGCCGATATGCCGGTTTTTCAGGTCTCCATGCCGCATGATTTGACGGTGGCTTCAGCCTACCAATTGGGTCAGGCATTGGCTCCGATGCGGGTCAAGGGCGTCTTGATACTCGGGTCGGGCAGCATGACGCACAACCTGTATGAATTCAGGCAAATTGCAGGCAAGCCGGCAGACTATGCGGTGGCGTTCACGCAGTGGGTGCGGCAAACAGTTCAGTCAAAAGATGCGCAAAAATTGATCGACTGCCGTCACTTGGCGCCGCAGGCGCAGCGCGCTCACTCGACCGAAGAGATGGAGTCTTATATGCGGGGTGCTGTATCAAAAATCAGAACTTCACACTTGGAGAATTGCAAAAAGACGCTGGTTTCGTCTTCTGCAGCCTCACACAGCCGCGACATCGCGGTTAAAAAGCGTCATGCCTTTGTCGGTCACGGGGAATTTTGACAACACCTTGCCAGTGATCTAGGCCCAGCGGTCAGACGCGCTGCGCTCGCCGTGCCGGATTTTTTGACTCGCCGTGACGGAAATCAACCCCAACCCTGCCGCCAGACACCCTCGTTTTGCAGTTCACGCCAGGCAATGACATGCGTGGCTTTAGAGAACACCGATTCAATTTCCACCAACTCAATGGGATCGTCGGGTAGCGCCGGTTGGACCACTCGGCTGACCAGGAAGTGCTTTTGCTTGGCCACAGGTGTGACGGCAGTCCACTTGGTCAGCAGCAGTTTTTTGGGGTTGAGGTGGTTCATGGCTGTTGGGTTATTTGTGGGCATGCCTTGCGACTGAGTTCGGCTGAAAAAGCACTGCCAATGCGGTTGCTGATGAGTTTCAAGATGTATGAAATCAAGCTGGATTATGGAGAGCCTCAAAGGCTGGTCGGCGGTCTGATCGTCAAGTTGGCGGCAGGTCAAACAACTTTTTCAGATAACGGCCCGCATCATCGGCGGCACCCCAATCCGGATGCGTTTGGCAAAACGCATCAATGCCGATGATGGCGGGCTCATAGGCCTTGGGATCGTCGTTGTATTTATCTTCTTTAACTTTTTGCAGCCCCTTGAGCGTCAAACTCAGCGGTGCCAAAAAGGCATTCGCTCGTACACGCTTTTCGCCGTAGCCAAGGCTCTGCAAGGACTGGCAAGAATGGTCACCAAACAAGCTGGCCCCAATGGCAGTTTGGCCCGACAGGACCACGACCAGAAATACCGCCATGAAGCCAGACCGATATTGGAAAGAGGGCAAAGTGAGGTTCATTCCCCGACTGTATGCCGAGTTTCAATCGGTATTCGTTGAATGGTCAAGGCGTGTTCTTGACCTCATGCGCCACCGCCTCCGCCAACTCAATCACCGCCATCGCGTAGCAGCTGCCCCAGTTTAAAGCGCATCAAAGTATTAATATTTCGTTGTTTTTAACATGCCGAAGGAGGCCTGACACCGTCCGAAATAGCTTCATCACAGTGTTGTGAAATCGTGTTCGATCTTGCCATCAAAAAGGGCAGGGCGCTCCAGTGCAGGCAGTTCAGACTTTCCATTCCCTGCGCCATTCGGCTGCCATTACTGGTGGTGCATTTGTAGCTAACCTTTCGGTGTGCTACTTTTTATGGGTGACGAATGGCATGGGCAGTGGCACAAGCGTAAAGACTTTTGACGCTGAGCCGTGACTGTTTGACGGCAGTGTGTTGAACCGTTTTCGAGCCTGATTGGCAGCGTGCCCCACGATGTGCCTTCAGGTTAGTTACAACTTCACTCGGCTGCTCATAAAACAGGCGCAAACGGTGGAGTTGGATTTGTTGATGCTAAGATTTGTAACAATAAAACAATAAAACAATAAGACAAGAAGACACCAATGTCAGAAGAATTGATGCGCCGAACATTTTTGAAAGGCGTTTACGCAGCCACACTTTTGTTACCTTCAGTTGAAGCCTGGTCACAA
>Ga0208916_10000677_pt1 | contig 15573 bp, 17 predicted proteins | sample DEB19_08_DNA_5_FD_184523 | JGI IMG/M metagenome (GOLD analysis project Ga0208916, IMG submission 184523) | Aqueous microbial communities from the Delaware River and Bay under freshwater to marine salinity gradient to study organic matter... | ecosystem: Environmental > Aquatic > Marine >... | reverse complement strand
AGTTAGGGTTTGGTATCGTTATCTTTTCAGATAATGTAACTACCACAACATTGCTACCTAAATTTAGTCTTATCATACACTAATAATATATGATTAATAAAGTTAAGTACAAAAAAAAGGCAACCCGAAGATTGCCTTTTAATTATTTGTGTAAATATTAGATTAATGATGTAACGATAGCTTGAGAAACTCCGTAAGGGTAATATCTCTCCTCGCCCGTAAATGTTAAAACGAATCCGTTTAAATCATTTGCAGTTTTACCCGTTCCTGCCGTACCCGTTGACAAGTCTAAACCATTCTCGGCACCATACAAACTAAATAAGCCGTTCTTATCTTTAACGATAAACATTAAAGGTTTTTGAGCAAGAACTCTTATTTCGTTTCGTTTAGCAACATCGAATTTGTCTAATTGAATCTCAACTGACTGCATGATATAACCACTTCCTGCCGTTACTTCCCCTGCGTTATCTGCTTTAGCTTCTGAGGTGTTTCTTCTAAGTTCGTATTTGTAGAACTTCTTACCCCCCGTCATTGCCATAGTAGTAACTGCACCTGCTGATGTTGCAAAAGTAGCAGTATTTAAATACTCTAACTCGCCAATGTAAACCTCATCGACTCCCCCGATACTATCTCGGCAGTCAAGAGTGAATCCTGTTGATAGTACACAAGACATAATTATGCTAATTTAAAGGTTACGATTTCGTTAGGGAACTTAATTTGAGTACCAACCTTGAAGTGAATGTCAAGCATCATAGTCAAGTCAATTGGGTTCTCTCTGATGTTGAAGCTATCTTCGTCAGATTCTAAGTCAGTTCCGATAATAAAGTTTGAAGTTCTACCTAAGTGGATTTTGTTAGTACCATCCAAACCGAAGTAAACAACAACTTTAATACCTGTACCTGGCAATATTAACTCTTGAGATTGATATGCACTTCCGTTAACTCCGTCATAGTGGAACATATTAGCGTTCTTCAAAGCAACTACCAATTTGTCGAAAGTATCGCCACCACACATGAATTGGATGTCTGTTTTACCTTTCAGTTTTGCAGGTAGTAACGCCCACATACCATCGAATATACCTATAACATTTGAGGTTGTAATACCTGTACCTGTGGTTATACCTGTTGGGTTACCATTGATAGTTGTAGCACTTGCATCTGAAATGATTTTGTTGAAACCATCAAACTTAGTTAAGTTAGCACCACCTGAACCACCGATAGCAGATTGCCATAATGCAGTTTCGTGTGCTTCAGTCATCAAACCTAATAGGTAGTTTGTGAAGTCTTGCTCAAATGCAATATAGTCATACTTAGAACCTGGGCGTAATGCTCTTTCAGTCCAAAATCCTTCAAGTTCTTTTGCACAAAACTCTTGTTGAATTTTAACCTTACCTACTGTAATGGTTCTTTTTGAGAAACCTGTTTTACCTGATGGGTCGAAAGAACAACCTGTATCTGTTTGGTAAAATAACTCGGTTGTAATGTAGTGCAAATCAGCAGTTGATTTGATACCTGTTTGTTTAGCGAAAGTTGCCCCTGTTTTACCCTCGTAAAAAGAGCGAACTAATAGCTCTAGTGATTGGTCATTAACGACTGCTGGTAAGCCAGTAGTATCGTATGAGAATTTTTTTAATAGCATGGTTATTATTTATTTATTTTTATTTAGTATTTCTGTTAATCTTGAAAATTGTGAAGCACCTACACTTGCTGACTTTCTTTTAGCGTCATCTTTAACGGGTTCGGCTTCTTCGGTCTTAGCTAAGATTTCGATTGCTGAAAACAATGCAGTAGCTTTAGAGTTTAATGCTTCAATCTCTTTAGTGTACTTACTATGTATTTCTTCGATTTGTTTGTTGAAGTCGTTAGCTTGGTTTTCTAATGCTTCGTTTATTTTAGACATCATTGCTTCATCGGTCAAAGGATTTTCTTCTTCAGCAGTTGAAACTTCTTCGATTAGTCCGTTTGCAATTTTGATAACTGCACCACCCTCTAATTGGTGTTCGCCATCGGGTGCAACTACTTCAACGCCATCAGCACCGATTAATTTAACGGCTTCGCCTACTGCGATAGTTCCAACGATAACGCCCGAACCATCTAATAGATTAGTCTTAGCTAATTCGATAGCAGGTTCAACGGGGGCTTCTTCACTAAACACTTTTTTGAGTTGATTAGTAAGGTCTTCGCCTAAGACCTTTACAAGTTTATTAAATTCCATATTATTTATTAATTTATTTTTGATATCTTCATATACATTTTTAGGGGCTTCATCTACTTTCTTGTCGTTAAAGTAACCCTCAACACTAAAACCTCTTATCTCGCCTTTCTTAGCCATCTCCCATACTGAATCATCTTCTATTTTTACATAGCCAAACCAACTCCCATCGGGTGCAGGTGTAAATCCTTCGGGTGTTTTAATGCCTAATTTACTATCAACTATGAAGTGAGATACTAAATAAGCACCTTTAACGGGTTGATTATCGTTGTGATTAAGGTTAAATGACAAAGGTTTGCCACTTTTAGCCAACTTATTGACGATTCTAGCGATACTTTCAGCAGTAAATTTGACATAATATTCAGTACCGTCCTCATCTCTGCGATAAATAGGTTGCTCTGAACACATCAAAAACCCCCCTAATATCCTCTTTTCTTCATCTACAACACTAAATTTATAGTCAATCGGCTTCTCATCTTCTGAAAATGTATGCCAATTCCTTTCAATAGCAGGCTGAAAAACTAAGCCAACTGCGAAAACCGATGTTTCATCATCTAAATTTTCGTCAATATCTAAAACATATAAAGGTAGCTTCGTCATCATAATAATAATATTTAAAAATTAAATAGGTGCAATATAGAATTATATTAAAGTTGCGTTATGTCGTATTCTTGCAACTCTACCTTGTGAATCTGTGATGTCCTTTTCTAAAACATAAACCCTTTGGTTAGCGTTCATAGGTGTTCTATTAGCTTGGTAGGTATCTATTCTTGGTGGTTGGCTTGACATTCCACCACCACCTTGAGAACTCGGAGCAGATACCGAACCCCCACCCCCTAATAAACTCTTTGCCTTATTCGCTGCACCTAAAACGGCTGCAACTTGTGAAGCATAAAATACGGGCATAGTAAATGCAGCAGCAGGACCAGTACCGACTGCCGTTTGTTGTGCAATTCTCAAACCTTGTATAAATCCTAAAGCCGTGTCCGTTGCTATTTGGGCAAGTGCTAAAGACTTCCCGATTGCAGTGTTTTTAAATTGTTGCCCTAATGCCAACTCACCTAAAGAGTTCAACGCTAAATAAGAATCATTAACGATTGATATTCTCGCTGCTTCAACGGCTTGGAGTTGTGCAATTCTTTCTTCTGCTAATTTCTTGTCTAACTCTAAAATCCTTTCGGCTGCATCTTGCTCGGCTTGTACTTCGGCATCTAATTGAGCCATTAAATCAGCCATTGCTTTTTCATCTTGTGCCTTTTGCCACTCAGCCATTCTTTCTTCGGCTGCGTTTTGTTCTTCAAGTTCAGCCATTAAACCCGTCATTTCTTGCTCTCTTGCAAGTCTTAACTTTTCTTGTCTTATCTTAGCGTCGGCATCTCTTTTATCTTGGTTCTTTTTTCTTTCATCCTCTAGCTTCTTATTGAAGTCTGCGTCTAATATTGCTAATTCGTTTTTCTTATCTAAAAGGTCTTGAGCAAGTTTAACTTGCATTTCTTTGTCGCCCGATAAGTAACCTATCTGCGCATTTAAATCGGCTCTCTCAGATTCCTTTAGTTTCTTAGTTGCCAAATAAACTTCCTTTGCAGTTGCCCCTTTTGCTACCAATAAATCCAATTCTCTTTTTAAATCATTAGTTCCACCTGACCTAACCTTTCTATTGTTATTGTAAACTTCGGCTTCATCCCTTGCTAAGTCAATCGCCTTTTGTCTTGCTTCGTTTTGTTTTTCTAATTTCTCGGTTGCTTCTTCGGTATCGTCCCCCATTGATGACATTGCAGCAGCTAAGGCAATTATACCCACAATAACTGCACCCACTCCCGTTGCTAATAATGCTATTCTAAAGGCTTTCATTGCTCCCGTACTTGTTCCGACTGCCGTTGCATAGACTGTTTGTGCTGCCGTTGCAATTCCAGTTTGAACAGTATTGAATATATTTGCCTTGCCTAATAGATTTGTACTTAACGCACTCTCTTTATTAAGTGTATTTGCTACTGCTTGTATCCCTGCAAGTGCCGACATAGCCCCTTGCAACTTGACCATTGTAGCTTGTAGTTCTTCGTTTTCATCTCCTAACATAGCAGCTACACCTTGAACGGCAGCAAACCCCCCGACAAGACCTTGTGCAGCCGACATCAAAGCGTCTAACTTTTGAGAATCACTTGCTAAGTTTTTAACCCTTGCACTAACATCTCCTATCTTATCTTGTAACGCCCCCGCCTCTTTACTTAGTTTATTAAATTGGTCGTTGTCTAAAGTCCCCGAAGCGAGTAACGCTTTCATCTCCTTTAGTTGAGTTTTTAAACTCTTTGTTTTTAATTCGACTTGCTCAACCGAATCGCCACCTTTGATGACTAAGTCAACTTCTATTTTAGTTTTTGCCATTATATTAAATTATTAAGTTCTGCTTGAACCATTTGAACTGTCCATGCTGCTGATGCACCCCCGTTCACACTTGCCCCGATTATTAAATTACTTGTTGTTGAATCAAACCCTGCCGATGTAACTTGCAAAGTAGGAGAGGGTAAGTTTTGTAAACCCGTTGTACTTAGTCTGTGTCTTACTTGCCCCGTTCCTTGAATCACTGCCGATGTTCCACTGCCTACACTTCTAAAGGTTATCCAAAATTCAAAAGTACCTATGTCTGCAACTGCTGTTTGTGCTAAGAAAGTAAATGTCAATATCGTAGTGTCTGCCGTTGTTCCGTTTGTTCCTATCTTTATTCTTATTATAGGGGTTGCCGTTCCTGCTGCCGTTTTACTAACATCAAATATTAACTTGTATCTTGAACCTGCCTTTAAAGAACTATTAGGGATTGAAATATTAGAACCCGTTAAATAAGTTTCTGTTGCAAATCCTGCCCCTTGTTGTGCAACCGATTGATTGTAAATTGGAGTAGGTGCTACTTTAGTCACTAAGTTTGCCCCCTCAGTTGTCATACCTAACTTAGTTTTTATAGTTGTTGCCGTTTCATCCCCCGTATTAGTCCCTGAGTTAGTTCCCGTAATATCAGTTAAGAACGCCAAAGTCCCGTCTGCATTTTGGAATGTGTAGGTGTGAGGTGTTCCACTCTTAGTTATTTCTAAATTTAATGCGTTCTTTGTCATAATTTTAATGTCGCTATTCCTTTTATAGTTGCTATGCCTTTAATAGTTGCTAAACTTGTGTCCTTGTCTAAATAAATTGTTAGTACTGCCCCATAGTAATTGTCGGGACTTGCCCCACCACTTGAGTATGGATTGTTGAAATTAGCATAAGAAGTGTAATCGTCAAATGTTTGATTTGCCCCACCTGAATCGTATGCCATAATAAAATCAACATCGCATGAAGCCACTATCCAATAGTCCGTACCACTTGTTATGCTTCCGTTTAAACTGCAAGTACATATTGCCCCTGTTGTAGTTAGTACACCCGAACCCGAACCAATCACTACCGAAGTGTCGGGAACTCCTGCACTATCTAAATATAATGCCACTTTAAAGTTTCCGTTTACACTATTAGCTTGTAACCATACTTTAACCGAATCAAATGTATCCGATACCGATGCCGTGAACTTACACCCTAATTGAGCAGGTGCAGTATACACTCCCGTAAAATTACCCCCTATTGTATCGTATCCTAAAACATTCATTAGTTCAAAGTGATTAAGCCTTTAACATTTGTAACCTTTAAAGTAGTTGTTGAAATCGCTACTAACTCCACATGGTCATAGTCATCGGTTGAAGCTAAGAATCCCGAAGTCCCGATAGTTGTTTGATTAACACCATTAACTCCACCCTCATCCCAAATAATTTGTTGTGAGGCGTTTTGGGCTATCTTCCACCCCCCTGCACCTGCGCCACTAACAACAAATGTGTCTAATATACTTAATGAACTCGGTAGTGTTAAAGTAACTAAACCTGCATTGTTTGCTAAGTACGCATTGCCTGAAGCCATAGTATCTGAAGTGCCTGAAATATTATTCCAAGTTATTCCACCCCCACCACCGCCACCCCCACCTACTTTCCACTTAGCACTCCCACTTGAAGATTCATAAGTTAGAACATAATTATTAACGGGGGAACTCATGTCAATTTTTATGCCGTCAATATATTGAACGCCACTCTCTGAGATTATTAAGTCACTTGTATTGATTAAAACAACATCCGTAATACCTGGCAATATTACATTATTATCTCCTTGTATAATTATATTTGCGTTATCCCCACCTAAGTTATTGCCGTTGCCCGTTACTACTATCCCATTGGTGTTGTCGTTAATTACATTCCCCCCCGTTGAAAGTAATCCTTTTTTAATAACATTTTGGTCGGTGTTATATCCCCCGTCTTTTTCGCCTTGACCATTCCCACCACTTGAAGTTACTATTGTAGGCGTAAACACTGCTTGGTATGCGAACTTTAAAAGTCTACATAAGGTTGTTTGGTTTCCGTTAGGGTCATAATCTTGAACTGTTAGAAGTCGATAAGCGTTGTCTTTAACCCAATAGGTCTTGCGAAAATCTAAATTTGCAATGTCATTAGGTCTAAGTTTAAAGTATGCTTCAACTAATTTACTATCCTTGTTCCCTATTTGTTCCCATTGTGATTTGTGGAATTGGTTGTATAAATTATTATCGGTTGTAGTAACTCCACTCGATTGAGGGGTTAGGTAAAAATAAAAGTCTTGAACATCAAATGCAAGGTCATAATTAGGTGCGATTAAATCATCTACATGACCTGCGTATGGATAAGTAGTGTAATCGGTTGCACTTGTATTGTCATTATTCCAATATCTTAAACGCCCCGACTTCATCCCGTCAAAGTATGCTATAATAGGCTTGGGGCTTTTCTCTTGACTCATGCCATCGAAAATAGTCCTCATTAAAACATTTTGGTCGTCATCCTTTTGTAATGGGATTAATGAGAATGGTATTTCAACTTTCTTAGTTTCTTTTACAAACTCATTGTTAAATATTAAATCTCTATACCCATAATTAAAAGATGTCGCTTGTTTGAATATCTTATTTAGGTCATCCCCATTATCTGCATAAGTAAAGACTAATTCTTTATTTTCAAGTAGACCTTGAGGTTTAATTACAAAGTCTTTTGAGGTGTCTAACAAGTCTGTCCAATCAACTATATCGTCGGTGTAATAAATATCTCTAGGCTCAATAACTACACCCGTTTCGTAAATTGTAGACATATACAAATTGAACATCTTAATGATTGCCATTAAAAAGTCAGTTTGTTTCATGTTAGGCAACACATCGTATATGTTGAATGTTTGCCCGTAGTTTATTTGACCATCTTCATATTGAGTGTATCGGTTTGTTGTACTCTTAAAAGTAATAACACTTAATTGGCTATTTGCCCAACTACCCCCGACATCGAAGTTCCCTACACAAAATCTAACTTCATCCCCTGCTTGTAATTCCGTTGAATCAATAGCTATTCTAAAGTTATAATTTAAGTTTGTAAAACCCGAAATAAATGGGGTATCTCTGCCTATGATAAAATAAGAAGTCCCACGCTTACGGATTGCGTACAAATATAAAGTACCTGAAGAACCCGTGTTAGTTATTTCTAAAGTCCCCTCAACTTCAAAATTAGTATAGCCTGCGTTTAGTTTTGTGAAAGTTCCCGTTGTTGCATCATATTGGCTTAAAGGGTCTACACTCTCAATGTTATATTGTAAAGCGATAGCATAAATCAAAGCTAAATTATTGGCGTTTGCACTACTAACTATTGACAAACTTTGGTCTGTTGACCTTGTAGCCTCGACTAAACTATTATCAATCTCGGTTTGGTTTTGTCTAAACTTTGCAACATCACATTCAAGTATTAACTTTTTAAATTGTGTAGAATCAAAGAAACTTGCAACCTCTAAACTTACATCGGCTTCAGCAAAGATAGCGTTAATAATATGCTTAACATAAATGAAAGGTTTGAACGCTTGGTAATTGTAACTTAGGTTATAACTTGCATCGGTGTTTCTTCCGTACCTACTTAAACCCCTATCTAACATTGGATAGGTTAGTTTAATAGTCGGGTCGAATGTTGCCGTCCATGAATCTACTATCTCGGTATCATTCCATGTTGCCGTTCCTAAAGTTGTTAAATCGTTTAAAGTCCTATCTAATAGCCTTGAAAAGATGTCAATGTTCTTGCCATAAATAGTTATTACATAAATAACCGAATCATTGTTTAATACTTTGATGTCGGTTAATTGACAATAGCCACTTATTTGTTGTAAGGTGTCTTGATAATAAATACAAGACGCTTTCTTAGACGGGTTAAAGTCGGGGTTAAGTTGGTCACTATTCCTAATCGAGAATGATACATCAAACAAAGATTTGAAAACAAAATCATTTAACTTACTGCCAGGTATCTCAACCGACTTACTAAAGTCACTTTGTCGTTTAGACGGGTCATCAATGTTGTAGACTTCCTTAGTTATGTTGATATCTAAGTCCTCAATCGTATCAATCGAGTACCCACCTATTACGAGTTCATTTCTCATAGTCTTTGTCTTTTAGTATCTGCACTTAACTCCACTTCAATAGTTACATTGAATAACTTTTCTTTTATTGTACTCTTAGCTTGGTATTCAGTAGTTAGGATATTAACTGCAACAAATTGATTGTCTATTATCATATACACTAAAGGCGATTGAACTAACTCCTTAAGCCAAATACTTGTTTCACTATTTACAAACCCACTATTCAAAGTGTATTTTTGTTTACTTGAATTAAAGAAGTTGCTACGTTCGTGTGAGTAAGTATTGAAAGTTATTCCTGTGCTTGTTCTTGTGCCTTGTAAACGATTATAATTAGAAGATTGTACGCTTATATTGTCGTCAGCTATTTGAGTAAAATTAAACGCATCCATACGACCCAAAGGATTAAGCCAAAATAATCTATTATAATTTCCATCCCTTGTACACTCTCGGTCTATTTTAAATGTTAGGGTGTTACTTACTAAGGTGTTTGTGTTGTTTTCAAACATTACATCATACTTAGAAACTCCGTCAGCGATTAAAGGTTGAGCCGAACCCGATGCAACAGTCCATGAGTTAAGATTATTTGCCCCTACTAACACGGATAAGAAGTGTTCTTTGTCTGTGGTATCTGCAACCCATGTATTGGCAAATGTGCTATTCTTTAAAAGAGTTCCACTTTCATCGTATGTTTTAACCCTCATGTGGTCAGTCCCGTTTGAAGCATAGTTCAAGAACCCTAACTCATAAGAATCACCTACTCTAATATCTATTGTACTCGGTTGGTTAGTCAAGAATGTTCCAAAGGTCAAAGGTATACCCTTATAGACTAAATCATCTATTGGACTATTGATTTGTTTTAAATAAGTTTGAGCCGAATTGATAGCATAAATGTAAGTACTCTCAGCACTTGCATAACCACTTATGACTGCCCCGTATTCCTCTCGTATATTAACCTTAAACTTTTTATAAACATTTACACCCGTATTAAAACCGACTGTCCCATTGATTAGGTTAGTCATGTCATAGCTTAGATAGTTTTCAATTATTCGGTGTGCATCTAAATCACAAGTCCCGTCTGCGTAATAAGGTGGTTTTCTAAGTTCGGTTATTACATTTGCCGAAGCATCTAATATCTGAACCCTATATCTAAAATTAACTTGAGTGGTTTCAGAACTCGAAGCTAAAAAAATTATAGGGTCAAACCCACTAACAAAAAGGTCGGGTTGTTGAATGAATGTAACTGCCATACACTCATAATATATTAATAAGGGGTAAAAATACCTACCTTTTAAATTCGGTTATCAATCTAAATTCAACCTCTTGACCAATAATAGAACTTAACTTATTAGTCAATTCGTTATAAGATTCTTGATTAAAAGTATCTGAATAAAATTTAGTGCCGTCAATACCTTTCATTTTGATAGCGTCTGCCATTGCTTGAGCCATCTGAAACGAATCATAAATAACCTCTGACCTACTTTGTTTGCTACTCTTTCTAACTGCTATCCCTTTTCGAGCAATGTAGTCTTGTAAGTTAGTAATCATTTGTGGTGGGGTTGCCATGTTCTTAAATGAGAACCCACTCGGATAGTCTTTGTTAGTGTAGGTCTTTGTCGGTATTCCTAATGCTGACTTATTTACCAAACCCTTGACCCCTAAGTCTACAAACATCCAATAATCATTTAGGTCTATTTGCATTGTAACAATTTGACCTTTGATAGTCGGATTGTTAGCGTGAATACTTTGGGCTAGATTACTTTCGACTTTCTTTTGCTTGAGTCTTTCTCTTAAAAGTTTACGCATTTGTTCTGCGTTCTCGTTGCCCCATTCTAAAAGAACATCGGCACACTTGTCTAATATTTCATCGCTTAGTGTCATTTCTTAGGTTGATTATCGGCTTTGTCTTTCAAATAACAAAGATGGTTTAAAAATTCAAATGCGTTCATTTTAAAGTAGTAGTTGAACTTCGACCTATCTTCTTTTGCAAATAGCTTGTCAATCGTTGCATACCAACTCCATTTAGAAGTGAACCAATCCGTTTCGGTTTCTTCGGTTTCTTTTTCTTTATTGAATAAGACTGGGTAACTTCCGATAATTTCGCTGAAAGAAGTGCAAAAAAAAACCCTATCGGATAAGCGATGTCCACTTCTAAATGTTCCCTAAACATCTCTGCTCGTCTATTAAACTCGGTCATGTTTATATCCTCATCCTTTTCTTTGTAACATAAGGTGGCTAAGATAGAATGTAGATTATCAACGATTGAATCTTTCTCTTTAGTTAAGGTCGACATCGATATAAATTGCTCAGTATTCCAATCGGTAACATATTGATTGACATAAAACTTTTCTCCCTCACACTCAAACTCTTTAACGAACTCATCAGGGAATGAAGTTATGTCAGGAATAATAACCCCCTCTTGTTCCTTAAGAAAGTCAGTCCACTTCATTCGTCTATATTCTGCTACTGACTTCCCCGTTAAAACAGACATAACATTATAAGCCGTTCTAACTTCGTTATTATCCCCTAATTTAATCGCATGGTATAACCCTTGATATATTTTTATTTTCATCGTATTCTGTATGTTCCTATTGTTCTACCCTCTTTAAATGATTTGTATGCTAATGCTAAAGCCATTACACAGTCATCGTGAAATCCATCTCTTGCCGAATATCTTACCCCCGTTGCCGTGAATTTATATTCAAAGACTTCTAATTCATCGGTTATAACTCCTTGAGGATATCCTATTAGTCCTTGATGTATCGCACTTACAATACCCTCCATTAATTGTTGTTTGCTTTGTGAGGTAAACTTAAACCCTTGAATATTTGGTATGCTTAAACTTATTTCCTCAATGATAGGGTCGCCAACTCCCGTACTATCTGCATACCCTATTGTGTTTCTCGGTAACTCTAATAGACTATCCTTTGTATGTTGCCAACTCTTTTGATACCTTTTAAAGTGTGCTACATTACCATCCTCGTCTAATCCTATTTCAACTGTATAGTCATAAGACTTCGCTAAGTCAATGCCAAAATACTTAGGTTCTTTTGTACTTAATGGTTTTATACAATTACGAATAGCATCTGACCCAAATGGATTGTCAGCGTTCTGCATTGGGTTAGCCATGTACTCTTGCTCAAAGACTGCATGAGGTAACATTTGTTTTGCCTCCTCAATCTCGCTTATCGGTATGAATGGATTATCATAAGTAGAGAATTTAAAAGTTTTCCAATCCTCTCCCGTGTTTTGAGTAAGTGAAAAGAAATAGTCGAACCCTCTCGGAGTTGATACAAATAAAGCCTTACCCGAATAATCCGTTAAGGTTGCCCTTATAACTCTCTCCCATGCCTCCTTTAAGTTTTTTACATAACTTGCCTCATCTACTATAACCATGTGGAATTTATGCCCCCTTAATGAGTTTATGTTCTCACCAGTAAAGAACCTTAACTCGCCATGATTAAATTTTATAGTCAATTCAGTTCGATTAGTTTTAAATATCGAACCTCCTAACTCTACTATTTCATCGAAAAATACCGATGCTAATTGATAGGTCGGTGTAATATAGGCTACTCTTTTTTGAGCCATTATATTTAGGATTGAGATTTGAGAACTTATTAACGATTTTCCAAACCTCCTCCCACACAATAAAACAATGAATCGTTTATCGCAATTTAAAATTTGTTGTTGTGCCTCATGTGGCTTATGCAGGATTAACTCCGTCGGCATACTTAACTATTATTTCGCCTTTCGTTTCGGTTTCTTGACTTTCTTTTAAGTTGTTCAACCTTTGAGTTATGCTTGGATTAAAAAAGCCTAACATACCACCCGTTATTTGATTTTCTCTTATTTCTTCCTTTATCGTGCGACAGATAACATAGAAGTCTTCATAATAGTTATCGGTATTGTCAAAATAGTTTTGAACTTCGCCATATTTTTTTCTGCAAAATCTTTTAAACCCCTCTAATGTATAAGGTACTTTTTGAGGGTCTTCTACTCTTTCCCCATCTTTACCTACATACTGAATCTTAAGCCATTGTTTAGCTTCTTCCTTAAGGCTTTCTTTATATTGTTCAAATGCTTTCTCAAGGTCTTCTGGTGTCTTGAATATTCTTGTTGGGTGCATAATTAATTTTGTTTTTTAATATCTTCTAAGAATCGGTAAAATAGATTTCTATTGTCGGTATGGCTTGAAATATATTGAGGTTGTTTAGCCTTTGAAGTTGCTTCATATTGTTGGCTAATTTTATCAAAGTCAGTTTTGTGTCTTGCTCATAAACCCTTTTATTATAATATATGATTTTCTCTTATAGTTTTTTGATTATTGCTTCAATTTGGTATTCGCCATCCCCGTGTGCTTCAGAGTCAGATAAGTTTGTGCAGGTATTATTTGTTTCAATACTTATTATCTCGTATTTTTCTAATCTTAATCCTTGTTCAATTAAATGCCTTAGACTAAATGTATTTGGTGGTTCACTCCATTCGGGCAATATAAAATACTTATGGTCTAAATTCCATTTACTCGGTAATACTTTTTTTCTCTCGTACAAATCTCTGTGAGGTACTGCTATAATTAAATATCCGCCTTTTTTTGTTATTCTAAACCAATGACTAATAGCAAGGCATGGGTTTTCTAAGTGTTCTAATAAGTGAGAATTATAAACAAGGTCATAAGTTTCATCTTCAATGCCTTTCATGTAGTGTGCATCTCCGTTATCCTTATCCCATGTATCGCACCAATCGGTTAAAGGGTCTGAACCGTCATGTGTATCTATTCGACCTACCCCAATGTCAATTACTTTGCCATTTACATATTTTTCAAAGAATCCGTTTGCTTCTCTGCGTGGTTTACTTTTACTTGTTTCTGCCATATTATATTTTCTTAGCTACTATTTGTTCATGTCCTACTATGTGCCTATCTACTTTTAAAACTTCAAAACCATTGTCTAATAGTAATTGTTTTAAATCCTCAATGCCGTATATCCAAATGTGTTCAAGTCCGTTGAACATCTTTTCATCCATTTGCCCATCCTCTAAGATTATAGGACTTTGAATTATTAAGTGTCCACCTTGCACCATAAGTCTATTGCACTCCTCTAAGAATCCTTTACTATCTTCAATGTGTTCAAAGACATCTAAAGCTATTATGTTTGAGAAGTTATTAGTTTCCCATTGTTTTGATATTTCAGGGAAGAATCCAAAAGCTAAAGATGCACCTTTACAATACTTTCTTATTTCAGGTTCGTACTTTGAATCAACTTCGATACCTACGCAAACAAAATTTAAGTCTACCATTTGTCCTAATAAAACTCCAGGACTGCAAGCTATCTCTAAATTAGTTTTAGGCTCGATGTAAGTTAAATTTTCTAAAACAAGTTTATTCTTTTCAACTACATTGCCTACTTGTTCATCAATGCTTGACCTTATCGGAGTTGACCAATAATTATCTAAGTAAATGTCTTTAGGGTTCCCAAATACTTTACTCTTGTATGAGTTGCCTATTTTTTCGTATTCATCAATCATAATGCTCTATATAAAATTGTTTTGAATTGGTCGTGTGTGTGAAAAGTAAACCACTCGCCACCTTGTGGAATAACATTAGGGGCGTACATATATTGTTCTAATACTCGTTTTACTTTTAATTGTTCTGCTATTGAAAACGCTAAACTTTGCCCACCGATGAATAATTTACACCCGTTAATTGCATAGGCTAATTCTAAAGCATTTTGAACTTTTAAGTGTTGTATCTTATCATTGTGGATAGAAAGTCTTTTAAACTCCTTGTCAGTGCCTACAAAGAATACATTTTCGTATTTGTCTAATATGGTATAGTCTATAAAGTAATTATTATAGCGTGTAGTTCGGTTTACTATGATGTAATTATTACCGATGTTTTCGGGCAAGAATAAACATTGTTTAGACAAGTTAGGTCTAAATTCGTGGTAAGTGTTAGCAATCCAATTTTGGATATTCCCTGCACTTAGGTTTTTATAATCCTTTCTGAATAAATCAATATCAAAGTCTAAAACTACATTTTCATTTTTGCCTAACTTAATAACATCATGTATGTATGGTTGTTCTTTCATTAAAGGAGCAAGGAAATCAAACATATAATCATTCATCATTACTGCACCCGTTGGATGAGTTTCGGGAGTAAACCCACTCGGCATATCCATTTTAATGTAGTAAACTACTTTGCAGTTGTTATCTTGGCAATATTGGTATAAACTACTCAATGAGTAAATAATATCCCCTGCGTTACCACTACATTTAACTTTGATGTATTCTTTCATATTCTATAAATAATTTGTTTAAATCTCCAAACAATGCTTCACTCCATGCTAACCCGTCACATGATGAACACTTAGGCAAAGGGGCGTTAATCCCTAAGTCGTTTCTTAAGACATTTGCAATGTGAATATCATTATCATTGAACACTTTAAACCTTTCGGACATGGTTAATCTATAACGCATCAAAGGTTCTTGCAGTATCTCATATTGTGCCTTAGTTAATTCCATAGGTATCGGTTAATGATTTTTGTAAAGACAAAAGGCAAAAATACTAAAAATGGGTCATATAAAATAACCGAACTTATTAAACCTAACCAAAATGATAGACAAGTTGGGCAATTAAATGGTTTTTTTAGTTTTCGGTCTTTAAAGATATAACTTAGGAACTCGTGAAGTCCTAAAGCCATTCCACTAAGCCATAAGGCTGATAATAGAGTTGTAGCGTAATTCATTTATTTTTTTGATATTATAATTTTCTTTAACATATTCGTGAAGCCTTGCACCTAATTCAATTCCTTTCTTTGGGTTAGCTATTAAAGACTTCATTACACCATCCCAATCCCCTTTTGGCGTTAAGACTAAACCCTTTTCGATAAATTC
>Ga0208916_10000676_pt1 | contig 15579 bp, 15 predicted proteins | sample DEB19_08_DNA_5_FD_184523 | JGI IMG/M metagenome (GOLD analysis project Ga0208916, IMG submission 184523) | Aqueous microbial communities from the Delaware River and Bay under freshwater to marine salinity gradient to study organic matter... | ecosystem: Environmental > Aquatic > Marine >... | reverse complement strand
CGCAAGGAATGCGAGATTATACGCTTTAGCCATGTACGCGGGCAGCGTGGGCAATCCATCTGCAAAGGCGTTACTTATGGCGGCTCGTCATATAACGACACGACGCGCCGCTATGAATGGGAGGCTGGCGCTTTTTCGGTCCCGTTCCCCGGCCGGAACGCGCACCGCGACAAGGTGACAATGGAAACACTCGACGACGCGGGCGAGGTCATTGCCACGTCATGCTTACCGGTTGAACCGAAAAAAGGCGGGATTGCATGGGATCGGGACGCGGTACGGAAAGCGGCGGGCAAGGTTGCCAAGCCTGCAAAGGGTCGCAAGCCGGAAGCTGTGGAAATAGCCATCGCGCCCGATGCAACCGAGGGCGATATTTTGCCCGATCTGTCAACCGAATCGGTGGTTATGCCAACCGGGCAGGCGGAAACGTCAACCGCGCCCGGCCTTGCCGATCAGGTGGCAGCATTGGCCGCTATGGTCGAAGCCCTGCAATCGCAGGTTGCGGCTCTGGCTCACCCCCCTGTCGAGGGAATAACGGTCGTACCCCCTATCGACGGTAAGCAGCGCACGGCGGCACATATCCGGGCTATCCGCTCTTATCTTCGGGTGAGGCGCGAACGCGAGCGCCTTCGTGTGCAGCAGGCCAATGCGCGGGGAGCTGCAACAAGATTCATGCGCAACGCTGATATTCTGAGCGATGAACGATTTACAGCCCTACGCAAGCGCCGCCATGCTGTCCTATTCGCCCGCGATCTGCAAAAGCGCCTGAACGCTGAGCACCGCCTGGTCGATAAGCAGATTACCGCCAAGCGCGAAATGCTGGAGGATATGATCGCCATGCGAAACCAGATTATCGCGCTGAAATCAAAGCCGCACCATATGGGGCAGGCGGTCAACCCCGATGACTATCAGCGCCTTATGCGCGAACGTGACGAAGCGCGGGCCAGCTTGACCAGCGACCGGGAGAAGCTGCGGATCATGCGCGCCAATATGGAGCGGGGCACAGATGCGCTCAACATGATGACCGACCGGGCATTGCGGGCCGAGAACGCCTTGCGGGCGGTGGAGCAGCGGCGGGCGAGGGTGGATGCCCCCTATCGTGCGAATGTGCGGGCCGTTACGTTCGATATCGCGGCATGAGTATGCACCCCGCCCTAATCTGCCGACCGCGCGAACTTGTACAGCTTGCTGGCGAGTGGCGGGGAGGCCTGCCCGACCATGGCGCAATGGTAGAGCAAAAGCATGACGGCGTGCGCGCCTATTACCTCGGCGGCGTTCTGCGAACCCGCGAGGGAATGGAGATCGGCGGGGCGGGGCATATCCTGTGGCGTATCCAGTCGATTGAGCGCGCCTATGGTCGTCCGATCTTTCTTGACGGCGAATTCATCGCGCCCGGCGGCTATCACGCGACGCTCAAGCATATAGGGCGGGGGTTGCGCGCGCCGGAGGGTGGCACGTTGCACTTGTTCGATTGCCTCAATGCGGATGAATGGCAGGCCAATGATTGCGACCGCCCGCTGTACGAGCGCAAGGCCATGCTGGCCCGTCTCATGGGAATGTCGAGTGATCCTGCCCTTTCGTGGGAATGGAGACCGGGAACGCACGGCAAAGAGCCTGACGGCCCCGCGCTGGCGATTGTGGAGGATGAATGGTGCGCGACTCAGGCCGATGTTGAGGCGATGGCGCGGCGGATATGGGCGGCGGGCGGCGAGGGCGCTATGATAAAGGATGCGGAATCACTTTACCGGCGCGAGCGGTCGAACGCCTGGCGCAAATATAAGCAACAGGGCTGGGCAACGCGCAAGGTTGCGTGACCATGTTAATTTCTCTCCCCTCAAATGAGGGCGAGAATATTAAACCCCCTTCGATGGAAATGAGGATTTACCAGTGTCAGATTATGAAACGCAAGAGATAACCGCCGACCGTGGCCCCAATCTCACGTTCACCGGCCGCCTGGTCGCCGAATACGAAATGCGGCGCCGGGATAACCCGCGTTCAACCGCAATAGAGCTATGGGAGACGCGAGCGGGCAATTGGGTGCTCATCACCATCAATCGCTCGGATATCGAGGGCGAGGTTGATCGATACGAAACGATGATCCTCGATCAACCAAACAAGCGGGACAGGATCATAGCGGCCATGACGCATATGAAGTGGAGCCACCCGGCGCGGGCATTGGCCAAGCGGGCGGGGTGGGTTTTGCAGATGGAGGTGGACTAGCACACCCCCTTTCGTGGGAAAATGGTCCACCCCGTCTCGTGGGAATGTGATGCACAAAAAATATCACAAACCGTGCAAACTTTTTCGCCAGAAAACGCCTGATTTCTGCGCCTCTCCAGCGTTCAAACTAGAACTATAACTATAACTAATGTTTTGAAGGGTGTGTCTTATTTTTGCGTTTTTCACGCGTCTCTCGTACATATCCATGCGGGCGATGAGCCGGTCGTGACCCCAGCCCATCGCCCTACCGGACATGCCGGATCAGATCATGCTCAGGATGGAGAAGTCGTGGGAGACTGTGCCGGGCTTGGCAGTGCCCACGGTCGCATAGGGCGCATCTTTCAGCCATCCGAAATAGGTGCGTGCCTGCCGATACGTGGTTGCCGCCGGATCAAAGCACCATAGCGCAACGCCACGCTTGCCGATCGCTTCCGTCAAAGGCCGGAACTTCGTCTCGAACTCCGCCTCATCCATCCAGCCCAGCGTAAATTCGAGGGTGCGGAATATCAGGCCATCGGTTTCGTCGGGAACGCCCCAGCGGTTGACCTTGACGTCGCCCATATCTTCGACGCCGAACTTGTGCCCTTGCGAGTAATAGCGCGCTGGCGTGATCATTTGGCCCATGATGAGCATTGCCGCCTCGAAGTCACCGGTATGGCTGCCAATGTCGATGCGCCACCAACGGCGTGTCTGTGGCGACCCAAGCTGCAAATGGCTGTGGTATAGGCCATCAGCGAGCGTGATCGATGGCGAGATAAAGGACACGACGCCGCTGTCATACGGTGAGGATGCGCCGTCGACGTGGGCCTGTGTGTCGCCCAGCCGAACGCGGATCGTCGTGCCCGGCAGCGCATTGGCCGACAACAGCGATATGAAGTCGATCACCTGCGCCGTACCGAAGTCACCACGGATCCACACATTGCTGGCACCGGTGCTGCGCCACGTCATACCGATATATTTTGTCTCGCCGAGATAAGCAGCCAGTTTCCCGGCCGTCTCGTTGCCGGTCGCCATTGTCCCCAGCGCAAGCGGCTTAACCGCAAAAGGCAGTGCTGCCATGTTACCCCCAGATAGCCAAATTGGTCTGATTATTCTCGAAATCGATGCCGATCTCGACGATGGCCGCCGCGAAGTTGGCGGCGCGCTCGGCATCGATCAGCGTGACGGCGGGCGTGGTTTGCGAATAGGCGAGGCCGGTCCCGAAGGATTCACCCGCCAATTGCATCTGGAATCGGCGGCGATCTGCTTTCAGGAGCGCAAAGCGTTCATCGCATATGGCTTGGACATCCGCTTCGGCATCGAGCAGCGTTTCAACGGGATCAGTGACGTCACGCGCTTGTGATCCGTATTTCGCCAGCACGGTGGCATCTGGCCCCGACGTGGAAACGCGGTATTGCTGGGTGATGAAGCCGATACGGGCGGGGGTCGCGGCCATTAATGCTTATCCTCATTCGATCCAAGCGATTCCGCCCAGTCATGTGCCGCCTGTAGCCGAGCAGTATTCTCGGCACAGATCAGTGCGTCGGCTCTTTCAATAATGACGGGATCTGCACCGGATCCGTCAGAGCTTTGGGGAATGTCGGCCTGGGGCAATCCAGCGCTTTCGGGAGCACCCGCAACGGCTGGGGCTTTGAGGCGCATGACGCGAGCGCGATACTCAGCGGCAAGATCAGCGACTTTGCGATCAGCTTCATCATTCGTTTCCTTGTTCTTCAGTTTCTGCGCCTGAATTTTGGCGTCAAACGTGGCTTGGGCTGTTTCTTCCGCCGCGACGTAATTGATGACCGTTTGGGCGTGCGCAGTTCTCTCAGCGGCCCAGCCAGCCTTGTAATGGGCGCGCAGGCCATCGACGCGACGGTCATGGGCGAACAGCAGCAATAACGGCAGACCAATGGCGAATGCTTTCCAATGAGAGCGGAGGAAGGTGATGGCGAGGTTGATAGGGATCATTTCGTCACCTCTTTGACATTGACGGGATCATCAGCAGCTCACCCATTGCCCGGCGGTCAGGTATCCGTGCCATTTGCAGGGAAGCCCGCTTTGCAAGACGGATGGCGTGAGAGTCGGCTGTTGCATATTGCCGTCCCACCGCCAGCCCCGTTCCTCAATGCGAACAGGGAGCCAGCTTTCTTCTCCGCAGCCACAGGGGCAACGGAAAGCAATACCTTTGACTACTCCGTCATTCGACCGAAACTCTATTGCTCCGGGCACCTGCCCTCCCTCGCTGCGAATATCGCCAACTATTGTCACGGTTATGTTTGATGTCGTCATGGCTGTGGCTCCACTGGCTCCACCGGAACAGGATTTCCCGGTGGCTGATCGATCTGCACCTGACGCGCTGATGGAATGCGCAAGATGCCGATCAGGCCGCCGGTGATGGTGCCCAGCCCAAACGCCTCGATCTTGCCGATGATGTCCGGAAAACTCGCCGCCATGATGAGCGCGCCGAGGAACACGACCACCAGCGTCAGCAGCGTGGCGAGATAGGCAATGATGTCGTGCCGGTCGTTCATGGGTTGATACCTTTCGAATAGACAGGGCCGTGTGACCCCATCGTCATGGTCAGACATTGCTTGCGGTTGCCGCCCGCCCGCCATGAGCAATGGACCCATCCCGACCCGGCCACACCGGGCCGGTACGCTTCAAGGATAAGCTGGTCGAAATCGAGATTGTCCCTGATCCACCGCGCCAGATCGGCGTTGCTAATCCCCGCAATCTCCATATCCGCCGCTTCGCCCTTGCGGTGCTGGCTTCCGGGCTTCGACCCGACCGCGCTATTAACGCGGGCAGAGCGAAACGCGCTGTTGATCCGCACGGGCCGCCCGAAGTGTGCCCGCACCGGCTCCAATATGTGCGCGCAGAGCAGGTTGAGATTGGCAATCTCCGCCGCGTTCGGCGTGTTGTCGAACCGCTGGTTGGTGACGGTCATTTCCGCCAGCGTGAAATGCTCGGACAGGTTCATGCTCAAAATCCGATCATCTTGAGCAGCGCCGGGGCGACCGCTGGCACCGCGAACGGCAGCGGCTCTGGCTTGACCGGCAGCGCGCCGGGGCGATCACCCACCACGTTGCGCGCCACGGTACAGCTAGTGCAGCCGTAAAGCTGAAAACGCGTCACATATCGTGCGCCCTTCATGGTGTAGGCGGTGTTATCGGTGAACGTCCCGCCGATCACATTCGCCGCCGTGATGCCTTGCGGATACAGGCCGATGCAGACGTTATCGGTGAAGGTCAGGCCGCGAAACGGGCCATCATTGCCGGTCGGGCGGTTGTGACTGAATGCGTTGACGCACTGAAAATCACCCTTGGCATAGGTGTGATGGACTTTGACGTTGCGGGTCGGCTTGCCAAAACGCTGCGCCGCCTGCACGCAATCGGGATGCTGGCCCACGCCAGCGCCAGGGACGGTGCAACTCGTGTAACCGACATCGATGCCGTCGGATGAAAACACGTCGACGCAATCCGACCGCTGGCCGGTGCATTTCGCGCCGTGCACGTACGAGTTTTTGGCGCTGTCAAAAAACACGTTGATGCGGTTGTCGATCAGCGTCGGGTTTTCGATGCCGATACGCTGCGCGGCCTTGAGCCAGATCCCGAACCCCCGCGTGCTGGCGGGAACATTGGCATGGGCCGTGGTGCCCGCGAGCAGGCGCAGGCCAGCGGTGCGGTCCAGCGTCAGCGTGTACGTGGCCGCGCGTGCATCGAGGGTGACGGGCGGTTGCCAGACCCGCGCGCCGATGGTGATGAGGCCATAATCACCCGGCGCCAGCACCACCGTATCGCCGCTTTGCGCCGCGCTGATGTTGGCCACAATCGTTGCGGGCGTGGCGTTCAATGTTGTGGCGGTGGCTGGCGAACACAGGGTTGCGAGCAACACCAGTGCGGAGAGCATCTTTTTAAGCATGACGATTTCCTTTTGAGGTTAGGCCGCAAGCGCGGTTTTGAGCGTATTGAGACGCGCGTGGAGCGCGGAGATCATCGCATCGAGCGTGGCAAAATCGGGGAGGTTGCCGCCCTTGTAACCGCACAGGATTCCGTCGTTCGAAAAGTTGGTGGAGGACCGGAACCAGCATGGCGAGTTGCTTGGGAACGAGCTGGTCACATTGTACGAGGCGTTCAGCACCCCATCGATGTAGCCGCGCTTGACCGCCGCGCCACTCGCGCCGAGGCGCGCATTGGTCCAGTGCCGCGCGCGCGATCCTGCCGCCCCGATATTGTTGTTGACCGAATCGTTGGCGTGGAAACCGGGCTGACTGTTGTCGGACGGCCCCACGTCCATGCGGCCCGTGCCGTTTGATCCGAACGGGCAGCGGAACCCGGTGGACGCCGACTGGTTGACCACCATCGCCCCCATGAACGCATTATTCTGGGAGAAATTCGCGCCGGTATAGACATAGCCCTTCGTGTCGAGCAGGTAGCCGGTTGACCCATCGCCCGAATAATACAGGTTCGGGGTCAACGTGAAGCTGCCGTTTTTCTGCAAGGCGGTGTTCGGATCGATCAGGTTGAGCAACGTCGCTTGCTCATCATGCAGCGCGATCCAGAGCGTATCGAAATATTTCATGTTGTTGTCCATGACCATGCCATCGACAAACGCATGGATCGCCGCCGCGCGTGGGCTGGTCGGCTGCACGGTCATTGCAGCGATATAGGGCGTGGCGCTAAACGCCGACACGACCACAGATACGGCAACCGTGGTGGTCAGCCTACCGATCCCCTCAATTGTCAGCGTGATATTGTACGTGTCATCAACGCCGGTGTATGCGGTTGGCACCATCGTAAATTTCGCGGCGGGGGTGACGTTCAGGCCACCCTGAACGGTCGGCGTGAACAGTGACGCATCCGGGCCGCTGATCGACTTGACGATGCACGGCTGGTCGGTTGCCACCGTGAAAGTGTTGAGCTTGTCGGCGGGGCCGAAGAACGCCGTCGTGCCGGTGACAACGGGGGCCGCTACGGGCAGGCTGGCTGCGCGCCAGATCGTGCCGTTTGGCACCGAGACGTTGCGTTCAGGATTGGGTTCGGTGACATTGACGAGCCGCACGATGGCGGGGCCGGTGTACGACCCGTTGTTCTCGATACTGATCGGCGGGATGCCTGCGGCGCGGCTGTAAAGCGTAGTCGGCCCAATAATCAGCAGATCGGCGCGGTTCGGTGCCGTGTTCGCGGCAGCGGCCAGATGGACGCAGATTTCCATGTTGGTTTTAACACGGTCGCGAGTGTCACCGAAGGTCGGACGGATGAACGTCGTTTCCCCCCACACGCGCACATTGCGCTTGTTGAGAGCGAACGTGTCGTCGGTTGATACCCAGTTATAGGCCTTGGTATCGACCCCGCCGTCCGTATTCCCATAAAACGTGCAGCGCGTTGTTGAGATATTGTAATTGCCGAGTTCCGACGACAGCCCGTCCGCATTGGCATAGTTCCACGAATAGACCTCCTGATGGCTGTTGCGAAACTCTCCATCCTGAAACGCCAGATCATGCGCGGTTTCGCTGATCTGGGTGCCGACCTCGAACGCATCATCATCCTGCCGCTCGCCGTCGAATACGAAGTTTTTGACCAGCCAGTTGGAGCTATTGCCGCGAATGCGAAACGCCTGTTTGGAATAGCCGATCACCTCCGACACATCGACGGTGAAGTTGGTCAGGCTGGCCGTGCTGACATGCTCAAGGAATCGTTGCAGATTGCGACCTGCGCACCTGTTAAACGTCCAGTTATCGTGCGTTCCGGCGCTCAGGAAGGCAAAGGCGTTGAGGCTGTTGGCGACGAAAATATCCTCGACCACCCAATGCGAGATATTGGCCGCGACCTTGAGCCACAGCGCACCTTGCCGCACCGCCGATGACGAGTTTGACACGAACAGCGGCACGTCAGGGTCGCGGTCGCGCACATATGGATAGCGCCAGCCCTCGATCCGCGCTGCCATCGGTCGACCTGACGTTGCGACGCCGCGCATTTTAATCGGGTTGCCCGATGCGCCCGATCGCTCGACCGTCAGGTTGGTAAGTTCTCCCAGCGTGTACGGACCTTGGTCGGCAATCACGCCAATGTCGGTTCCGGCAGCAATCGCGATATTCGCGCCGGTAGCGAAGGCGGTAAAAAAGGATTTGGCGTTGGCCGCGCTCGATCCGTCGCCGGTGCCCAAGTTGGTCGGGGCGAGCCACAAAGTCGGCAGCGGGCCAGAATACGCCGCCGCCGCGCCGATCACAACGCTGACATCGGATTTGCGGATCGCCGCCTGTCCATCCGACCAGTCTTCAATCGTCGCAGTGTAGGTGCCGGGAGGAATGGCGACAGGGCCAGCGACCAGATTGCCACTCGCATCAAGCGCAAAATAGCCGTTCACGTCGTTGACGATGCGGCGGTTCGGGAGCAGGTCCGTCACACCATAAAGGACGGTCCCTTTCGCCGGATAGCCAGCGGGCGCGCTGCCGGTCAGCGCGGGCGCAGGCAGGCCGAAGGTCAGGTTCGACCAGATCGTATTTAGGTTGCTGTTGATCTTGTTCGCGGCGGCAAGCAGCGTATCGCCGGTGCCGTCATTTGGAGCCGAGCCGACGAGAATGGGTGTGATGGCCATTTAGTAATCCTTCCGAATATTAAGCCGAAGGCGCATTGGGCGACACGACAATATCAAACGTCCCGGTCAGCCCCTGCGCGTCCGTGACCGTGACGGTGTGGGTTTCCAGTAGCATCGCGCCGACCAAGCCCGCCTGTGAATGGAACAGCTTCGACACATCCGAGCGCAGATCGGCCATTGCGCCAAGGCCATCGCGGCGCAGGGTCGCCACCGGCACCCCGTCCGCATTGTTGGCCCATGCCCCGCGATAGACGTCTTGTGGGCGGTACGGTGCGACGGTGCCAATCTTGTGCGATACCGGGATATTGTCCTGCTCGTAGAGCGTGCCGCCGCCGGTGGTGACATCGGCCTTGCTCGATGACACCGCCTTGCCCAGCACATTCTTGCGCGCGCGCACCTTGCCCCGGCCATTGATGGCAGAGTCGAGGATTTGCAGCGCCTGTGTGCTGGTCGGCGGCACCTGCGTTGGCCCGCCCATGGTGTTAAATTCAGCGTGGATTTCGCCTTCGCCGCCGCTGATCCCGTAATCTTCCGGCGAGGCAAACACGTTCTGGATGCAGGTGATGATCGCGGGGCAACCGATGCTGTCGTTGCTGTTGATGAGCAGCTTGCGCCCCGGCAAAATCCGGCTGCCGCCGCTGTCGATAAAGGTCGTGCCATCGGCGAGGCAGACGTTTTCGGTCAGCAGAATATAGATCGGCGCGGCGGTCGTGTAATCGCGGTGGAACGCAAAGGTGACGCCGCCGGTGGTGAGTGCGCCCGCAGCCGGGGGTTGCCCCGCTGCGCCGACGCCCGCCGGTTCGCCGAGCGCCCCGGTCTGGACGCTCGCCACCGCGTAAATCTTCATCTCTGTCATGTTGATCGTGTAATCGCCGACCGACCAGACCGCGTTGATGTTGCCATTCGGGCGGGTCAGATAGGGGTAGCAGTTGCCCATGAAACGGCGAATTTGCACAAAATCCGGGTGGCTGTTCGAAACATCGGGCGAGGATATTTCGCACAGGTTTGGCCCGATTTCGCAATAAGGCGAATTGTCAGCGAACTGGCCAACCGGCTGCCATTCGCGGAACGCGGTCGTGACGCCCAGCGCGTCGGCCTGACAATTGCGGATGCGATTAAATTTATAGCTAAATCCTCGCGTGCCCGACACCATGCCGGTGTTTTTGAGACCCCACATGTCATTGTTGACGATCTCGACGCCTTGGCCGTAATCGCACTGAACCCATGTCCCCCAATTGTTATAATTGCCGGGCACATCACCCGCCCACATCGCGCCGGGACGGTTGTCGTGAAGCTTGATCTTGTTGTATTTGGCCGGAGTCAGCGGCCCGTTCGGGCAAGGGAAATAAAGGCTGTAACTGTCGTTCGCGGGGTTAAAGATCGTTCCCGACCAGTCGAGTCCGTGCACCTGCCAGATGATATAGGACAGGAATTGCGGATCATGGCCCGCATCCGGGATAATCCGCAGGCCCCCGTTGCCGAAATTTTTGTACGGGATCGCTGTCCCCGCCGTGACCGGATAGGAACCATTCTGCAAGCGCAGCTCGTACCAGCTCGTGCCATCCGGGGTGAGCGCCGTCACCTTGTTGACCAAATCGGTCAGGCCGGTGACCGCCTGCGACGACGCGAAGGACTGGCCGTTGTAACCCGCCCATTTCTCGCCCTGCGTCACGGCAAGCACGCGGTTGCGGTTATACCATGTCTCGCTGCTCAGCAGGTCGAGGATGCCGCCGACGAACTGGCGTCCGATGGATGTGGCCGAAAAGGGGATGACGGTATCGCGGGTTTCGTAAGGCGTTGTCTGTCGCACCGTTACGCCACCGGTGTACGTATCAGGCAGGCGAGTGGCGGTCGCGATCAGCCGGGGCTTTCCGTCAATTGTTGCGACCGAGAAATAAGGGCTGCTGACCACCGCGAAGCTCTGCGCGCCGCTCGCCGATGACAACGTGCCGAAGATCTTGCCCGCCGGTTCGCCTGCATAAATCGTGCTGACCGGCCCGCTGTCGCTCTCGTTTGATAGCGCGATGTCGGTCAGCGGCACGACCTGCAATTGCGTGGCCACGAAGTTGATATATTCGGACGTGGCCCCCTTGCCGATAAAGATATGATCGGACGTGACTGTTACCGTGATGGCGGTGCCCATCCCGTCCGCCGTGCCGAGCCACCCGGCAACGGTCAGGTCGGTCAGGGTCGCGTCGGTGACATGCCCGGAAATCGGCGTGGTGCTGGTCAGGTCCGCCAGCAACGTGCCGCTGCTCGGTCCAGACGTACCGTTGCCGTCATAAATCTTGGCGCTGGTCGCGACAGCGGTGTTGAGGCCGCCGAGCGATATCCAGATTTTATAAGTGCCGGGACCATCGGCCAGGTCGATCCGCTCGATGGTCGTATTCGAAATCAGGTGACGGCCCGACGTGCGCGCATTGGCGGGTGACGACGTAATGTTCGCGCTGCCGCCCGCGCCCGCGCCGACATAGCCAAAGGTCAGGCCGTTGCGCGTCGTCGGATAAATGTCGGTCGGCAACCAGTAGGTCGCGGGGTTGACCTCTGCCCATGTCGTGCCCGCGCTCTGACGGAAATGATATTCGGTGATCGGTGCAGGCGATGTCATGCCGGTGTCCCCACTGGTAAAATCGTCGACCCGACCACGCTAGAGGTCATGCCGCCGGGCAGGCCGCTGAACACGAACGGCGCGGTGCCGCCTGCGACGCCAAGCGCGCCGCCGGGATAAGGTACGCCCCATGTCGCGGGCGAGGCTGTGCCGGTGATGGTCAGCGCGTCAGGAACTTCTGGTAAAAAAGCCTCCAGCGCGGCGATCATGCCGTTGACCCATTCGAAATATCGGATCGCGGTCAGGCTTGCGCCTGCGTTCGGTTCGTAAAATTCCTGTGCGTCGGCAGTGATGACCGTGCTGTCCATCGTCAGCACCGCCTGCGGCGTCACAGTGACGGATGCGGACAAGGCGCTCTCGCCATATTGCGTAACCGTGGACACCTGAAACCTGTACGTCACACCATTCGACAAGCCTGTTATCGCCCACGGTCCGGCACCAGAAAGCACCCCGCTGTGCGCCGGAGTTTGCCATGGGTAGGAGGAGTAAAGCTGATGGTCCTGCACCGTCCCGCCATTGAGTCCCGTTTCGGTCAGGCTGATCGTGACCGATCGATGACCCGGCATGACAGCAATCAGCGGGGCATCAGCAGGCAGTATCGGCATCAACCCCCCGCCACCCGCCCCGGCGGGGTTGCCGACAAGTCGCGAATACGCCTGCCCATAACCATATCTGGCCATGACGTTTTCCTTTCATCGCAATAAAAAAGGCGCCCGTGGCGCCCGTGAAATCGTTGACGCCGCGCCCGATCAGTGCTTGGGCGGGTCTTCCTGTTCACTTTCGAGCGCGCCAAGCCGTTCCAGCATGTCCTCTGGCACAGGCTCATTCGCGACAAATTCATAACCCAGCCGGAGTATCTCGCACGCACACGCCGATGTCAGTTCACGCGCGGCGGACAACCGGGCAGCAAGGGCATTCTTGACCTCACACATGGCAATTGTCTTCGATAACCGTCTTGAGTGCGGCGAGGCTGGCCGCAAGCGCCATGTCCGCTTCGGCGCGGGACTTGTCGATCGTGTCGCGGCGCATTTCGCGCCAGATCATGTAAAGGGCAAACACGCCCATCGGGCCAGCCTGAATTAATGCCGATGCAATGCTGTCGCTCATGCCGCCCCCGTTTTTCTTGCCTGTTCGCGCATTGCCACCGCGCGGCAATGCCCCTTGATCTTGCCGCGTGACAGCACGTCAAACAGGCCGTCGATCACCCATTGCGCCACCCGCGCCCAGCGCCGCCCGCGCATCGCCATCCTGCCCACCTTGCCGCTGATCGTTTCATCCGGGTTTGGACGCGGCCCGCCGATCAGCACATATTTCGGTCCGGCAAGCAGGACGTGGGCAAACTGATCGAGCGCGACCAGCATCGCGATCAGCCAGAGGCGTAAGCGCAGCATCATGGCCAGCCTGCCTCGATATCAATGGTCAGCAGGGCGGTCAGGTCCGCCGCGCCCTCCATCGCGATGCGCAGCGCGCGCGCCTTGTCATGCGCCGCAGATGTGTGCGCCAGCACGGCCAGCCCCAGCCCGATCATCCCGTCCGCATTGAGAGAATGAATACTGTTATCCCGCGCCGTCCATTCGATGCTGAACGGCTGCGCGACCGATTTGGCTATCTGCGCACCAACGACCGCGCCGATGATGTTCGTGCGGCTCAAGGCGTCGCTGTCGACCATCCCAATCGGCGTCATCGCGCCGCCGTCGATGGCCGCATCCCGCTTGACCTTGACCCGCTCCCAGTTCGCAAGCCGCGCGGCAGGCAGCGCGACTTGCTGCATCCCGGCCACCCATTCAGTGAGCGGCTCGTCTGATCGCAGGACGCCCGTGGCCGCATCCTCAACCGCATCGATCAGGCCCGGACGGCTTTCCCCTGCGCCGAGGATCTGGCCGGTCGCCTTGTCAAACGTGATGAAATATCTCATTTGTACCTCACAAATACCGTTGCCTTTGCTGATTGCAGGACGACGCCAGCGCCTTGGCCACGCCAGCGCAGCTTGATGTTGCGACTGCCGGTTGCCACATCAGCAGAGCCGGACAGGCTGGCCGTTAAAACCAGCACGCCGCTGCCGCCAACCGTGTTGATGACGGTGCCATCTATCGAAAGTTCGAAATCGATCTGGTAAGGCGCGGCTACTGAATAGCCCTGCGTGAAATTGGCGATGACGATGATCGTGCCCGTCTGCGCCATCGTAATATTGGTGTTGATGGCGTCCTGCCACGCACCATTGCCGGTGAGCGTACCGATCAGCGAGGACGATGCGCTCTCGGTGACATTGTTATCCAGAATCGCGACCGTGTTCACCTGATCCGGCGCGACACCGCCGCCGTTGTTGATGGTACTGGAAACATCCGTGGCGGGCAACGTGCCGACGTTGGTCGTGTTGAGCGACGTATTCTGGTTGGTCACGTCCGCGCCGCGCTGCGATGGACCCGGCGTGTACGGCGGGAACACACTCTGATCCGCCGCGATCTTCGCCATCATCGGCTCAGTCTGATACATCGTCGCGCTGGTCGATGCCCCGATGGTCTGCGACCAGCATCCGAACGTCGCGAACTTCGCACCAACGGGCGCAACATCATCATGCTCGACCAGCGCATAATTGGCCGGATCGCCGTTCGCCCCGCTCGGCCCGCCGATATGACTGCTGCCTATGTTGGCCGCGCCGTCGCTTTCGCCCACCATCACCGTGCCATCGGCATTCCACCAGCGAATGCGCAGATTGGCGACGTTCGCATTGGTCAACGCCATCCGCTGCCGGATATAAACACGGTCACCCGGATCGACTTGCAACCCATATGCCTGCAAATCGGCAAGCCCGCCGCCAAAACCTTTGCTGCCCCAGCCAAAGAAATAACTGCCGCCCGTCAGCGTCCCGCCACCGCTCTTGCGCAGGCTCGTCCACAAAACATGGCGCGGATTGCCGCCAAAGCCCGCCGCATCCCTGCCGTTCAGCCATAATGGCGTGGGCTGATTGGTGTAAGAGAATTGCTGCCACCCGGCGCTGTCGACCACCCAGTCGGAATTGACGAGGGTGTTGGAGCCAACGGCAACATTTGCCGTTATGGAGTTGGTCATCCGACTCCAGTTGGCATTCGCATCCGATGGTGCCGAGCCAGAAAGCGGCGTCGGACCAACGAACAGCCAGCGTGATCCATCAGCAAGTGAGGCAATATTCCCATCACGGTAAACGGTAGTGTCGCCGTAAATCCCGCGATCAATCAGTTCCGCACCAAATGCGATCTCGTCGAATGTCTGCACCCGCCATGCCCGATTGCCGCCCATCTGCATCCGCTTGTACGGCGGCGAGACATCGACTTCGGTTGATGTGATGACGCCCGGCTTGGCGCCGCCCTGCGCGTCGAGCGTTGCTACCGGAGAGGCCATCGATATGCGCGCGGCAAAGAGTAGTCCGGTCAGTGATACGCCAGCCTGGGCATTGCAGGACAGAGCAATCATCTGCGCCAGATCCATGACGGAAATCTGTTCCGTCTGGTAAAGGCTGATATTACCACCAGAGGGCAGGGCGGCCATCATGGCATCAAGCGCGGTAAAGGACGCGGAATCGATCTTCGTCGATGATATGCTGGCACCGCTGCACACCCGCTGGATGATCGCGCCAGGCAGGCGTCTCCACGTTGTGCCCAGATAATCACCCTGCACGTCGGCCGTGATGACTCCATAGGGCGGAGCACCCAGCCTGATAAGCCCGGAGGCGAGGCAGGTTGCCCAGCGGCCTGCGGGGATGGTTGCGGCCTGTAGGGCAGTGTAATTCGCATAATCGCCGTATGATGCACCAAAGGCAGACCCCCGCTCGTACAGCGTGGTGACAGCCTTTATCGCGCCATAAGCGGAAACCTGAAAGATGCTGTCGACATTGTTGATCAGAATAGGTTCGATGTTCTGCGGGTTACCTAGTGTCCACGGCTTGGGCTTTCCTTTGAGATCGGCGCCGCCCTCGATGCCGCCGGTGCCCGCATAGGTGAGATAGAGCGCATTGGCTTCGAACGGCTCGGTATCGACGTTCGCCGCCAGCGATGTTGTGTTACCAACTGTGCGGAAGCTGTCGACCTTACCCTTGAACACGACCGACCACGGCCAAGCCTGCCCGCTGTCCCCGGCATATAGCGTTACGCCAGCGCCCGCCCAGATGTAGCGCCGAATGTTCGCGTCCATCTTTTCCA
>Ga0208916_10000675_pt1 | contig 15599 bp, 12 predicted proteins | sample DEB19_08_DNA_5_FD_184523 | JGI IMG/M metagenome (GOLD analysis project Ga0208916, IMG submission 184523) | Aqueous microbial communities from the Delaware River and Bay under freshwater to marine salinity gradient to study organic matter... | ecosystem: Environmental > Aquatic > Marine >... | reverse complement strand
TTGGCACGCTCTTTTTGCAAAGTCCAAACGTCAAAGCGTTGACCGGCTGCATTGCCGTTTTCACGGACTATCAGGCAGGCGTGGTCTTTCAGCGCTTCCGGGTTGGCGGGCAGCCCGTGTTGCTTGAGATAGGCCGGCGCGGCCACCAGCACGCGCTGATTGCGGGCCAAGCGCCGCGACACCCACTGCGCTGCTTGCCGGCTGTCGACCGACCAGAGCCAGATGGCTCCGTCATAGCCGTCAGCCGCCAAGTCGGGCAATTGTTCGGTGAGTTGCAACTGGATCTCGATGCGCGGGTACTGCGCCTGAAAACTGGCCAGCGCCGGCCCCAACCACAAACGCCCAAAGCCAAAGGTCGCAGCCAGCCGGATCAAGCCGGTCGGTTCGGCCTTGCGCTCTTGCAGCTCGGCCTCTAGGGCTTCAAAGCCTTGCAGCAGCACGATGGCGCGCTCGCACAAGGTTTCGCCTTCGGCTGTTGCACTCACGCGCCGCGTGGTGCGCTGAAACAGCTTCTGGCCAAGCCGCGCTTCCAGCGCCGCCAAGCGTTTGGTCACAACGGGTGCTGCCACGTCCAGACTCAGCGCAGCCCCCGCCAAACTGCCCTGCTCGCGCACGGCGAGTACCAATTTCAGATCACTGCGTTCCATTTTGTCGAGGCCAGGCCTGTTGATTGATGCTTTAAAAGAAATAATTGATTGCTGGATTATTGCTTGAGTAGACCTTGATACTGCTTCAAAATACGCATTGCTGAGAATTCAAAAAACAGGAACATTCCAGTGCTCTTTGACGGTTTTAAGACGATCGATGTGGCCGGCCCGGCCGGAAGCTTGCGCACGAGCGCGGGCGGCAGTGGTGCGCCTTTGCTGTTGTTGCACGGACATCCGCAGACGCAGGCCATGTGGCACCGCGTCGCGGGTGCGTTGAGCCAGTCGTTCACGGTGGTGATGATGGACTTGCGCGGTTACGGCGACTCAGCGCGCGTGGCCAGCGACGCCGAGCACACGCCTTATTCCAAACGCGCCATGGCGCAAGACGCCGTGGCCGTGATGCGTCACTATGGCTTTGAGCGCTTTCAGGTCTTGGCGCACGACCGCGGCGCGCGCGTGGCGCACCGGCTGGCGCAAGACCATGCCGATAAAGTGGAGCGCTTGATGCTGCTCGACATCGCTCCCACGCTGGGCATGTACAACAACACCTCTGATGAGTTTGCGCGGGCTTATTGGCACTGGTTTTTTCTGATCCAGCCGCCGCCGCTGCCAGAGGCTTTGATTGAGTCGGACCCGGTTCGTTACTTGCGCAGCGTGATGGGTAAGCGACATGCCGGCCTGGCCGCTTTTGCGCCGGAAGCGCTGGCCGACTACGAGCGTTGCGCGCTGATTCCGGGCACGGCCATGAGCCTCTGCGAAGATTACCGGGCTTCGGCCAGCATCGACCTTGTGCATGACCGCGCCGATGTGACGGCCGGCCTCAAACTCGCGCAGCCGTTGCGCGTCTTGTGGGGCGAGCACGGTGCAGTCGGCAAGTGCTTTGATGTGCCCGGCCTGTGGGCTGAGCGCGCCCACCAGATGTCTGGCCGGTGCTTGCCCTGCGGTCATTACATTGCCGAAGAAGCACCTGATCTGCTGCTTGAAGAGGCTCTCCAGTTTTTCAAATCCTGAACATTTTTAACTCAAGGACTCACCATGGCTACAAATATCGGTAAAAAAAGAATCGCTGTGATCGCCGGCGACGGCATCGGCAAAGAGACCATGCCTGAAGGCGTTCGCGTGATGGAAGCCGCCGCTACAAAGTTCGGCATTGATTTGCAGTTTGACCACTTCGACTTCGCCAGCTGGGACTACTACGAGAAGCACGGCCAGATGATGCCGGACAACTGGAAAGACTTGGTCGGCGGCCATGACGCGATTTATTTCGGCGCTGTCGGCTGGCCCGAAAAAATTGCAGACCACGTGTCGCTGTGGGGCTCCTTGCTGCTCTTCAGGCGCGAGTTTGACCAGTACATCAACCTGCGCCCAGCACGCCTGATGCCCGGCATCATCGCGCCCGTGGTGCGGCGTGACGGCAGCGCGCGCGCGCCCGGCGAAATCGACTTTTACATCGTCCGCGAAAACACCGAAGGCGAGTACTCCAGCATCGGTGGCCGGGCCTTTCCGGGGACTGAGCGCGAGTTTGTTTTGCAAGAGTCTGTGTTCACGCGCATCGGCGTGGACCGCGTGCTCAAGTTTGCGTTTGAACTGGCACAGTCGCGCCCTAAAAAGCACCTGACCAGCGCGACAAAATCGAACGGTATTTCGATCTCCATGCCGTACTGGGATGAGCGCGTTGAAGAGATGGCCAAAGGTTACCCAGACCTGCGTCTCGACAAGTTCCACATCGACATCTTGACCGCGCACTTTGTGCAACGCCCTGACTTTTTTGACGTGGTCGTGGCCAGTAATTTGTTCGGCGACATCTTGAGTGACTTGGGCCCGGCTTGCACGGGCACCATCGCCATCGCGCCTAGCGCCAACCTCAACCCAGAGCGCAAGTTCCCATCCTTGTTTGAGCCGGTGCACGGATCGGCCCCTGACATCGCTGGCCGCAACTTGGCCAACCCGATTGGCCAGATCTGGTGCGGTGCCATGATGCTGGAGTTTCTCGGCCATAAAGAGGCGCACGACGCTATCCTCAGCGCCATTGAAAAGACGCTGGCTCCCGGCAGCGGCGCACCCCGCACACCCGACCTCGGCGGTACGGCTGGCACGGCAGATGTTGGCAAGGCGATTGCCGCAGCCGTGTGAGGCTGACGTTAGCTGCATTTAAAACAGACTAGAATTCGCCCCTCACTTGTAAAAATAAGCAAGTGAGGCGTTGCGACTAATATTGTGACGGTGCTGACGTTCTCCAAGGGCGTCTTAACATTTTCGCTTCAAGCAGCTTTGGCGCTTGTCGCAACCAACCCGTTCCCGCTTATTCCGCTTTTAGCAATTAAGAGGGGTATCTGGCCGAAGCGTCATAGCTTCAAGTCAGATAATTTTTGACATCACTGAGGACAACCCGTGAACAAAACTGAATTGATCGAACACATCGCTGAGCAAGCTGACATTTCCAAAGCATCCGCCACGCGCGCGCTGGAAGCCACCATCGGCGCTATCACCGAGACCCTGAAAGCCGGCGACGCCGTGGCTTTGGTCGGTTTTGGTACTTTTGCCGTTGGCGTTCGCGCTGCCCGCACCGGCCGCAATCCACGCACTGGCGATGAGATTAAAATCAAAGAAGCCAAAGTTCCAAAATTCCGTCCAGGCAAAGCCCTCAAAGACGCTTTGAACTGAAGCCAACGAATTAAGAAGTTGGGTGCTTAGCTCAGTTGGTAGAGCAGCGCCCTTACACGGCGTAGGTCGGCGGTTCGAGCCCGTCAGCACCCACCAACTTTCCTTAATTAAATCAACCACTTAGAGCAATCTAGGTGGTTTTTTTACGCCCCTTACACACCGCCTCAGACCGCCAATGCCGACTGAGAATCTGTATCTGGCGACCGGCGTAATCCCGAAAAGGGCGCTGCTCCAGTGGGCATTCATGGCGTTTGGATGCCATTGCAACCAAGGTCGCTGTGATCATCACCAAGACTCACCAGAGCTATGTGGACCATGGGCTGGAGTCGCAGGGGCACCTTTTTGCTAGCGTAACAAGGGGCCAACAACCACACGACCCGGCGACTTCATGCGGTTCTGGAGGCTGTCGTGTGCTCTGCGGCGAAGGCATAATTGGAGATTGACTTTTTTGCTCATGGCGGCACTTTGATTGCGCCCAATCCTTGGCTGTAACCGGAATTTTCAGATGTTTGATTTCATTCGCAAGCACACCAAAATCACGATGTGGTTGCTCTTTTTGCTGATCGTGCCGTCTTTCGTTTTGCTTGGCTTGAACGATCACAACCGTTCTGGGGACAGCAGTGCCACAGTGGCGCGGGTTGACGGTAAAAACATCACGCAGGCCGACTGGGATGCTGCGCACCGTGTCGAGGTTGACCAAATCCGTGCGTCCATGCCGACGCTGGACATGAAGCTGTTGGACTCGCCCGAAGCCCGCTACGCCACGCTCGAACGCATGGTGCGCGACCGCGTCATGGCGGCAGCGGCAGCCAAGTCTTTGCTGACCACCAGCGACCAACGACTGGCGCGTGAGCTGCAAGGGAATCCGCAAATTGCCGCGCTGCGCAAGCCAGATGGCTCGCTCGACATGGAGCGCTATCGTCAACTGGTCGGCGCACAGGGTATGACGCCTGACATGTTTGAAGCCAGCGTGCGCGCTGATCTGTCGACCCGCCAAGTCATGACCGGTGTGACCGCGACTGGTTTTTCGTCAGCCGGCGTCGCAGACTCGGCGCTCAACGCCTACTTTGAAAAACGCGAACTCCAACTGGCTCGCTTCAGCCCGGCCACTTACGCCGCTAAGCTCAAACCGACCGATGCGGATTTGGAGCAGTTTTATCAAGCCAATCCGTCTTTTTTCCGGGCGCCCGAACAGGCCAGCGTCGAGTACTTGGTGCTGGACGCCGATGCGGTCAGCAAGACGATCGTTGTGAATGCGCAAGACCTGAAGACTTACTACGATCAAAACATTGAGCGTCTGAGCGGCCCCGAAGAGCGCCGTGCCAGCCACATCCTCATCAACGCGCCCAAAGCCGCACCGGCTGCCGAGCGTGCTGCGGCCAAGGCCAAAGCCATTGAACTGCTGGCGTCGGTCCGCAAGTCGCCAGAGACTTTTGCGGACATCGCTCGCAAAAATTCGCAAGACACGGGCTCTGCCGCTAACGGTGGCGACCTTGACTTTTTTGCGCGCGGCGCCATGGTCAAGCCCTTTGAAGATGCCGCTTTCAGCCTGAAAAAGGGCGAGGTCAGCGATCTGGTGGAGTCTGATTTCGGCTATCACATCATCCGTTTGACGGATATCAAGACGCCCAAGCAGCGCAGCTTTGAAGAAATGCGCCCGACGCTTGAAGCCGACTTGAAAAAGCAGCAAGTTCAGCAAAAATTTGCTGAATCCGCAGAGATCTTTACCAACGCCGTGTACGAACAACCTGACAGCTTGAAGACTGTGGCCGAACGGCTGAAACTCGACATTCGCAGCGCCAGCAATGTCAGCCGCAACGCGCTGCCGAATGTGACGGGTCCGTTGGCCAATCCGAAATTTCTCGCAGCACTTTTTTCCACTGATTCGATTGAGAAAAAACGCAACACCGAAGCCATTGAAGTCGGTCCGAATCAATTGGCCGCGGGTCGCATCGTGCAATACACGCCAGTCCGCACGCTGCCTTTGGCTGAAGTGAAAGAGAACGTCCGCGCACGTTGGCTCGCGGCCCGTAGCGCTGAAGAAGCCCGCAAAGACGGCAGCGCCAAACTGGCTGAATGGAGGGCCAATCCTTCGGCAGCTGCTTTGCCAGAGTCGTTGGTGGTTTCGCGCACCGACGCGAAAAACTTGCCAGGCCCGGTGCTGGACGCTGTCTTGCGCGCTGACCCTGCGGCTTTGCCGACAATCGTGGGTGTTGATTTAGGTGCTCAAGGTTACGCAGTGGTCAAGGTCAACAAAGTGTTGCCGCGCGATCCACGCGACGCTGCCGCCGCAGCGAAAGAACGCGCTCAATACGCCCAATGGTGGACTGCCGCCGAAAGCCTCGCCTACTACAAGATGATTCAAGAGCGTTTCAAAGTGGAGATCACGGCGCCAAGACCGGTGCCAGGACAAGGCGTCACTGAAGCAATTGCAACTCAAGCAGAAACAAGGTAATTTAGAGGCCAACTTGCCGTTATAATTTCGACCTTCGGTGGCTGTAGCTCAGTTGGTAGAGTCCAGGATTGTGATTCCTGTTGTCGTGGGTTCGAGCCCCATCAGCCACCCCAGTGTTTATATGGAAACCCTGCTATCTTTTCGGTAGTGGGGTTTTTTCGTTTGGGCTACTTGTATGCAGTTCACTGCGCTTTAACGACGACAAGCTCAGTTTTTTTGAGGCATCGGTCAACTCTTACTTTGCTTTGGTGGCAGATCACGCGGAGTCGCGCCTTGATTACCGCGCAAGAGGAAGCGGTGCTGCTGTTATCGGTGAAATCTGGCGTTGCCAAGGCCGCTGACTTCACCGCCACCATGCCGGATATGCGCGGCGTTGGCAAAACAGTGCTGCTCAATGAGATGGAGCTTCCGGCCCAGCGTGATGGCCTGTCCAGCCCAATCCGAATGCAAATGTCAGTGGCGGTCACCTGCGCCGCGGGCAGTCTGAAGGTCTTGGGCCAAACTGCTGCGGTCTGCGATGAGGATCATGCGTCCGCGCCCCAGTTGTAGATCGCCGCGACTTTTTTTGCCGGCGCCAGTAGTGCAGCCTGAGGGGCTGCCAGTGCGGCGGTAGCGCTGGCACACCACTGCGCCAACTCAGCTGGGTAGATGCCGAATTCCCGGCACCAGGCGTCCTAGTCGACTTCAGACAAAGCCGCTGTGGTGATCATGGCTTGCAGTTTCGCCGGTGCAGTCCAGCGTTGTCGTGTTCCTGATGCAATTCCAACCTCCTTGGAGACCGACTCCAGTGCTGCGCTCTCAGGCTGCAACAGCCGAGCGGCTGCCCGGTCTTTGTCCGTAATGTGCTCCTGCTTTCCTTTATCGCCGCCCCCAGGCTTCTTGGTTCTAAGTAGGCGACATCCATTGTGCCGCGGGGGGCTTTGCAATAGGTCAATCAGAGGACCTTTAACGTATTACATCATTAATTTAAACGCTTAAATGGCAATCAAAATGCAGTGTTCTGGAGTGGTTTATAGGCTGCAATATATCACTATTTAGTTCAAAATAGATAACAAACGGAAAAATGAAAAATATGCGCTTTGAATTGATTCATGCCTCAATACCGATGGCTTGTCATCAGTGTGCTCTTCATTTTTCAAGCAATCGCGGGTAATTTCGTTAGCAATTAAATTCAAAATGACATCGAATTATTTTTTCAGCAGCGTAGGTGACGTCGGGGTATTTCCACCCTCGAGCTTGGATGTGTATCTGGTGATGATTTCCATATTGATTGGTATCGTCGCTTCTATTTTTGCGCTTTATATCGTTTCTATTGCGAAACGGTCGAAGGACACAAGCATCCGAGAAATTGCAGCCGCTACCGGGGCGGTGGCGTTCGGTTTAGGCGTGTGGGCCATGCACTTTGTCGGCATGCTGGCCTTGCGCCTGTGTGTGGATGTTTCCTATGATCTGTTCATCACTGGAGCGTCTGTCATTCCTGCGCTTTTTGCGGCCTATGCCGCAATCAAGTTGCTTCTCAATGAGCATATTTCCAATAAACAGCTTGTATTGAGCGGAACACTGGTCGGGCTGGGCGTTGGTGCCATGCATTACGCTGGCATGTTCGCAATGATCATGACGCCCGAAGTGCGCTTTCAGTTTTCATGGTTCGCTTTGTCTTTGGTCGTTGCGATCGGGCTGGGAATCACGGCGCTTTGGATCAGTTATAGCAACATCGTGATCCGAGCCTCCAATTGGCAGCGGTTGCTGGCAAGTGGTTTCATTTTGGGGCTTGCGATAGCTGGAATGCACTATGTGGCCATGATCTCTGTCGTCTTCATCGGCACTCCCACCAGTAACGTCCCCATCGCTCCGATTCATACCTATGAATTGACGATGGCAATTGTTCTAGCGGTGATCATTGCATTCTTCAGTGTCGGTGGCATCAACATCCTCAATCGCTTTCGGATGTTGCTTCGCACTTCAAACGCAGCGCAGGCCGAATTGAGCGCTACCGTGTACAAACTTAAACGATCAGAGGAAATGCTCGAAGAGCGTATTCGCTTGCGAACCAATGAGTTGGAAATCGCAATCAATGAGGCGCAAGCAGCGTCACATATAAAGAGCCAATTTTTAGCCGTCATGTCTCACGAAATTCGCACCCCCATGAATGGGGTCATCGGTATGGTCGACATCTTGCAGCAAACTCAGCTTGATACCGCGCAACGCAAAATGCTGTCCACCATCCAGCAATCGTCCATGGTCTTGCTGCAAATTTTGAATGACATTTTGGACCTTTCCAAGATTGAAGCGGGCAAGCTGAGCGTAGAGCGCATTCCCACGCATTTGCGAGACTTGCTAGACAGTGTGGTGCAGCTGATGCTGGCGACCAGCAATTTCAAGTCGATCGCACTGACATTATTTGTGTCGCCAGCGCTGCCGCACCGGATCGTGACTGACCCGACTCGGCTGCGTCAGGTGATGCTCAACTTGGTAGGCAATGCCATTAAATTTACCAGTGGTCAAATCGGTAAATCTGCAAAGGTGATGTTGTTTGTTGAGCCTTGCACGCTTGCGCATGGCGAGGCTGGAGTCAAGTTTCGGGTGATTGATACCGGTATTGGCATTGCCCCTGAGATTTTAGGCAAGTTGTTTCAACCCTTCACGCAAGCTGACGAGGGTACTGCCCGTAAGTTCGGCGGTACAGGCTTAGGTTTGAGTATCAGCCAGCGCTTGGTTGAGCTGATTGGCGGCCATATTTCAGTTCGCAGCGAGTTGGGTGAAGGTTCCGAATTCTGCGTTGAACTGCCACTGGAAGTTGCACCACTCTTGCCGCATTCGTCAACGCAGGTGCTAGCGGTGATAGACGATGAGGCGCTGAGCAACATTGTTCGCTCCTATGCGCTTAGTGCGAATGCCACCATGACCATCTTGCCCAGCTTGGAGGCCGTGCGACAGCATTTGCAAAACATGCCGCCCCCCATTGAAACTGCAGTTGTCGTGCTGGGTTTGAAGTCATTCATGACCCCCTTAGAGTTGCAGCTTCCCGCAGAGGTCGGCGTGGTTCAACTGTTGTTGGACAGCCATAAAATGGTGGCCACTCCTGACGTTTTGTCCGCCAGCCCACTGCTTTACAGCGATTTGATTCGCGCTATCGCGCATGCGAGTGACCGATTCAACGTGGTGAAAACCGCCGAGGTCACCCCGAGCCTTGATGTGACCACCCGACTGGCACCCAGCAGTGAGCAAGCTTTGTCCAACGGGCAACTGGTCTTGCTGGCCGAAGACAACGAAACCAATCGCGAAGTGATCCAAGAGCAATTGCGCTTGTTGGGCTACGCCTGTGAGGTGGCGGTGGACGGTCTGGAGGCCTTGAGCATGTGGCGGACCGGCCGCTATGCGCTTCTCCTGACCGACTGCCACATGCCGCACATGGACGGTTTTGAGCTGAGCGAGGCGATTCGCAAAGCCGAGCCTGCCGGCACGCGCTTGCCGATCGTGGCGATCACCGCGAATGCGATGCAAGGCGAAGCCGAACGCTGCAAGGCGCGCGGTATGGACGACTATTTGAGTAAGCCTCTGCGCATGGTTGCCTTGGCCCCGATGTTAGACAAGTGGTTACCGCTGGCAGAAAAACAGTCGCAAGCCAAGCTGCCGACGCTCGACCTCGACGTGCCTGTGCTGGCAGATTCCCCGCTGGCAGAGTTGCCGGCGTGGGACGCCTCAACGCTGGTCCAGTTGGTCGGCGACAACCCGATCATGCACCGACGTTGGTTGGGTAAATTCGTCATCAGCGCGGAGAAGCAAACAGTCATGATTCTTGACGCCTTGGCGGCTGGTGAATTCAACGCAGTAGCGGACGAGGCTCACGCCCTGAAGTCAGCCGCTCGTATGGTTGGTGCGCTCCGTTTTGGCGAGTTGTGCGAAGGTCTTGAAACCGCGGGGAGTGCCGGCGATGGGCCCGCTTGCATTGCCCATGGCCAACAGCTCGAGCCAGCCTTGGCTGTTGTGAAGGCATGTATCGCAAGCCACCTTGAAGGCATGGCGTCCTAAGAGCCCCTTTTTCTTCGTCACGGGAATTGAGCGGTAAAACCGTCTTTTATCTTCAAATAAAAGCCCTTTGAATGCGGGAAGATCCAACTCAGAGCCATGAAGGACGTGGCTCTAACTGGCTGTTTCATTTTTTAGGCATGAGGTCAATCATGAGAATGCGCATTCAATCTTCAGCCCAAACCGTGTCAAGACAAGGCGCGGATCGGCTGCTGCGGCAGCAACGCAGTGTCATCAGCCAAAAAGCTGAAAAAAATGAAAAAGTGTTGTTAGCAGCCAAAAAGGACAAGGCCTGTCGGGCCAGTCAAATGAAGCTTTTTTGGGTCTTTCAAGTTCAGCTGCGGCCTTCAAAACAATTGACATCCTAAGCGCAGGTCTTGAGCGCCTTGTCAGCGACGCAAAAGGGGTTTTGTTTCGCCTTTTGACGGCGGTGTTTGCAGCGCTTAATCAGATGGAATAGCCATCATCTGAAAGTCTGCCGTATGAATTTTCGTTTGCTTTTTTATCCCGGTATCTGGGTCATGCGACAGATGCACTTTGCCACCAAGCTGACCTTGATGGCGCTGGCTTTGCTGACACCGTTGGTGGTGGTGCTGATGCAGTTGATCTCGGCTCAGAACCAAAACATCAGCGTGACGCGGGACGAGATTCAAGGCATTGCCTTGATCAGTGATGTCAATGCGCTGATTCACCAGCTGCAAAGTGATCAGGGGCTGGTCGCCGCAAACCTGCAACCGGTGCTGGAAAAGCTAGACGCACGCTTGCTCGCACTCATGGATGCAAATCTTCAAATCGAATGGCGCAGTTTGCGCTCCCGCATCGGCTCGCCTTCAGTCCCCATGGGCGGCTTGCGTGACGCTTTGATTGAAGACTTGGGCCGCTTTGCCTACGGTTCAGCCAAGCAGTCCAGCTTGTTGTTTGACCCCGACCCGGCGACGTATTTGCTGATCGACATGGCTGTCTCGCGGACCATACCCTGGGTCGCGCAAATGGGCCAGTTGCAAGCGCAGGTGGCCGAGCTGTTGCTGCAGCCAATACGGACGGCTGCCGCCGATACGGGTGTTGCCTTCCAGTTGCATGCGCTCGAGGTGTTGCTGCGTGACACGCAATATTCCATGGCCTTGATGAAAGTGCTGGTTCCCGTGAACCCCTTGGCGGAACAAGCGCTTCAGTCCACGCAGGACTATGCCCGCCAAGTGCGGGTGCGCATGGCGTCAACCCGCGCCAGCTCGGAATTGAGTGCTTTGGCCGGTCTGGGCGCGCAGGCTAGGGCGCATGTGGTGGACTACCAACATTCTGTGCTGCGCCAAGGCGCTGAGTTGTTGCAGCAACGCCATGACGAGACGCAAGCCGTGCTCTGGTTGACCAGTATCGGCAGCATTGCTTGTGTGCTGGTCATGCTGTATTTCTTGCTGGCTTTTCACGTTGGCTTCAGTGTCGACTTGCGGCGAATGTTGCGCACCATGCAGCTCACGGCCAGCGGCGACTTGTGCCAACGCGTGATCCTGCCCGGCAAGGACGAGTTGGCAGAAATGTCCACAGCGATCGATGCCATGACGACTAACTTCTCGGCCATGGTGGCCAGCGTGCGCAGCAATTCGGCACTCGTCTTGCACGCGGGTTCGAGTCTGTCGCAGGCTAGCCGGGCCTTGTCGGAGCGCACCGAGAAACAAGCTGCCAATTTGGAGCAAACCGCCGCCAGCGTGCAGCAGCTGTCCGCCACTGTTAAGGATAACGCTCAAGCCGCGCAACGCTCTGCCGGGATGGCCGGCGGCGTTCGCGATGTGGCGGAAACCGGCGCCCAAGCCATGGCCGATGCGATCGAGACGGTGGAGACCATTCAGGGCAGCACCAGGCGCATGGACGAGATTGTCGGTGTCATCGATGGGCTGGCGTTTCAGACCAATATTTTGGCGCTGAACGCTGCGGTTGAAGCGGCGCGTGCGGGGGAGTCGGGTCGCGGCTTTGCGGTGGTGGCCTCTGAGGTGCGCTCACTGGCGCAGCGCTCGGCGGATTCCGCCAAAGAAATTCGACTGCTGATCAGCACTTCCTCAGACCAAGTGGACACCGGCGTGGCGCAAATTCGCAAAGCGGGTGACAAGCTGACGCAGGTGGTCGACGGCATTCGGGGCGTTGCTTCCAGCATGGCGCAAATTTCCATCTCGAGTGCTGAGCAGAGCACCGGCTTGTCTGAGATCACGGCGGCGGTTCATCAGCTGGACGAAATAACGCAACAGAATGCAGCGCTGGCCGAACGCGCGGTGAACCAAGCCGATGACTTGGAGGTGCGCGCCACGACGTTGTCAGAAGCCGTGTCGGCCTTTAAGCTGCAGCAAGGTACGGCTGAAGAAGCCTTTGCCTTGGTAGCGCGGGCGGTGGCCTACCGCCGGCAGTGTGGATCTCGTGAGTCTTATCTGCGCGATCTGACGCTGGCCGATAAAGATTTTTTTGACCGCGACATGTACATCTTTGCGCTTGACCGGCATGGCCAATACTTGGCCTTTGGTGGCAACCCTGCCAAAGTCGGAACCCGCGTGCAAGACATCGTCGGTATTGACGGGGTGGGCTTGATGAACGCCATCTTGTCCCAAGCAGACCACGAGCCGGGCTGGGTGTCGTATGACATCACCAACCCCAGTACGGGGCACGTGCAAACCAAAATATCTTTCGTGCAGCAGCTTGATGATGTGTTCGTCGGCTGTGGTGTTTACAAAAATTTGGTGCTTGCCTGAAGCGACTAGGTTCAGTTTGAATCACCGCGAGTTCGGGCTTTACGCCGACAGCCAATTAAGCTGCTGTTTCGTGCAGCAAGTCGCGGCCTGATTAGCATTGCACGGGTGCTCGAAGAAGGTCGTGCCTTTTTCGCAGATAACTTCAGTCAGATTCATCGCCAATTCGGAACGCACCAGCACGCTCGTATCGACGTACAGCATCAGTAGCGCGCCTCATCGCGCAGTTGCGCCATAACCGACGTGCCCATGGGTAGCGTTTGGCTGTCACGGGCGAGTTCTTGGGCAAACGCTTGGCGGTTCCACCGTCATCCCGGCCTGTTCCAGAATCCCTTACCGGCCATTCAGTCAGCCTCACACCATCGACCTGAATCCGGCGACACGTTGACCCGTGCGCCGTTCAAGCTGACTTGCTCTTTGTCCAGTTGCAACGCGGTTGACGGGTTGATGTCAAAGTCGATGCCCAGTGCTTGCGCGACATGGGCGTTTTCAATCGGCAGTTCCCATGTCAGGAAGACTTGGGTGCAATCCCGCTCGGCAGGGAAGTCGGCAACCTCAAAGCCAGCTTTGTGGCGGTCAATGATGGCGTGCGGCTGACCGGTGTCGAAGATCACCGCCGTCCCGCAGGTCAGGGGAATTCGTTGGCCGCTCGATGGAAAGTGCAAGTCTAATCCGCGGTCTTCGCTCAAAAAGAGATTGCAAAAGGCCGCGCTGCCGTACTGCGCGCCGTCATGGTGGTATTTCGCGCCGCGGCAGGCCATCAGGGCGACTTCGCTGGAGGCCAGCACATCTTGCAGTCCGAGCGAGTGCGTCCATTCGGACACTGCGCGCACGCAGTGCTTGTAGTCAGGCCAGCGCATTCGCGCTCGGGCCAACGGCAATGCTTCGACGTCTCCCGACTTCAGTTCTAAGCGCAACACAATGTCCCTTGCCCAATCCGCCACCAGCCTTGCTGGCAACGCTGGAATATCGACCGTGCCTGACAGCACGAGATCACTCACGCTTCGACTGCGGATGGCGTCGCCGCTCCAAAAATACGACGTGAGTCGGGCTTGGGCATGCTGCTGCTGAAGGGCGGAATTCATCTGCAGCAGTGTAGTGAATCAGGATATAAACCAAGGCGCCTGTGAGGATGAGGTCGCCACACCATAATGAACCCAGCAAAAACTCAAACAGGATGACATTTTGATCAAGTTTTACTACAACACCGCACCCAACCCGTCCAAAGTGGCTTTGTTTCTGGAGGAGTCCGGTCTGCCGTACGAGATCCTGCCGATCGACACCCGCAAGGGCGAGCAGCACACGGCAGATTACACGGCCATCAACCCAAACGCCAAGGTGCCGGCGATTGATGACGAAGGTGTTGTCGTCTTCGACAGCAATGCCATCTTGTTGTACCTCGCAGAAAAGACCGGCAAGTTCTTGCCAACGGACAGCCCACAAGCGCGTGGGCAGATGTACTCATGGCTGATGTTCATTGCAACCGGTGTTGGTCCGTACTCAGGACAGGCGGTGCATTTTCGCCACTTCGCGCCAGAGCCCAAGACTTACGCGCTGAACCGCTATGACTTTGAAGCTTGGCGTCATTGGGGCATCTTGGATGCGCATCTCGCCAACCACCGCTTCATGTTGGGCGACGCGTACACCCTCGTGGACATGGCCTTTTGGGGCTGGGCCAGAGCGATTCCCTTTGTGTTGGGTGCTGATGCCTGGGAAAAACTACCCAACGTCAAAAGGTTGCTCGATGAGATCAATGCCCGCCCGGCCGCCCAGCGCGCGGATGCCTTGAAGACCCAATATGCTTTCAAAGCGGACATGGATGACAGCGCCCGCAACGCTTTGTTTCCGCAAAATGCACGCTTGCAAACCACGGATCTGAAATAAACGCATGGCTGACACCACCACAACTACCGACAGCTACGCCCCGCCCAAAGTCTGGACCTTTGACGCAGAAAACGGCGGCCAGTTCGCCAACATCAATAGACCCGTTTCGGGGGCCACGCATGAGCAGGTTCTGCCGCGCGGCAAACATTCGTTGCAGTTGTATTCACTGGCCACACCGAATGGCGTCAAGATTACCGTCATGCTCGAAGAGTTGCTCGAGCTTGGCTTCAGCGCCGCTGAGTACGATGCTTGGTTGATTCGCATCAACAAGGGTGATCAGTTCGGCAGCGGCTTTGTCGAGGTCAATCCCAATTCCAAAATTCCTGCGCTGATGGATTACAGCGGATCAAAGCCGGTCAGGGTGTTTGAGTCCGGCTCGATCCTGATGTACTTGGCAGAGAAGTTCGGCGTGTTGTTGCCGACTGAGCCAGCTGCTCGTGCAGAGTGTTTGTCTTGGCTGTTTTGGCAGATGGGCAGCGCGCCTTATCTGGGCGGTGGCTTCGGTCATTTTTACGCTTACGCGCCGACAAAAATGGAATACCCCATCAACCGTTTTGCGATGGAAGTCAAACGCGAGTTGGACGTGCTCGACAAACGACTGGCAGAAAGCCGCTATGTGGGCGGTGACGATTACACCATTGCCGACATCGCTATCTGGCCTTGGTATGGCGGTCTTGTCTTGGGGCAGTTGTACGACGCCGCTGAATTTTTGTCGGTGCACGAGTACACGCATGTCCTGCGTTGGGCCCATGAGATTGCCAAGCGACCCGCGGTGATTCGCGGACGCATGGTGAATCGGGTGATGGGGCCATTGGCGTCGCAGCTGCACGAGCGTCATGACGCTGGCGACTTTGCCACGCAAACGCAAGACAAACTGGCGCCTTCAACGCCAGCTTGACCGCGGGATTCACTCGGGCAAGACGCCAATCTCTTTGGTGATCTGCGCCCAACGCTGGTGTTCGTTTTTCAGGAAAACGCCGACTTGATCTGCCGACATGCCGGACTCCGGCAACGGGCCGGCAGCGGTGATTTTGGCGGCAATCTCTCGGTCAGCCGTCGCCAGATTGAACTCGCGGTTCATGCGCTCGATCACCAACTTGGGCGTCCCGGCGGGCGCGACCAGCGCAAACCAGCCGCTCATGTCAAAGCCAGGGAATGTTTCTGCCAACGCCGGCGTCTGCTCCCAACCCG
>Ga0208916_10000674_pt1 | contig 15600 bp, 16 predicted proteins | sample DEB19_08_DNA_5_FD_184523 | JGI IMG/M metagenome (GOLD analysis project Ga0208916, IMG submission 184523) | Aqueous microbial communities from the Delaware River and Bay under freshwater to marine salinity gradient to study organic matter... | ecosystem: Environmental > Aquatic > Marine >... | reverse complement strand
TTTAATAAACTTTATGTAAACAAATGTTTTTTAAATAAGAGAAAAGCAAGTTATAACCTACATAAATAAAAATGAAAAATGTCAATCTATGTTTACGATTTAACTTGTATTTTGAAAAAATAATAATATTATAAAATCAATTACTACACTTTTTCGTACTATGGAACTAAAAACAAACACCATACGAAACAGAGTGCACAGACTCTGACGAAACTATCTTGAAGCTAGAACAATACCAACGCAAAACAGAGTCCCACGAGAACAAAAACATCCTACTTTATCCAAGCAATCTGTTTACAACAGAATACACAGATGACGGGACACACTCCAAGCATTAACCACTCCAACTAATTGATGGGGTTGACCAAGATTTAAAACTTTATCATAATATGCCAAAAAAACATCCATGATGAAGACCAAGTAAAATTAGTGAAGAAAAAATCAAAAAACTTGAAGAAGCATTTGCAATGGATTGTAGCGTAAAAGAAGCGTGTCTTTATGCCTGAATTTCTATTCAAACTATGTATAACTGGCAAGAACAAGACAAAGAGTTATTTGAACGTTTAGAGCTTATGAGAGAAACTCCTGTATTTATAGCAAGAAAAAGCGTAATTAACAATATGAAAACTGATGGAGATTTAGCATTAAAATATCTTGAAAGAAAAAAGAAATCAGAATTTACTCCCAAGTCTGAAGTTGAAAGTAATATAAATATGACAGCTAAAGTTGTTTCACTTCCTGAATTGCTTGATGACACAGGAAATACTACGGAAGCCTAATCCATGACCGCAAACAAAAGTCCTTTCTCGTACTGAGAAGGAAATTTTGTATTGATGAAGTCGTTGAGGTTGAAAGACAGATGCTGGGCTTGCGTGGATATTGAGATGGATAGATAATCCGAAATTGAGAGTATTAGTTCTTCGTGAAACGTATGATGATCTTGTTGACTGGATAGATAGAGCAATGCAGTTGTATGAAAACTTTTGAGCAGTAAAGAGTTGATTGCCTGTACAGATTACTTTCCCTTCTGGTGCTACGATAAGAACGTGATATTTGAAAGGGCAATCATACGATAAATACAAATGACACGAGTATCAAAAAATGATTATTGAAGAGGTAACACAGATACCTTGAGAGGAAAGCTACGAAAAGCTATTATGATCCTTGCGTAGTACAGTAGACTGATTAAAGCCACAAATATTTTTGACAACGAATCCTGATTGAGTATGAAGATTACGAGTCAAAAGAAGATTTGTTGATATTGTGAAAGCTGGTGAAAGATATACAGATGAAAAGTGAAACACAAGAATATTTATTCCTGCAAGAGTGCAAGACAATCCTATTTTGTTGGAGAAAGACCCTTGATACTTGCAATACTTGGAATGAATTAGAGACGACCAATTAAGAAAAGCGTGGCTTGAGTGAGATTGGGAAGCGTATGATGTGAAAGGAGCGATATATTCTAGTCAAATTAAACAAGCGAGAGATGAGTGAAGATTGTGTAGAGTCCCACTAGAAAAAAATCTTTCAGTGTATGTAGCTTGGGATTTATGAATAAACGATTATATGTCGTTGATTATTTTTCAAACATACGGAAAAGAGATAAGAGTTGTTGACAGTTACTACAACGATTGAGAACCTCTTGATTTTTACATTTCACGATTAAAACAAGCCAATTATACGATAGAAAAACATTATCTACCTCATGATGCAAACGTAACGAGTAGGCAAACAGGAAAAACTGATTATGATATTCTTACTGGATTGTGAGAAAGGTGTGAGATATTACCACGTACTTCTGATTTACGAACGGACATAAACACTGCGAGACAAACATTCCCATATGTTTGGTTCGATCAAGAACGTAACAAAACACTTATTGAGCATTTAGAGATTTACAGAAAAGAGCGAGACGAAAAACATCAGGTATTTAAAGACAGACCATATCATTGACCAGAATCACACTTTGCAGATGCTTTCAGATATATGTGTGTAGCAAGTCAAAGTTTGTTACAAGTAAGAAACCATTACAAAGCATCTAGTTCTGATTTATCTCATTTATTGTAAATGTTTGTTGCAAAGATAGACAGATTAACACCAAAACAGATTACTTACTTTCATTTAGTGTATGAAATGGAGTTACCTATGGTTGTTGTGTGTCAAGTAATGGATATAAAAAAGTCGCAATATTATAATTTAAAAAGATGAGTAGATGAAGAACTAAAGAAACAAGAACGTAGATATATTTTCTCTTGCAATTCCACATAAAGTTGTATATGCAAGTGGTAGATAATACATTTATTGGTTTAAAATAAATGAAACTACCAGATAGAATAATAAATTGAGTCGCTCAAAAAGCTAAACAAGAATACGAAATGTCGTTCTCTTTTGTACAAACAAAGAGGGATTTTTTCCGTAATAATTACAGATTGATTATGAATCAATGAAGCGACAACAAGATATATGAAAGATTGATGTTCAGAATGGTCGATATGATGTGTGCTTTATCACATAAATTTAGACCATCAGTAACTTTTCAAGCAAGACAAGAAGATGACAAAGAATATATCAAGATGCAAGAGCTAGTGAAAGAGTTCGACTACGATGAAATGCAAATGTGAACGAAAAACTACTGGATGCAATGGTATAAATACATTTTCTGACCATGAATACAGGTAAAAGATGCTTTCAATAAGTTCACTTCGACACCACAATACAAAGTAATGAATCCGATGAGCTGGATTCCTGATGTAGCTTTTGATATAAACGGTTGATTTAGATACCATTGATTTGAATTAGAAACGACAATAGAAGAATTGCAGTACAATAAACAGTTCTATAATCTCGAGATGTTGAAAGACGAAAAGACATTACAAACTGAAAGGAGTGCAGAACAACAACAAAACTATCAAGCGTGGGTAAGTAATAGAAGATTGCAAGAGGTAACAAGTATGCCTGAATGAGTGTATTCTATTTACCAACACTTCACAATATTTGAAGGTAACAAGTATGAAATCCGACTCGGTAACGACAGAACAGTACCTATATTTTGTAGGTGGATTAAACCAGTATTGCAAGAAGAGAAGAATGATCCAAGTAAGATTAGCTTTTGAGTGAATGTAAGACGATACAGACCGTTGCCATGAGACCCATATGGAGTATCTTTTGCTTTTGATTTGCTACTAGACAAACAGAAACAAATACAGACTTTCCATAACTTGAATTTGATTAAAGCGAAAGAATCTGCTTTGTGAGCAAAGTTCTTGTATGATCCTGAGATAGTAACAGCAGAAAATATGAGTGTACTACAAAAAGCATTTGAAACACCAGTATACATTCCTGTTCCTTGAATGAGTAAAATGAATGTCGATGCAGTGAGAGAGTTACCAAAATGAAACATCACACAACAAGCATTCGAGTTTCCAAATGTTTTGGATAATATTGTAGTGCAAGATACTTGAATGGATGAAAGGACAATGTGAGTGAGTGCATGACCACAGATTACTAGAGCAGAAAGTGAGAGAGTACAAACCAACGCAAATATTAGATTGTTACTAGGTGCAAACTTCGACATTGAAGCAGAAAAAGAGTTTTACAGAACATTACGGTATAGAGAATACGTAGAGAATAAAAAATACGTTAAGAATAAGTTTGTTGAGTTGACTAATTGAGTGCAAGTTATCCCAATGTATTTAGATGCAAAAGATTTCTTGACTACACAAGACCCAAGAATGAAAGCAGTGAGTACAATCGATGCACAAGAACAAAAAGAGAAGAAGAGATTGTCGTTTATGGCGGTGTTTAATACGTTGTTTCAATGAGCTACAAGTCAGTTTGGTAAAAATAAGTTGATGAAGATAATGGCAGACTTACACGATGTAGAAAAGGAGATTGTTGATGTAGTGTTTGGTAAATCACAAGCGGAAATGCAAGCTATGGAGGATTTAAATTTGATAAACAAAGGTATTGTACCAAAAGTATGAGATATAAGCGAAGACCATGATACATTTATTGATATTTACAACTCAAGTCCAAACACAGAAACAAAGATGAAAGCTATATTCAACAGACAATTAGCAAAAGCAGCACAAGAAGAAATGATGAAAGCGACAGGACAAGAACAACAAGCTCCAGTGAGTGCAGGAATGGAGAATCAGGCTCTTGCACAAGCTAGTAATAAAGCAACACCAACAGCAACCTCTTTAGCACAAGTAGCATAATGGCAACACAACACGAAGAAATCAGGTCATTACAAGCATCATCTTGACGAAAACTCATCGCAGCGTGATTAGAGATGAGAAAGAAACAAGTATTATCTATGATGCTTGATGCAAGTACATACGCTGGGCTTGCAACTGACACACTAGACGAGAATGCAAGGAAACAACTATACACACAACACTTATTAAAACTACAATATAACTTCATTGATTTATTGTTAAATATTCCACAGCATATATTGAATACAGAGGTTAAAGAAACGGAGTTAAAACCACAAGACGTGGAAAAGTTAATAGCTAGTTTCGATATTGATAATAGACTATAGGTCTGTTATCCCATCGACATTAGGTCGTGATTTTATTCTCCTTCGTACAATGACTGACGATACAAGTCTACAAAATCCCGTTACAGATGGAAATGGCGAACCAACTGCTACCGATAACAAAGAGCCAGCTTTAGTTCCTTCTTCAAGACTTCGTGAGGAAGCAGAAAAAAGAAGAGAGCTTGAAGCTAAAATCGCTGAATATGATGCAAAGCTAGCAGAAAAAGACAATCTTTTGTCTGAAAGTGAAGCAAAGATTCAGCAAGAAAGAATGAACATCGAAAAGCAATTTGCTGAAAAGATGTATGGTGCTGACATGGTAAACGACACAGCTGTGCAGGAATACAAAACCAAGTATCCTGACCTAGAGTATCCACAAATCTTTTGAGCATTGTGAATAGAAGTTCCTCCAACTTCTCAATGATATACTTGAATGCCATGAAGAACAAGTATTGGGCAGAATATGAAGCCTACGACTATTAGTAAAGATGATTTACAACAGTTGTATGTATCGGACTATAAACAATACAAATCTATTATGGAGAAAGTAGTATCAAGAGAAATACAAATTGTTTAATTTTATTTTTCTTTTTAAATAATGGCTAATACTAACATTTTAAATGACATTTTGTCGCCAAAACTTCTTTTATCTTTGCAACAGAAAGCTAGATTAAAAGCATACTGTGATATTAGAGGTGATTTTACTGCTGGAATGGGTGATTCTCTTAGAGTTCCTATCTTCCCAACGTTTGATGCTGAAGTAGGTGGTGTTGCTGGTTCTGAAATTGCAGGTACTAACATCGTAATTGATGAAGCTACTCTCGATATTAACAGAAGAGCTACAAAACTTGTTACTATCACTGAATGGGAAAAATGGATTACTAACTATTCATTGCAAGATGCTACAGTTGCAGAAATGTACAAAGCAATTGCAAGAAAAGAAGAGGATTACATTATCCAAGCGTTGCTTGATGCTACTGGTACAGATATCAACACTACTGGTACACTTGCTACTGAAAGTTCTACAACTATCTACGAATCTATCTTACAATTCAAAGAAATATTTGAGAACAAAGGTACAAATACTGATGGTGAAGGTGAAATCGTTGTTGTTGTTAATCACAACATCCACAAAATTCTTAAGACTTCTGAATTGTTCGATGCTACTGATAGTGGTTTAAGAACAAGAATGTCTGGTTTAGGAATTGCTGGTACTATGCTTGACGGTAATATTCATATTATTGCTTCAGGTAGAATCCCACAAACTTCAGGAGCTGGTGGTTACTCTCATATGATTGGTTTCAGAAAAGGAGCTTGTGCATTCGGTAATGGTGCTATGAATTTCAAAGTAACTGACAATGCAAAAGCGTTCTCTGCAAACGTATTGTTCGAAAGAATGTTCGGTACTAAAGTTCTTGGTGCTCCAAATAACGACAGCGTTGCAGTTAAGTATGTTACAAACAGAACAACTACAGATGCTTTCGCTCCTGCTCTTTAGTAATTAGGGAGGTGTAATTCCTCCCATCTTTTATTCCTATTCTATTAAGATGTTTAAAAATGTACTAACTAAAAATCCAAATCTTGCGATTAAAACTGGTTCTTCTGCTCTTGTAAAACACGATGCTTTTCAATTCCTATACAATGGTGTATTGTATGCAAAAGGTGCTGGAGATGCTCCTGCTTTGTCAGGTAGTATTGCAGACGACTACAAGATGGTTTGTGCTTTGTATATCACAACTGCTGGTACTCTAGCTTGGGATTACTCAGATGCTATTGCTTTGGCTACTGATATTAACGTAAACAAAGTAATTCAACAAAAGAGAAGTCTTGCTGGTACAGAAGGATTGCTCGTAGGTTGGGTAGTTATCATCAATGAAACAGGATCAGCGTTTACGCTTGGTACTACTGCTCTTGATGTAGCAAACTCAACTGTTTACTACGCAAATGCTTTCGGTTTGACAGCACAAGATGACGTTCTTTAAGAACTAAGGGGGCGTGCCTCCTTATAAACATACAGATTTTATTTTGTGTATTTATATATGGCATACTTCGAGATTCGGTACTATATCCATGATGAAACAAATCCTTGAATGGTTTACAAGGTAAAACAAGAAGAAGCAAAAATGAGAACAAGATCATGACAGTGTGTTTTGGTTGATCCAAAGACTATGGAGAAGTTCGAAACGCCACAAGAATGGCTTTCTGTAATAGAAGAAAAAGCACCACAAGAAGTTTCAAGTGATGAATGAAAACAAACACTAGAAGAACTACAGAAAAAATACGTAGAGAAGTTTGGGAAACAACTTTCTATTAGATACAAGAACGATGTAGAGTGGATTAAAAGTAAACTTTATTCTTAATTAGACAATGCCAAGTGTTGCAAATATATTAGATATGGCAAGATTGCAATGTAACAAGACTGAAAGTATGTCTTGATTATCAAATGCTGAGCTTTTGCCATTTTTGAATGCTTTTGTTTATGCAAGAACACAAGAGGAAATCAGAAGAAAAGTAGATTGAGAGTATTTTACGTATACTTTCACAACAAATATTGTTGATGGACAAGATAAATACTTGTTGCCACAAGCTGATACAACTACTCCATGAGTATTAAAGATTATTGAAGTGTGATTGTTGGTAAAATCGACAGATGATTATTACACTACTATCTATGAAAAAGGTACAAAAACAGTGGATAGGTTTACAGACTACGAAGCATTGAATGCTTCAACTCCATATTACGACAAAAGAAACGGTTATTTATATTTGTATCCTACTCCTACAGAGGATATTGATGACTGATTAAAGATTTTAGCTAGTGTAACTATGCCAGATTTGGAAACAACAAGTACAGAATCAGATATTTTCCCAAATCACCAACATTTAAGACAATTTCACAGTGTATTAGTAGCTTGAATGAGGGAAGTTATATATCAAATAGCTTGAGATACACAATTGAGAGTGCAAGCAAAACAAGAGTTTGATATTGAACTTCAACAGATGTGTTTTAGTTTACAAAAAGGGCAAGAGCCTTTAGTATGAGAAGTTTTTACTTGATCTCAATATCGATAATATGCCACAAGTATGAAAGATATTACAACAAGGTTTTCATGGTGGTATTAGTAACCATGATACTTTAGTATGAGAAAATCAAGTAGCGTATGCAGAAAATGTATTTTTACGTAATCCTGATTATGTGAGTTTGAACCAAAAACCTGAGAACTATGCTTTGACTGATAACGATTTAGCATTGTGTATGAATGAATCAAGATGGTACTGACACGATTATTTTGGAACTGAGTTAGGTAAAATGTATGATGCTTGAAATAATGTAATAAGATGTGATACAGCAACAAATAGTTATATTTTAAACATCTTTACCGTTGGTAATACGTATTTATATTTCTGTCATAGTAATTATAAGATATGACGTGTATTAGTAGATGATTTGGTAGATTGACCAACTCGGTGATGATGACAATTACAATCAGAATGAAGTTACAACGAAACATATTTATCATGAAGTAGTGATTTTATTAGTAAGTTAATAAATTTATGATCTGATTATTATGCTATATGATGGAACTGATGATGATTAAAATATATAGATAGTTCGTTTACAGTTTCTTCAAGATGAAGTATAAGACAATTTGGTATAGGTTTATGGAGAACACAAAACTATATTAAAGTGTTTGGTTCAAAAGGTAATTTATATTGGAATGATTGAGCAAATAGTGTTTATAGTGCTGAGTTAGATTTAGACAGCACATATATTGAATGAATAAAGCTAAAAGATACTGAAATGCTTATTAGTGGTATTTCATCACAAAATAGTCATATATTTGTACCTAACTGAGAGGGGAAAACACTTATTGCAAGTGCAAGATTGTCATGACCAGATCAGAAAAAAGTACATTATTATTGAAGAAATGCTTATTCTGGTATGGCAAATACAACTGAAAGACAAAATTGAAATGATACTCATTGAAGTTTTAATGATATTTGATACGTTATAAACAATACTGGTGTTATGAGTTACGGTAAAATACTTGCGTGATTGCAAGACTGATGGAATATGGAATGGGTAAGTAACTATAATAATGATACTGTAAGTGATGTTGGTTTTATAAAAGTATTAGAAAGTATAAGTTGAACTACTTATTTGTATTATTCTCGGAGATCATGAAGTGTGTGTTGAGTTGATAGGGTGAATTTAGATAAAATGAACAATCCTGACAAGTTTGTTTCTAAATGAGAATTGCATAGTAAGGTATGGAACTTTTGAGATGCTAAAACATATATTAGTAAGTTGAAAATAAGAGCATATACAACAGCTGGACAAACTATAAAAGTATATTCGAGTGTAAATTGATGAGCGTTTACTCTAAAGTCGACATTAAATTGAACTGATCCTAAAAAATACTTTGTTATTGATGCTAAAGAAGAAGCATACACAATACAATGGAAGTTTGTGCTAGAAACAGACGATGAAGATGAAACACCTAAGATGTATGCTTATAGTTTTATTTATGAAATACCTGATAATGATTAAAAAAGAGAAATGGGAAGAAAAAATAATAAAAGGTGTTGAAATTCCACCCAAAAAAGATGTAGAGTTAATAAAGACACAACCAAGATATTTAGGTAAAAGAACAAATAATCCAAAAAATGCAAACTTGTGAGATTCATACTGGACTTGAACTAATTTAAAATACTTTACAGAAGATTGACGAGTAACTGTTTAATTTATTTATAAAAAATGGTAACATACGCACAGCAGACTGATCCTGAAAAGGCAAAAATAAGTAGTATAGGTGAACAAATAACACCTGATAATGTTGCACCTGATTGGATATGAGAGCCAAAGAAAGCGACAAAAACGGAAATGAATTTATGACCACAAAGTATAAAACTTGATACCCCAGAAACGATTGATCCAAAGACGTGAAAAATGTATAACGCTGATTGAAGCGAATATACAGGTAAATTATCACAAACAACAGAATGAAAAGACTATTGAACAATAAAAGACAAAGCACAGTCTGTTTCTTCTCGTACTTGAAGTTATTACAATGACGTATACTTACCAAAGAAACAATTAGAACAACAAGCTAAGACTTGAGACATTAAAAATATAGAACAGCCAGCACCAAGTAAAACGCAAATGATGGATACAAAAACCATAGCACAACAATACGATGCTTGAGCTATTAGTGCAATAGATTTAGAGAACTTAAGAACAACAGACCCATTGAAATACCAAGAAGCAAAAGCAGAAATAGAAAGGAAAAGAACAGTTGATGCAATCAATCAAAATCAAACAAACTTTTTGAATACATATAAATGATTAAGTGAAAGTTACCTAAAACAATGGGAAGATTTAACAGCAAGCGATGATGGTAAAACTCTTAGAGAAGAAGTTTTTGCAAAATACTGATTAAACGAAAGTAATGATAGAATTAAAGACTATACAACACAAATAGATTGAGTAGAAGAAGAATTAAGAGGTTTGGAAGATTATATAAGTCAATGAGATGCTTTTGCGGATCGTAATTTTCTTATCAATAAAAACAAGGAGCTTACTAGAAAAAGAATGGATCTTGTAAAAGCAAGAAGTGCTGAAATGGATTACTACAGATTGTGATTAGAGCAAGCTGATGCAGTTGCAAAAGACTATAAAGAGTATCAAGCACAAGAGATTGCACAGTTATGAAAGAAGTTCGAGATGCTTACTGGTATGAGTCAGATGGAGTTTGAAATGAGAGACCAGCAGACAAGAGATTATTTGGCTGAGATTGATAAGGATATTGTTGATATAAAAGCAGATCAGTTAGAAGAGGAAAAGAGATTAGAAAAAGAAGCAAAACAAGCACAAGACACGATATTAAATGCAAGTTTATTATCTTTGTATGATAATTTTACCCAAGAAGAAAAAGCTGTATTGCTATGACTACCTACTGAATCAGTATCTACTTTATTAAAAACAGTTGATGCACAAGCTAAGGCTGATGCTGAAAGACAAATGGATATTGAAAAAATGAATTGGGAAAAATATAAATTCAATACAGAACAGAAATCAAAACAGAATAATTATAAACCAGTAACCATTGAAATAGATTGAAAAAAACAAACTGTATTAGTAAACGAAAATTGAGATATAAAACCAATGAATACTGATTATTTTGAATGAGAAACACCAAAAATTAAAGATGATTGAACGTATTGATGACAATGTGGTGCATATGTAAATAGAGCTATACCATGAATGTCTCCAAATTGAAAACGGTTTTGAGACAAACTTGCAGATAAAATTGATTTGATAGATTCTGCTGTACCTATAGTATGAGGTGCAGTAATTATGGATTACAAACAAATAGACCCTAAAACATGAATGAATTACTGACACGTATGAGTTGTAACATGAATAAATGCGGACTGAACAATTAATATTTCAGATAGTAATGTAAAATGAGATGAAATTGTAAGTAATAGAACATTATCTCCAAATGAAATGAAGAAAGTCGTATGATATATGACACCACCAGTACCAAAGCAATCTATTGTTGATGGGATGTCTACTTTTAAATTCTGATTAACAAAAGAGGAAAGTGCAGTATTTACTGAAACAATGAACAATCTTATTGAGGATTGAGATATAGAGTCTATTAAAACGAATTTAAAAGATGCTTATATGTCTAAACTTACTGCTTGAGAACAAGAAAAAATAAGATCAAGATATGTTATTGCAGATATGACTCAAACATTGCTTCAAAATATAGAACAATATGTAGATCAATGATGAGACGTTTGATTGTTCGCAGGTACAAAAGAACAGATGCTAAATAAGATTTGAAAAACGTGAAGTAAAGAACTTGCATCTATATCAACACAGATTATAGACCTTATTGATAAGATTAGTAGAGATAGGTCTTGAGCTGCTCTTACAGATTCTGAGATCAACTTATATACACAGTTATTACCTTGAGTTTGAAAAAGTATGACATACAATAGATGAGTTGTTGAATGATTAGTGCAAAGTGTAAAGAATCAAGATAAATATCTAGATCAAGAAATAAGTAAAAGGGTAACATGAAAAGCTAAGGATTTTGTATATCCACCAGAACGAGACCAGAAAGATTTCGCACAATGGTTACAGAATTGAACAGCTACATTAGTAGACTAATTTATTTTTCTTTTACAAATGATAGATTTTAAACCAGTTTCAAAACCTAAGGTATTAAAAGAAAAATGAGTAGACGTTTCACAAATAGACTATTCTCAAATTAAGGAAGTAGTAGATGCTTGAAGGTTTTTAAGAAGTTATGAAAAAGCAGTAGAAACATGATATATGTGAGATTCCACATCATTTGCAAAACAACTAGAATCAAAATGATATGAAATTGAATGATTATCTGAATATAAACAAGAAGAGTTGAGAGGTAAATATATACAGAAAGTCCAAATGGAGCAAAAAAATATGGTAGCACAAGCTAAAAAAGAAAAAGAAAAAAAATCTTTTCTTGAGTCTTTAAAAGCTCATGCAGAATGAAGAGTAGAAAATATAGAATGAATATACGCTAGGGCAAAGGCTTGAGAACAAACAATACTAGAAAATCCATTACAAATGGCTTGAGAGTGAATAGGTTTTGTTTGAGATGTTATGTGAGAAGCAATGATTAGATGAGCAAAATGATTATATTCAATGTTGCCTAATTTTGCAAAAGAATGACTTGAAGAAAAAGCAAAAGAAATAATTAAAAAACCTTCTATACAGAAATGATTATATTATGTTACACAATGAGCAAACGCATATAATAAATGGGCTGAATCACATCCTAGAGCGGATGCAAATTTAAGATCATTTTTTAATATATGAGAAATGTTACTGAATTTTAAGGCAAGTAAGATTGTTTGAGAAACTGTTACAAAATGAACAATGGAAACAGCATGAGCTGTAAAAGAAGTATGAGAATTAGTAACAAAACCATTAGTAAAATGAACAGAAAAATTGACTACATGAGTTCTATGATTAACTACTGGTACGTCTCCAGACACTATTAGAACAGCTTTAAAATTTGCTGGGACAGATGACTTTACAAAAGCATTAAGAGGACAGATAACAGATGTTGACGTATTAAAGAATACAGAAAAAGCATTAACTAATTTAAAGAATAACAGAAGAGTATTATATTGAGAATGATATGACAAGTTACTTGAGTCTACTGCTAATGTTAACATAAACGATGCTGTTGATTCTTTTTGACAAAAACTTTTTGGCAAGTGAGGTTTTTGAGTATCCATGACAGATGAATGATTGGATTTTACAAGATCAACAATATCAAGAGGTTCTGGGCAAGAATGAGTATTAAAAAACATAGCTTCAGATTTGGCAAAACGGCAAACTGATTGAGATTTTTCTCCAGCCAGTATAGATATACTAAAGAAAAGAATATGAGACTATTACAAATGATCTGCTGACTTTGCACAAACTGATATGGTAGTAAAAGATATTACAAATAAATTGTCTAAATCAATTACAGAAGCTGTACCAGAATATGCACAAATGAACGCTAAATATTCTGAATTAAGTGATTTGATTGATGAAGTAGCTAGTACATTAAGTGTATGAAATAACAAAAATGCAACGACATGAATTACAAAGTTAATATGAACATTAAGAAGAAATCAAGAGTATAGACAAGTAGTATTACAAGATTTACAACAATTTGCTGATTGAAATTTACTTGCACAACTTGCAGGTACAGCATTGTCTGAATGAATGCCAAGAGGATTGGCTTGAGTAATAGCTTGATGAAGTGCTATAGCATGAGCGACTCTATTGTCTCCACAGTTTTTATGATGACTTGCTCTAGCATCTCCACGTGTAATATGAGAACTTGCAAATGCAGTATGAGTTACTGTTGATTTTCTTAAGAAAGCAATTAAAAACTCAGAAGAAATTATAAGTAAATCTTTATTAAATAATCCAGTAGATGTATATCCTATTGATATTAGTAGTGTGTTTGGCGGTTTCCAAGACGATACAGTAAAACAACCTACTTTAACTGAAATGTTACAAGAATCTAGTGATGAAGAGTTAAAAGCTAACTGATTCACTGCTACAATGATTAAAAAATTGAGGAGACAGCAAGACATTGCTGAGTAAATTTAGTTTTTCTATATACAATGCCACTAAAAAAATGATCTAGTAAAAAGACTATCCAATCTAACATAAAGAAAGAGATAAAAAGCGGTAAAAAGCCATCGCAAGCGGTAGCTATTGCATACAGTTACGCAAAGAAAAGAAAAAAATAGTCTTGCAATTCCACTTTTATATTCCTAAATAGTGAGTATGACACGAACTATTGAAACAGATTTAACAACAAGCTGGACTCTCGAAAGTCCGTATCTCATAGATTGGTTAACTACTGAAAGTGGAGACCCTATATTAACGGAAACATGAGAGAGAATTTATGCAGAAACTACTACAACAGCACGAGATAAGGAACAAGACACAACAACAAGCTGGACATTTATATAGCTTTATGCAATGGTAAAAATCTCTGAATTAGCAAACGATTGAAGTGTAACAGGTACTGAGCAAGTACCATTGAATGATTGATGAACGACAAAAAAAGCTACAACACAAGATATAGCAGATATAGCGAACATACCATCATCACAAGTAACTGATTTTGATACTGCGGTTGATGCGAGAATAAACGTTCCAACAGACACAGCAAAGACAACACCAGTAGATACTGATGTTTTTGCGTTATGGGATACGATAAGAAAAAAAGTAACGTGGGCAAATATCAAAGCTACGTTAAAAACGTATTTTGACACGTTGTATCACACAAAGAATGCTTTGAGAACGTGATTAACTGCTAACCAAATGCTTATTACTGATGGTAGTGGTAATGAGTGATATGCGAATGCTGCAGTTATGGCAAGCGATGCTGAGGCGGATACTGGTACTAATCAAACAAAATATATAAATCCAAAGCAAGCAAAAAATAATGTTGATAGAATCACAGGAACAAGAACATGAAGTTCGACAGGTTCACAAACTTTAACACATAATTTATGAAAGACACCAGTCTTTATTTATGCTATTGCTAAAACAAATTGATATTATATTAGTTCATTTGGGATGTGGTGTTCTGAGTGAAACTCTTCTGTAAGTGATCTTTCTGCCTGAGTGAGTATTGAGCCTAACCTTTCAGACTCTGTTTTGATAAACACTTCAACAATATCATCAAATAGATCCTTAAACTGTAGTGTAACTTCTGTAACTACGACAGATATTGTAATTAACTGGACAACATCTTGAAGTGGTTGAAGTTTTTATGATGTTTGATATACTTTCTTTGTATTTTGATAAAAAGACTATGATGAATAGTAAATACAGACTAATTTATTTATATTAAGAAAATGTCAGAAATTCTTAGAAAAATAGAAGAAGAAGCAAAAGCAATGATAGGCAAAGATGTCTACGCTAAAGTTTCTGCTATTGATGAAAAAGTTACTTCTGAGATTAGTGATATGCGTTCTGACATAGAAGACGTACAAGAAATAGTTGACGAGTTGGTAGAAAGTACAGACGAACACAAGAAAAAAACAAAACAAGAAATAATGCAACTAGAACAAGCCATTTCTAGTACAAAAGACGAATTAAAAAAAGAAGCAAAAGAATATTCAGCAGTAGTATCAAGAAACTTTACTGCACAAGAAGAAAGAATTGATGAAGTAGAGAGTAAAGTAGATGCTATAAAGATACCTGAGCAGATAGATATTAAAGCAATCAATAAACAAATAGATAGTAAAGCAGACAAGAAGCACACTCATAAAATTAAAGACGTTGAATGATTAAAAGAGAAGTTTGACGAATTAAAAGAGGAGATAAAAAGCATACCAGCTTGAAAAGGTGAAACAAGTATATGAGGTTGATTAAAAGGTATTAGAGGGTTAGTAGCTTGAACGGGGATTACAATTGATGATAGTAATGCAAAGTTTCCAGTAATTAACGCTACATGATGAGCTTCATCATTAGAAGT
>Ga0208916_10000672_pt1 | contig 15633 bp, 28 predicted proteins | sample DEB19_08_DNA_5_FD_184523 | JGI IMG/M metagenome (GOLD analysis project Ga0208916, IMG submission 184523) | Aqueous microbial communities from the Delaware River and Bay under freshwater to marine salinity gradient to study organic matter... | ecosystem: Environmental > Aquatic > Marine >... | reverse complement strand
ATCTTCCGACCGACCGCGCTCGGTCCTCAAAAATCCGGAGGCTCCTCACTTGTCGCTCGTCTCGTCGAGACGCCACTCGGAGAGGCCCTCCTCGGGATCGTCGGCCTCGTAGTAGGACCATTGCTCGAGGACCGGGATCCATTCGTCTCCGTGGCTGAGGACGTCCTTCTCGAGGAGTCTGATCGCGAGGCTCTGGGTCGTGTGGACCTCGGCTCCGGATCCGGAGTAGGTGCCGCGCGGGTAGAGGAGCCAGACCTCGCGGGTCTCGGTCTCGGACTCGAGCTCGAGGAGCTCTGGCTCGTCTCGGTCGAGGGAGCGGAGTCGGAGGATCTCGTCGAGGAGCGCGGCCTCGGCCGGCCGGCTCTGTCGCTCCTCGTCGATGAGCTCGAGATAGGCCTCGAATCCTGCCGTCGTGCTGAGGTTGATCTTCGCGGTCGTGTCGTCCATCGGTGCTCCTCGTGTTCGTCGGGTTCGGGTGTTGCCTCGGGCCGGCCGGTCTATAGACCGGCCGGCTCCGAGGGTCCTGCTACTTGCTCGGCTCGGGCTCGAGCTCGAGGGAAAGCTGATGCTCGACCGCTTCTCCGAACTCTCGGAGATCGTCGCGCCAGAGCCCGTAACGCTTGACGATGTGAGCGAACTCGGAGACGTCGTGGTCTCGGAGGACGAGCCGGCCCTCGTCGTCGAGCCGACAGTGAGAGAGCTCGTGATCGAGGAGAGCGTCTCGCTCGTTGTCGTCGGTGAGGAGGAGCCAGACGTCCGCGGCGATCTCGATCACGAACCGTGTGTGATCCTGATCGTCGTCGTGTTCGTAGTCGTAGAGCTCTCCCTGTCCGGCGATCGCCGCGCCGACGAGGTACGCGTTCCGGCCGGTGAGCCTCGAGGCCTTCCCGAGGACGAGACGGCCTCCGGCTCGGGTCGCCTTGTCGCGCCAGACGTAGAGGATCGGGATCCCCTTTAGGTGTGTGTGATGCTTCCGAATCAGCTTGTCGGCTCGGGTCGCGAGCTCGGGAGCCATCGTGAACGTGCTCATCGGTGATCCTCCTCGGATCGGGTGTCGGGTTCTCCGTTGTTGGAGATCTTGTGCCAGCGGAGGACCGGGCCCTCGGCCGTGTCCTCGGTGACGATGGTAGGGATCGGGTAGATCGCGGGGTCGATCGCTCCGAGGATCCATGCTCGGCCGAGCGGTGAGACGTGAACGGTCTCCTCGCGCCAGTCGGCGCGGTGTGTCCTCGTGATGATCCCGGCCGCGACGAGCTCTCGGATCAGGTTCTTGATCGTGGCTCGAGCGGAGCCGAGGGTCTCGAGCTCGAGCGTGAGCTCGTCGACGAACCTCGGCTCGACGTCGACTCTCCGGAGGAGCTCGGTCACGAGGGAGGCCGAGCGGAACGTGAGGGCTCTCATCTTCTCCTCGACGGGATCTCGGGTCTCTCGGTCGGGCTTCTCGGGTGTCTCGGGCCGGCCTTTCTCGGGTGTCTCTCGGGTGTCGGGTGTCGGGTGTTCTCGGGTGTTGCTCATGGTGTCGGGTTCTCCGTTGGTAGGGATCTGGGTTAGGCCGTGGCTCGCTCGGACGTAGTCCGAGGCTCGGGTGATCTTGACAGGCTCGTTACGCTCACGGTGCCTCCGGAACTGAGAGGAGGCCCGAGAGCGAGAGCCTCGTCTCCCGGGACCCACGGAATCGGGTTCACGAGGGAGGCTCGAGGAGCTCGTCGAGGGACGGGAGGAGCTCTCCGGCGAAGATCGCGGAGGGAGGGTTCGGGTAGGAGCGGAGCGCGGCCTCGTCGGTCTCGTCGAGCTCGAGGCCGGCCAGAGCTCGAGCTCGAGCGAGCCGCGCTCGGCCCTGCCATTCCTCCGGGCCTTCCGGGAGTCGGACCTTGCTCGAGAGATCGGGATCCGGCCACGGCTCGCCGCGGTCTCGAGCTCGGGCTCGTTCGTCGACGAAGAGAGCGACGATCGCTCCGACCTGTCCGGCCTCGGCTCCGGCCCATCTTCCAGCGCGCCGGCCGTAGCGGAGATCTCTCGCGGCGTTGCTCATGGTGCCTCCTCGGTTCGTAGTGCGGTGAGGATCCCGGCCTCGAGGATCGAGATCGAGACGGCTCGTCGGGTGAGCTCGTCGGCCTCGTCGATCCATCCCTCGGAGACGAGCCTGTCGGAGATCCGGCCGGCGATCTGTTGCTCGAGCTCGGTCGGGCCCGGGATCGGGACGTCGAGGCCGAGCTCGATCGAGCGACAGAGCTCGGAGGCCTTGTGAGCTCCGAGCCGGAGGATCCTCGCGGCGCGGAGCCTGTCGGTCTCGCGGTAGCCGGCGAATCCGGTCGCGCGGTGCCCGTACCGACAAGCGTCGATGATCGCGGCGACGTCGGTCGCGACGAGGAGGAGGCCGGTCTCTCGGTCTGGGATCACGGCTCGAGCTCCTCGAGCTCGAATAGCCGTCGAGCTCGATCGACACTCGACGGATCAGCCGGAGAGCCGTCGTCGAGGACCTGAGTCGACGTGTAGATCTCCCATGCTCGGAGGATCCCTCCGGAGCCCGGGAACAGATCGGAGAGCTCGTCGTGAGGCTCGAGGCCGAGGAGCTCGAACATCCACCATACGAACGCGGCCGGCTTGGCTCCGATCACGCGGTCGGGATCGGTCGTCCGGGCCTTCGCGGCGTGAACGAGAGCGTCGACGCGCCGGCCCGGGATGCTGGCGCGCCTGAGCCGGCCTCCGAGGTAGAGGACCGGCTCCCACGCGTTCTGAGGCCGGAGCGCGGCCGGGTTGGCTCGAGGGCCTCGGACCCACGCGGCGACCCTCGTCCCCTCGGGACAGAGCTCGAGGATCTTCGGGAGGGCCTCGGCCGACGTCGAGACGGCCCATCCGTCCGGGAACTCGGAGACGAGCCGGTCGACGAGCTCGACGTGATCGACCTCTCCGGCGTAGTCGGGATGATCGCGGTAGAGGCCGGCCTTCCCGGGATAGGGAGGATCGGCGTAGGCGACCGAGATCGGTCCGGTCGAGGCCTCGGCTCGGATCCGGTCGCGGCCGAACCTATGGGAGGCCTGTCGGCATCGCGTAGAACAGAACCGGGAATCGGCTCGAGCTCGGGTCGGGATCGGTCCGCGGCACCACGCGCAAGCGCGAGCCGTAGCTAGCTGCTCGAGCGGACGGCTCTCGTCGTCGTCGAGCTCGAGGGAGAGCTCCTCGGCCTCGAGGCTCATCCGAAGAGGGCTCCCTGAGCGGAGGGCCGGCTCGAGGCTCGGAGGACGAACAGAGTCGAGAGGTTCCGGCGCGCGTGAACTTGTCGGCGCGGAGTCCCGTCCGGATTCGTCGTCGGCTGAGGCCCGGGCTCTCCTACGTGCTCGAACCGATCGACGAGCTCGAGCTCGAGGCCGAGCGCGGCCGTGAGGGTGTGATGTGTCCCGGGCCAGAGCCGGCCGGACGAGACGTAGTCCATGCATTTGCACAGGATGAGCCCGGAGGGTCGAGCGACTCTCGCGGCCTCGGCTAGGCCTCCGTCGATGAGGGCCTGAACTCCGGCCGGCGACGTCGGCGCGGTGTCGATCCCATACGCGTTCAGCATCCCGGGAACGGTCGACGTCGTCCGGCCTCCTACCGAGACGTAGGGAGGATCGAACGCGACGACGTCGAAGAGATCCGGAGGATGAGGGAGGGCCCGGAAATCGACGGAGGTTCCGGTCGGGCTCTTGTCTGGGTCGAGATCGGAGGCCTCGAGCCGGTCGGGCCGGTACTCGGTCCACCATCGGCCGAGGCCGTAGGTCGGATCGAGGACGTAGGAGTCGGGCTCGAGGTAGAGACGAGCGACGTCCGCGATTAGGTGCCCGTTCGTAGGCCATCGGCCGGCCGCGAGGACGGCCGAGCTCGAGTCGTCGATCGAGGGCCCGGGAGACGGCTCGTCGCGCTCGGTCTGGGTCGGGTTCGTGTCGGTGCTCACTAGAACATCGGCTCCTCTGTAGCTTGTGATCCGGAGCCGGCCGGTTCCGTCTCCTCGTCGGGTTCCGGAGGCCGGCCGGCTCCTCGGTCGTCTGTCGGTTCCTCGGCCGGCTCGCGGTACGGGAGGACGATCGCGAACGTCTCGGTCGAGCCCTTCCCGGTCGTGACCGCTCTCGCGTGACCATCGGCCAGCAGATCCGCGAGGGCCTTATCGAGGTGCCTCTTCTCGGTCCCGTAGCCGGCGAAGAGGCTCGTCCTCGTGAGAGGCCCGGAGGCTCCCTCGAGCCGTTTCGAGAGTGACTCCATGAGGCCTGTCAGCTTGTGAGGCTCGTCGGTCGATGGTGCCTCGAGGGAGAGCTCGAGTCGGGCTCCTCCCTCGGAGGGCCTGACGTGTAGGTCCGCGGCGACCTCTCCGATCCCTCCCACGAATCCGACTCGGTCCTTCGCGATGATGAGCCGGACGAGCCCGGGCCTCGTCCTCGAGTAGGCCCTCGAGAGCTTGACCTCATAGGAGGCCCCGTCGATCATCGCGAGCTTTGCTCCGGCTCCTCGAGCTCCTCGGGCCCGGTTCTCGGTCTGCTTTGTGACGTGATCGAGGAGGAGGACCGCGGCTCCGGATCGAGCGATCGGCTTCACGAGGGACTCGGACCATAGAGAGACCTCTGTGTTCGAGTTTTCGTCGTAGCCGGACCGGGCCAGAGCCGCGGCGACTCCGTCGAGGATCACGAGATCGGGCTCGAGCTCTCCGAGAACCTTCTCTAGGTGAGCCTTCTCCGCGAGGCCGTGAGCTCCGGACGGGTTCGAGTACCGGAACCTCGTCGGATCGGAGAGGACCTCGGGATCGACGTCGAGGGAGAGGAGCCGGGAGATCGTGTTATGAGCCGTGTCCTCGTAGTCGAGGATCATCCCGGACCCTCCGGCCTCGAGACAGCCTTTCAGCGCGAGGAGAGCGATCCATGTTTTCCCGACCGAGGGAGGAGCGTGTAGATCGTGAACTCGGCCCGGGTAGAGGAGGGCTCGGCCGTCGTCGCGGACGAGCCAGAACGGGAGCTCGGGTGAGACGTCTCCGGCGAGGATCGGTCCGAGATCGACGAACTCGATCGTCGAGGGAGAGTGAACGACTCCGTTCTTGTTCCCGAGCTCGAGCACGCGCCCTAGTTGCTCGTGCCAGTCGGTCCCGCGGTAGGCGAGATCTCCGAGCTCGTCGGTCCACGCGATGAGCTTCCTCTGTCGGCTCGTCCGCTCGACGATCTCGACGTAGGAGAGGACGTTCGAGGTTGAGGGAGTGTCGACCATGAGGGTCGAGAGCACGGCCGGCCCTCCGACGTCCTCGAGGAGCCGGAGCGAGGAGAGCTCGTCCGCGACCGTGACTAGGTCGACCGGACGGCCGTCGAGCCAGAGCCGCTCGATCGCGTAGAAAACATGACCGTTCCTCGGAGCGTAGAAATCGGAGGCCTCGAGCCTCGTCGCGGCCGAGTCCCGAGCATCGCTCGAGAGGAGCATCGCTCCGAGGACGGACCGCTCGGCCGCGATGTCGTGAGGAGGGATCCGGCTCTGAGGGATCCCGGCCATCTTCCGGGAGTGCTCGGTCGACTCGGGTCGAGGCCGAGCTCGGGTCGAGGGAGGAGGCTCGAGATCGTCGGGAGGCTCGGGCCCGGGATCGGAGGGATCTTCGGGATCCCATCCGGCCGGCTCCGAGCTCGAGCTCGAGCCGTCGTCCGAGTACTCGGGACGGCTCGGCTGATCGGGTTCGGTCTCGGGCTCTGGCTCGGGAGGAGCGGAGCCGGCGTAGCCGTCCCGTCTCGGAGCCGAGCTCCTACCTATCGAGGGAGAGGATCCGCTACTCTGAGTCACGCGCTCCGGCCTTTGGCGAGGAATCGTGAGACGTGAATCGAGCCGGCTTCTCGGGTCCCCCCAGAGGAGCCGGCTCGGTCGCGTCTAGGAAGAGTCGGACGGCCGACGAGATCGGCATCGGAGAGCATCGGCGCGCGGCCTCGAGTCGACGGAGGGTCTCGGCCTGTCGGAGCTCGAGGAACCATCGGAGGAGACCGGCCGCGGCGAGGGCCGATCCGGCGAGGACGATCACGGCCGGGAGCATGAGGCCTCTGATCCTCGCGCGTCCGGGCCTGCCACGCGAGCGAGGCCGTCGAGCTCGAGGGCCCGGGCCCGGATCCCGTCGACGATCTTCGGCGTGATCTCGGGATGAGGGCCGGCGACGTCGGAGGCTCCGGAGAGCCATCGGCCAACGTCGCGGAGCCAGAGAGCATCGACCTCGTCCGCGTTCACGTCGAGCCCGGGCCGGCCATGCTCGAGGAGCCTGTCGAGGAACGCGGCCCTCATGGCATCTTTCCCGGCCTTCCCGGATCCCTTCCCGACTCCGGTCGCGTAGGCCTTGAGCGTCGAGGGAGCGATCTCGAGAGTCGGGATCCGGAGCCGCCAGATCGTGAGCCGGAGCACGGTCCCGAGGCCGATCGTTTTCAGCGCGGACTCTCGGCCCGGGCCTGAGCCTCCGAGGCCCTCGATCACGAGGAGCTCGGGTGAGTCGTCGATGAGGTAGCCGCGGAGGAGCCGGTCGATCTTGTCGATCCGGTCGAGGAGCTCGAGCGCGGTCGTCGTCTGGATCCTCGCGACGGATCCGGACGAGAGAGCGAGCCCGGTCGACGAGAGGGACGGGTCGAGGCCGATCGTCCTCACGGCTCGAGCTCGAACGTCGGAGGGTCGAGGAGGACCGGGCTCGGGTACGGATCGGGCCGACAGACGAGAACGGTCCCGACGTCGACGAGCTCGTTCGGGACGATCTCGCGGACTAGGTGCCGAACTGGCTCGAGGGCCTCGAGCTCGGTCGGGTGACAGACGAGGGCCGGGAGGCCTGCCCGGTAGGCCTCGATCTGTGAGATCACGTCGTCGAGTCGGAGGCTCCGCACTAGAACGGCTCCTCGTCCTCGAGCTCGCGCTCTCGGAGCCGGCCCTCGAGGGTCCTGACCTTCTCCCGGAGCTCGAGGAGCTCCTCCGCATACCGGGAGATCGTCTCGAGGAGCTCCTCGACCGGCTCGGCCGGCTCGACCTCTCCTCGTGCGACGTCGAGCTCGACTCGGGTCGACTCGAGCTCGGCCTCGAGCTCATGGATCCGGGACAGCCGGCCGAGCCTCACGGCCTCGAGCTCTCGGATCTGGATCTGAGCCGACTCGAGCCGGGACCGGAGCGAACCGATCTCGAGGAGCCGGCCGGCCGTCTCTGCCCGGGCCTCGTCGCGCTCGGCCTCGACCGCGGCCAGACGGTCGACGAGAGCTCGAGCCTGAACTCCGTCTCCGGCCGCGGCCTCCTCGAGGAGCTCGACGAACCGCTCGAGGCTCTCGACTCGAGCCGATCGCTCGGAGACGAGCTCCTCGGAGTGTCGGAGCTCGGAGATCGTCTCGTCGTGCTCGCGCTCGGCCTCGTCGAGCCGGCGAGCCACTAGGTCGAGGGCCCGGACGAGGCCCTCGAGCCGGTAGAGGGCCCTCCGCTCTTGCTCTTGAGCGACGTCGGCCGAGTGTCGCGCCTCGTCGAGAGCGGAGCGGAGGCCTCCGATCTGTCGCTCGAGGGTCCGGATCCGGCCGGCCTCCTCGCTCTCGGTCGTGTTCGTCGTGTCGGGTGTCGGGTTCATGCTCTCTTCTCTCTCTGTCGGGAACTCCCGGGCCCGGTCGGGCCCGGGAGAGTCGTCGGGTAGTGCGGCCGCGGACGGGTCGAGGGCTAGGAGCCGGCTCCCTCGGCCCACGCGACGACCTTCGCTCCGAGCTCCGGATTCTGAGCCAGAGCTCCGAGGGAGGCCGGAGCGGAGCCGGGATCTCCGGCCAGAGCCGCGGCCGAGCGGAGAACCTCCGCGACCTTGAGCCCGCGGCCACGGAGGAACACGCGCCACGCGTCCTCCGTGTCCGGGAGCTCGACCGGAGCGACGTTCGAGGCCTCGAGCTCGACCTCGGGACCGTTCCCGTCTCCGTCGACGTCGAACTCGGGCTCGTCCGGGATGCTCGGAGCCTCCTCGGGCTGATTCGGACCGGAGACCGTGCTCTCCGGGCCCTCCTCGGCCGTTCCGAGCTCGTCCGCACTACCGGACGTTCCGGCCTCCGAGGAGCTCTGAGGGCCTCCCAGAGCCTCGGCCTGAGCCTCGTCGGACGCGAGCTCGGTCGTCCCGTCCGGGAGTCGGACGATCCAGACCTCTCCCTCGAGGGCCGGCCGGTCGAGCTCGTTCGCGGCGATCGCCTCGAGGTAGCCGCGAACGGCCTTGATCTCGGCCGTCGTGAGATCCTTCCCGGATCCGGTCCGGCCGGCCGTGTAGGCGAGGATCAGACCGTGTCGCTCGGCCTCGGAGAGCCCGACCTCTGTCGACCGGATAGCGAGGGCCTGAGCCGCGGAGTAGGTCGGGCCTCCGGTCGGGCCGGCGATCGTGTCTCCGGCGACGTGATCTCCGGTCTCGACCTTCTCGGTCGGAGGAGCGACGTCGTCGATCTCTGGCTCGGGAGGAGCCGGAGCGGGAGGAGCCGCGCGCCGGCCGGCCTTCTTCGCGGTGCTCGCGGCCTTCCTCGTCGTCGAGGCCGTCCTCGTCGTCGTCGGAGCCGGAGGAGGAGCGACGTCGGCCGGCCTGCCCGGGAGGGTCTCGTCGATCGTGTTCTCCGCGGCCTCGAGCTCGAGCTCGGGCTCCTCCTCGAGATCGAATCCGTCTCGGACCTCCTCGGACGCGTAGGAGATCCCGGCCAGAACGTCCGCGAAGAGGAGCCGACAGAGCTCTCCGGTCGCTCGAGCGACGAGCATCGCTCGCGGGTAGCTCCTCCAATTCTGTTTCGTGTCGAGCCGGGCCCTCTTCGCGTCGTCCGCGGTCCATGTGATCCGCGTCGCGTTCTCCTCGCCGCGGCGACGGCCTCCGAGAGTGACCTTCGTGTTCGAGGCCTCCTCGAGCCAGATCTCGTGTCCGGCCCTCTGGACGAGCGCGCGCATTAGCTCCGCGGCGATCGACGGCCGGCCCTCGATGATGTGGATCTTCGCGAGGGATGCCATCGGCTCGATCCCGAGCTCGTGACCTTGGAGAATCGCGGCGACCACGGCCTCCGGCTTTCCTCGGAGGGCCTTCGGAACGAAATCCGTGTTCGCGACCTGAGCCGCGAGCTCGATCGCGGGACCCATGACCTCGAACGTCGGGAGCCGGACGGGAGGAGGAGGAGCGACGTATCGCTCGAGATCGGTGCTCATGGTGTGTTGCCTTTCGGGTTGAGGGTCTGACAGATCTCGTCGGCCGGGATCAGCGCGGCGAGGTAGTAGCGGAGGGCCCGGTCGATGAGGTAGTTCCGTCCGACCTCTCGATCTCGGGCCTCCTCGTCGAGCCGGGAGACGAGCTCGGGATCGAGCCGAGCCGTGATCCCGATCCGGGAGTCGGCTCCGTGTGTCCTAGGCCGGCCTCGAGGCCTGTCCGGGCTCATCCGGTGAACCTTGGCTCGAGGACGACCGGCTCGGGCTCGATCGGGAGATCGTTCACGTCGGCCGGAGTCGGGACGTAGACCGTCGTCGAGCTCGAGCACGGCTCCCCAGACGGGAGCCAACAGTCGACGACCGTCGTCGACGGAGGAGGAGGAGGCTCGGGACAGTCGGCCGGATCGTCGACCGGGAGCCCGACCGGATCCGAGTAGAGACATCGACAGTGAATCGGCTCTCCGTCCGGCCCTCGAGCACACGCGGCCAGAGGAGGGACGTCGTCGGCCGAGGCCGTCCGGAGCCCGACGAGGAGAGCCAGAGCGAGGAGGGAGCCGAGGAGGATCTTCACGAGCCGGCCTCCTCGTCCTCGACCGGCCTGTTCGGCGCGAGAGGCTTCCCGATCGTGTCGGAGCCCCAACCATCCCGGCCGGCGAATCCGGCGATCTGTGCCGCGTAGAGGAACACTTTCCACGCGCGCCGATCGGCCTCGACCGGGAGGAGCTCATATGTCCCGTCGTCGCGGAGCCAGAGAACCGCGGCCCGGTCGACCTCTGGCATCGGGAGCTCGTCCTCGGGAGATCCCTCGAGGCCCGGGAGCATGATCTCCGCGAACCGATACGCGGCGATCTGTAGGACGGATTCCGGATAGATCCCGGAGCCGGACGTCTTGTAGTCGATGAGCACTCGAGCCGGTCGGAGCTCCTCGGTCTCCGGATCCGGGATCAGCCATCCCTCGAGCGTCGCGATCAGATCGAGCGTCCCCGCGTAGACGTTCGTCCGGTTCACGACCATGATCTCGGAGAGCTCGTCGACGGGAGAGAAATCCTCCCGGAACGCGAGGTAGGCATCGACGAGGGCCTCCGTCGTGTCTGTGACGTCGACCTCCTCTCCCGCGGCGAGCCTCGAGGCCAGAACGTGAACGTCGGTCCCGCGAACCGCGGCCTCGTTCGTGCTCTGCCACCGAGCCTCCTTGAGGTACTCGATCGCGGCTCGGGACCGGCCACGCTGAACCATCGGGAGCCACGTATCGAGCTCGTCGACGGCCGTCTGAGCGGTGACTCTCGCGGCCCATCCGACGAGGGCCGGCTTAGGGACTCCGGCTCCGATCAGAGTCGTGACTCCGCGGCCGGAGTAGTTGTAGCCGTCGACGATGTATCGGTGACCGTTCTTCCCGGCCTTCACGCGTCGAGTCGGAGGCCTCTTCGCGGCGAGGAGGAGCGTCCCGAGGAGGAGCCCGAGAGCGACGTGTAGCCGGAGGAAGGCTCTCATCGGCCGGCCTTCCTCGATCGGCGCGCCTGTCGGTTCCGGGCCCGGTTCTCGGCCTTCACGGTCGCGGGACGTCGGCCGGTCGCGCGCCAGTCCGAGAACGAGCGCGAGCCGCGCCGGCCGAGGGTCGCGGGAGGCCGGCCTCGATCGTTGGCTCCCTCCCGGCCTCCCATGATCGGAGAGAGGGATCGTCGGAGCCGGCGACCGGGCTTCCCTCCTCGGACGGCCTCGAGGAGCTCGGCCGCGAGGGCCTCGCTCGGGTTCGTGCCTCGGCCGGAGGGCCGGAGTCCGGCCTTTTCTCGCGTGATGTTCGGTCGTGCTCTCATCGGTTCTCCTCGTGTTCGGGTTCGGGTGTCGCGACCTGGTCGGAGCGACGGAAAGAGACGTGATCGTGTCCGGTGAATCGGCCATCGGTGAACGGAGGCCTCGGGTAGTCGTCGAGCTCGAGCTCTGGCTCGGGAGCGACCGGAGCCTCGAGCTCGAGATGCTCCTCGAGGCCGGCCGCGATAGCTCCGGGATCACGGCCGGCGATCGTGAGCTCCTCGAGCTCGAGCACCCGAGCGAGGTTCATCCCGTCGCGGGCTAGGCCCTCCCAGCGAGCCCAGAGCCGGGAGACGGCCTCGGCCGAGCCCTGTAGGAGCTCGACGTCGAGGGCCCGGTCCTCGGCCGAGACGATCCCGTAGATCCGGGCCCGGGCCGGCTCTGGGATCCGGACTCGGTCCACGACTCGAGGAGCCGGGCGAGGGACCTTCTCGAACCGGATCTCGAGGAGCCGGTCGACGTTCACGCGGGAGCCTCCCGACGTGATTACGAACCGGCTCACGAGCCGGCCTCCTCGAGGAGCTCGGCCGCGGCCTCGTCGACGGCCGGGAGCTCATCACAGAGACGAGCCATCACTCGACGGCCGAGAGGCCGGCCCTCGAGCACTCCGGCTCCGACGAGGATCAGCGCGACGACCTTCCGGCCACGAGCTCGAGGAAGATCCGGGACCGGGCCCGAGTAGATCCAGAACGGGAACGTCGGTCCCGCGGCACCCGAGCACGGATCGAAGATCACTCGATCGAGCCTCTCGACCGGGCCCGGGTTCGCCTCGACCTTGAGCCGGCCGAGGGTCTCTCCGTACCGGATCCAGACTCCCGGGAGAGGCTCGTCTCCGTACTCGACCGGGAACATCTCGAACGGGATCACGAGCCGGCTCCGGCCCATTGTCGGACTCTCTCTCCGGAGACGTCGAGGAGCCGGCCGAGCTCGGCCGCGGAGTAGCCCGCGGTGAGGAGCTCACGGACCCTCGAGGCCCGATCGGCTCGGAGCTCTGTCGCCTTCTCGTCGAGCTCTCGGAGATCCTCGAGGGTCCGCTCGAGCGGGAGGAGGGCCTCGGTCGTGTCGGTCACTTGCTCGAGGCCTTCCTCGTCGTCGAGCTCGAGCCCTTGCCGAGCTCGAGCTCCGGGAGGAACCGGACGAGGGCTCGAGGAGCTCGGCCGGGATGCTTCGGGTCGACGGTCCCGAGGACGTAGATCCTCCGGACGAGGCCGGCCTCCGCGAGGGCCCGTAGGTGATTGCCTGCCGCGGCCATCGAGAGCCCGGTCGCGGACGAGATCTCGCTCGTCTCGATCGGGTGATCGTCGTCGACCGGGAACTGAGCCGGCCCGGGCCCGGACCCGACCGGGCCCGAGGGCCGGCCGTTCTGAGCGAGCTCCTCGACCGTGAGGAGGACGAGGGCTCGAGGAGCCGGGAGGCTCGGGACGAGGGCCCAGATCGCGCGGTGTCGGCTGATCGTGATCGGCTCGTGATCGGTACTCATGGGTGCTTCCTTTCGTTGTCGGGTGAATCGGAGATAGCCGCGGAGCGGAGAGCCGCGAGGACGGCCGGCCAACGATCGAGGAGCTCGAGGGCCTCGTCGAGGGTCTCGGCCTCGCGGTAGCCGTCCGAGAGGTTCCGAGCGAGCTCGGCTCCGGACCAGTCGACTCCGTCATCCTCGAGGACGTCGAAAGAGGAGATCCATCCGGTCCGACCTCGTCGGGTCTCGGTCGCCTCTCGAGGAGCCCAGATCTGAGCCACGAGCTCGAGACCGTGCTCGAGCTCGAGCTCGACCGTCCATCCGGGACCGTGACACTCGGCCATCGGTCGGAGGCTCATCGGAGGGCCTGACCGATCGAGAGCCGGCCCTCGTCGTCGAGCTCGAGGAGCTCCTCGTCGACGAGGAGCCGGAGATAGCCGTCCCTCGTCCGGAGGGTCTTAGCCGTGATCCCGACGATCTCGGCCACGGCCTCGACGGAACACGGCCGGCCGGTCTCGGCCTCGAACAGAGCGACCGTGAGGACGACCGAGCGGAGCGTCTGGGAGAGCCCTCGTCGTCGAGCCAGACCGAGGAGGACGTTCTTTGCTGATCTCCTCATCGCTCGTCGGCCTTGAGAGCGGAGACCGAGTGAGCGACCGCCGCGGCGATCTCGTGTAGCTCGTCCGAGATCGGCTCTCCGTCGAGCTCTCCGATCGCGTCCGCGAGCCGGTCGATCTGACACTCGAGAACGCGGATAGCCTCGGCCCTCGTCATGCCGCGACCTCCTCGGTCCGTGCCAGCGCGGCGAACCGGGCCATCTGTTCTCCCATCCCGGCCGTCCCGTCGAGGAGCGACCGGGCCTCCGGCCAGACCGTCCGAGCCGCGGCGACGTAGGCCTTCGGAGCGAGGAGCACGACCTCGGCCGAGGCCGGGATCCGGTGAGCTCGAGCCGTGGCCGCGAGACGAGCCGGCGAGATCGCCCCGGGCTCCGTGATCCTCTGTTCGTAGGGAGCGATCGTCGAGGAGAGCCGGACGAATCCGTATCGGGCCGAGAGGACGAGGATCCGATCGTCGGCCGTGAGAGCTCGAGCCGCTCGGAGAGCCGCTCGAAAGTAGGAGCCGACGTAGAGCTCCGAGGCCGGAGCCGGCTCGGAGGCCTTCGCCCCTCCGCACGAGATCACGACTACCGGGCTCTCGTCGAGCTCCTCCTCGAGCTCTGGCTCGACGGCCGGCTCGAGCTCGAGGAGCTCACGGAGGGCCGGGTTCTCGTCGAGGGCCCTCTGTCCGGCCGTGAGAGCGAGCTCCTCGTGAGGGATCCGCCACTCCGAGCCGTCGAGGAAGAGACGGACCTTCGCGCAGACCGGGCCGAGGGAGAGAACCTCCGCGACCGGCCGGCCGTAGCTCGTCGGGAGTGAGCCTCGGACCGAGACTCGGTCTCCGGGCTGAATCGGACGTTCGTAGCTCATGCTTGCTCCTCCGGTTGTACCTCTGGCGAGAACCGGAGCATAGACCTACGCAATAGGCCCTTGCAAACACTCCCTTGTGATCGGCTCGAGCTCGAGCCGTCTCGAGGGCCCTAGCTACGGGTCGGGACTCGACCGTTCGGAGTCACGGACCGGCGCGCCTTGAGGCCGGCGACGAGGTTCACGACCGCGAAGATCCCGAGCACGACCGCGAGCACCTGCCCGGGCTCGAGCTCGAGGCCGAGCATCGCGGCGAGAGCCACGATCCCTCCGACGATCGTCCCGATCCCGAGGGCCTTCCCGACCGGCTCCTCTCCGGAGACCGAGCCGGGACCGTTGTTCATCTTCTCTGCCATGAGCTCGACCGTAGCCCTCGAGCTCGAGGAGCTACGCGGACCGGGCCTCAAGTCTCGTGAGCCGGCTCTCGTGATCCCGGAGCCTCTCCTCGACGTCGTTCCCGTTCTCGAGGAGAGCCGCGAGAGATTGCTCGATCGCTCTCGTCGACGTCGCGAGCCGGAACACGAGCGAGCCGAACCATCCGAGGAGACCGAATCCCGTCGACGCGACGAGGAGCACGAGCCCGGTAACCGTCGACTCCGGGAGCTCCGTCCCGACGACCATCGAGACCGCGGCGAGGACAGCGATCGTGAGATCGAGCGTCGCGGTCCCGGCCGCGACCGCGAGAGACCACGGACGAGCCGCGAGCTCCGAGAGCCAGATCATCTCCGGGCCTCGAGCGCGAACGGCTCGGTCGTCCACGTAGACCGGGAGCCCTCCCGGCCCTCGGAATCGGTCGGGACCTCGACTCCGACGATCCGCCAGATCATCCGGCATCCGGCCGCGGTCTCTGTGCATCCGGCCCGAGTCAGAATCCGGACCTCGTCCGGGATCGGGTTCCGGTACTCGGTCACGGCCGAGCATCCCGTCCGGACGACCTCTCGAGTCCCGGTCCCGGCCGGGACGACCGACCGCGGGTCCTCCGAGATCCACGAGAACGAACCGGCGACCGTGATCCCGAGCTCGGTCGAGCACTTTCGGCCAGAGACCGAGACGGCCCGGTCGGAGGCCGAGACGGTCGGGTAGCCGGCGACCTCGGGAGCGTCGACGGTCTGGGTCGGGTTCGGACCGAGCGGAGCCCAGACCGGGTGAGCTCTCGACGAGACGAACAGAGCTCCCGCGGCGAGGCCGAGCGAGGCCAACGAGAGCGCGGCGAGGACGAGGAATCCGGCTCGGGCCCGGACGCGTACCGTCTCGGTCCTGTGCATCTGATCGACCCTCCCGGCTCGGGTCGAGTAGCTAGCCGCGACCGGCGAGGCCGGCGAGGCTCTCACGGAACGACCTCACGAACGCGTCGAGGTCGGCGCGGTCGTCGAGACCCTTCGCTCCTCGAACGGCCTCGTCGAGACTGTTCGAGAGGAGCTCGAGCTCCGCGACGTAGGCCGCGGCGACCGACTCGGGAGTCTCGTCGTCCTCGGCCTCCGCGACGACCTTCGCGAGCTCGACCTTTCGGCCGAGGGAGATCGCCTCGATCGCCTCGAGGATCCGGCGCGTCCGTCGACCCTCGACGGCTCGAGCCGCTCGGGCCTGTCGCTCGAGGAGCTCGACGAACAGTCTCCGCGTGTCCTGTTCGTAGGCTCCGATCGTCGCGATGATCCGATCAGCTTCTCCGGCCATGATTGCTCCCGTCTCTCCGAACCAGTCGGAGACGTCGTCCTCGAACACGGTCAGGATTGACGCGTGTCCGTGCTTCTCGTG
>Ga0208916_10000671_pt1 | contig 15645 bp, 14 predicted proteins | sample DEB19_08_DNA_5_FD_184523 | JGI IMG/M metagenome (GOLD analysis project Ga0208916, IMG submission 184523) | Aqueous microbial communities from the Delaware River and Bay under freshwater to marine salinity gradient to study organic matter... | ecosystem: Environmental > Aquatic > Marine >... | reverse complement strand
CGAAGACAAAATTGCCCGTCGCGCCTTGCGCGTGCAAGACCTGAAATACCCTGAGCGCTTTGCCACCAAACTGCGTGAGCTGCTCGACCTGCACAACTTCATCCTGACGGGTTACCTCAACGCCCCGGCGATAGATTTCGACACCGTCTACGACGAAGCCATGCGCCACGCCGAGCTTCTCAAGCCAATGATGGCCGACGTCTCGCGCGAGCTCAATGATGCCCACCGCGATGGTGCCAATCTGCTGTTCGAAGGCGCGCAAGGTACCTTGCTTGACGTCGATCACGGCACCTACCCGTTCGTCACCTCCAGCAACTGCGTGGCCGGCAATGCGGCTGCCGGTGCCGGCGTTGGTCCGGGCATGCTGCACTACATCCTCGGCATCACCAAGGCCTACTGCACACGCGTTGGCGGGGGGCCATTTCCGACAGAACTCGATTGGGAAGTTCCGGGCACAGTGGGTTATCACCTGAGCACCGTGGGCGCTGAAAAAGGCGTGACCACCGGTCGCAGTCGCCGTTGTGGTTGGTTCGATGCCGCCTTGTTGAAGCGCTCGGCGCAGGTTAATGGTTTGTCGGGTCTGTGCATCACCAAGCTGGATGTGTTGGATGGGATTGAGATTTTGAAGCTCTGCACCGGCTATGAACTGGACGGCGCCATCACAGATATTTTGCCGATGGGCGCCGAGGACATTGCGCGCTGCAAACCGATCTATGAAGACATGCCCGGCTGGACGCAATCCACTGTGGGGGTGACTGACTACGCTGCTTTGCCGCCCGCGGCACAGCGTTATTTGCAACGCATCGAAGAAGTCACTGGGGTGCCGATTCACATGGTCTCAACCAGCCCGGACCGTGAGCACACAATCTTGCTGCGCAACCCCTACGCCGCTTGATGCCTTGAACCTCTTGGCTACCTTGAACCTGTTCTTTTGATTGGAAGTTCCTCATGTTGACTGAAGACGGCAAACATCTGTACGTGAGTTACGACGAATACCACAACCTGATCGAAAAACTGGCGATCAAGATTCACCAATCTGAGTGGCATTTCGACACCATCTTGTGCCTAGCGCGTGGTGGCATGCGGCCTGGCGACATCCTATCTCGCATTTTTGACAAACCGCTGGCGATCATGTCGACCAGTTCTTACCGCGCTGATTCGGGAACGGTCCAAGGCAACCTAGACATCGCGCGTTTCATCACCACGCCCAAAGGCGAGATCGCCGGCAAGGTGCTGCTGGTCGATGATCTGGCTGACACCGGTCATACGCTGAACGCAGTGATTCATCAGCTGCGCAATAACTACAAGCCCATCACCGAGCTGCGCAGCGCGGTGATCTGGACCAAAGGCGTGTCGACGTTTCAGCCGGATTATTCGGTTGAGTCCTTGCCAACCAACCCGTGGATTCACCAGCCCTTTGAAAGCTACGATGCCTTGCGGCCGTCGCACCTGATGGAAAAGTGGAAAGTCTGAAAAAGCGGGAAGGGCGCTGGGTTCGCCAAGGTCTGTAACATGCGTGCATGAAAGACCTTTCCACTCAGCTGATTCACCACCCTTATCAGGCACCGGCTGGGTTTGCCAGTGTCAACGTGCCGGTCCACCGTGCATCCACGGTGATTTTTTCCAGCGTTGCAGCTCTGCGCCAACGGGACTGGAAGCATAAAAGCGGCTACACCTACGGGCTGCACGGTACGCCCACCACCTTCATTCTTGAAGAACGTATTGCAACCTTAGAAGGCGGTCGTTTTTGCACGCTGGTGCCCAGCGGACTGGCCGCCGTGGCGCTGGTCAACATGGCTTTCTTGCAAGCCGGCGACGAATTGTTGATCCCCGACAACGCCTATGGCCCTAACAAGACGCTGGCTGAGCATGAAATGCAGGCTTGGGGTATCAGCCACCGTTATTACGACCCGATGAACCCGGATGACTTGCGGCTAAAACTCAGTGCCCAAACGCGGTTGGTCTGGCTCGAGGCGCCGGGCTCCATCACGCTTGAATTTCCAGACCTACCCGCGTTGATCGCTGTCATCAAGTCGCATGCGGGTGCGCATCCTAAAGGCATCGTCAGCGTGTTGGACAACACGTGGGGTGCAGGCTTGGCTTTCAGTGCATTTGCGTTGGGTGTTGATGTCTCGGTTCAGGCCTTGACCAAATACCCCAGCGGCGGTGCCGATGTGTTGATGGGATCGGTCGTCACGCAAGACGAGGCCTTGCATCAGCAAGTTCATTTTTGCCATATGCGCGTTGGTTACGGTGTGGCCGGTAACGACGTTGAAGCCGTGTTGCGCGGTCTGGCCAGCATGACGCTGCGCTACCAAGCGCAAGACGCTGCCACACGCGCCTTGTCTGTGTGGATGCAAGGGCAAGCGGCCGTCGCCGAGGTTCGCCACCCGGCCTTGCCCGGCTCACCGGGTCATGCTGCGTGGTTGCGTGACTGTAAGGGTGCTGCCTGCCTGTTCAGCGTCATTTTCAAACCCGAGATCAGCCAGGCAAAAATTGATCTGTTTTGCGACAGTCTGCAGCTTTTTTCGCTTGGCTACAGCTGGGCCGGGCCGATGAGCCTGTGCGTTCCCTACGATATCCAAAGCGTTCGTTCGCAGCCTTGGCCGTACCTCGGTGGTTTGGTGCGATTTTCCGTCGGTCTGGAATCTGTTGCAGACTTGCAAGCAGATCTGGCGCAAGCGCTGACAAAGCTCGCAGCGTGATGCAGTACAGTACAGGCTATTCATCATGAAAGCAGTCTGTGGCAACACCTAATTATTCTTACGAAAAGCGCCAGAAAGAACTCGCTAAAAAACGCAAAAAAGAAGACAAACTGAAGCGTAAGGCCGAAGGCAAGCCTGAGGAAGGTGACGAGGACGGAACTGAAGGCGGTACTGAAGGTCAAGACGGCGGTGGTGATGGCAACGTTGAAGGTGCACCAGAAACGCCACCGGCCGGTACGCCGAACTGAGATCAGCGCAAAGGCAGCGGTTATCTAACGCTCTTTCTTAAAAAACTGCAGAGGCTGTCAAGCCCTGCAGTTTTTTTTCGTCCATCCGGTTGCCAGGACGCTGGCTTGACTTTCAAGCCGCCAACAAGCGGCTGGCCAAGGCTTCCATGGCTTGAACGCTGTGGTCTGTTGGCGTGAGACGCTGGGCGGAGCCATAGTGCTCAAAGTTACGCTGCATGGATTGCAGGTAAACCGGGTCATAGTGCTTGGTCAACAGGTCTTGCACCACGCCGGCCACGTCTCCATTGCGGGCGCGGGCCTGCCAGTCGGCCACCATGGCTTTACCGCGTGCTTCAGCCAGGGCATCTAAGCGATCGCAGAAAAACTCAATGTCCTGCACAAAGAAATCGTAGTCTTGCAACAGCAGTTTGACGCGCTCTTCTTCACTCAAATAAAGGTGCAGGCATGGGCTGCTGCGCATGACGGTCATGAGGCTTTCTGGCACGACCACATTGCCGACTTTTTTGCTCTCGCTTTCGATGTACACCGGCTTGGCAGGATCAAACGCATGCAGCGCCGTCCAGATGCGGGTGTCAAAGGCTTTTTGTGTCGGTTGCGCTTGACCGGGGATCAGCCCGAGCACCGAGCTGCGGTGATTGGCCAGCGCTTCTAAATCGAGCACTTGCGCGCCTTGGGCTGCCAGCGCCTGTAAAAAACGCGTCTTGCCCGAGCCCGTGGTGCCACACACCACCTCATAGTGAAAGCGCGCCGACAGTTGCGGCAAGTCTGCCACCAAGGCCGCTCGAAAGGCCTTGTAGCCACCTTCGACCAAGGTCACCTTAAAACCGATCTGATCGAGGATGAGGGCCAGCGAGCCGCTGCGTTTACCGCCCCGCCAGCAATACACCAGAGGTTGCCATTCTTTCGGCTTGTCGAGGAGTTCACGTTCAATGTGGCCAGCGACATTGCGTGCCACCATGGCCGCACCTTGCTTCTTCGCTTCGAAGGCGTTGATTTGCTTGTACTGCGTGCCAACGATCTTGCGCTCGGCATCATTCAGGCTGGGCCAGTTGACAGCGCCGGGCAGGTGGTCTTCAGCGTACTCGCCTTCGCTACGTGCATCAATGACGGCGGAAAATCCGCCCAGCCGGGTCAGTGCCTCTGTGGCGGTGATCAGTTGCACGCTCACTTGAAAAGCTTTCTCAGTTCAGGCCAGACGTTGGCCAAGATGATCGGGTGCGCAGACTCGTTCGGGTGAATGCGGTCGCGCTGAAAGAGTTGGCCGGTGTCCTCGACGTCCGCCACGTTTTTGAGCAAGAAGGGCACCAGCGCGGATTGGGTGGTCTTGGCGACTTTCGGGAACAGGCCTGCAAAAGTCTCAGCGTAAGCGCCGCCGTAATTGGGCGGTACCTGCATGCCAATCAGCAACACGCGGGCTTTCGCTTTTTGTGCGGCACGGGTCATCGCCAGCAGGTTCTGACGGGTCGCATCGAGCGCCAAACCGCGCAGTGCGTCATTGGCTCCCAGCTCAATGACCACGATGCTCGGTGTGTGCTGGCGCAGCAGCGCCGCCAAGCGCGCATGGCCACCGGCGGTGGTGTCGCCGCTGATGCTGGCGTTGATGACGGTCACCGTACGCTTTTCTGCCTGCAACTTTTCTTCCAGCAAGGCGACCCAGCCACTGCCGCGTTTGAGGCCGTACTCAGCGCTCAAGGAGTCTCCGACCACCAGCACTGTATCGCCGCCGCTTCGGGCTGGCGCGACTGCGTTGGCAGCAGCCTGCGGTTGCGCCTGAATGAGCATGGGAAAGCCGAGCGAGAGCAGCAAGGCAAGATCGAGCAGGGCGCGGCGTAAGCCCGACATTCCGCACGTTTGCAAAGGCTTTGCCTCGCAAGCGCCGGCCGACGTGGCTCGCTTGGTAAAGTCGCAGAGTGCGCGAAGATTCTTGAGCGTTGTGTTTATTGAAAAGGCTGTCATGTCCGAAACGATTCCTGTTAAGCGTCACGAGGCCGCATCGGTTGCAATTATCGCCGTCGAGCATGTTTTCAAATCTGTCACTGATTCGACGGGTACGCTGACTATTTTGCGCGATATTGATTTTTCCTTGGCTGCCAAGGAAACTGCCGCCATCGTCGGCGCGTCTGGTTCTGGCAAAAGTACCTTGCTGTCGATCATTGCCGGGCTCGACACGCCAACGAAGGGCACGGTGCGGCTGGCCGGCCAGGATATTTTTGCCATCAGTGAAGACGACCGTGCTGCCTTGCGTGCGCAAAAGGTCGGTTTTGTGTTTCAGAGCTTCCAGCTGATGGCCAACCTCACGGCCCTCGAAAACGTCATGTTGCCGCTGGAGTTGTCTGGCACGCGCAGTGCGCGGGCGATGGCCACAGAGATGCTCGGTCGGGTTGGCCTCGGTCAGCGTCTCGGACACTACCCCAAGGTGCTGTCAGGCGGCGAGCAGCAGCGCGTGGCGTTGGCCCGTGCTTTCGTGGTGCAACCCGCCGTGCTGTTGGCCGATGAACCGACCGGCAGCCTGGACTTCGCCACTGGTGAGACCGTCATGAAGCTGATGTTCGAACTCAACCAAGAGCTGGGAACCACGCTGGTGCTGGTGACGCACGACCACTCCATCGCAGCGCAGTGTCAGCGCAAGATCACGATCGAGGCCGGCCAAGTGGTGGCGACTAGCCTCTGACAGAGCCGGTGATAATTGGGCATGTCTTCTCCTCCTAAAGTTCTTTTTGGCTTTCATGCCCTTGGCGTGCGCATTAAAACTGCGCCTCAATCGGTCATTGAAGTTTTTTACGATGTCTCCCGCCGTGATGCGCGCATGCGTCAGTTCACTGACCGTGCTCGCGATGCTGGTATCCGGCTGATTGAATCCGACGGCTTGCGGCTGGCCAAAATGGCCGGTAGCCATGGCCATCAGGGCGTGGTCGCTCGTGTCAATGCCGTGGCAGTGGTCACGTCGCTCGACGAATTGCTAGAGCAGCTCGAAGCCAGCGGTGTGGCGTCTCCTTTGATCTTGGTGCTCGACGGCGTCACCGACCCACACAACCTGGGTGCCTGCCTGCGTGTGGCTGACGGTGCAGGCGCGCATGCCGTGATTGCCCCCAAAGACCATGCCGCCGGCATCAACGCGACGGTGTCCAAGGTCGCCAGCGGTGCGGCTGAAACCATGCCGTACTTCATGGTGACGAATCTGGCGCGCACCTTGGGTGAACTCAAAGAGCGCAACATTTGGTGCATTGGTACCAGCGACGATGCGCCCAAAACAATTTATGACGTCGACCTCAAAGGTCCGGTGGCCTTGGTGCTGGGGGCGGAAGGTGAGGGCATGCGCCAGCTCACCCGCAAGACCTGCGACGAACTTGTGAGCATCCCGATGCACGGCGCGGTGGAGAGTTTGAACGTTTCGGTGGCCAGTGGCGTTTGCCTCTACGAAGCCTTGCGTCAGCGGCGCTGACACAGACCGCTGCGCAGACACTGCAGTTTCAAATCCAGCCGAACCAGCCGATCAGTGCGCCCGCACCCAGCAGCCACAAAATGTGCAGCCGGGTGCGCCAGCAGATCACGGTTGTGACGCCGGCCAAGAGCCACAGCGGCCAGTGGTCCAGTGACTTTCCGCTGGCACTGGCGAGAATCCAGCCGGTGGCAATCAGCAGCGCCACCACGATGGGCGCGAGTCCTTGTTTGAACGCGCGCACACTCCGCAAGTTGCTGTTGCGGTGGCCCCACTGGGTCGCGTTATAGGTGAGTACCGAGCTGGGAATCAGCATCCCGGTCATCGCCAGCACAATACCCAGCAATCCCAGTAAAACGCCGCCTGCATTCATGCCGACATTCCAGCCCATGAGTGCGATGAACAGGACATTCGGTCCGGGCGCTGCTTGTGCAATCGCTACGGACGCATTGAACTGGGCGTCTGTCAGCCAGAGGTTTTGGTCGACTAAAAACCGGTGCATATCCGGAATGGTGGCGATGGCGCCCCCAATCTGCAGCAACGAGAGAGACACATAGTGCAAAAAAAACTGAATCCAATCAGCGATGCCAAGTGTCAGGCTGAGTGTCTCTTTCATGGCTTAAGCCTTTTGTAGGCGAGCGTAAAAGCGACCCCCCCGAGTCCGAACAAAATATAAGCCAGCGGCAGTCTGAACACGATGATGCCGACCAAGCAAGCCAGCCCCAAGGCCGTACACCAGCGCCAGCCGATCACATTTGTTTCGAGTGCGGCGATCAGCTTGATACCTGTGGCCATGATCAGGCCTGCTGCCACCGCCCCCATACCGCGCAAGGCACCCGCGACGCCCTGGTGCTCTGAAAACTGTGAGTAAATCAGTGCGAGTACGACTACCAGCACGAGTGGAACAACGATCATGCCGGCCAGTCCCACCACAGCCCCCTTGAGGCCAAAGTAGCGGCCGCCGACGATCAAGGCCAGATTGATCACGTTGGGGCCTGGCATGATCTGCGCCACCGACCAGTCTTCGATGAACTCATCACGTGTCAGCCAGCGCTTGTTCTCCACCAGCTCTCTTTGCACCACGGCCAGCACGCCACCAAAGCCCTGCAGGGCCAACAGTGTGAAGGAGACAAAGAGGTCGGTCAGCGATTTCGGGCGTGGACGATCGTCGGGGGGCAAAGCGCTCATGCGCGGATTATCGCTGCTGATCAGACCGTCATGCCACCCGACACTTCAATGACCGCACCGTTGATGTAGCTGGCTTCGTCGCTGGCCAAAAATGCATAGACGTTGGCGATTTCTTCAGGCTTGCCCAAACGTTTCAGTGGCACCCGCGCCTTCATTTCTTGCAACACATTTTCTGGGATGGTGTCGAGAATCGGTGTCGACACAAAGCCCGGTGCCACCGCATTGACCCGTACCCCTTTGGGGCCGAGTTCGCGGCTCCAAGTTTTGGTGAAGCCGATCACGCCAAACTTGCTGGCAGCGTAATTGGTCTGCCCAAAATTGCCGTAAACCCCCACCACCGAGCTGGCATTCAGAATCACGCCGCTACCTTGCGCCACCATGGTGTCTGCCACCGCTTGTGCGCAATGAAATACACCGCGCAGGTTCACGTCGATCACCTGGTCAAATTGCGCCAGCGTCATTTTTAGCAACCTTGCGTCCTTGGTGATGCCAGCGTTGTTCACGAGGACATCAATGCGACCAAACTGCGCTTTAACCTGCGCCACCACCGCATCGACCATTGGGCGATCGGTCACATCCATCAGGCAACCGATGGCTTGTGCACCCAGTGCTTTGCATTGCTTGACGGCCTCATCAATAGCCGTTTGTCGCACGTCGCAGACGACGACGATAGCGCCCTCTGCCGCAAACTTGAGCGCCGTGGCCAAGCCAATGCCCTGTGCTGCGCCCGTGATGATGCTTACCTTGTTGTTGAGTCTGGTCATATCTGCTTTCGGTGAAAGGGATTCAAGAAATTGTTATTCAATCATATTGACGCCCCCTCGTGACGCCAAGCTGACTAGGTTTTGTAGGTAAGAGACCACGCACAGGCGCGCTTTGGACCTGCCAAGAGCTCCCCTTGGCAGAGCGATGATCAAAACTGTTGACCTTTGTGATGAATCAAAAAGAGGAATGGAAAATGCAAGTGACGATGTGTCATGAGAATGAATTTTTCTTGATCTTGGCGGAAGATAACTGGCTTGCGTGACATGAACCGCCATGGCTGGAGCGCCTTGAATCTCAATCCTCATGTTGTCTGGACTGCTGGCTCGGACGGTCAGGTGGACTATCTTTGTGAGCGTTGGTGTATGTGGACCGGGACGCGTGGTTTGGATGTGGCGTGGGCCGACTCGGTGCACCCAGACGACCTGCCACAGGTTGCCGAATCTTGGCGCTGCAGCGTTTTGCATGGCAAAAATTTTGACGTCGAACATCGGCTCTGCATGCGCAACGGGCATTACCGCTGGATGAGATCTCGTGCCGTGTCGCATCGCGACAGTGCTGGCGTCATCGACTGCTGGTATGGCGCGACTGAAGACATTGATGAACGCAAGCGCGCCGATGATGCGTTAAGGGGGAGCGAAGCCGCGTTGCAGGCCCTGACGCTGTCTCTGGGTCAACAAATCAAACGTCGCACTGACGAACTCACCGAACTCACAGAGTTGAACCGGCACTTGCAGTGTTCCCGTGAAGAAGAGCGAAATCGTCTGGCCGGTGCCTTGCATGACGATTTGGGCGCCTTGTTCACGGCCGCTAAGTTTGACGTGGCGCGGCTGAAGTCGGCGTTGGCGCCGCTGTCGCCCGACATTGCAGCCCGTTTCAGCCACTTTTCGCAGATGCTGGACAAGGGCATTGACCGCAAGCGCCGCCTGATTGAAGATCTGCGTCCTTCCGCCTTGAGCTCGCTCGGGCTGGTGCAGGCGTTGACGATATTGATCAATGACTTCACCCGCGCGCACGGCATCAAGGTTCTTGCTGAGCTTGAAGATCTGCAACTCAAATCCCCTGTTGAGCTGACTATTTACAGACTGGTACAAGAGGCGCTTGTCAACGTAGCCGCTTACGCCAAGGCCGGTCACGTGCGGGTACGCCTGTCACGCGAAGCTGATGACCATGCAGAGATTAGCGTGACGGACGACGGTGTTGGTTTCGATGCCTCATCCGGGCGCATTGCCATGCTGGGCTTACTGGGAATGCATTACCGTGTCGAGGCCGAAGGCGGTCAATTCGCAGTGAAATCCAGCCACCAATGTGGCACCACCCTGAGCGCATGCTTTCCTCTTGCTGAGCTACACGGGGTTCTGGCTTTTAAATTAGGATAGATCATAGGAGATCAATCATGCGCAGTTTTCGTTTTCGCAGTGTCGGTTGGGTGGTTCTTGCCTCGGCCTCGTTATGGCTTGTCGGTTGTGGCGGCATGATGCCAGTCGCAGATAAAAGTAATCTTCTGACCTTCACAACGCAGATGCGTGGCGGCAATGAGGTTCCGCCGGTGGCGTCCATCGCTACCGGGCAGGTCGATGCCGTGCTCAACACCGACACCAACGTGCTGCGCTGGAAGGTGTCTTATTTGAATTTGAGCGGTCCCGCTAGGGCGGGGCATTTCCATGGCCCCGCTGCCGTTGGCGCGAACGCTGGTGTGGTGTTGCCGTTTCCGGGTCTGATGAGCAGTCCGATGGAAGGTTCGGCCACACTCACCGCAGCGCAAGTGGCTGATCTGATGGCTGGGCGTTGGTACGCCAATATTCACACCGCAGCCCATCCCGGTGGTGAAGTTCGTGGGCAAATGACTTTGCGACGGTAGCCCAAGCCGTCAAGTCGAGCGAAGCGCGGTACGCCCTGCTTGCCCGGCACAATAAAGGGCCATTCTTCTAGATTCGTGCTTTTTGGGTAGAAACCCTACAATGTCGGGCTATTCAGAATCGCCATGAACGCCCCCATCGACGTCTCCTTTTTCGCGCGCGCCGCCAAGCCGCTGACCAGTTACCGCAAGTACTGGGCGGCCCGTTTTGGCACGGCCAAGTTTTTGCCGACCAGCCGCGAGGAAATGCAGGCGCTGGGCTGGGACAGCTGCGACATCATCATCGTCACCGGCGACGCTTATGTCGACCACCCGAGTTTTGGCATGGCCGTCATTGGCCGAATGCTTGAAGCGCAGGGTTTTCGGGTCGGCATCATCGCCCAGCCTGACTGGCAAACCGCCGAGCCCTACAAGCTGATGGGCAAACCGAATCTGTTCTTTGGCGTCACGGCCGGCAACATGGATTCGATGATCAACCGCTACACGGCAGACCGCAAAATCCGCAGTGACGATGCCTACACCCCGGGCGACTTGGGTGGCAAGCGGCCTGACCGCGCCGCGCTGGTGTACTCACAGCGCTGCCGCGAAGCCTACAAAGAAGTGCCCATCGTTTTGGGCGGCATTGAAGGTTCGCTCCGGCGCATCGCGCATTACGACTACTGGTCTGACAAAGTCCGCCGCAGCGTGGTGGTCGACGCCAAATGCGACCTGCTGCTGTACGGCAATGCCGAGCGTGCGATTGTCGAAATCGCCCACCGCTTGGCGGCCAAAGAACCCATTGCCAACATCACCGACGTTCGCGGCACCGCCTTCATTCGCCGCCAAGGTGACGAGACAGCGCAAGGCTGGTTCGAAATTGACTCGACCAATGTCGACGCGCCAGGCCGGGTCGAAGCCCACGTCAACCCTTATCTGATGATTTCAGAGCAGGCCAAAGAGCAGGGTGCCACCTGCGCCCGCGAAGACGAAGCCGCCGACGTCGCCGTCAAGGCCGAAGCCGCTGGTTCGCCGGTGCTCAAAGCCAAAACCCCAGCCTTGGCCAACCCCGCCATCAAGCCGCTCACCTTCGTGCAGAACCCGAGCTTGCCGTCGATGCAGGGCAAGATCAAAGTGCCGCCACGAGACCGTTCGGTCATTCGCCTGCCGTCTTATGAGCAGGTTCGCAGCGATGCCGTGCTGTACGCCCACGCCAACCGCGTGCTGCACCTTGAGACCAATCCCGGCAATGCGCGCGCCTTGGTGCAGGCCCACGGAGAAGGCGTCACCGCCCGCGACGTGTGGATCAACCCACCGCCGATCCCGCTGACCACTGTCGAGATGGACTACGTGTTCGACTTGCCGTACGCGCGTTCGCCACACCCAAGCTACGCCGACGAGAACGGCAGCCATGACCACACTACCAAGATCCCCGCTTGGGAGATGATTCGCTTCAGCGTGAACATCATGCGCGGCTGCTTTGGCGGTTGCACGTTTTGCTCCATCACCGAGCACGAAGGCCGCATCATCCAGAGCCGATCCGAGGACTCCGTGATTCGCGAGATAGAAGCCATTCGTGACACCGTCAAAGGCTTCACCGGCGCTATTTCAGACCTCGGTGGCCCGACGGCCAACATGTACCGCATCGGTTGCAAGTCGCCTGAAATTGAAGCCGCTTGCCGCAAACCGTCTTGTGTTTACCCCGGCATTTGCTCGAACCTCAACACCGACCATGCGCCCTTGATCAAGATGTACCGCCGAGCCCGCGCGCTCAAGGGCATCAAAAAAATTCTCATCAGCTCTGGCCTGCGCTATGACTTGGCGGTGCAAAGCCCCGAGTACGTCAAAGAACTGGTGACGCACCACGTCGGTGGATACTTGAAGATCGCGCCCGAACACACCGAGCAGGGCCCGCTGACCAAGATGATGAAACCCGGCATTGGCAGCTACGACAAGTTCAAGCAGATGTTCGAGAAGTACTCGCTTGAGGCCGGCAAGAAACAGTTTTTGATTCCCTACTTCATCGCCGCTCATCCGGGCACCAGTGATGAAGACATGATGAACCTCGCCATCTGGCTGAAGAAAAGTGGTTTCAGGGCCGACCAGGTGCAGACCTTCTACCCGTCACCCATGGCCACAGCGACGGCGATGTACCACACCAACCGCAATCCGCTGCGCAAGATCACGCGCGACAGCGAGACCGTCGACATCGTCCGTGGCGACAAACGTCGTCGCCTGCACAAAGCCTTTTTGCGCTACCACGACGCCAACAACTGGCCGCTGCTGCGCGAAGCGCTGAAGACCATGGGCCGGTCTGACTTGATCGGCAACGGCAAGCACCATTTGATCCCCACCTTCCAGCCGCTGACCGACGGTGGCTACACCAGCGCACGCAAGAAAAACTCGACAACCAGCCCGACCAAGGAAACGCCGATCGTCAAGGGGCGTTTGCTGACACGTCACACCGGTTTGCCGCCATTGGCACTGGGTGCAGGACCCTCGTCCAAGCCGACAGGTCCGAAGGCCTCAAAGCGCCGCTAAGCCATCGTGTGCAACGGAATGTCCCGTTGCACTGCCAGTGCATCCAGTTGCTGGCGCGTCTGCTTTTTCAAAAAACGGGCAATGCCGTTTCGCGTGGCCTGTGTTTGTAAGCTGACGACATCTGAGTCAGGCAAACCCGCCGCAGCACACAGCGCCGCCGCAAAATGCGGTTCCAGCGCCGCCACCGCCACACGGCCGTCCTTGCATTCATATATGCGGTATCCGGCATGTGCGCCACCTACAAAACCGCTCGCCTGCGTCAGGCCCCATTGCCGGGGTAGTGCGAGGTATTGCGCTGCGCTAGACAGTGCTATTTCTAAACGGACGCCTTTTCCGCTGTTGCGCTGCGACAGAACCGCCTGCAACACCGCTTCGCTGGCGGTCAAAGAACCGCTCATGTCTGCGTACAGGGTGGCTGGCAACTCAAGGCCGGGCACCAAACCGCTGTCAGCCACATAGGTCAGGTCGTGCCCGGGCTCTTCACCGCGCGCTCCGGGGCTGCCGACAATGGCGACCTGCGAGAGGGTAGGGTAGAGACGGTGCAAGTTCTTCCAGCCCAAGCCGAGTTTCTCAATCGCAGACGGCCGGAAAGAGGTGATCAGCACATCAGTTTTGGAGAGCTCGCGGTGCAGCGTTTTTTGGCCTGTCTCCGTCTTCAAATCCACCGTGATGACCTTGATGCCGTTCTGCAATTGCGAATAAGCGGGCGGGCTGTAAAGCTGCATCGGGTCGCCACTGGGTGGCTCAAACTTGACGCAGCGCGCGCCCATCTGCTGACAGCGCATCAATGCGGCGGGGCCGGGTAAATTCAAAGCCAAGCTGAGCAGGCGAATGCCTTTCAGGACTTGTGGGATTTTCAGTGAGAGGGCTTGGGGGATTTCTAGAATTTTGGCATGCGTCATAGCCACCAATTTACAGCAAGCCGTTTGTTGCGCCTTACTCCCCAAAATTCAGCGGTAGCCCCACGTAATTTTCAGCCACTGACAAAGCACCCGCTTCGGAGTGCACGATGTAGTCGAGTTCGGCTTCTTGCAGCTTTTGGCCGATCTCACCGTTCTCCGGAAAGCGATGCATCAAGCTGGTGAACCACCAAGAAAAACGCTCTGCGCGCCAAACCCGTCGCAGGCAGCGCTCAGAGTAACTGTCGATGCCGGCTTTTGTTTTCTCTTGGTAAAACTCGATCAAGGCGCTCGACAAATACTTCACGTCGGTGGCTGCTAAGTTCAGCCCTTTGGCGCCTGTGGGGGGCACGATGTGCGCTGCGTCGCCGGCCAAAAACATCCGACCAAAGCGCATCGGTTCGGTCACAAAACTGCGCAGCGGTGCAATGCTTTTTTCTATCGATGGCCCGGTCACCAGTTGCGCCCGTGCCTGTGGGTCGAGCCGCAGCCGCAACTCGTCCCAAAAGGCTTCGTCAGACCAGTCTTCAACCTTGTCGGTCAGCGGCACTTGCAGGTAATAGCGGCTGCGTGTGTGGCTGCGTTGCGAGCACAAGGCAAAGCCGCGTGGGCTGTTGACGTAGATCAGTTCGTCGTGCACCGGCGGCGTGTCGGACAGCACGCCCAACCAGCCGAAGGGATACACCTTTTCGTATTCGCGGATGGCACTGCGCGGTGCGCTGGCCCGGCAGACCCCATGAAAGCCGTCACAACCGGCGATGAAATCGCAGGCTATCTCATGTTGCTCCGGGCCGTTCGCGCCCATCTTTTCAAAACGCACGCGGGGTTTATCGGTGTCAAAGTCATGCACGGTCACGTTGCTGGCGTCATAAATTGTGCTCAGACCGGCCGCTTGGCGTGCGGCCATCAGGTCGCGGGTGACCTCGGTCTGTCCATAGACCATGACGCTCTTGCCGCCGGTCAGGCGGTGCATGTCAATGCGGTGGCGCTGGCCTTTGAACAGCATGTCAAAGCCGCCATGCAGCAAACCTTCGGCGTGCATGCGCTGGCCGACGCCAGCCTCGTCCAGCAAGTCCATGCTGACCTGCTCGAGCACACCCGCGCGAATCCGGCTCAGCACATGCTCAGCGCTCTGGCGTTCGATGATCACCGCGTCAATGCCCGCCTTGTGCAGCAATTGCCCCAGCAAGTGCCCGGCCGGACCGCCACCAATGATCGCTACTTGCACTCGTTTAGTTGACATGTTTGTCTCCTGAAAAAATTCTTCTGTTGTCTCGGTGAAAGGCTGGCGTCCGCTTTTAGCGTAAGTCCCCAGAGCCAGAAGAGCCAGTGGCAGAATCCTTCTTTGTGCGTTGAATGGTTCAATTGTGCGATCATCGCGCAATGCCTGAACTGCGAAAAACACCATCCAAAACCGTACCGGCGGACGCTTTCCCCATCGCCGAGGCGGACTTGATTGAAGGCATGGCCAAAGGCATGGCCGTTCTGGAAGCGTTCGACCCGCAGCGGCAACGCCTGAACGCGACGCTGGCAGCAGAGCGGGCGGGCATCACCCGCGCGGCTGCACGTCGGCATCTGTTGACGCTCACGCATCTGGGCTACCTGGAAACGGATGGTCGCTATTTCTGGCTGGCTGCCAAAGTGTTGCGTTTTTCAGGCAGCTACCTTGCCACCGCGCGCTTGCCGCGTGCCGTGCAGCCCACCTTGAACCGCTTAGCAGCACAGTCGCAAGCCTCGTTTTCAGTCGCCGTGCTGGACGGGGATGAAGTCGTCATCATCGGGCGCAGCGGATTGGAATGGAAAAGCACGGAGACAAACTCTGTGCAGCCGAGGGTGCTCGCCTACGGCTTGCACTTGGGTGCACGCTTACCCGCACACGCGACATCCACGGGCCGCGTGTTGCTGGCCGCTAAAGGCAAGAGCGAGTTCAATGCTTGGTTGAAACCGCGTCTGGCAACCGGCTTAGCCCGGCTGACGGTACACACCACGACAGACGCGCGTGTGCTCAAAGCAGGGGTCGAGAAAGTCC
>Ga0208916_10000670_pt1 | contig 15647 bp, 11 predicted proteins | sample DEB19_08_DNA_5_FD_184523 | JGI IMG/M metagenome (GOLD analysis project Ga0208916, IMG submission 184523) | Aqueous microbial communities from the Delaware River and Bay under freshwater to marine salinity gradient to study organic matter... | ecosystem: Environmental > Aquatic > Marine >... | reverse complement strand
TGAAAGCGCCCTTCCCGCTGACCACGCGCGTCAGTGGCAAGCGGTTGGGTATTTTTGGCTTGGGGCGCATTGGTCAAACCATCGCCCGGCGAGCCAGCGGCTTTGACATGGAGATCAGGTACCACAACCGACGTCAAAACCCTGACTTGCCGTATGTCTACGAGCCGTCGCTGGCATCTTTGGCTGAGTGGTGTGACTTTTTGATGGTCGCCAGCTCGGGGGGTGCAGAAACAAAGCATCTGATCTCTAGCAACATCTTGAAAAAGCTCGGCCCCAAGAGTTTCTTGATCAACATCTCACGCGGATCGGTGATTGACGAACAAGCCCTGATTGATGCGCTGGAGCAAGGCCTGATCGCAGGGGCCGGCCTCGACGTGTATGCAGACGAACCGAAGGTGCCCGAACGGCTGCTGCGCCTTGACAATGCCGTGCTGTTGCCACATCTGGCCAGTGCCACCCACGAAACGCGTCAAGCAATGGCTGATTTGGTGTTTGATAACTTGGCCGCCTACTTTAAAACCGGGCACGTCAAGGTGGCGGTGCCTTCGTCAGCCTAGGGTTTGTGCGATTGAGAAACGGCCTAGGACTTGTAGGATGGTTTGGATCAAACCGCAACAACCTTAAAAGCCGAAATTCTCAACATGTCAAAAGTGATCATCACCTGCGCCGTCACGGGCGCCATCCACACGCCGTCGATGTCACCCTACCTGCCGATCACGCCGGAGGAAATCATCGAAGCCTCGGTGGGTGCGGCTGAAGCCGGCGCGGCGATCATTCATCTGCACGCGCGTGACCCGGTCACCGGTAAGCCGGATCAAACCCCTGAGGCGTTTGCCAAGTTCCTGCCGCAAATCAAGGCCCGAACCAACGCAGTGCTCAACCTCACCAGCGGCGGCTCGCCGTACATGAAGATTGATGAGCGCATCCAGCCATCCATGCGCTTTGCGCCTGAGGTTGCATCGCTCAACATGGGCTCGTTCAATTTCGCTTTGTTCCCCATGTTGGAGCGCTTCACCAATTTCAAACACGCGTGGGAGCGTGAAGCACTTGAGGGTAGCCGAGACCTGATTTTTCGCAACACCTTCAAAGACATTGAATACGCGTTGGCTGCTTGCTCCGCCAACCAAACCCGCTTTGAGTTCGAGTGCTACGACATCGGCCACTTGTACAACTTAGCCCATTTCATGGACCGCGGCTTGGTCAAGGGGCCGTTGTTTGTGCAGTCCGTGTTTGGCATCTTGGGCGGCATTGGCGTGCACCCGGAAGACGTGATGCACATGCGCCGCACGGCTGACCGGCTGTTTGGCAAAGCGTACCAATGGTCGGTGCTGGGCGCGGGCAAAAACCAGCTGCGCATTGCGGCCATGAGCGCTGCCATGGGCGGCCATGTGCGGGTCGGCCTTGAAGACAGCCTGTGGCTGGGCAAGGGCACGCTGGCCAAAAGCAATGCCGAGCAAGTCAGGCAAGTGCGGCAAATCATCGAAGGCTTGGGCCATGAAATCGCCACACCCGATGAAGCGAGAGACATGCTGCAGCTCAAGGGCGCAGACAAAGTGCGCTTTTAATCCCAGCCGACAGCAGAGCCACAAGCACATCAGCGAGAAAAATCCAATGACTTCAAGCCACAAACCCACCGCCCTCATCACCGGCGGCAGTCGCGGTATCGGACGCGCCACTTGCGTGACGCTGGCCAAACAAGGCTGGAACATTGGCTTCAGCTATGTCAGCAACCAAGCAGCCGCGCAAGAGACTGTGGCCATGGTTGAAGCCGCTGGCGGTCAAGCGCTGGCAGTCAAGGCCAACGTCGCCAACCGCGAAGACATCAAGCAGCTGTTTGCGGCGGCCTTCAAGACCTACGGCAGGCTGGATGCCTTGATCAACAACGCCGGCATTGTGGGCGAGCCACGTTCCATCCTCGATGCTGATGACGCGCATCTCACAGATGTTTTTCGCACCAATGTGCTGAGCTATTTTTTTTGCGTCAGTGAAGCCGCGCGCCTGATGTCGACGCAGCGTGGCGGCCAAGGTGGCAGCATCGTCAACATGTCCTCTGCGGCCGCACGCCACGGTGGCATGCCTGAAGAAGCGCATTACGCGGCGTCCAAGGGCGCTGTTGACAGCTTCACGTTTGCACTGGCGAAAGAGCTCGCACCGCATGGCATTCGCGTCAATGCAGTCCGGCCAGGACTCATCAACACCACTATTCATGAAGCCCATGGCGGCCAAGCGCTGATCAACAAGATTGGCCCCACCGTGCCCTTGGGTCGCGCTGGCACGGCCGAAGAGGTCGCTGAAGTCATCGCCTTCCTCGCCGGCCCGTTGTCAAGCTATGTGCACGGAACCCTGCTTGACGTGGCTGGCGGACGTTGATTGAGCACACGGTTTGACTGGCAGCACTTTGTCACAAACGCACCCACCTTGCAGTAGATTCCTGCGATTTTGGGTGATTGCGATCTAGGGTAATCCATTAGTAATTAAGAAGCATGCACCTTATTTAACTAACAAATAGGTGCACAATGAATGCAGAGATAGAGCAACTTTGCACTAGTTGTCACGACTTTCACAGCGTGACCACCCTGGATCCCAACCCTACTTTGACTGGCTAGGTGCTACATCAGCAACCAAGCCAGACTGAACGCCCGGGTTTTTGGGTCGAACGGATCTGAATCAACTGCTGGCCATGATTGAAGCCTTCGCCAGAAGGTGACCAATCAACCCAACATACCAACTTTGAAATTGGACTTTCACCGACTTCGGTGGGTCGTCGCAGTGGCGTATGACGCGAATACCCACTTTCTAAAAACTTGAAAGGCAAATTTTGCAAATAAAAAGTCAAGCTGACTTCTACTCTGGCGTGATGTTCTTCGTGATGGGCATCGCCTTCGCGTGGGGCGCGACCAATTACAGCATCGGTGACGGCGCAAGAATGGGCCCAGGCTACTTTCCGCTGCTACTCGGCAGCGTGATGGCCCTGATTGGCCTCTTGATCATCATCAAGGCGCTGGTCTTTAAATCCGTAGATGGCGACAAGATCGGCCCATGGGCATGGCGGCCACTGTGCTACATCATCGGCGCCAACTTTGTTTTTGGACTTTTGCTGGCCGGCATGCGCAGCATTTCGTTGCCGGCTTTCGGCTTGATCGTTGCTATTTACGCCTTGACCTTCATTGCCAGCATGGCCCAAGCCGACTGGAAGTTCGTCAGAACCCTTTCCTTGGCAACCGCCCTGGCAGTCGGCAGCTACTTGGTGTTCGTCGTAGCTCTGGCACTTCAGTTCCCTGTGTGGCCTGAATTCATCACCGGCTAAGGAATAAAAAATGGATCTGATTGCAAATTTATCTCTGGGTTTTAGCGTCGCCTTCACGCCGGTCAACCTGACCTACGCTTTGGTCGGCTGCCTGCTGGGTACCTTGATCGGCGTGTTGCCGGGCATTGGCCCCGCCGCCACCATCGCCATGCTGCTGCCCGCCACCTACGCGCTGCCACCTGTGTCAGCGTTGATCATGCTGGCCGGTATTTACTATGGCTCACAGTACGGCGGTTCAACCACCGCCATTTTGGTCAATCTTCCCGGGGAGTCGTCATCTGTCGTGACCGTGATTGACGGTTACCAGATGGCCAAAAAAGGGCGAGCGGGACAGGCCTTGTCGGCCGCCGGTTTGGGCTCGTTCTTTGCAGGGTGCGTCGGCACGATCCTGATCGCCGCTTTTGCTCCACCACTGACAGAACTGGCTTTCAAATTCGGTCCTGCCGAATACTTTTCGTTGATGACTCTGGGGCTGATTGGCGCTGTGGTGTTGGCATCAGGCTCGCTGCTCAAAGCAGTGGGCATGATTTTCTTGGGTCTGTTGATCGGTCTGGTCGGCACCGACGTGAATTCCGGTGTGGCGCGTTACAGCTTTGACGTGCCCGAGCTGACCGATGGCATTGGCTTTGTCGCGATTGCCATGGGGATTTTTGGCTACGGCGAAATCATCAGCAACCTAGCCCAGCGCGAGGTTCAACGCGAAGTGTTCAATGTCAAGGTGCAGGGCATGTACCCCACCAAACAAGACTTCAAGGACATGACGCCTGCCGTCTTACGCGGCACTTTGCTCGGTTGCGTTCTTGGCATTTTGCCCGGTGCGGGGGCCACACTGGCGGCTTTTGCAGCCTACACGATCGAGAAAAAAGTCAAAGGCCGTCCCGGCGAAGTGCCTTTCGGTCAAGGCAACATCCGCGGCGTAGCCGGTCCGGAGGCCGCTAACAATGCAGCCGCCCAGACGTCCTTTATTCCGCTGCTGACGCTGGGCATTCCATCCACCGTCACGATGGCGCTGATGGTGGGTGCCATGACCATTCACAACATCCAGCCCGGCCCACAGGTCATGACCAGCAACCCAGAACTGTTCTGGGGTCTGATCGCCTCCATGTGGATTGGCAATGCGATGCTGATCATCTTGAACCTGCCCCTGATCGGTATGTGGATCAAACTACTGACGGTGCCTTACCGTTACTTGTTCCCATCGATTGTGTTGTTCTGCGCGATTGGTGTTTACTCGACGAACAACAACACGTGGGACATCTGGATAGTTGGTGCGTTCGGCATCATCGGCTACGTCTTCAATAAACTCCGCGTGGAGCCGGCGCCCTTGCTGCTCGGTTTGATTCTCGGCCCCATGATGGAAGAAAACCTGCGCCGTGCGTTGCTGCTGTCACGCGGCGACTGGACCACCTTCATCACCCGTCCGCTGTCGGCCGCCTTGCTGGTTGTCTGTGTGCTGCTGCTGCTGGTTGTCTTGTTACCGGCCGTGAAAAAGAACCGCGCAGAGGCATTTGTCGAGTCATAAGATTTTGCGAAGCCTTCAAAAGAGCGCCACAAGGCGCTCTTTTTTTGGGCTGTACAACCCGCAATCAACGATCAGATTGAGAAGTTCTCAATGAATACTCAGAGTAAAGCGGGGATTTTTAAAATTCATGCCAAATAAAATCAGCATCCATATTTAGCCCAGTAGTAAGTACTTAATGTTGGGTCGTAACCCGGATTAGCGAACTTGGCGATATAGTTTTGACCATTCTTATAAGAAACGATGTTTCCTGCGGCATAACTCTTACCCGCAACCCAAGCTGGAAAGCTGTACAAAGACCAGTAATACGTGCTAATGGTCGGGTTATAACCAGGGTTTGCATATTTTGCGATATATAGCTTGCCATTCGAGTAAAGAACAATTTTTCCGGCCGAGTAATAACCGCCTTGAATCCAACTCGGGAATGTGCAGGCATAAGTTGTGCTTGGCGTTGGAGCTGGCGCAGGTGCAGGTGTAGGTGCAGAGACCGTTGTGCACGTGTAGGGTGCCCAGAAGTAGGTGCTGATTGTTGGGTTGTAGCCAGGATTGGCAAACTTAGCAACATAGAGTTTGCCATTGGAATACGTCACAATGCTGCCAGCTGCATAGGCTTTACCATTCACCCAGAGAGGGTAAATACAAGTCGGCGCTGGAGCAGGCGCTGGTGCCGGAGCAGGCGCCGGAGCAGGCGCCGGCGCAGGTGCTGGAACTGGAGCTGGAACCGGTGCTGGTGCCGGAGCAGGCGCTGGTGCAGGCGCTGGTGCAGGCGCCGGAGCTGGAGCTGGTGGCACATAGACACCGGCTGATTTGAAGATGTTGTAAAACTGATAATTCGATTGCGCCACGCCACTGTAAGTGCCCGCTGGGGTCATGCCACTGGTGGCTTGCGCTATATCACGCTGAAATGACCAATAAGACAATAAGCCAACGCCATTCGTTTTTGCAAAATCAGCAATCACCTGCGCATCAGCCAAAGTTAAAAATGTTCCATCTTCGTTATTTCCAATCTCTGGCGTGATGCCCACCATAGAATAAATTTGAGCCGTGCTTAGGTTGGGGTACAGAGTTTTTAACTGCTCCACACTTTTTTGCACTGTCATGATGACAGCATTCGCCACAGTCGGCGGCGAAACATAAGTTTGCAAGGTATTAGGTCCGGCGAAGTTAAAACCCATTGCCATAATATTAACAATATTAATATTAACGCCACCCGCGATGGTTGTTTTCAGTAAATCAACAGCCTCATAACTCAGCCCAGCCAATAACCAACCAGCAGGCAGCGTGAATGAGAGATAAAGATCAGGGTACTTAGCCTGAAGCCTTGCCAGCACGCGGGTGCGGCGAGCGGTTCCTGTTGTGTTTGAAAGCTGTGCCCCTTCAACGTCAAAATCAAGCCGTCTGGTTCCTGTATTAACCATCAAACCATCAATCAAATTGAATAAATCATCATCATTTGTGCAGGCAATTTCGGCATACGTTCCCGTCGCACCACCCATGGAAACAATCAGTCGACCACCGGCCGCCACATAGTTTTTCGCATCGGAATACTTAGCCGTGATAAGGGAGTCAAAAGCGCAAGTCCCACTGGTGACTGCAAATGCAAGCGTTGCACTGTCCAGTCCTGCGGCACTCTTTGTCGCGACCAAAGTCCCGCCACTCCAAGTTTGATAATACGGCGCAACATCAAAAGCACTGGCGGTTTGACCCAAGCACAGAACCATCGCACCGGCGAGCAATTTGTTAATCGGATTGAGCTTATGGTGTAACCGCATTATTTACTCCTGAGAATTAATGGACGGCCGAATTGGCGATGCGAATAGAATTACTGCCAAACACAGCGACAGACCCACATTAAATTTGCCAATCTGAAAAGCAGCGTCTAAACATGCCATCCAATCTTCTTTAGTCGCCAGACGCGAGTCAACACCAAGGTGTAACACCGGGTACTGATGATGAGCTTCAAACACGCATTAATATTTACGATGTATCTTCATTGCCGCCAAGTTTTATGCGACTATTTAATGATTAAAAATTCGGTACTTAGCATACCCATGCAGAATTCTCTCTCCCGATAACAACGCAGCGCTTAGTTGAAGAAATGCCAAGATGTCAGCTGAGTTCAGGCCTATCAAGATCACAGAAAAATCAATTTTTTTACAACTCTGACAACCCAGCAAGGTCGACAAGATCTGCGTATAAGCTGTGCAACAAGCGCTTAAACTCATCCGCGCAAGCCCGGATGCAAGGTCTTCACCCGGAATGAGTGCAGTGTGGAAGCTGCTAGGCCATCTCTATCGAGGAAAGTTCATGAATTTTTCAATCAAGCGATTGGTCATCTTCAGCGCAGCAACGGCCATGCTGTGCGGCTTGTCCGTCACTCAGGCGCAAACCTGGCCCAGCAAGACGGTGCGCTTCATCGTCCCCTTTGCGCCCGGTGGCGCCAACGACCTGATGGCCCGCGCGGCTGCTGAAGGGGCCGGAAAAGTACTTGGTCAAACCGTCATCGTTGAAAACCGCGGCGGCGCAGGTGGCTCATTGGGCGCAGACATCGTCGCTAAAAGTACGCCCGATGGATACACCTTCTTGATCAGCGCGGCCGGCGTTATTTCCAACAGCATGATCAAAAAGTCGCTGCCGTTCAAAGACGCAGACCTGGTTCCCGTCGTCATGATCGGTGTCGCGCCTTCTGTCATCGTGGTGCCCAAAACTGCGCCTTATGACAACTTGCGCGAATTTGTCGAAGCCTCCAAAAAAGGCCAAGGCTTCAACTTTGCGACGGCCGGCACGGGCAGCACGCCGCACTTTGTCGCCGAAATGCTGAACGTCAAGTACGGCGCAAAACTGCAGCCAGTCCCCTACAAAAGCGGCTCAGAAAGCACCACCGCCGTGCTCAGCAAACAAGTCGAGGGCACTTCCGAGGCCAGCATCATTGCGCTACCGCACATCCGTGGGGACGGCCGCTTCAAAGCGCTAGCCACCACCTGGACCCAACGCATATCGGCCTATCCGCAACTCTCTACCGCCGTCGAGCAAGGTTTCCCTGATTTGCAAATCGCGCACTGGGCCGGGCTGCATGCGCCGCGCGGTACGCCGCCTGAGATCATGGATAAATTGGCCGCCGCCGTTGACAAGGCCATGCACGATCAAGCCAACATGGAGAAGCTGCGTGGGCTGGGCATTGAGCCCGTCGGCGGCACAAGGCAAGAATTCGTCACCTTCGTCGATGCCGAACGCAAACGCTTGGGCGAGATCGTCAAAGCAGCACACATGAAAGAAGAATGATGAGCACCAAGAAACAACTGCGCGCCCTGGTTGAATCACGCCGCGGTGTCGTCGTTCCTGGGGCCTTCAACGCGCTGTCGGCCCGTGTCATCGTTGACTTGGGCTTTCAAGCCATTTACGTCACGGGTGCTGGCGTCACGAACATGACCTTTGCCTTGCCCGACCAGGCCTTCATGGGTCTGAGCGACATCGCCGAGCACACCGCCCGCATCCGCGACGCGGTCGATGTGCCCTTGATCGTTGACGCAGACACCGGCTTTGGCAACGCCCTCAACACCTACCAAACCGTCCGCACACTTGAGCGCGCAGGTGCCGACTGCATTCAGATCGAAGACCAGGTCAGCCCCAAACGTTGCGGCCATTTTGCAGGCAAAGAAGTCATCACCACGATTGAGATGATCGGCAAGGTCAAGGCTGCAGTCGATGCACGCCGCGACCCTGATTTGCTCATCATGGCCCGCACCGACGCCTGCGCGGTGTACGGCTTTGAAGCAGCTCTCGAACGCGCCCAACTGTTCAGCGAAGCTGGTGCCGACATTCTGTTTGTCGAAGCCGTGACCACGGCTGACGAAATTCGTGCACTGCCAACCCGCTTGAAAAGCCCGCAACTGATGAACATGGTGATCGGTGGCAAGACCCCGATTTTCAGCGCCGAGGAATTCGCGACGCTAGGCTACGGCATCGTGCTCTATGCCAACGCGGCGCTGCAAGGCGCGGTGTCTGGCATGCAAAAAGCGCTGACCGTTTTACGCGACACGCAGCGCATTGACGAAGACTCGGGTTTGGTTGTCTCTTTCGCAGAGCGGCAACGCCTCGTTGGCAAACCTCAGTGGGATGCCATGGAGAAAAAATACCTGTGAGCCAACACTGCATCGTCACATTGAACCCAAGAATGCGAATTTCTTTTAGGCACTCCTCCCTCGCAACCATCGCTGTGCTTCTTATGTTCGGGGCCTCCATCAGCCATGGAAAAACGGCCACAGAGGTGTATGAACAAGCCTCGGCCAGCACGGTCATCGTCAAAAACGCCGATCCATTGGCAAAGAAGCTGATCACCGGCAGCGGCGTCGTGTTGAGTGACGGTCAAGTCGTGACCAACTGCCACGTCATCAAAAATGCAAAAGTGCTGTCCGTACGGACGGTTGCCAAAGAGTACCCAGCGAGCCTGCATTACTCTGATTGGGCGCGCGATCTGTGCTCGCTCACCGTCGCTGGCCTAGACGTTCCCGCTGCCTTGCTCGGCAATTCAAAAACGCTCAAAGTGGGCGCGAAAGTTTACGCTTTAGGGACACCCAAAGGGCTGGCACTCACGCTCTCAGACGGCATCGTTTCTGGCTTTCGGGAGCGCAAAGGTGGTCGCTACATACAGACAACCGCAGCGATCTCACGTGGCTCCAGTGGCGGTGGTTTGTTTGATGAGAATGGCGCGCTCATCGGGTTGACTACTTTTTACATGGCCGACGGCCAAAACCTGAATTTCGCCCTGCCCATTGAATGGGTCAGTGAGCTGGCGCAACGCAGCACACTGGACCCGGTGCTTGATCAACTCGCGACCATTGCGCCATCCGTGTCGCAATGGCAGAGCAAGTCGAAAGAGCTTGAGGCCAACAACGACTGGCTGGCGCTACTTCAACACAGTGACAAATGGACCCGTGCTGAAGCCGACAACGACGACGCATGGAAGAGCCGCGGTATGGCGCTCTACAAAACGGGCCAAACAAACCAGTCCATTGAAGCCTGGGGGAAAGCGGTGCGGGTCAACCCGGATGATGCTGATGTTTGGTTTCTATTAGGCGCGGCCCAAACCCGAGCAGGTCACAGTGCGCAGGCTATCGAAGCCTATCAACATGGCTTGAGCCTAGACCCCAAAGATGCTGGCGGTTGGTACAGCTTAGGCGAGCATTACGAACAGTCAGGGCAGCGGAGCAAGGTCAGGGACGTTTACAAACAACTCAAAAAAATAGACCCCGAGCGTGCGGAGCAATTTTTCATCAAAGTTGTATGGCCTTGAGTTCTGAACTTTACAAGTCATTCAGAAACATCCGCGCTAGCCGTCTGTCATGAAGAGTGCAGATTTGAGTTGCACAATCTCACATCCATTTATCAGGTGAAGCGCATGAATCAACAGCCTCTATCTCATCACGACGCCGTTAGCCAAGTTTTCCATTGGCTCACAGCCATCCTCGTCCTCGCGGCTTTCATCTTGGGCCCGGAACACTTTGGCAGACTCATGAAGCAAGGCGTCGACCCCGCCACCCATCTCGACATCGTTTGGCACGAGTCCCTGGGCGTCACGGTCATGGCCCTGACCGTGTTGCGGCTTTTGTGGGTAGCACTGCGCTCAGGCTCGCCAGAGTTCGAGATGGCCACGTGGATGCGCGTCTCGGGCAAGTTGTTGCATGTGGTTTTATGGGCACTCCTGTTGGCGTTGCCCCTGACCGCCTTGCTCGCCTTGGGCAGCGAGGAGACGCCGCTCACGCTTCTGGGCGGAATCCGTGTTGATCTGACCCCGCTGGTGAATGCGTCCGGCATCGGGGAGTTCACGGACTGGGGCGATGCGCACAAGCTTTTGGGAGACGTGATCGTCTTGCTCGCCGGTTTGCACGCCGTAGCCGCTATTTACCATCACGTGGTGCTCAAAGATGGCGTCCTCAAGTCCATGTGGCCGCGTCGGGGCTAAGGGCTCAGCAGTTTCAGCGGCTTGAACTTTGGGGTTTTAGCTTGGTCGTGAAGTGCTGTCACCAAGTGAAAAAAGCCGCCTGCAAGTGAACTGCAGACGGCTTTAGCAAAAAGAGCAGGTGTCACCCTGCCCCGCCCTTTTCAGGGCTGGTCTTTAAAAGACTTACTTCAACAGGGCCAGCACGGACTGACCGGACTGGTTAGCCTGCGCCAGCATGGCGGTAGCAGCTTGCGAGATGATCTGCGCTTTGGCCAAGTTGGTCGTTTCCTTGGCGTAGTCGGTGTCCAAAATACGGCTGCGTGAAGCAGACAGATTCATCGACGTCGTCTCCAAGTTAGCGATCGAAGCGGTCAAACGGTTCTGGTAAGCACCCATCGAAGCACGTGAGTCAGTGATCGTGTTGATCGCCGAATCAAGAGTCGTCAAAGCAGCCTGTGAACCAGATGCAGTGGTCAGGTCGAGGGACGAGACACCGGCACCTGCAGTCGTCGTTACCGTCGCAGAAGCTTCGGTCAGTCCTGAAGCAGTCAACGCGGCTGCTGTATTTCCGGAAACATTGATACCTGCAGTCTGTGTCGAAGACAGGGTAACTGCCGACCGGTGGGTAAGAACCGTCGTTGCAGCAGTCCCTGCTGTTTGAGTCGTTGTGCTGGTGATACCAGTCGCAGCAGCAGTAAACCCTGCAACCGAAACAGCACTGCCGTCCGAGACCAAGGCTACTGCAGCAGAAGTTGCCGTAGCTGTGATGCCAGTCTGACTGGTCACCAAGTTGATTGCTGTAGCCAAATTCGCAGCTTTGCTCTCTAAAGCAGTCATGGCGGTTACAGCGGTGACACCTTGCGTACTCACAATGCTCGTAATGGTAGAAGCTGCAGTCCCAGAAGCTGCCGCCAAGTCAGTAACAGGCGTGCCGGCTGTCGAACTTGTGGCCGTAATCACGTGAGTTGTCGCAGCACCAGTAGAAAAACCGGTCAAAGCACCTGAATAAGTGCCCTTAGCTGTACCACCACCGGTCGTAGCGCCTGCTGCCAGGCTACTAAAAGCGGTTTCTACTTCAGCTTGAGTAGATACTCCAGTAGAAGTGTAAGTAAGTCCACCGATCGTCAGTGTTTGACCAGCTGTCATACCTGTTGCTGAAACAGTGATTGCAGCTGACTCAGTCACAGCAGTCACAGCCGTAACAGCTGCACCAGCAGCAACAGCTCCAACCGACACGCCATTTATAGACAAAGTACCAGCAGCGATAGCCGTGGCATCCGTCAAGGTTGCGCCTGTAGCTGTAATTGGTTTGCTGCCACCACCCAAGCCAGTGACAGTTGATGATCCACCAGAATTGACAGCCGTAATCGAGATGTTGCGCCCATCGGCTGCGTTCAATGCGACTGCACCAGTGGTTGTATCAAAAGTTGCGCTCACACCAGTCTGTGCGCTAACAGCATTAACAGCTGCAGCAACCTGACCACCACGGCCAGCGGCAGATGCGGATGCAGCGATAGGGCCAATCGAAACACCATTGATCTGCACGTCACCGGCATTGATCGCCGTAGCAAAACCAGTTGCGGCGCCTCCAGTAATACTGGTGGCAGCTACTGTTGCTGTGACATTAGTTTGAGCGCTGATGGCGTTGATAGCCGCGGCAACAGCTATGCCGCTTGTATTGGAAGCCGTGTTAGAAACGCCGTCATTTTGAGCAGCACCGACGCTAAAACCATTGATATTCAAAGCACCAGCAGCCAAAGCCGTTGATCCGACAGCTGAACCTACTGTACTTGATGCGTAACTTGAACCCGAACCTACACCCAGGGCGTTGGACTTGGCGCTACCGATGGAGATCGAGATGCGATCATTGGAACCATTGCCGGCACCGACTTGAAGTGCTTGGTTCTGGAAAGAACCGTTGAGCAGGCTGATACCGTTGAAAGTTGTATTGTTGGCAACACGGTCGATCTCAGCAATCAGTTGCTTCGCTTCGTTGTTCATCGCTGCGCGGTCGCTGGCGTTGTTACCCGTGTTGGCGGACTGTACGGCGAGTTCGCGGATACGTTGCAAGTTGTCACCGATTTGGCTCAAGCTGCCCTCAGCTGTTTGCGTCAGCGAGATGCCGTCGTTGGCGTTGCGCACAGCAGCGGCAATGCCACGAATGTTAGCCGTCATACGGGTGCTGATGGCCAAGCCGGCAGCGTCGTCTTTGGCAGAATTGATACGGGTGCCGCTGGACAAACGCTCCATCGCGGTCGACAGGTTCAAGCCAGTCGTACGCAGTGAGTTTTGCGCCTGCAAGGCACTGATGTTTGTATTGATAACTGACATGAACTATCTCCTTTAAGAGGGGGGACGATGTTGACAAGAAGTCAATTTGAAGTCTTGTTAAACAATGAATCGGAAGTTTTTTGATTAACTTAAGGTTTGAGACGATTTAAATTCGAAATATCTGATTTATTTCAAACTATCAAGTAACAGGTTTAGACCTTGGCGTTCAGCAGAAGTCCTTTGGTGTCTTCTAGGCTGTGGGCCAACTGAACAATCACTTCATTCGGTATTTGTCGAATGACTTCACCGGTTTCTTTGTTGGTGACAGTGACCACTGGCTGGTTCAGCGCAGGGTCTATGTGAAAGTTCAAACCGCGGCCACCGTCGACCATCCTGGCGTTCATCCGCTCGACGGCTACTTGCAGACGCTTTGTGTCGCCTTCGGTGTCGACCTTGATGTCAGGACGCGCCAGCTCAATAACTTTCGGTCCTGCGGGAGGTGGCGCGGGCGCTGCAACCGATGTACCAGGCATGGGCACAGCGGGACCAGTACGCGCCTGGGGCGTACTCGGGGGTGTGGGGCGTAACCCACCTTGAATATCAAGCATATTGAAATCCTTCCAATCCCGCTCTTAAAACGGATGACAGAGCCAACTTCCCGACAAGGAAGTGGTGCTTAGGTCATGAAGAATCGGAGGCCAATGGGGGAACTTGAGCGAAATTTGTGATTTATTTCAAAAAACTTTATTTCGTCGTTGCGAAGCGCTGCTTGGCTTTACTTGTTGGTGTACATCGCCATCATGCCGTCAGTACTGCTTTTCAGGCTGGCCTTCTGGGTGGTGATGTTGCCAATCATGCTTTCCATGGCAGAAAACTGTGTGGTGTAGCGGGCTAGCAGGGCTGTCATACGGGTTTGAAGGTCTGCCAGTTTGACCTTCAGCTTGTCGTTTTGAGTGGTTGCACCGGCACTTTGGGTGATCAAGCCGCCAGTGGGCGACAGCAATGCGGCGATTTTTCGCAGTGCATCTCCCGCCACCCCAGCACCGTTGTTTGAAAAACTCATGCCTGTCACGGCCGTACTGGCGGTGGATTGGCTGGTCAGGGTGAAGCCGGACGAGCCCAGGCTGCCCATGACCATGATTTTGTACGGGGTTGCGCCGGTGGAGTCTTGCACCAATTGCGCCGTGAAGCCTTGGTTGCTGGCATTGATCGCGTCGACCACGCCCTGCGGCGTGGTGCTAGCCGCTGAAATCGGCACACCAAAAGTACCGGTGCTGGTCACCAGAGAGAGCGAAAAAGCCGCCCCACCATTGATTGGTGACGTTGCCGAGGCAAAGCCACCGCTGGTGCTGTAGGGCGGGCTGGTGGCTGTGCGGCCATTTTGATTGCCGGTGAAGGTGGTGACGACGTCTGCAAAGTTGGTGGTCAGGGCGGTGTCGAGCTTGGTTGAATCAACCGCCATGACGCCTTTGCTGTCAACACTGATACCCATTTGCCACAGTGCACCGACGTTGGTGCCCGGAGAAGATGAGGTGCCGACCATCATGCCTCGCAACTGGGTACGGATTTGGCGCACCATGGAGTCACCGACCAACGTAGCACCGTAAGTAGGCAGCGTTGATTTGGAGTTGCTCACCTCGTTCAGAATATTGGTGGCGTCGTTGTAAGCCGTGACCAGCGCAGTGATGTTGGTTTTGATCTGCGCGGTGTCACGCGTCAATGTGACGCTTGCAGCCGTTGTGGTGGTCGAATGAAGGTTCAGCGTGACACCGTTAATGACGTCGGTCACGCTGTTGGAGCTGCGGTTGTAAGTCACACCGTCAACGTTCAGCACTGCATCGACAGCAGTCGTTTGAGTGAAGCCGAGTGTGCTGAGCACGCTGTCGGGGGCGGTGCTCAAGTTGAACGCCCCGGCAGAACCGGTAGCGCCTGAGAGCACGACCTTGTAAGAAGGGGAAGTGCTGCTGCCGGTGTTGACCAGCTGGGCCGTGACAGCCAAGCCAGCGCTGTTGATGGCATTGACCAGACCCAGAGGGGTGTCGTTGCCGGCGGCAACGGTGACTGTGACAGCCGAGCTAACCACCGTGCCACTGATGCCCGTGATGGCCGCAGTGCTATTTGTCGTCGTGCCCAGAGTGATGTGACCACCACTCAGCGCCACCGAACCTGACGTGTTGACGGCAGAAACGCCTGTCGTGCTGGTTTTGGCGTTGATCGCGATCGCCAAGTTGTCAAACTTACGGGCGGCGATGGCGATGTCAGTGACGTTGGCGCTGGTATCAGACGTCGCGGTGACCGTGACACCACTGACCACACCTGTTGAAAAACCTGCGGCGAAGGTCCCGCTGTAAGTGCCCAGGGCTGCGCCAGTGGTGTTGCCGTCAGTGTCCCCCGAGGTCAGGCCACCAAAGGCTGATGCAACTTGTTCAGCCGTCATGGCCGCAGTCGCCGTGAAAGTCAGGCCGTTGACGGTCGCTTTTTGCCCTGCCGCCAACGCAGAAAAGGTGACGACGGACGATTCAGATTGCGCCGTAGAACTGGTCGTCCCCGTGGTGTCGGTGGTCGTGCCGAGTGCTGCGGCGGTCAAGGTCACAACACCTGAACTATTC
>Ga0208916_10000669_pt1 | contig 15648 bp, 16 predicted proteins | sample DEB19_08_DNA_5_FD_184523 | JGI IMG/M metagenome (GOLD analysis project Ga0208916, IMG submission 184523) | Aqueous microbial communities from the Delaware River and Bay under freshwater to marine salinity gradient to study organic matter... | ecosystem: Environmental > Aquatic > Marine >... | reverse complement strand
TGGCGAACCCCTCGACAACCCGCTGGGAGTCAATCAAACAAATCTATTGAAGGGGTACTATCGCCAAGAACAAAAGCTTGGCAGTAGATTCAAAAGCAAGTTCACGCCAGATAGCATCAAACGTGCGGCTATAAGGAGAAAAATAAAATGAGTGATGAGTTTCAACGCAGTCCAATTAAGGCGAAGAATAAAGCAGTCCGTATCAACGGAGCTAACTTCGCCAACGTCATTGAGTTTACTGCAAGCTCCAGCGGTGGCACTGTTAACACAGTTGCAACAGCCCCTGCGTCCTTGAACGTGACTCTTAACGGCACATCCTATCGGATTGCCCTGCATAGCTAATGTCCCGCGCATTAGATAAGTTCCAAGCCCAATACGGATTTTCCGTAGGAAGCACTGGAACGGCAGCACCTGGCTATTGGGCAATCCAAATGCTCTCAGACACCACGTTTAGCGCAATTAGCGGTAAATATGATGGCACTCTGACAGGCGTTACGATTGGCTCAGGCAACATCATCTATGGCGAGTTCGACAGCTACACGGCTGGAACTGGCAAGGTGATCGGCTACATAGCTGGTTAATGATTCAAGCAACCACACCGCCAAAGGTTCAAGTCCTTGGCGGGTGATTGCATTGTGATTTTATGCCAAGATTGTCTCTAGGCTTGGGCGTGCAATCTGTTCGCAAGGTTAAGAGTGGCGGAGCCGCACCTAGCGGGATTGTTGCCGCAACCGCAGGAAATCTTATTATTTCTTTTGGTTATTTTAGCGGGGAAACCTATACAAAAATCTCAAACACATTCTGGAATTTTAATTTTGGAGAAGGTGACTCTGAATTTCAAAGATTGCAATGGAATGGATTTATCTCAAACACTTGGACTTTGGATGTTAACAACGGAGATATTGTGGCAACAAACCCAAGCACAAACTCTTTAATTATTCCTACAACTGGATGGACTTATACTGTTGGCGGCGGCCCCGACATCACCATCACCGCCGCTTGATTATATGCCAAGACTATCTCTAGGACTAGGAGTTCAAACTATCCGCAAGGTTGGAGGAGGTGGAGGGTCTGCTCCAATAACCACCTCTAAAGCCTTTAACTCTTCTGGCGTACAAGTTGGCGATACAATTACGGGAAGCATACCCGACTCTTGGGTGCAGGAAGAATCTACTATAGCCTATGTTATTTTTGCAAACAACAACAGCGTAACCAGTATTGGCAATTATGCGTTCTCTGGTTGCACTAGCCTAACCAGCATTACAATTCCCAACAGCGTAACGAGTATTGCCAGTTATGCCTTCCAAAATTGCGTAGGACTAAACAACATCACACTTTCTAATAATGTGACAAGTATTGGTGCGAGTACATTTCAATCTTGTTCTATCTTAACCAATATCACCATTCCAACTGGCATAACTAGCATTGGTAGTTATGCGTTCATGGGCTGCTCCAATCTGGCATCAATTATTTGCCTTGTTGCACAATCAGCTTTTATTGGTAGTAATGCATTTGATGGTACTGCATCTCCATTAGTCATCCAAGCAAGAATCACAGACGCTTCTTGGACGGCTGGAACTGGATTAAGTTTTCAAGGAAACGCAAATGTCACAGTAATAAAGAACTTGTAGAAATCCTAGCCTTACTTCAAAATCCTTGTATGCCTAAAGCCATTCACTTTGTCTCTGGCCTTCCAAGAGCAGGGTCAACCTTGCTGATGAACTTGCTCGCACAAAACGAGAAAGTCCATTCAACAGCTACCAGCGGATTGCACGAAATTGGCTATATAGCTCGACAATTCCACAACACTGAAGAGTTTAAAACAATTCCTAACCCTAAAGATGGTGAGACTTTGTTTTATGACTATGTAAGGGGTGGATGCGAGAATGCTTTTAATAGATTAACAGACCGCCCTATCGTAGCCGACAAATGCCGTTCTTGGGTTGGGCATTTAGATATGCTCTTTGCAATCTGGCCCAATGCCAAAGTGCTAGTGCCAGTTCGCGATATGCGCGGCATCCTTTCTTCTTTTGAAAAGAAATGGCGAAAGAATCCATTTCCATTTACAAGCATTGAAAAGCAAACACCGCAGAACTGGACAACGATAGAGAAAAGAGCGCAGGGTTGGCTCAATATGCCCCCACTCGGCATCGCCGTGGAAAGATTGTCGGACGCAGTAAAGAGGCATAAGGACAAATTACACTTTGTTCATTTTGAGTCTTTGACCGAAGAGCCGAAAGAAACTATGGAATCCGTGTGGAATTATTTGGAACTAGACTCACCAAGTCACGATTTCAATAATGTTGAACAATACACCACAGAACACGAATTGGGCTGGCCTTATGGAGACCACACTATCCGCAATAAGGTTGAGCCACTTAAAAAAGATTGGGACGATGTATTGGGGAAAGAGTTTTCTCGGCAAATTGCGGAGTCTTTTAAGTGGATTAAGGAACTATAATGCCACTCTTATTCCTAACCCTCTGCCTTGCCCTTGCCTCCTGCTCACCACGCAAGGTTGACAATAACCCGCTTCCTGTATATTCGGATATGGGGGCAGCATCTGACTTGGGGGATACTAAGCCATGAGTGAAGAACAAGTATGGAATATGGAAGTTAGGCTCGCCAGGATGGAAGAGCGTCAGCTTCAGCTTTACGCTATGGTAGAAAAGTCACTTGCTTTTCATGGGGATTTTGCTAATAGATTGAGTGCGCTAGAACACCTGCGGACGAAGGTTCTGGCTGTAGCTGGGCTGATAGGGCTTGCTTGCTCAATGGCCTGGGATGTCCTAAAAAACCGCCTTTCTAACTAGGAGACTAAATGCCCACACTTGGAACACAGACCATTAGTAGTAGTTATGCACAGCTTCTCAAGACGTTCACCACTGGTGGGCTTAGTGGTGCTTTGCAGGTTGTTACTGATGGAGATGATACTTCTTCTGCCCTATCCCTTTCAACTACTGGCGTAAGCAGCACTGGCTCTTTCTCAGTTGACGGAGCATCAATCCTTTCTGGTGCTGTTACCTTCGGGTCAAACATTACTGCCTCTACTGGCACTGCAACGCTAGGCACAATTGCCTCAACCACTATTAACAATAGCGGTCTTGCCACGGTTGGAACACTTCAAGTTGGAGCAAGTGGTCCAAAACTAACTGTAGTCAGCTATGGCACAGCAGCGTTCACTTCTGCCACAGTAGCTGCACATAATGGAGCAGACGCTACAACTGGAACATTTGCATTAACTGGCGTAGCACTTAACGACATAGTTATTGGATCATTAAACTCAATTGGGTCAGCTGCTGGAACAACTAATATCGGCCTGTCTATTTATCCAAACGCAACAAATGTTGTTGAATACTCAATCCAGAACCAAGGAGCAACTGCTGGAACAATTCCTGCTGGCATTTTCTCCGTAGCCGCACTGAGGTTTACAGCTTAATATGGCAAACATAATCAATCGTCAGCAGACCTTTTCCACCAACGGCACGGTTACTGCGGCTGGCCTGCATAACCTAATTGATACCGCGCTTGTCAATTCTGCGATCATCAAGAACCAGCAGGAGATCACAACCATTGGTACGGCTGACTTGCTTCTCATCGCTCCAGACAGCGTTGACTCCTCTCTAGCCCCACGCAAAGTAACAGTTCAGAATCTTCTTGATGATGGGCTTACTGCTGGAACATTTACAAGCCTTAACCTTACTGGTGCGCTGACCTACGGAACAGCTACTGGCAATCGTACAGTTAGCACAAGTGCGACTATTACTACTGGCACAATTCCCAGCCTTACCGCTGGGACAACCACATCGACTGCGGCCACGATTACAAACGGAACGATTACTAACTTGGCCAGCACTACTGGAACGATTGGGAATCTATCCACCACTCTCGCTGGTGACTTCACGATTAGCCAGGGCACAGGAACGCTTGGGACTTCTGGCGTAACTCTCGGAACTTACGGTGGTGCGACATCTGTCCCAGTTCTTGCCATTGATGCTAAGGGTCGCATTACAACTGCCAGCACATCTGCGATTACAAGTGGCTTTACTGGCTTTCGCAACCGCATCATCAATGGTGATATGCGGATTGACCAGCGGAATGCTGGGGCGAGTCAGACCTTCACTGCTGCCGCTGCCTTGGCCTACTCGGTAGATCGTTTTTACGGATACTGCACAGGGGCGAATGTAACTGGTCAGCGTGTTGCTGGAACTGCTCCAAACGAGTTTGCTTATAGGTTTACTGGCGCGGCATCTGTTACAGAGATTGGTTTTGGAACAAGACTTGAAGCAACCAATACAACAGACTTGGCTGGCTCAACAGCCACTCTCTCTGTCCAGCTTGCCAATAGCTTGCTAACCACGGTTACCTGGACTGCATTTTATGCGAATACAGCAAATGCTTTTGGCACACTAGCAAGCCCAACCCGCACTCAGATCGCAACTGGAACATTTACTGTTACATCCACGCTGACAACCTACAGCGCACAAATCTCAGTTCCTTCAGCCGCCACAACTGGAATTGAAATCGTATTTACAGTTGGAGCGCAAACCAGCGGAACTTGGACGGTTGATAATGTCCAACTCGAAGCAGGCTCAACCACAACCAACTTTGAGCGTAGGCCGATTGGAACGGAGTTGGCGTTGTGTCAGAGGTATTTTACAGCTTATGAATTTGGAACAGGAACGGACACAATAGTTAACTCACATTTATTGAATGGGAATACCCAATCAGCGTCACTATCGTTCCCAGTTACAATGAGAGCATTGCCAAGTCCTGCATTTGGAACAACAACTGGAACATTTTGGAATGCAACGTCTAGTGCTGCGCTTACCACTGGGTCAGCAGCTATTAGTTTAACAAAATACTCTTTTAGAATTGGAGCGACTGGAAATCCAGGTTCTATATCACCAGCACAACTAGTATTAAATGGAACACCGACATTTGCAGCAGAGCTTTAATATGTACAAAAAAACATTATTTGAAAATATTGTAAGGCGAACTTCCGACAACGTATTCATACCTCCAGACCCAGCCAACACCGATTACCAAGCCTACCTAGTGTGGCTTTCCGAAGGCAACACTCCGCTTCCTGCTGACGAACCCAGCGAGGGATAAATGACCCTAACTGAAATCGCCCAATATGCGGGTGAGAAGGTTGGCAAGACCGATGCCGATACACTTACCTTCTTGCAGAAAGCCGCAAGCTTGGCTTACCGCCGAGTATGGGACTTTGCACCTTGGCGAGAGACTGTAACCAACTCTACCTATTCAGTTGGCACAAATAGGCAGATCACGCTAGGCACAAATGTCGAGACACCTCTCTCGGTTGCCTACAACGATGCAGAGGTTGATCCGATTGACTTGGCAACGATTGTGAGCCAAGACCCAGGATTGCTTGACGATGCGCGTACTGGAGATCCAGATACCTATCATTTTACTGGTCGCAACAGCAGTGGAGTTGCACAACTAAACCTTTACCCAAGACTTGCCACATCTGGCACAATTCCATTGCGCGTTGTGGAGAAGCTAAAATGTCTTACCCGCACAAACATCATTGTTGACTTTCCTCCGTCCCAAGCCGCGCTGGATGACGAGCTTCGCTTACCCCACGTTCATCACTTGGTTCTAGCCTTGACGCATTCTGATGCGCTTGAGCGCGAACGGCAGTATGCCAAGGCGCAAGCCATCACGCAGACTGCTAACTCTGATCTTGCGGCTATGGCTAACTACGAGTTGAGCCAGGTTGGTGGGATCAAGCAGATTACTCCGCAAAGTTTAGGCGAGCTGACCATAGAAGAAATGTTCTCGGCTTAGGAGGCATTGCCTTGTACTACTCCGATAATTTAGACGATGTTCTATCGTTTGACGGAATCCGTAATTTCACGGGTGGTCAAGCCAGCGGTCTACAATCCGACCTACTAGCCGAGAACCAAGTACAAGAGTTGTACAATATGACCCTTTCGCCAAAGGGTAATCTTGAAACTCGCGTAGGTGCGACAAGCTTTGCAACTGGTGCAACCAGCGGGTTAACCTCAGTCGGTGGGATGCGATACTACGAAACGTCAGCATACCAGCAATTATTGACTGTTACTGGAGGTAGGTTTTACAGCATTGAATCAAGCGGAAGTGCGACAGTTCATACTCCGTATGCAGAATGGGCAAATACAAACATAACTTGGACAGCAGCCACCAGCCAATGGCGAGATGGCTACAGCGTTGCTGAAGACATTGAGGTATCTTTTGCACAGTTTGTTGACAAGATGTTTCTATCTGATTCCGATAGCGACCTACACTTTTGGGATGGCACTGCGGTCGAGAGGCAGGGCGGGAAGGTTAGGGCGATTACAGTAACAACTGGCGGAACTGGATACACCAGCGCAACAGCAATCATTACTGGCCCTACACTTGGCGGAACAATGCCAGAACTGATTACGCTGGTGGCTGGCGGTGCTGTTACTGGCGTTACAGTTGTTAATGGCGGGTCTGGCTACGCAACTGCACCCACCGTTACAATCATTGGGAATGGCTCTGGTGCTACGGCCACAGCAACAGTCAGCGCGCCTCCAGCGGGGATTAGGATTTTGGTCAATGCTGAAAACAGATTGTTTGGCGTTGGCTCTGGTGCAAACAGAAACACGCTTTATGCCTCTGACATCCTTGATCCTTCTGTATGGGCATCAACCAACAGCATCGTTGTCAACGGCGATGACGGCGATCAGATTACGGCTGTTGTGCCTTACTACAAGAATAGGCTGATCGTATTTAAGAAGCGCAGAGTGTTCCAGGTTGATATTCCTAGCGATGCCACTTCTGGCGCGGATTGGATTGTTTCAATCATTTCAAACAATACTGGATGCGTGGCAACTGGCACTGCGGTGCAAGTAAGCAGCGACATTCTGTTCCTATCTGATAACGGAATCAGATCGCTTGTTCGGTCTGTGGCGGATGACTTTAGCTCAGTTGGCATACCAATTTCAGAGATAGTCAAGGATGTGATCCAAAGCATCAATACGGATTCTATTAGGGTGGCTACTGCAATCTACTACGATAACCGCTATTTCCTTGCCATACCTACTGGATCAAACGATTACAACGATACGCTCTTGGTTTACAATACGGCGTTAGGCGCATTCGAGGGAACTTGGAGTCCGCAGGTTATGCAGTTCACGCTTACGAACTTCAATCAAGAAGGCTCTAGGGCGATGTTCAAGAAGACCAATGGCATCATCGAGAAGTATGCTGGCTACAAGTCTCCAGCGGGTACTACATCAGCCGACTATCAAGACGCTGGCACTGATTACGAATCTTATGTCCGCACAAAAGACTTTAATTTTGGCGATCCTTTTTCGCTAAAATACGGGAGCTACTTCGAGGTCATCTTTGACAATTCGTTTTCAAATGATGCCACAGTAGCAATCCAGCGTGACATTGACGTTGGTGATATTGATGTTGCGTCAAACATTAACATTGCAAGTTCGGTGCTTACACTCCCATTCACGCTACCAGCAGTCCTTCCAACATCAGTCAAAAAGAAGCTGGCAAGCGACCTGCGCAAGTACGAGAAGTGGCGTTTGCTTAACATCAAGATTTCAACCCCAGCAAACAAGATGGCGATCCGCCAGATCACGGCAGCAGCCAATCCAGACACAGTCCAGATCCAGCAAACAATATGACGGCTGTTGAGTACATTGAGCAAAGCGGTGTGCCAGAGGCTATGTGGCCTAACCTGGCTGAGTGGTTTGGATGGTTCGAGAAGCAAGGGATGGTTGGGGTGGTTAAGGATGGGGATGAGATAGCAGGCGTGGCTTTGGCTAGGTGTATAAAAGATGGGCAAGAGCCTAATCATTATGTGCATAGCGAAGAAGGTCAGAATGTATTTGTTGATTTGACTATCTCCTCAAAAGGTGCTAAATCCTTACGATGCTTGCTGTTGCTCCTTTGGGAGAGATTCGGTCCTCGCAAGCGGATCACCTTTAATCGTTCTGGCAAACCAAGGAGTTACGACTATATGACATTCATGCGAAAGGCTAGGGTTTAACACCATGGGTGGATCACCATCTATTCCTGCACCGCCTCCCCCGCCCGATCCGAATGCAGTGGCGCAGGCTAATGCTGCTGCGTATAGAACGAATATTGATACCTACATCGAGAAAGCCCCAGCAATGGCGGCACTTGAGAATAAGCTTCGCCTGCAATATATGCCAGCCCAGCGTGGTTTAGAACGCCAGCTATCAGCCTTAGACCAGCAGGCAGGCGTGCAGGCTGGGATGCAATTAGAGCGTCAATACGGACCGCAACGCACGCTGGAGGGTTTGCGCAGGCAGTATGAGACTAGCCCACAGGCGTATGCCTTGAATCGTGGATTAGGCGATCAGATGACCAAGCAGTTCGAGCGTCTTTATGGAACATCGCCCTATGGTTCAGTTGAGCAGAACGTGGCGTTCAACCGCCAGCCAGGACCATTTGACTTTTATGGCACGATTGGCACGAACATTGGTAATCCAAATCTAACTGCTTAACATGACACCACAACAAATTAGAGGCGTAATCTCAATAGCCGATATTAAAAGCGCAAGCCAACATGGTGGCGGTGCGGCTGCTGGGGCTAGATACCTATATTACAGCGGAAGAGCTGGTGAACCCAAGGGAGCAGAGTTGACAAAATTCGGACCAGCCGCAAGTGCCGAAGTGCGCAATTACATAGGGGCAATGGGATTAAATCCAGATAGCTATGCAATAGGGAACGGAAGATATAATCTTGATGCAGCTATAACAGACGCAAATGATTCAATTACAAACATGCGGATAGATGAAGCAATTAGGGGAAGAATTGATCCAATTCTTTCTAGGGAAAAACAATACGATACTTTATCCGAACAAATCCGCGCTCTTACTGGTGAACAATCTGGGGGCGGAACTGTTGGTCAAGCTGGGCCAGCGTTCAACCAAGCCTTAACCCAACTTTCCGCTGGTCGTAATTACGGATCGTCCGACCTTGGATCTAAATTAAACTTCCAAGTATCAGACGATCAAATTGTTCAAGATTACAACAACTCAAAACTATCCCGCCTAAACAGCGTGATTGAGCGTGGTAACGCACAGATTGCTGGTATTCAGGAGCGTCTAAATGCGGCCAATCAACTTCTTGCTGGCCTTCCTGCTAATTCTCCTCAACGCACATCTTCAGAAGTATTCATCAAGCAACTCAACGATGACTTGAAAAGCGTAACTAGCGCAGTTACTGGCGCGCAGGATATGCAAAAGAATTTCAAGCCTATCACGATAGATAGCCCCGAAGGTCTAAAGGAGATCACATCGTTTAGATCCTTCGTCCAGCTACCCGAAGAGCGTGCTTCACAACAGCTTTTCCAGATTGATCCAGAGTCCTACAAGACTGCGGTTGGCCTAGGTCAACAGTATCGCCAAATGGCTACCGAACCAATTGGCCCTACATCCACAGCCGAGACTGAACAAATCCGTCAGACAATTGAGGACGAGGCTCTTAATCAATTACGCCTTGGGTCGACCATTGGTGCGGAAGAACGGCGTGGATACGAGCAATCTATCCGAGCCGCACAGACTGCCCGTGGCAACGTCTTTGGCCTTGGACCAGCAGTGCAAGAAGCCGCAGAGATCGGTTCTGCTGGCGAGCAACGCAAGCTGGCACGCTACGGGGCAGCGCAGAGCTTCCTTGGATCTGGCTTGTCTAGCGGTGACGCGCTCAAAGCTGATATAGCGTTCCGTGACGCATTGCGTCAGAACAGGCTGGGTGCAGCTGCTAACTTTATTGGTGGCGGACCTTCGATTGCTAACCTAGCAGCCCAGCGTACAGCCCAACAACAGGGTGCATTCCAGAACTACATCCAAGCCAATCAAGCATTGCCTGGTGGATTTAGCCAACAGCCTTCTACATATCAGCCGTTCTTCCAGGCGGTTGACCAACAGATTCCTGTCCAGCTTACCAATGCGTTTAATAGCTTGTATAATTCACAAGCCAATTACCAAGCCAATACATACGGAGCGCAGGTTGGCGCAATCTCAAGACAGCCAAGTGGTGCGCAGAACTTTGCTCAGATTGCTGGAGGAGTCAGCAGTCTTCTTAGCCCATTAAAATTCGGATAAGGATAAATTTATGGACAGAGTATCATACGGACCATTAACGCTATTTGAGAGTGATGCCTATAAGCAGGCAAAGGCAATGAAGGCCGAAGAAGATGCGTTAAAACTTCAGAAACTTCGCATGGATATTGCAAAGGGCCAAGAGGAAGCCGATATGTCAACCGCAATTGGAAGAGCGTCAAAAGCTGGTGATATTGCCGCATTCCTTGAGCAAGAAAAGCAAAAGGATGTTGGCATTCCAATTGGCGAGGAAATGGGCGCAAAGATGACTGCCAAGGGCGGACCGAGCATACTTGAAGCAACCAGAATGCAGGGTGAGCTTGACGTTGAAGCAAGGGCAAGACAAGCGCGAAGAGATGCCGCAATGAATTTTGCTGCTGGCGAGAAGTCTTTGCTTCCCACCGCAAATGTTGATCTTGGTGGAGTAAAGCAAACAGTGTTGGCTGGTCAAGCTGGCAAAACTAGCGCAGATATTTATGGTCAAATTTACAGAAATCAAGTCCCACAAGTTGCGGCTACTTATGAGGCAGAGGGATTTGATAAAGACACTGCAATCAGAATGGCAAGTCAAGATGTACGCAAGGAACTTGTGAAGGCATCTACTGGAGGAAAAGTCGTGTTGACGGGCGCAGATGGTCTTAGCACAATTTCATATAACAACGAGCAAGCAGAAAGAATGTGGAGAGATCCAAAAACACCAAAGGCGATAAGAGATCAATTAAATAATTTCTTCGGACAATCAGAAGAACCGAAGGCTCAAAGCTGGATCAAAACAAGACTAGGTAGATAAAATGGCTGAAGCCCTAGAGCTATCGTCAGCCAATCGTATTAGGCAACTGGCAGGTATGCCAGTAGAGTCAGAGCCACAGCAAGCACCCAAACCAGAAGAACCCCCAGCGTGGAGTGAAATCAAGGCTTCTGAGGATTACAAAACTCTTACTTATCCAGAGCAGGTTAACCTAGCTCGCCAATGGGGTGCGGAAACAAAACAGTACGCATCTACACTTCCAGACTACACGCCAGAACAAGATGTCGAAATTGATGATTTCGTAAACAAGGAAGCTGTTGATGTTCCAGCCAATGTAAAAGCGGCTGCACTTACGGCTGGATTGGTTAAGGGTTCGGCATCGCTTATGGGAGGAATTGCTGGTGGTCTTGGTGGTGCTGTTGTAGGCGGACCAATTGGCGCGATTGCTGGAGGCGTTGGCGGAGCAATAGCTGGCGGAGAATTAGCAGAAGCTGGATTACAGAAATTCACACCAAAGGTTGCTAGGTCAAGAGAGTTTGCTCCAGGTTATGCTGCTACTGGAGAATACGTCCCTGGGGTTGCGGCTGGTGTAACTGGATTGACAAGGGCTGGAACAACTTTATTCAAAGAACTTGGAGCAAAGAGAGCCGCACAAGAACTTGGCAAGGCAGTTGGAACTTCAGCCGTAGTTGGTGCTGGAGTTGGAACTGGATTTAGGGCAGTTACTGGAGGTGAAGTTTCTCCAAGCACAATTGCTGAAGATGCCTTGTTTGGCGGTTTATATGCTGGAATAGCCTCTGGAAGCAGGGTCAAAGGATATAATTTTGAAGAATTTAAGAATTTAAATTATAAGGTTAAGGCTGGGAAAGCAAGCCGCGCTGAACGCGAAGATTGGAAGGAAATTTTAAACGAAGCTAGATCAACGCAAACAACTGGAGTTGAGCGAGCGAAACGAAGCGAGGTACTGCTTGGCGGAAGAACTGTGCTTAATAAAGTAGACCTTGAGCAAGGCGCGCCAAAACCTGGTCAACCAGAAGTTCGCCCTTACTACGAACAACAACTACAAGCACCATCGCTTCCAGAAACAGTTTCAACCGAGATCCAGCAGGTAAGTCCACAAGAGCGTCCGATCAAGCCAGCCACAGTAATCCCGCAGAAACAGTTACCAGAGGCAGGCGTACGTGGAAACGTACGTGGAACGCAAGCTGATACGGCTGCGATGCAACGGCGAGGGATTATCACTCCGATGCAGGAAAGCCTGGTAGATCTAAACGATCCAGTTCCGAAGACAAACGTATTTACAACCGAATCTCAAGGCATCAATCGTGAGGCCATCATTCCAGACACTCGCGGATTGCAAGGCGAGATTGTGCGCGAAGGTCCAATTGTTACGCCTAGGACGCAGTTACCTAGTGGCGAAAGGTTGGCGTTGCCAGCCGAAGGTGAGTTTAGGCCGACAAGAAAAGCAGAAGAAGCAGCCGCAGTAATTGAATTAGAAAAAGGTATGGAGGAGAGGATTAGACAATCTCCGCAGGGACAGAGAGGGTTGAGGCAAGATTTGGAGGCCGTGGCTGTGGCAGAAGAAGTTTCTCCAGCAGCACAACCAAATATTCCTAAAACTGTGGGTGGCTTGCAATCAAATATAATTTTAAAAGTAAATGAACCCAAGGGAATTAAGCTTGGTCAATACAAATTGCGTGAAGGCGAGCAATTCAGCCCGATAAAAGAAGTTCCATTTGATGACCTCGGACAAGGACAATCAACTGTAAATCAAAAACTTGTTGAGAAATACAAAAAAGATATATTAAGCGGAAAACCAATTGATCCAATTACATCAAAATATGGAGATGTAATTGATGGCTACCACAGAGCATCAGCACTCTATGAGCTTGGATTCAAAAAAATACCAGTTACTTTTGTTGAGGAAAACGAAAAGCTTGCAATTTCTGAATGGAAAAAAAGCTATGGAAATGTTCCATTCCCATCAGAAACTATTAACGAAGTTTCAAAATCATATCCAAATTTCAATAAACAAACCACCATCCCTCGCCCAATGCGTGGCAAGGCTGGTGAGGGTGGGTTCATTGTATCCGATGTGCAGGAAGGTGCGGCCAAGGTAGCGCAGAAGTGGCTTACCACTGAAGGCAATCTTCCTAAAGAGATGTTTGACATTATGGAGGCTAAGGGATCGCGCACGCAAGCGATGCTGAAGCAGATTGATTTTACGCTGAAGGATCTAGCCAAAGCTGCAAGAGAGCTTAATAGCAAGCCTAAATTAACCCAAGATCAGTCGCTCCAGGTCGATCAGTTCCTGCGTGGTTATCTGCCAGCAAAGAATCTTCCAGAAGCAATCAGACCCGTAGCACAGCAGATGCGCCGTCAGCTAGACAACCTATCAGAAGGCTTAATCCAATCTGGCGTATTCTCGCAGGAAGTTGGGCCTTCTGGAATGAGCAAGGCTGATATGATTAGGATGAATAAGGGCGAGTATCTGACTCGTTCTTACGAGAAGTTTGATAATCCCAAGTTCAATGTGGAACTGCTAAAGAAAAGGGATTTGGCTAAGTATACACAAGCTGAAACATTTGTTCGCAATGAGCTAAAGGCTCAGAATCCAAGCATTACCGAAGAAGAGGTGCAGGGCAGGATTAGAGAGATAGTCGAGCAGGGCCGAGATAAACCAATGGAGTCAATGATTCAAGCCTCTGGAATTGGCAAGAAGCTTGGGATTACTAAGGCAAGACAAGACATTCCAGAGCAGATCAGATATTTGATGGGAGAATACAACGATCCAATCATCAATTACGCAAGATCAGCAAGCAAAATGATTAACCTGCTCCAATCCCAGCAGCAGTTGAACAAACTGAAAGAATTTGGCGTTGCAAACAAACTATTTTTTGAAAGGCCAACTGGAAATGCAGCAACGCAGATTGCTGCGGACGGATCGGATACTCGCTCGCCACTAAATGGGTTGTACGCCGAGAAGGATTTGGTCGATGCCATTGAGAATTTTGAGATGACGCATAGGGCTGGAAAGCTTTATCAGCTTTACTACGCAGCGAATGCTTGGGTCAAGTGGGGCAAGACAGTTGGGAGCATCCAGGCTCAGTTTAGGAATCCAATTTCAAACGTATTGATCGAGGTTGCCAACGGAAACATTGCATTTGGCGGAAGTTCAAAACCATTTAGAGCAGTTCTAGCTGAATTTGGCGTTCCCAAGATGGACACAAAGGAAGGCCGAGCTTACTTAACTAGGGCAACTCAACTTGGAATTTACGATAACACTGTTCTGAATGAGTTTACGCAAATGTTGAAAGATGCCCAGCAGTATAAGGGATCTACGGTTGACTTTGCTGAAGAACTTGCTGGTAAGGGTGGCAATATCGCAAAGAAAGGTGTTGCTGCATTAAACAAAACCTATCGTGCTGGTGATAATTTGTTCAAATTGATGGCTTGGGAGAACGAAACTAAGCAACTTATGGATGGAAGAGGCTTGTCCCGCCAAGAAGCTGAAGTTATCGCAGCCGAGCGCGTAAAGAATACAAGGCCAACCTACTCTCGCGTTCCAAGGATTGTTAAGGCAATGAGACTTCAGCCATTCTTTGGGAACTTTATATCTTGGCCTTCTGAAATGTTAAGGATTATTCCGAATACGCTTAGATATGCTGCTGAAGATTTGAAGACTCCAGGGATGCGTAGGTATGGATTCAATAGATTGATCGGGGTGCTTGCGGCAACAACTGCAACTGTTGCAATAACAAGACTTGGTATGTGGGCTACAGGATTTAATGACAGAAAAATGGAAGCCATGAGGCGTTTTGTTGCTCCATACCAAAAGAACGCAACTCTTATGCCAACTGGATCAGATGGCAAAGATGTGGGCTACGTTGACATTTCATACACAGATCCATACGAAGTATTCAAAGGACCAGCTTTTGCCGCTGCATCTGGAAAAGATCCAGAAGAATCAATTGCTAATGCAATATTAGATTTTCTTGAGTCTTATATTGGTCCAAGCATTTTAGCCAGTTCAATTGTTTCAGCATTGTCTGGAAGAACTCTCCAAGGAAGGACGATTGTAAATCCGCAAGATACTAGGCTGGATCAAACACTTGATAGAGCTAGTTATTTGTTGAGACAAAACGAGCCAGCAACCGTATCTCAGTTTAGAAGGATATATTACGCCCTAACTGGTCAGCCAGATACAACCGTTTCCAAGTATGGCCGTATCTACAAGCCATCCGAAGAATTGTCCGCGCTGTTTGGTATCCGTCCACAATCCATTAACGTATCTAAAGCACTGGAGTCGAAGGCATCCAGGTTCAATACTGATATGGCTGATGTAGGCAGAATCTTTACCGAAACCTATGGTGCGGTTGGCAATGTTCCAGAGGCGAAGGTGCGGGAACAGTTCGCTAAAATGGAGAACCGCCGAAAGGTTATGTTCGATGAGGCAAACAAAGATTTCCACGCCGCTATGTTGCTTGGTCTTTCCAGGTCGGAAGCCATCTCTGCAATGCGCGCTGGCGGTATGGGCGTTGATAACGCCTCAGCCATAGCTAACAACAGGTACAGAGACTACAAGATCAGCAAGTCACTCACAAAGAGCATGAGGCGCGAGCTATCTCCAGAGGAGATGCGGAAACGTCAAGAGATAGGCCGAGAGCTTATGATGCAACAAGGAGAGTAAATGGCTAAATTTGACATCTCTGGATCAGCGTCACGCCAAACTGGTTTAAGCCAGCAGGATCGCAATAACGCGATCCGTATGGAGTTTGAGC
>Ga0208916_10000668_pt1 | contig 15700 bp, 15 predicted proteins | sample DEB19_08_DNA_5_FD_184523 | JGI IMG/M metagenome (GOLD analysis project Ga0208916, IMG submission 184523) | Aqueous microbial communities from the Delaware River and Bay under freshwater to marine salinity gradient to study organic matter... | ecosystem: Environmental > Aquatic > Marine >... | reverse complement strand
GGCAAAAGCGATTTGGCGTTGGCGCTCCCGGAAGCCTTCTTTTTGATCTTCGGTGGTTTTGTCGTGGCAGCCGGGGCAGCTCACGCCCTCGACATACAACGGCGAGAGTTTGTCTTCGGCGCTCACTGGATCCCTGCAAGAGCGGCACAAAGAGAACTGGCCCGGCTGCAGGTCGTGGTCGACCGAGACGCGCTCGTCAAAAACAAAGCATTCACCGCGCCAGCTGCTTTGCGCTTCAGGCACGGTTTCCAAGTACTTGAGGATGCCGCCTTCGAGGTGATAGACCTCGTCAAAGCCCTGCGTGCGCATGAAGGCCGTCGACTTTTCGCAGCGAATCCCGCCCGTGCAAAACATCGCGACCTTGGGTTTTTTGCCGCCGCGCTCTTGCAGCCGTCCTTCAGCCCCCATTTCACGACGAACCCAATCCGGCAGTTCTGAAAAACTGCTGGTCGCGGGGTTGATCGCGCCTTCAAACGTGCCGATGGAGACTTCGTAGTCATTGCGGGTGTCGATCAGCACCACGTCGGGATCGCTGATGAGGGCGTTCCAGTCTTGCGGCTTGACGTACTGGCCGGCCATGCGGTTCGGGTTGATGCCTTGCACGCCCATCGTCACGATTTCTTGCTTGAGGCGCACCTTCATTCGGTAAAACGGGGCTTTGTCGCTGTGCGCTTCTTTGTGCTCCAGCGCGGCCAAGCGCGGGTCGGCGCGCAGACGCGCCAGCACCGCTCGCACGCCAGCCTCAGGCCCGGCGATGGTGCCGTTGATGCCTTCTTCTGCCAGCAGCAGGGTCCCGCGCACATCGTTGGCTTCGCAAAAGGCCTGCAGCGGCGCTTGCAACTCGGCGTAGTCCGGCAAGTCGACAAATTTATACAGGGCGGCGGTGAGGAAATCAGGCATGTCGGGTTTCGAGAAAGGTCTGTTGAACTGGTCATTTTCCCTGATTCAGCCCTGCAATAGTCTGATCTAGCGCAACTAACGGGTGCCAAAAATCCGATCGCCGGCATCTCCCAAGCCGGGCAAGATGTAACCATGGTCATTGAGTTGGCGGTCTATCGCGGCGGTGAAAATCGGCACATCCGGGTGCGCTGCCTGCAGTGCGGCAATGCCTTCAGGGCAGGTCAGCAGGCAAACAAACTTGATGGATGTAGGCTTCAGTTTTTTCAGCCGGGCGATGGCTGCAATCGCTGAATTGCCGGTGGCCAGCATCGGGTCGACCACGATGACGGCCCGTTCTTGCATGTCTTGCGGCATCTTGAAATAGTACTCCACCGCCTCCAGCGTGGCCGCGTCTCGGTACAGGCCGATATGCCCAACGCGGGCACTCGGCACCACGCTCAGCATGCCCTCCAAAATACCGTTGCCCGCCCGCAAAATCGACACAAAGACCAGCTTTTTGCCGTCGATGACTTGGGCCTGCATGGTCTCCAGCGGGGTTTCAATCTCGACTGTTTGCATTGGCATGTCGCGCGTGACCTCGTAGGCCATCAACATGCTGAGCTCATTCAGCAAGGTGCGAAAAGTGCTGGTGCTGGCGTCTCTGCTGCGCATCAAGCTGAGCTTGTGTTGCACCAGCGGATGCTTAATCAGCGTCACTGGTGCAAGGTTAAGTGCAAGGTCTAGGGGCAGGTTCATGGTTTGTTTTTGCAGAGGTCTTTGGGGGTGTCAGGCGAAAAGTAAAATGCAGCGCTAGATTAAATCAATTCATCCATTTCAGAAGGATTCTTCGTGGCCGGACACAGTAAATGGGCGAATATTCAACACCGCAAGGGTCGCCAGGATGAAAAGCGCCAGCGCGTCTGGACCCGTGTGATGCGTGAAATCATGGTCGCGGCTCGCATGGGCGGCGGCGACTTGGGCACCAATCCACGCCTGCGCCTCGCTGTTGACAAGGCCAAGGCGGCCAACATGCCAAGCGAAAACGTCAAGTACGGTATCGCCAAGGCCACCGGCAGCCTTGAAGGTGTGCAGTATGAGGAAGTCCGCTACGAAGGCTATGGCATCGGCGGCGCGGCCATCATCATCGACTGCATGACCGACAACAAGGTGCGTACCGTGGCCGAAGTGCGACATGCCTTTTCAAAACACGGCGGGAACATGGGCACCGAAGGCTCGGTGGCCTTCCAGTTCAAACACTGTGGTCAGCTGATTTACGCGCCCGGCGTGAGCGAAGACAAAGTCATGGAACTGGCGCTGGACGCTGGCGCAGACGATGTGATCACGGATGACGACGGAGCCATTGAAGTGCTGACGCCGTACGCCGATTTCGAAAAAATCAAAAACGCGCTAGAGGCCGCAGGTTTGACTGCTGAAGTGGCTGAAGTCACCATGCGCGCCGAAAACAACATTGAGCTGAGCGGCGACGACGCCCTGAAAATGCAAAAGCTGCTCGATATTCTGGAAGACTTGGACGACACCCAAGCCGTCTTTCACAACGCGGCGCTGTCGCTTTAATCCGCTCCCTGAATTTAAAAAAAGAAAGCTCCGGCATGAAAGTATTGGTTGTTGGCAGTGGTGGCCGTGAACACGCGTTGGCCTGGAAGCTGGCGCAGTCCCCCAAGTTGCAGGCGGTGTATGTGGCCCCCGGCAATGGCGGCACGGCGCTGGATTCGCGTCTTGAAAACATCCCCATCACGGACATCAAGGCGCTGCGCGAATGGGCCTTGGCTGAAAAAATCGTCTTGACGGTCGTCGGCCCTGAGCAGCCACTGGCTGCGGGTATCGTCGATGACTTTCGGGCCCACGGCTTGCGTGTGTTTGGCCCGACCCAAGCTGCCGCGCAACTCGAAAGCTCAAAGGCTTTTTCCAAGGCCTTCATGAAGCGCCACGGTATTCCCACAGCTGAGTACGAAACCTTCTCAGATCCGGTCGCCGCGCATGTGTATATCGACAAAAAAGGTGCGCCCATCGTCGTCAAAGCCGATGGCCTGGCTGCTGGTAAGGGCGTGGTGGTGGCGCTGTCGCTGCAAGAGGCGCACGAGGCAATTGACTTCATGCTCGCGCCTGACGCCAGCTTCAACCCGCTCGGCGTGACGCACAACGCTGGCGGCGCCCGCGTGGTGATCGAAGAATTTTTACAGGGCGAAGAAGCCAGCTTCATCGTCATGTGCGATGGCAAGAACGTCACGCCGCTGGCCACCAGCCAAGACCACAAGCGTCTGCTCGACGGTGACGCCGGCCCTAACACCGGCGGCATGGGCGCTTACTCGCCCGCACCGGTGGTGACGCCGCAGATCCATGCCCGTGCCATGCGCGAGATCATCATGCCGACCATCAAAGGCATGGCGCAAGACGGCATTGTCTTCACCGGGTTTTTGTATGCCGGGCTGATGATTGACGCCGAAGGCCACCCGAAAACGCTGGAGTTCAATTGCCGCATGGGCGACCCGGAAACGCAGCCCATCATGATGCGCCTGAAGACAGATTTGTACGACGTGATGATGGCAGCAACCTCCGGCCAGTTGGACCAAGTTGAGCTCGAATGGGACACGCGCCCTGCGCTCGGCGTGGTGATGGCCGCGCACGGTTATCCGCTCAACCCGCGCAAGGGGGATTTGATCACCGGAGTGCCTTCGCTAGAGAAAATGCAAGAAGCCGATGTCATGGTGTTTCATGCCGGTACTGTGCCGGCAGCCAAAGGTGAGGCGCTGACTTCCGGCGGTCGTGTCTTGTGTGTCACCGCTTTGGGCACCACGGTTAAAGAGGCGCAAAAGCACGCCTATGACGTGGCATCCAAAATTCATTTCGACGGCGCTCAGTACCGCAAAGACATTGGCTACCGGGCCATCAAGGCTTGATCAAAGCCGAGCTATGACATTGCACTTTTCTTCCGACGTCAGCGCTGAAGCTGGCCGAGATTTTTTGCTCGGCTTGCAGCAACGCATCACCTTGGCCGTGGCCGCACTCGACGGCCACGCTTTCGTTCCTGACGCCTGGGAAAAAGCCCCGGGAGAAGCTTTGCAAGGCAAGGGCGTCACGCAAATTTTGGAGCAGGGCAGGGTGTTTGAACGCGCCGGTTGCGGTTTCTCGCACGTGCGGGGAGCCAGCCTGCCGCCGTCAGCCACGCAGCACCGGCCTGAACTGGCTGGCGCACCGTTTGAGGCCATGGGCGTGTCGCTGGTTTTTCATCCGCGCAACCCCTACGTGCCGACTGTGCACATGAATGTGCGCATGATCACGGCCACCCCAGCGACGGGCGTGCCGGCCGTCTGGTTTGGCGGCGGCATGGACCTCACGCCGTTCTACGCTTTTGAAGAAGACGCGGTGCATTTCCATCAGGTTTGCAAGGACGCGCTGACGCCGTTTGGCGACGACAAATACCCGCGCTTCAAAACCTGGTGCGACGAGTATTTTTACTTGAAGCACAGGCAAGAGCAGCGCGGCATTGGCGGTGTATTTTTTGACGATTTCCAGGAACTCGGCATGGCGGGTAGTTTTGCCATGATGCAGAGCGTGGCTAACGCTTTCTTGACGGCTTACTTGCCCATCGTTGAGCGCCGCATGGGCACGCCTTATGGGCCAACTGAGCGCGATTTTCAGCTGTATCGGCGCGGTCGTTACGTCGAGTTCAATTTGGTCTGGGACCGCGGCACGCATTTTGGTTTGCAGTCAGGCGGGCGCACCGAGTCTATTTTGATGTCAATGCCGCCGCTGACAAGTTGGTCGTACCGGCGCGAAGACCCGCCTGAATCGCCAGAAGCCGCTTTGACGCGCGACTTCCTGGTCCGAAGGGACTGGGTTTGAAGCGTATCGGTGTTTTTGGTGGCGCCTTCGACCCACCGCACAACGCGCATTTGGCGCTGGCCCAAACAGCCATAGACCAGCTGCAGTTGGACGAACTCAAAGTCATCCCGACCGGCTACGCCTGGCACAAAGACCGGCCCTTGAGCGCCGCTGAGCATCGGCTGAAGATGACGCAGCTGGCCTTCAGCGGGATTGACCGCGTCAGCGTCGATGCGCGTGAAATCAAGCGCGAGGGCCACAGCTACACCATCGACACACTGGAAGCGCTGCAGGCTGATGACCCTGACGCCGTGTTCTTTTTGCTCATCGGTGGGGACCAGTTGGCGGCCTTCAATCAGTGGCACCGGTGGCAGGATATACTCTCTAGAGCTACAGTTTGTGTAGCGGAACGCCCGCTGCAGGCCAGCGCGCCAGCCGATATGCTGACGCAGACGCCAGCTTTGCGGCAGAGCATTTACCTGCAACTGCCTTCCATGACTGTCAGCGCAACGGCGATTCGCCAACTCATTGCCACTCATACCGGCCCCCTCAATACCTCGCAGCCAGATCTTGCCGGGCTGGTTCCGGACGCAGTAGCGCGTTATATTTCACTCCATGGGCTCTACCAAGCCCGCCCAACCCCTCCTTGAGCACCACAGCATGACCGATAACATCCACAGCGCCGACAAAAAAGACATCCAAAAACTGCAGCGGGCCATCGTCGACGGGCTGGAGGATGTCAAGGCGCAGGACATCCAGGTGTTTGACACCGAGCACATCACCTCTTTGTTTGAGCGCGTGATCGTGGCTTCGGGCACATCGAATCGCCAAACAAAAGCACTGGCCGCCAGCGTGCGCGATGCCGTGCGTGAAGCTGGTTTTGGCAAACCCCGCATTGAAGGCGAACAAAACGGCGAGTGGATCATTGTGGACTGCGGCGCTGCTGTGGCGCACATCATGCAGCCGACGATTCGCCAGTACTACCACCTCGAAGAGTTGTGGGGCGACAAGCCCGTCAAGCTCAAACTCGGCGCGGTTGCACCGCTGGTCAAAGCGTCTCGCGCTGCCGCTTTGGCTGCCGCTGAAGCCGCAGCCGTGGTCGCGCAAGCGCCTAGCGGGCGCACTGCTGCCCGCACGGTGGCCCGTAACGCTGCCAAAAAAGCGGCCCGCGTCAGCGGCGAGCCAGCACCAGCCAGCGCTAAGACAGCGGCTAAAAAGGCACCTGCCAAGCGCGGCGCAGCCAAAGCCGCTCCTAAGCCGTCCGTGAAAGCGGCGGTCAAGGCCATCGTGACCAACACGGCACCGCCTAAAGCCACCGCCAAGCCGCGCGCTAAACCAGTGGTCAAGTCGGTTGCTGCCGCGCCGGTGAAATCCGTACCCGCCAAAAGGGCCGCACCAAAAAGCCTGGCTGCCAAAACAGCTGCGCTGAAAAAGCCGGTCGCTCCAAAAGTCGCCGCTAAGCCAGTCGCTGCCAAGAAGGCAGTGGCCAAGAAGGTGCCTGCTAAGACGGTCGCGGTCAAGAAAACTCCCCGGAGCGCATGAGGCTGCAGATCGTCGCAGTCGGGCAACGGGTGCCCGACTGGGCGCAGACCGCCTACGACGACTACGCCAAGCGCTTCCCGCCTGAGCTCAAAGTCGAGCTGAAGGCCGTCAAGACTGAAGCCCGGGCATCTAAAACGCTTGAAAATTTGCTCGCTGCAGAGCGTTCGCGGATTGAAGCGGCGATTCCAAAAGGCATGCGCATCGTCGCCCTGGACGAGCGCGGCACGAACATCACCACCGTTGCCCTGGCCGATAAACTTCGGCATTGGCAGCGTGAAGGCGATGATGTGTCGATCGTCATCGGCGGCCCCGACGGTCTCGACCCTGGCTTCAAACAAGCTGCGCATGAACGCATTCGGCTGTCCGACTTGACGCTGCCGCACGCCATGGTGCGTGTGCTGCTCATCGAACAGCTGTACCGCGCTTGGAGCATCACGGTGAACCATCCCTACCATCGCGAGTAGCCATGCCTGATTTTATTTATCTAGCCTCTCAAAGCCCGCGTCGGGCGCAGTTGCTAGAGCAACTGGGTTTGTCTTTCAAGCGGCTCTTGCCAGACCCGACTGAAGACGCTGAAGCGCTGGAAGTTGTGCACGGCGCTGAAGCCCCGGCAACTTACGTCAAGCGCGTTACCCGCCTCAAGTTGCAAGCGGCTGGGGCGCGCATGCAGTGCCAAGGTTTGACGGCTGCGCCGGTGCTGTGTTCAGACACCACCGTCGCTTTGGGCCGAACCATTTTGGGCAAGCCCGAGAACGACGCTGACGCGATTCGCATGTTGACGCTGTTGTCAGGCGCGACGCACCGCGTGCTGACGGCGGTGGCTGTGCAGCACGGCAAAAAAATGGTTGAGGCACTGAGTATTTCAAGCGTCACCTTTTCTGAAATGACGCGGGCCCAAATCAAGGGCTATGTCGCTTCAGGTGAGCCGATGGGCAAAGCCGGGGCTTACGCGGTGCAGGGCAGGGTGGCCGCGTACATCTCCCGCATCAACGGTAGTTATTCGGGCATCATGGGTTTGCCTTTGCATGAAACATCATTGCTCTTGCGCGCCGTTGGCGTGAAGATCTGACTTTAGGACACAGCCCCATGTCGCAGGAAATCCTGATCAATTGGTCGCCCCAGGAAACCCGTGTCGCCGTGGTCGAAAACGGCGCGGTCCAAGAACTCCACGTTGAGCGAGCCCTTGAGCGCGGCTTGGTCGGCAATGTGTACCTCGGCAAAGTGGTGCGCGTGCTGCCGGGGATGCAGTCCGCCTTCATCGATATCGGGCTCGACCGGACCGCCTTTTTGCACGTGGCTGATTTGATGAGCAGTATCAACAGTCGTCACGCCGATGCAGAGCCTGGCAAGCCAGACGCTGCACCGCCTTTGCCGATTGAGAAGCAGCTGTTTGAGGGCAAAGCCATCATGGTGCAAGTCCTCAAAGACCCGATCGGCACCAAAGGCGCGCGCTTGACGGCGCAGGTCAGCATTGCCGGGCGCTTGCTGGTGTTTTTGCCACAAGACAGCCACATTGGCGTGTCGCAAAAAATCCCCCCTAAGCAACGCGAGGAACTGCGGCAACGCTTGCAAGTCTTGGCTGGTGAGTCTGGCGGCGGCTTTATTTTGCGCACCAACGGCGAAGATGCGACTGACGCTGAACTCGGCGAAGACATCGCGTATTTGCGCAAGACTTGGGCGCGCATCAAAGACGCTTCCTTACGCTTGCCACCGACCTCTGTCTTGCACCAAGATCTGAATTTGCTGCAGCGCGTGTTGCGTGATGTGGTGTCTGAAAACACGCAGTCCATCCGCGTTGATTCGCGTGAGCAGTTCGCACATTTGCAAACTTTTGCCGCTGAGTTCATGCCAGCGACGCTGAAGAAAATTCAGCTCTACGCTGGTGAGCGCCCGATCTTTGATTTGTTGAACATTGACGAAGAAATTGCGCGCGCCTTGGGACGTCGGGTTGAGCTCAAGTCGGGCGGCTATCTGATCATTGACCAGACCGAAGCCCTGACCACGGTCGATGTGAACACCGGCGGTTTCGTCGGCGCCCGCAACTTTGACGAAACCATCTTCAAGACCAACTTGGAAGCGGCGCAGACGATTGCCCGGCAACTCAGGCTGCGCAATCTGGGCGGCATCGTGATCGTTGACTTCATCGACATGCTGCGTGACAACCACCGTGACGCGGTGTTGGTCGAGTTCAAAAAACAGCTGGCGCGTGACCGCATCAAAACTACTGTCAACGGATTTTCGGCCTTGGGTTTGCTGGAGATGACACGCAAACGCACCCGTGAGTCGCTCTCACATCAACTGTGTGAGCCCTGCAGCGCATGCAGCGGCAAGGGCGTGGTCAAGACTGCGCGCAGCGTGACCTACGACATCTTGCGAGAAATACTGCGTGAGGCCCGGCAGTTCAATCCGCGTGAATTTCGGGTCGTCGCCGCGCCGCAAGTCATCGAGTTATTTTTGGATGAAGAAAGCCAGCACTTGGCTGGCTTGAGTGACTTCATCGGCAAGCCGATTTCTTTGCAATCTGAAGTCGCGATGGCGCAAGAGCACTACGACATCGTGCTGCTTTAAATTCAGGGTGACTTGCTGCCGGTGTTAAAACCCAGCTGGTAAAGGTGGCTGTAAGCCCCGCCTTTGGCCAGCAACTCGGCATGGGTGCCAGACTCCAGCACCCGGCCACTCTCTAGCATGATGATGCGGTCGGCGTGTTGAATGGTCGACAGGCGGTGCGCAATCACAATGGAGGTGCGGTCTGCGGTCAGTCGCCCAATCGCTTGCTGAACAGCTTGCTCAGACTCGGTGTCCAGCGCCGAGGTGGCTTCATCCAGAATCAAAATGGGCGCATTTTTATACAGAGCCCTGGCAATGGCCAAGCGCTGCCGCTGGCCGCCCGACAACTGCATGGCGTTGTGGCCGAGCAGGGTGTCCATGCCTTTCGGCAGTTCAGCCATCATCTTCTCCAGATTAGCGGCCTGCAAGCATTGGGTCACACGCGTCCGGTCGATCGGCTGGCCGAGCGCGACATTCGAGGCAATGGATTCGTTCAGCATGACCACGTGCTGGCTGACAAACGCAAACTGCTCGCGCAGTGACTCCAAGTTCCAGTTGTCAAGTGCCACGCCATCCAGACGGATGACGCCTGAGGACGCATCACGAAAGCGCGGTAACAAGTTAACCAGCGTGCTTTTGCCGGAGCCTGAAGTGCCCACAATCGCGATGGTTTCACCCGGTTTAATGCTCAGGTCGAATTGGTCAAGCGCTGGATTCGCGTCGGTTTTGTAGCACACGGTGACGTTTGAAAACGTGATGTCGCCGCTGGCTCTTTGTTTGCTGAAGGCGCCGCTTGTTTCATCTTCTATTTGGTCGAGAAGATTCAGACCTCTCTCTAACGCTGCGATGCCGCGGGTGATGGGCGTTGCCGCATCAGACAGACTTTTGATCGGGGCAATCAGCAGCAGCATGGCCGTGACAAAGGCCACAAAACTACCGACCGTGGTGGCGCCATCCGCGCTTTGCAGCAGTGCAATGGTGACCACGGCCGAAAGCGCCACGGCGGTCAATAGCTGGGTGAGTGCGCTCATGCCGGCGTGCGCCACTGTCGATTTGGTGGACAGGTGACGCAAGGACAGGCTGAGCTGATGAAAGCGTTTGGATTGAATTTTTTGTGCAGCGTACAAACGTATGTCGCGATGTGCCAACACGTTTTCTTCAACGACATACGCCAAGTCGTCGGTGGCTGTTTGACTTTCTTTGGTGAGTCGATAGAGGCGTTTGGAAAGGATCCGTACAACAGCGATGACGGCAGGAAAAACCAAGGCAACAACCAATGTCAGCCGCCAGTTGAGGTAAAGCAGGTAACCCACCAGCGCCAACATGCTGAGAACGTCTCGTGCGAGCCGCATGACGGCGTTGACCAACAAACTGGAGCCGTTCTGAACTTCATACACCACGGTGTTGGCAATGGTGCTCGACGTCTGCTCTGTGAACAGGCTGAAGCGGGCGCTCAGGAGTTTGTCGAACATCGCCTCGCGGAGTTTTTGCAGCCCTAGGTTGGTGACACGGGCCAAACCAAACTGGGCTAAAAATCCGGCCAAGCCACGCACACCAAAAAGAATCATCAAGAAAACCGGCACTTGCCAGAGACTGAGCTCGCCGCCTGACTTGAAGCCCCGGTCTAGCAAGGGTTTCAGCAAAGCCGGCACCATCGGCTCTGTGGCGGAGGCCATCAAGGTGGCGACAATCGCCAAAATCCAGCCGCTTTTTGAACTGTTGAAATACGGCCAGAGCCTGACGACGCTTTCAGGGAGCGTGCGTTGATGGGCCTGAGTGGTGGCCGTTGGAGCAGTCGCCTGTGGCGAAGAAGAATGGTTCAAGAGCTTTCCCTGGTTGCCTGCTCGGGTGGCATTATCGGTGAACTTCACCAATTTGGTGTCTGCAAGGAGTCTACGTGGTTTGATCGTGTGGCCCCTGTGTTGGCGATATTTGGTATTCAATTGTTTCGTTTAGACTTTGCGCTTCTATGTTGGCCTTTGCGATGTGTACCATGCAGGCTAAAAATGCGTTTGCACAGTACGTCGAATTGAATTGTTTGGGTTGTCAAATTGAAAAATGATTTTCGTTTTGTGAATTTTGAAAGGCGTGGCGCACTCAAAGCCTTGTCTTCAGCCACGCTCTTGGCCGTCAGTGCCATGCCCGCGTTGGCCCAGTTCCGTGTGGAGGTGGCGGGCATTGGCCTGACGCAATTGCCGATTGCCTTGCCGGTTTTCAAAGGTGAAGGTCAGGCCCCGCAAAAAATCAGCACCATCATCAAGGCTGACCTTGAACGTAGCGGCATGTTCCGTTCGGTTGACTCGGCGGGTTTGTCGGCAGATGAAACCACCCAGTTTGATGCTGCGGTTTGGCGCCAGCGCGGTGCCGACTCTGTGGCCACAGGCAGTATCAGTCAATTGGCTGATGGCCGTTTTGACGTGCGTGTGCGATTGTGGGACGTGATTCGCAGCCAAGACCTGGGTGGTCAAAGCCATGTTGTTTCGGCGGCTGATTTGCGCTTGGCAGCGCACCGTGTGGCCGACTTCATTTATGAAAAGCTGACAGGTGAAAAAGGCATTTTTGCAACCCGCATTGCGTATGTGACCAAGACGGCGCAGCGGTTCAACTTGTGGGTTGCCGACTCCGACGGTGAAAACGCCCAGTCTGCGTTGACCAGCCCTGAACCGATTATTTCTCCTTCATGGTCACCGACGGGGGCGCAGTTGGCCTATGTCTCGTTTGAGTCGCGCAAGCCGGTGATTTATTCACACGATGTTGCGACTGGCAAGCGTCGGTTGCTGGCGAATTTCAAAGGGTCGAACAGTGCGCCGGCCTGGTCGCCTGACGGTCGTCAGCTGGTGGCCACGCTCAGCCGCGAAGGCGGCTCGCAGATTTTTGCAATTGACATCAATGGCGGTGAGCCGCGTCGGCTGACGCAGTCGTCCAGCATTGACACCGAACCCACTTACTCGGCGGATGGCAAGAGCCTGTATTTTGTGAGTGACCGCGGTGGCGCACCGCAAATCTACAAGATGTCACCATCGGGCGGCAATCCGCAGCGCGTCACCTTCACGGGGACCTACAATATTTCTCCGGCGCTTAGTCACGATGGTCGGTGGATGGCCTACATTTCCCGTATCGGAGGTGCCTTCAGGCTTCACCTGATGGACTTAGCCAGTGGTGCCACGAACGCCTTGACGGACACCAGTGCGGATGAAAATCCCAGTTTTTCCCCCAACAGCCGGTTGGTTCTGTACGCGACGCAACAGCAGGGACGTGAGGCCCTGATGACCACCACGCTTGATGGCAAAATCAAAGCTCGTCTGTCCGGCGCCAGCGGTGACATCCGCGAACCGGACTGGGGTCCTTTTCAGCGTTGATTTTTCGTTTTTCCTTTTCGTTTCCGTTTTTTTCACGAGGTCTCCATGAATCGCATTCTTTCTGTTTTGTCAGTGCTCACACTTTCTTTTGTTTTGGCAGCTTGCGGCTCCAGCGTCAAGTTGAGCGATGTGCCTGTAGAGGACCGCACGGCCGCGGGTGCCGGCGGTGCCGGTGACCTCGCTAGCAAGGCAACAGGAAGCGCAGTGGCCCCTGTCGAAATCAGCACCACCGAGACCACTGCCGCTGGCCCGGTCGGTGTCGCTCGCGTTTTTTACTTCGACTACGACAGCTTCACCATCAAGCCTGAATTCCAGGGCGCGATTGAAATGCACGCCCGTTTCCTGACCACCAACAAGAACCGCAAGATCGCTATCGAAGGTCACACCGACGAACGTGGCGGCCGTGAGTACAACTTGGCGCTCGGTCAGAAACGCTCTGAGGCTGTCCGCCGCGCCCTCGCCTTGTTGGGTGTTGCCGAGACACAATTAGAGGCTGTGAGTTTTGGCAAAGAGAAACCAGCCATGACGGGCGAGACTGAAGACGCCTTCGCCAAGAACCGTCGCGCTGAAATCAGCTACCGATGAACCGTCGGGTTGATCCTTTGATGCCGTCATTCAAGAACCGCCTGCGCGGCGCCCTTGTAGTTGGGGTCTTGCTGGCTATGAGCGCAGCACAGGCCGCATTGTTCGAGGATGACGATGCGCGCAAAGCTATTTTGGATTTGCGTCAAAAGGTCGACACCCTTCAGCAGAAAAGTGTTGATGATCTTCGCAAAGCCAACGAAGAGAATGCGCTGCAAATGGCGCAGCTTCGTCGGAGCATGCTCGACCTGTCTGCTCAGATTGAAAGTTCGCGCGGCGAGTTAGCCCGTATGCGCGGCCAAGACGAGCAGTTTGCACGCGAGTTGGCGGAGGTTCAACTGCGTCAAAAAGACATGCTGCAGTCGATGGAAGACCGGCTCAGAAAATTCGAACCTAGCAAGGTTCGTGTGGACGGTCTGGAGTTTGTCGCTGAGCCGGCTGAAGTGCGAGATTTTGATGCTGCGCTGGCGACATTGCGCAAGGGAGATTTCGCGCAAGCTCAATCATCTTTCACAGACTTCACCAGGCGCTACCCTGGTAGCGGCTACAACTCATCTGCCTTGTTTTGGTTGGGCAATGCCCAGTACGCACAACGCAACTACAAAGATGCGGTGACCAACTTCCGGGCCCTGATGAGTGCTGCTCCGACGCACCTCCGCGCCCCTGAAGCTTTGTTGTCGATCGCCAATTGCCAAGTTGAGCTGAAAGATACCAAGGGTGCGCGCACCACTCTGGCTGAACTGCTCAAGGCCTACCCGCAGTCTGAAGCTGCGACGGTTGGCAAAGATCGTCTGGCCAAACTGAAGTGATCCGAACACCGTCTGCATCACCTTAAAATACGGGTGATGGACACCACCGCGCTTCAAACCCTCAACAGCCAGATTCTTTGGGCTGCCTTTTCTTTGTCGGTGCTTTTTGGTGCAATCGCACAGCGCACCCACTTTTGCACCATGGGCGCCGTCAGCGACATTGTGAGCATGGGCGACTGGACACGCATGCGCGTGTGGGGTCTAGCGGCTGGTGTCGCCATGATTGGTTTTGCCTGTTTGGCTGCTGCCGGTCTGATTGATCCCAGCAAGACGCTTTATGTCTCCAACCGCTTTCTCTGGCTGTCTGCTTTGGTGGGCGGTTTGCTGTTCGGTTTCGGCATGGTGCTGGCATCCGGCTGCGGCAGTAAAACGCTGGTGCGCGTGGGCGGTGGCAATTTAAAGTCTTTGGTGGTTTTTATCGTCATGGGGTTGGCCGCTTTTGCAACCCTCAAAGGCATCACGGCGGTGCTGCGCGTCAACACGGTCGACAGTGTTGCCCTCGATTTTTCGACACCCGCAACACTTGGGCAGTGGCTTGCCAATGCCAGCGGTTTGCCACCATCCTCCACCGCATTGGCCGTCGGTATGGCGCTCGGACTGGGCTTTGTGGTGTGGGCTATGGCCGGCCGCGATTTCTTGCGCTTTGACAACCTACTTGCCGGCCTTGGTGTTGGTGCCATCATCACTGCGCTCTGGTGGGTCAGTGGCAGTTTTGGTTTTGTCCAAGAACATCCGGAGACCCTGGAGTCCGTATTCATCGCCACCAATTCTGGTCGTGCCGAGGCTATGAGCTTTGTCTCGCCGGTGGCTTACACGTTGGATTGGTTGATGTTCTTCAGTGACAAAAGCAAGGTATTGACCTTGGGCATTGTCTCCGTGCTCGGCGTGGTTGCAGGCTCTGCGGTTTACGCCTTGGCCACACGCTCATTTCGATGGGAAGGCTTCGGCGGTACCGAAGACACGGCCAATCATCTCATCGGCGCAATACTGATGGGCGTGGGCGGTGTCGCTGCCATGGGGTGCACCATCGGGCAAGGTTTGTCGGGCATTTCTACTTTGAGTGCCACGAGCTTTGTGGCTTTGGCCGCGATCTTGTTGGGTGCTGTGGCCGGTCTTCACTATCAAATGTGGCGCCTTGAGCGGACACTTTAGTGGCTGCGCTTTTGTCGATGGATACCGCTGCGCCGGCAGATCTTGAACGCCGCTTTGGCGGTCTGGCGCGTCTCTATGGTCAGGCTGGCGCGCAGCGCATTCGCCAAGCGCATGCTGTGGTGGTGGGCTTGGGTGGCGTCGGTTCATGGGCCGCTGAAGCACTCGCCCGCAGCGGTGTCGCCAAGCTCACGCTGATTGATCTTGACCATATTTCCGAGTCCAACATCAACCGTCAACTGCATGCCTTGGACAACACCTTAGGACAGTCCAAGGTCGAGGCCATGCGTGAGCGTATTCGTCTGATCAACCCAAGCTGCGAAGTGCGTTGCGTTGAAGAGTTCGTTGATGCCAGTAATTGGCCGCACATCGCATGTCTCGATGTTTTGGACGACGCGGAGCCCTTGGCCGTGTTGGATGCCTGCGACCAAGTCAGGGCTAAAACAGCCATGGCCGCGTGGGCTATTCAGCATGGCGTTAACTTCATCTCGGTCGGAGCTGCCGGCGGTAAGCGCCACGCCCATCGTGTTGACATCGACGACCTCTCACTCACCACACACGACCCCTTGCTGGCGCAGCTGCGTTACCGGCTGCGCAAAGATCAGGGGGCTGCACGCGTTGGCAAGATCGGTGTTGCCTGCGTCTTCAGTCGCGAGTCCGTAGTTCAGCCTGAGGCACTGTGCGAGGCAGATGCTGTCAACGACGACAACGACGGCAGCCTGAATTGCCACGGCTACGGATCGGTCGTCAGCGTCACATCAACCTTCGGCGTGTGTGCCGCAGGTTGGTTGTTGGATAAAATTACTTCAGTTTCTCAGAACAGGCAAAAAAGGACGCTATAATTTGAGGCTCGACTGGTACAGACAAACTCTGAATCAGAAGAGAGTTAAGAAGAATAAGTGGGACGTTAGCTCAGTTGGTAGAGCAGCGGACTTTTAATCCGTTTGTCGTGGGTTCGACCCCCGCACGTCCCACCACTGAATCTCGAAA
>Ga0208916_10000666_pt1 | contig 15705 bp, 20 predicted proteins | sample DEB19_08_DNA_5_FD_184523 | JGI IMG/M metagenome (GOLD analysis project Ga0208916, IMG submission 184523) | Aqueous microbial communities from the Delaware River and Bay under freshwater to marine salinity gradient to study organic matter... | ecosystem: Environmental > Aquatic > Marine >... | reverse complement strand
GGGGGGCGGCGCTGGCTGGGCGAGATCATCGGCGTCGGGGCGGGCTGGGCAATGCGGCGGCGAATGCTTGGCTGTTGAATGTGACGGAAGCGGGTCGGGGTCGGTTGTCATTGGCGGCGTCTGATGATGATTTGCGCGAGGCGGCGCGAGGCGCGGCGCGTGAGGGTGTGGATATTGCTGCGGTTGGTGCGGCGCGGGGAGGGGCGCGGCTGCGTTGTTTGCTCGAATACCATTGCGAACGCTGGGGCATTGCTGGGCCGGCTGCGGATATTGGCGACGAGCCGGCGATTAAGCGCATGTTGTGTGAAAGGTGGTGGTTGCGGCGGCTGCGGCGCTCCCATGGGCGGCGGTGTGATGGCGCGGCGATCTGTGCCGGGGTGGTTAAGCGTGGGCTGTGGCTGTATGCAACGCAGGATGGGGTCGAGCGGCGCGGGGCGCAGCGCAGGCGCAACGCTAGGACAATTGGGCGGGCGGTGGTCGAGTGCGAGGCGTCCGGGGAGTCTCTGGCGCTGGCTGAGGTGGTGGAAGGATCAAATGCAAACCCGGAAGTAAAGCGGGCGGAGCTAATGACGCGCATTAAAGGCTGCGATGCGGTGGCGGCTGAGAATGGCGATGTGGCGGAGTTTTGGACGTTGACTGCGCCGTCACGTTTCCATGCGCAAAGGATTGTAGGCGAGCGGGCGTTTATAAATCCGTTGTATTCCGGGGCGTCTCCGAAAGAGGGTCAAAAATACCTTTCAAAAGTGTGGGCGCGGGCGCGGGCTGCGTGGAAGCGGCGCGGGCTTGCTGTTTTTGGGCTTAGAACGGCAGAGCCGCACCATGATGCAACGCCGCATTGGCATCTGATCTGTTACGGGCCGGCTGATGATCTGCGTTTAGCGCGTCAATTGCTCAGGCGTTACGCAATGCAGGATTGCGGATGGGAAGATGGGGCAAAAAAGCACCGTTTTACATGGCTTCCGCTCAAGGGTGGGCGCGGTGGTGCGAACTATGCAGCGAAGTATGTAAGTAAGAATATCGACGGAAAAGGGCTTGCTGATGATATAGATCGTGAGGGCCAAAAAAAAATTTCAGCCAGCGTAAAGCGGGTAGATGCGTGGGCATCTATTTGGGGCATTCGGCAATTTCAGTTTTTCGGTTGCCCGGCGATTTCAGGATGGCGCGTTTTGCGGCGCTTCCGGGGGCCGGTGGGGGTTGTCGGGAGCAAGCTGGAAGAGGCGCGGCGCTGCGCTGATGATTCAGACTTCGCGGGCTATTGGCGGGCGGCTGTTACCGGGGATCTGGCCTTGATATATCGGCTGGCGGAGGGTTTGACGCAGTATGGGGATGCGGCGGCTAAGAAAATAGTCGGGGTGTCGGAAGGGGCGCGGCGGGCGCTGTTGCCGGTCAAGGTTTGGGCGATCAAATGGGGCACGGAGGCTAAAAAAGGGGGGTTTGGCCTTCCTCGGTCTTGTGTCAATAACTGTACGGTGCCTGATTTTGAATGGTTAAAAGGTGGTTTCGCGGGGGGCTTGTAAACCATAGGGAAAAGGATTACATTCCGCGTCAGTCGATAGCGCGTCGCTATTGATACTACTTTTTTCATTAGGGGGCCATATGGCACGCAAAACACTACGGGAAATTTCCCGCCTTTTCACCGCCGAAAAAGTCGGCACACCAGGCGTTGTGGCTACGCTAAAAATGCACGCTGTCGGCACGGATAAAGCGTTGCGTTTTGTCGCAACTATCGGCATCGGCGCTGCAACTTATGAGGTCGCCGGCGATTCGGGCAAGCTCAAAACCTTTACTGATGTCGACGGTTTCCTGAAGTTCGCAGCAAAAGCGGCGGAAAAGGGCAACGGCGTCTACACCGTCGAAGTTGATACCGGCTCTTTGCTGGCGTCTGGCGTTCCAAACGACTTGCAGTCGTGGGCAGAGTCGCAGATTGTGCGACTCAACAAATCAAAAATGACGCAACAAGCGGTTATTGCCAATATTGACGACCAACTGGGCCTGATGGTCGGCTGGGAAGCTGGAAACGCCGCCCAGCAGGCAAAGAAGCTGGAAACCCAAGCGCAACGCGCTTGCGTGGTGACTGACATTGCGGCGATTGATACAGAGGTCGCCCGCCTTGCTGTTATCGCGGCTGGCTGATCGTGGATGGCGCTGAGTTCCTCTGGAAGCTTGGTGCTTTTCTGATTGCTGCGGGTGCTGTTTATGGCGGCATTCGCGGCGATCTCAAGACGATACACGAGCAACTAGCAGAGCATAAGCAAGACTTGAAAGATTTGACCAAGCGTATGAATGATTGCGTTATTTGTTTCGGGCGGCGTGATGGTGATAGATAGCGGCGGCGCGTCGTTTTTGGCGGCTGCGATGTTGCGGCGATTCGAGGGGCTGAGGTTGGCCCCTTATTTGTGCGCGGCTGGAAAGCCAACAATTGGCTATGGGCATGTAATTTTGCCGGGTGAAGCGTATTTGCGGGCCGGGGTGACAGTTGGTCAGGCTGAGATGCTTTTGCAAAATGATTTGGCCTGGGCGCTGTTCGCGGCGCGGAACGTGGGCCGGGTTTTGACGGATGGCCAGGCGGCGGCGCTGGCGTCGTTGGTGTTCAACATCGGCGCGGAGGCGTGGGCAGCATCTACGATTCGCGGCATGGTGATGGCTGGCGACATGGGCGGCGCGGCGGGGCAATTCGGGCGCTGGAACAAAGTAAACGGCGCGGAGAATGCGGGTTTGACTGCGCGTCGTTTTCGTGAAAAACGGATATTCGAGGGGGAGTCATGGAATGGTTAAAGGCTAGGGCGGTAGAGCCGTCGACATGGCGCGGCGTGGGCTGGCTGTTGGTTGCGCTGGGTCTTGTGCCGGTTGGGTCTGTTGAATTAATCGTTTCGGCTGGCGTGGCGCTAGTCGGTGCTGTTGAAGTTATCGGGAGAGAAAAGTGAATGTAAATCACGTTTTACCGGCTGGCTGGGTCGATACATCTGAAGTCGGAAAAATTCAGCCTTCTGCGGTTGTTGGGATGGCTCATTCTGTCGAATTGTCGCAGGAAGATATTGCGATTTTGACTGGGCCGGCTGGGCCGGCTGGGCCGCAGGGGCCGCAGGGTGTGCCGGGCGAAGCTGGGCCGGCTGGGCCGCAGGGCGTGCCTGGTGTAGGTGCTGGGGACACTGTTCCGGGGCCGCAGGGGCCGCAAGGCGTGCCGGGTGCTGATGGTGCAACGGGGCCGGCTGGGCCGCAGGGTGTGCCGGGTGCTGATGGTGCAACGGGGCCGGCTGGGCCGCAGGGCGTGCCTGGTGCTGATGGTGCAACGGGGCCGGCTGGGCCGCAGGGCGCAGCGGGAATACAGGGTTTGAAGGGGGACACGGGCGCAACGGGGCCGGCTGGGCCTTCTGGCGGTGGCGTTGAGGTCGGTGGCGTGGGCGCTTTTGCTCTGTTGTTGTGTAGTACGAGTTTAGCTGCCGGGACGTCTGTTACATCGGATGGGGCTGGGAATTTATATTGGGCTATGAACACCTATGTATCGACAAGCGGGGGAAACGTGCCGGCTGGGCAGGTGTGGGCGCTGGCGCAGGGCGGCGGGTATACAGTGGGCCGGTCTAGTCTCTTTCTACGGATTGCGTGATGTTTTCGGGCGCTTTTGCGGATAGGTTCGCGGGGCGTGGTGCGGCGGGCGCGGCGGCGGGTTTCGCGTCGTGCTTTGCTGCGTCGTTTGCCGGGCTGGGTGTGCCGGTTGCCGGATATATTGGACCTTGCATGGCGCAGGCGGCGCTAGCGGGCGGCGCGGCGTGGTCGGTGGTTGGTTCTGCGCTGGTTGTCGACGGTCGGCGGCTGATTGGGCCGGCTGGCAAGGTGTACGCGTTCGCTAGTGCTGAAACTGCGGAAAAGTGGGCGCTGTCGGCGGCGATTGTGCCGGTTCGTGAGTCTCAGATTATTGCGAGTCTTGCTCCTTCTGTGGCTGAGGCGTGGAAGGCGGCGAAGCGCACAAGGCTGGAAATTGTCGCGGCGCGGGTGGTGAATGCGGCGGCGCTGACGGTGGATGATGAAAAGCGGGCGGCTCTGGTTGCTGAGGCCGGGTATCTATTAGATAAATGGCCATAACATGCCGATAGTGCCGGGCGGTGGAGGGCGGAGGGTGGTACGTTCTGTGTGCGTGGCTGTGTCGGATTTTTGTCTGGAAAAGTGGTGATATGAATAGGCGAGATTTCGGAAAGAGCGTTGCGCTAAAAATGGGCCTTGATGCGGTGATAGTCGACAAGGTGATCGGCGCAATGATTGAGGATGTAATTGCCCAGGTTGAAAAAGGGGGGAGGGCGCATTGGCCATATTTTGGGACATGGTCGGCGGCGGATAGAAAGCAGCGGAGTAGATATAGTAAGTTCGTGAAGGTTACTCATTCAGTGGTTACGCCGGCGCACAAGGTGCTGCAATTGTCGTTGGCGTTGCCGTTGAGGGGGAGAGGGTGGATGAATGAGGCGACGATTCGATATTCAGAGAATCAGTGAGCTATCGGGGCTAGAAAGTACGATAGTTGATAAGGTGGTTCAGCGGGTGTGCGATGACATACTGTTAATGTTGCTCGCGGGTGATGCGGTGCGGCTAGATGGGTTGGGGATTTTTGCAACACGGGATTTGCCGGCTGCGCAGCGAAAGGTAAGGGCAGGAAACGGGGTATGGGTAATGCGCGACTTCCCGGCAACGACGCTAATTAAATTTAGTCCAAGCGTAAAAATTACGGCTGTGTGATTGTGTGTAATAGATAAGGCGTGAATCGTTGCTGAAAAACTCAAGGGCTGTATTTTTTTAGAAATTCTGTATTAGGTGTAATCGAGTGAAAGGGGTTTTATGAGCTTGGCTATGGAGTTGCTTGTAATGTTGATTGCAAGATTTAAGGCGCTGGGCTTCCTTGAGTGGATCGGGATAACAGCGGTTATTAACCAGGTCGCCGATTCTGCATTTGCTCGGGGTGTAGAGGTGTGCGTGTCGGATGCCGTTTTCGATTGGACGGGGATCCGGGTGAGGCCCGAGGCGCTGGCAACGTCTTTTGGGTGGTCAGAGGGGATTAGCGCAAAGCTGGGCGTGCCGTTGCGTGATATTACAAATAGACAGATGGTGAAAGAGGATGTGTTAGCGGCGGCGGCGGGGATGATTGCGGAAAAGTCGGGCGTGTTGCTGACTGACGTAACAGACGCGGAAAAAATAAGGGCTGATGTGATGGCATATGGCGTTGGTCGATTGGCAAATGATGCGGGTATCTATTTGTCTGATGCGTCGAGTATTGAGGCCATAAAAGCAGATTTGAAACTGTGGGGAAAGCAACAGGCTATGTCTGAGGTTGCCGGGGATTTGGCGGCTGAGCTGAATCTAAAAGATTCGGACGGTGTGCGGTTGCGTGAGCTGCTGGCGGCAAGGGGGTATGCAGGGGTAAAGCCGGTCGATTTGCTCAAGAACGCAAATGTGTTGCTAGTGGGCTATGCGCGGGAAGAATTTGCGCGGGCCGAGTCGATCACGAAAAAAACGGCAAGGCGTTTGCAGTTGCGCGAGGCACAATCGAAATTTAGGCGCGCCCATGGGAACAGGCAAAAATATGTGCCGCTTGGAATGACTGCGGTTATTGGTTGATCTAGCGCAATATGACGCGGCGCGAATTGGTGCAAGAATAAAGCCTTCTTCGGAGGGCTTTTTTTATGCTCGCAAAAATTGCCAAGTGGTTGGGCGGTGCGGTGGTGGTTGTGCTGTCGTTGGTTGGTGTCTTGGCGGTGGTTGTGGTCTGGAACCTGGGCGCGTGGTTCAAGGCGTGGGGCGAGCCGGTGGTTAAGCCGGTGCCTGCTGTGGTGTCGGTTGTGCCTGCGGTGGATGCGTCGCCAGCGGTTGAGGTTTGCAGTTGTGGCTCTGGTGTGCAATGCACGGGGTCAAGGGGCGGCAAGTTTTGCGTAGATGAAAGCGGCAATAAACGCTATAAATAACGCTCGAAAGCCTTGCGCTGCAAGGCGATAGTTTTTAACTATCACGCGGCTATTGCCGATACTTTGACAATCTGAAGCGGGCTATCTTCTAATGCGGGCGGGTTTGGTGTCGTTTTGCTGAATCGGTGGTATTCGTCAATGCCAGCCTGTATGTATCTGGCGAGTTCTGGCGAGAATAACGGGCAGTTTTTTGTGATCTCTTCAAAGTCGCCGCGATGCTTGCTTGCGGCGATCTTGTCAGGGATGCGCCAGCGGCTGAAATAGTGGATGAAGCGCGGGGAGTCAGGGGAGATCCGGGGAACGCACAACATCCATTTTATGCAGTCGATTTCGAATAGTCGTTTATCTGTTTGAGGTATGACATGAACAATTTTTTCCATCGGGCGAATAGTAGTACGTTTTTTTTGCGTACAATGTCGCGCATAATTTGTAGTCGGTTCGTTATTTCCGCTAGGGGCATTGCTCTTGAGCGGTTTTTTTTCGTCTTGAAAATGCGGCTGGTTCTCAGGGGTGGTTTTGAGTACTGGCGCGGGCGTGTCTTGTTCGGTGGCGTTGGAGAGCAGCGCGGCGGCTGGGTCAATGTCAAGCAGGGCGGCGGCGCGAAGCGTGGCGCGTTCGGACAGGCGGCGGCGGGCTTGGGCCTGGCTGAATGCTTGTCGGCTCATGCCAAGCGCAGCGGCGGCGCTGGCTGCGGTGGTGTAGATGGTGGCAAGAGCGGAAAAGATGGCGGGCATGGTTCGCTTTCTGTGAATAAGGCTCGCGGGCGGGTGATCGTTACGCGGGGCGGGGTGGCGGTGCGATATCGTATGACCCTGTGTCAAGTTGTAGTTGACGGGCCGAAATTCGGCCAATTGCATTTGCCTATCGCTGCGGCGTAGGAAATAGCCATGCGGATAAATCAAGGTTTTGCGGCATCTGGCCGGGGTTACGTGCGGGCTGTTTTTTCGCGTCGGATGCGTGGCTATGCGTTGCCTTTGGATTTGGTGCGGGTGCATCTGCGGGCGTCGAATTCTTGCCGGCTGCTGCCGCGACGGCTGCGGGCTGCGTTCGCTGGTTACTTGGTGTCTGAATCGGATATCGCACCGTTTTCCGAGAGTCGGAAAAATTACCAACCGCGCCGCGTTGGTTTGATGAATACGGGGTTTCCTTTTCCGTCGAATTTTGGCGGGGATATAGACGCACCTGAGTGGATAGCATCCGGGGCGATGACGTGGGTTGATTCGGTAGGCTGGTTTCCTATTGCGCGGAAGCGGGGCGAGTCATGAGCGCGGCGCGTTTGCGGTTGGTTGAATGCCGCTCGATTTTGGGCGGCGAACGAGATCCGATGCGGGCCGTATGGGATGAACAGGCAACGGCGCGGGACCGGCGGTTGTTGCTGATGATGGCGGGAGAGTCTGCGGCGCAGGCGGGGCGGCATTTTGGCTACGCTTGGTGCGATCTGTCGGCGCATACGCGGGGCGAGGTAAAGCGGCGCTTGGCGGAGTTCTCGGCGTGGGCGGAGAAGCTCAAATGAGGGGCGCGGGCGGGTGGCATAAGTCGGCGGCTGCGGCGGCGGTGGATTTTTTGGAAAAAAAGCGTGAAGCGGCGTGGTTGGCTGGGCGCTTGGCGCTGTTGCCTGAGAGGTGGGCGGCGCTGGCTGGGCGAGATCATCGGCGTCGGGGCGGGCTGGGCAATGCGGCGGCGAATGCTTGGCTGTTGAATGTGACGGAAGCGGGTCGGGGTCGGTTGTCGCTGGCGGCGTCGGATGATGATCTGCGCGAGGCGGCAAAGAGCGCGGCGCGTGAGGGTGTCGATATTGCGGCGCTGGCGGAGAAGCGGGCCGGGGCGCGGCTGCGTGTTTTGCTCGAATATCACTGCGATCGCTGGGGCATTGCTGGGCCGGGTGCTGATATTGAGGATGGGCCGGCAGTAAAGCGGATGCTGTGCGAAAGGTGGTGGCTGCGGCGGCTGCGGCGGGCGCATGGGCGGCGGTGCGATGGTGCGGCGATCCGTGCCGGGGTGGTTAAGCGGGGGCTGTGGCTTTACGCAACGCAAGACGGAGTAGAACGGCGCGGGGCGCAACGGCGGCGCAATGCGCGGGCGATTGGTCGGGCGGTGGTCGAGTGTGCGGCTACGGGTGAATCATTGGATTTGGCGGAAGTGGTCGAGGGGTCAAACGCTAACCCGGAAGTGAAGCGGGCGGAGCTAATGACGCGCATAAAAGGCTGTGATGCGGTGGCGGCTGAAAATGGCGATGTGGCGGAGTTTTGGACGTTGACGACGCCTTCAAGGTTTCACTCGCAAAGGATCATCGGCGAAAAAGCGGTAGTAAATCCGCAGTTTTCAGGGGCTTCTCCAAAGGAGGGCCAAAAATACCTTTCAAAGATATGGGCGCGGGCGCGTGCGGCATGGAAGCGGCGCGGGCTGGCTGTTTTCGGGCTTAGAACGGCAGAGCCGCACCATGATGCGACACCGCATTGGCATCTGATCTGCTACGGGCAGGCTGAGGATTTGCGTTTAGCTCGCCAATTGTTGCGGCGTTACGCAATGCAGGATTGCGGATGGGAAGATGGGGCAAAAAAGCATCGTTTTACATGGTTACCGCTCAAGGGCGGAAGGGGTGGCGCGAACTATGCGGCGAAGTACGTTAGTAAGAATATTGACGGAAAAGGGATTGCTGAGGATATAGATCGTGAGGGGCAAAAGAAGATTTCAGCCAGTGTAAAGAGGGTGGATGCGTGGGCGGCGATTTGGGGCATTCGTCAATTTCAGTTCTTTGGATGCCCAGCGATTTCGGGCTGGCGCGTTTTGAGGCGCTTCCGGGGGCCGGTGGGGGTAGTCGGGAGCAGGTTGGAAGAGGCGCGGCGCTGCGCTGATGATTCGGACTTCGCGGGCTATTGGCGGGCGGCTGTTGCTGGGGGCTTGTCTCTGATTTACCGGGCGGCTGAGGGTTTGACGCAATACGGTGATGCTGCGGCATCAAAAATTGTGGGTGTCGCAGAGGGTGCGCGGCGGGCGCTGTTGCCGGTCAAGGTTTGGACCATTCGTTGGGGTGGGGGTGGTGAAAAGATTTTGGGCGGTGACGATAAGCGTGTTTATTCGTCGGGGTTTGTTGATAGCGGTGTTTTGTTTGAAGGTGAGGTGGTGGCGGTTGGGTCTGATGTTGTTGGCCAGGTGGTTGGGCTGGATGGTCGTTTTGGTGGCGTTGGTGTGGGTGGTGGTGGCCGTGGAAAACAGGGAGCGGTTGCGTTGGATGTTGCGCGTTTGCAGGCTTTTGAAATTGAGAGTAGGCAGGCGCGGTTGTATGGTGAAGGTGTTGAAAATGAGGGTGGTATGGGTTTTGGCCTTCCTCGGTCTTGTGTCAATAACTGTACGGGCGTTGATTTTGAATGGTTAAAAGGTGGGTTCGCGGGGGGTTGTAAAACATAGTGAAAAGGATTACATTCCGCGTCAGTCAATAGCGGGTTGCTATCGATACTACTTTTTTCATTAGGGGGCCATATGGCACGCAAAACACTTCGGGAAATTTCCCGCCTTTTCACCGCCGAAAAAGTCGGCACACCGGGACTTGTGGCCACGCTAAAAATGCACGCTGTAGGCACGGATAAAGCGTTGCGTTTTGTCGCAACTATCGGCATCGGCGCTGCAACTTATGAGGTTGCCGGCGATTCGGGCAAGCTCAAAACCTTTACTGATGTAGATGGTTTCCTGAAGTTCGCAGCAAAAGCGGCGGAAAAGGGCAACGGCGTCTACACCGTCGAAGTTGATACCGGCTCTTTGCTGGCATCGGGCGTTCCGAACGACTTGCAGTCGTGGGCAGAGTCGCAGATTGTGCGCCTCAATAAGTCAAAAATGACGCAACAGGCCGTTGTTGCCAATATTGACGACCAGCTTGGCTTGATGGTCGGTTGGGAAGCTGGCAACGCAGCGCAGCAAGCGAAGAAGCTGGAAACCCAAGCGCAGCGTGCTTGCGTGGTGACTGATATTGCGGCGATTGATACCGAGGTCGCCCGCCTTGCAGTTATCGCGGCTGGCTGATCGTGGGCGAGGTCGATTTCCTGTGGAAGTTGGCAGCGTTCTTGATTACTGCGGGTGCCGTCTACGGCGGCATCCGTGGCGATCTGAAGAGTATTCACGAGCGGTTGGAAGAGCACAAAGATGGCATCGCGGAGCTAAACAAGCGCCTGAACGATTGCATGTTGTGCGATAGGCGAAAAAATGCGGGTAGATAGCGGCGGTGCGTCGTTTTTGGCGGCTGCGATGTTGCGGCGATTTGAGGGGCTGAGGTTGGCCCCTTATTTGTGCGCGGCTGGAAAGCCAACAATTGGCTATGGCCATGTAATTTTGCCGGGTGAAGCGTATTTGCGGGCCGGGGTGACTGTCGAGCAGGCTGAAATGATGCTGCAAAATGATTTGGCCTGGGCGCTGTTCGCGGCGCGGAACGTGGGCAGGGTTTTGACGGATGGCCAAGCGGCGGCGCTGGCGTCGTTGGTGTTAAACATCGGCGCGGCGGCGTGGGCAACATCTACGATTCGCGGCATGGTGATGGCTGGCGACATGGCAGGGGCAGCGGGTCAATTCGGGCGCTGGAACAAGATCAATGGTGAAGCAAATGCGGCTTTGACGGCGCGGCGCTTCAGTGAAAAACGGATATTTGAGGGGGCATCATGGAATGGTTAAAAGCGCGGCTGGTCGAGCCGAGTACGTGGAAGGGTATCGGCTGGGTGCTAGTGTCGCTGGGGCTTGTGCCGGTTGGGTCGGTTGATCTGGCGGTGTCGGCTGGCGTTGCGCTGGTCGGTCTTGTCGAAGTTGTCAGGAGTGAAAAAAAATGAATATCGAGCACGTGAAACCGGCTGGATGGGTAGATACGGGAGAGGCAGATAAGATCCAGCCGTCAGAGGTGGTTGGGCTGGTGCATGTGGTGACGCTTGAGCCGGAAGACGTAGAATTGTTGCGGGGGCCGCAGGGAGTGCCGGGCGCAGATGGCGCAACGGGGCCGCAGGGGCCGCAAGGTGAAACGGGGCCGCAGGGGCCGCAGGGCGTGCCTGGTGTCGGCGCTGGTGATCCTGTGCCGGGGCCGGCTGGGCCGCAAGGTGCAACGGGGCCGGCTGGGCCACAGGGCGTGCCGGGTGCTGAAGGTGCAACGGGGCCGGCTGGGCCGCAAGGTGTACAAGGTGCGGATGGTGCAACGGGGCCGGCTGGGCCGCAAGGTGCAACGGGGCCGGCTGGGCCGCAGGGCGTGCCGGGTGCAGATGGTGCGACGGGGCCGGCTGGGCCGCAGGGCGTGCCGGGTGCTGATGGCGCAAAGGGGCCGGCTGGGCAGCAGGGAGTGCCGGGCGCAACGGGGCCGGCTGGTGCGACGGGGCCGGCTGGGCCGCAGGGAGTGCCGGGCGCAACGGGGCCGCAGGGGCCGCAAGGTGTGACGGGGCCACAGGGGCCGGCTGGTGCGTCGGGGTCGGGTGTGGTGGCGTTTGGTGCGGTTGGTTCGTACTCATTGATCGAAACATGGACGGCTAGGGCGGCGGGCGCGGATGTTGTTGCGCCGGGGAGTGGTTTTAATCATGTTTCAGCGGATTGGCCTGGGGCGGCTGCGTCTGTGGCTGTTGCTGCTGGGCAAGTTTGGCGTTGTATGTCGGGGCCGGGAGTAATAGCGGGTGGTCACGGTTTGTTTATGCGGGTTGCGTGATGTTTTCGGGCGCTTTTGCGGATAGGTTCGCAAAGCATGGGGCGTTTGTTGCTGGCGGGTTCGCGGGCGCGTTTTCGAGCGCGTTCGCGGGGCGTGGGGCGGCTGTTGGTCTGTCATATATCGGGCCAATGGTTGCCCAGCGGGCGTTGGTTGATGGTGCGTCGGTGGTGCTGTCGCGGGCTGGCTTGCTGATCGGTGGTCGCCTGCTGATCGGGCCTGCAGGCAAGGTCTATGCGTTCCGATCGGAAGAGTCTGCGGCGTTGTGGGTAGAAAATGCCCGCAACATCGGCTTGCGCGAGTCAGATTTAATCCCGAGGATTGCGGCGGCTGCGGCAAATGCGTGGAAGGAAAAAAAGAGGGCGAAGCTGGCCGTTATTGCTGGGCGCGTGGTAGATGCTGCGGCGCGTCAGCATGACGAAAAAAAGCGGGCGGCGCTGTTGGCGGAAGCTGATTATTGTCTATCGAAGTGGGGCGGATGATGAATAGGCGAGATTTCGGCAAGAGTGTTGCACTTAAGATGGGCCTAGATGCGGTGATCGTCGACAAGGTGATCGGCGCAATGATTGAGGATGTAATTGCCCAGGTTGAAAAAGGGGAAAAGGCGCATTGGCCATATTTTGGGACATGGGCGGCGGCGGATAGAAAGCAGCGGAGCAGATACAGTAAGTTCGTGAAGGTTACTCATTCAGTGGTTACGCCGGCGCACAAGATGCTGCAATTGTCGTTGGCGTTGCCGTTGAGGGGGAGGGGGTGGATGAATGAGGCGGCGATTCGATATTCAGAGAATCAGTGAGCTATCGGGGTTAGAAAGTACGATAGTTGATAAGGTGGTTCAGCGGGTGTGCGACGACATCTTGTTAATGTTGCTCGCGGGTGATGAGGTGCGGCTTGATGGGCTGGGGATTTTTGCAACACGGGATTTGCCGGCGATGCGGCGAAAGGTGAGGGCAGGAAACGGGGAATGGGTAATGCGAAATTTCCCGGCGACGACCTTAATTAAATTTAAGCCCAGCGTAAAAATCACGGGCGTTTGATTGTGTGTAATAGATAAGGCGTGAATCGTTGCTGAAAAACTCAAGGACTGTATTTTTTTAGAAATTCTGTATTAGGTGTAATCGAGTGAAAGGTGTTTTATGAGCTTGGCTCTGCGGTTGATTGCAATGTTGATTGCAAGATTTAAGGCGCTGGGGTTCCTTGAGTGGATCGGGATAACAGCGGTTATTAACCAGGTCGCCGATTCTGCATTTGCTCGGGGTGTAGAGGTGTGCGTGTCGGATGCCGTTTTCGATTGGACGGGGATCCGGGTGAGGCCCGAGGCGCTGGCAACGTCTTTTGGGTGGTCAGAGGGAATTAGCGCAAAGCTGGGCGTGCCGTTGCGTGATATTACAAATAGACAGATGGTGAAAGAGGATGTGTTAGCGGCGGCGGCGGGCATGATTGCGGAGAGGTCGGGCGTGGTGCTGTCGGACATATCAAGCGCGGAAGCGCTCCGATCGGACGTGATGAAATACGGAGCCGGGCGGCTGGCGACTGACGCGGGTATCTATTTGTCAGATCCGTCGAGTATTGAGGCAATAAAAGAGGATTTGAAACTGTGGGGCAAGCAACAGGCAATGTCGGAGGTCGCCGGGGATTTGGCGGCTGAATTGAGTCTCAAAGATTCGGACGGAGTGAGACTGAGAGAGTTGCTGGCTGCGCGTGGTTACGTGGGCGTCAAGCCGGTCGATTTGCTAAAAAATGCAAATGTTCTTTTAGTGGGCTATGCGCGGGAAGAATTTGCGCGGGCTGAGTCGATCACGAAAAAAACGGCAAGGCGTTTGCAGTTGCGCGAGGCGCAATCAAAATTCAGGCGTGCTCATGGGAACAGGCAAAAATATGTGCCGCTTGGTATGACGGCGGTCATTGGTTGATATAGCGCAATATGACGAGCAGCGAAATGGTGCAAGAATAAAGCCTTCTTCGGAGGGCTTTTTTTATGTTCGCGAAAATTGCTAAGTGGTTGGGCGGTGCGGTGGTGGTTGTGCTGTCGTTGGTTGGTGTCTTGGCGGTGGTTGTGGTCTGGAACTTGGGCGCGTGGTTCAAGGCGTGGGGCGAGCCGGTGGTTAAGCCGGTGGTTAAGCCGGTGCCTGCTGTGATGTCGGTTGTGCCTGCGGTAGATGCGCCGCCAGCGGGTGAAGTTTGTAGTTGTGGCTCTGGTGTGCAATGCACAGGGTCAAGGGGCGGCAAGTTTTGCGTAGATGAAAGCGGCAATAAACGCTATAAATAACGCTCGAAAGCCTTGCGCTGCAAGGCGATAGTTTTTAACTATCACGCGGCCTTTGTCGATACTTTGACAATCTGAAGCGGGCTGTCTTTTAATGCGGGCAGTTCCGGGGTGGTCTTGGTGAATTTGTGGTACTCGTCCATGCCTGCTTGAATGTATCGGGTTAGCTCCGGGGCAAATAGAGGGCAGTTTTTTGTGATCTCTTCAAAGTCGCCGCGATGCTTGCTTGCTGCGATCTTGTCAGGGATGAGCCAGCGGCTGAAATAGTGGATGAAGCGCGGGGAGTCCGGGGAGATCCGAGGAACGCACAACATCCACTTGATGCAGTCGATTTCATAGAGTCGTTTTTCTGATTGGGTTATGACATGAACAATTTTTTGCATAGTTCCAATGCTATCGCGTTTTTTTTGCGTACACTGTCGCGCATAATTTGTAGTATGTACGCTGTTTCCGCCATGGGCCTTGCTCTTGAGCGGTTTTTTTTCGTCTTGAATTTGGGCGGGCGTGTCAGGGGTGGTTTCGAGTTCTGGCGCGGGAATATCTTTGCTCGTGGCGTTAGTGAGCAGGGCGGCGGCGGTATCTATGCCAAGCAGGGCGGCGGCGCGGATGGTGGCGCGTTCGGACAAACGGCGGCGGGCGGTGGCTTGCTGGAATGCTTGCCTGCTAATGCCAAGAGCGGCGGCGCATTGAGCGGCGCTGGGGTAGAGGGTGGCAAGAGCGGAAAAAAGGGCGGGCATAGTTCGATCCTTATAAATAGTGCTCGCGGGCAGGTGATCGTTAAGCGGGGCGGTGCGGTGGTGCAATATCGTTTGCCCCTGTGTCAACGTGTAGTTGACGGGTCGAAAATCGGCCAATTGCATTTGCATATCGCTGCGGCGTAGGAAATAGCCATGTCCAAATGTATTGGGGTTTATTCACGGCGGGTGAAGGGCTGGGCGTTGCCGCTTGATCTGGTTAGGGCTGCATTACGGGCGCGGGTTAAGTGTCGTTTCGCTGGGTGGTTCGTATGATGAAGGTTGCGGCGCTATATGTGCGGGGCGATTCTGTTTATAAGTCGCTGGGGGTCGATTGCTGGGATATTGAGCGCGATGCGCGGGGTTATTGTGGGCCTGGGCCGGTGGTAGCTCACCCGCCTTGCCGTGCGTGGGGTCGGTTGGCTCACTTTGCGAGGCCGCGAGAAGATGAAAAGCAGCTTGGTTTTCATGCCGTGGAAATGGTGCGGAAGTTTGGCGGGGTGCTTGAACATCCGGCCAGCTCGAAGCTGTTTTTGGCTGCGGGTTTGTCGCGTCCAGGTGAGGGATGTGATTCTTTTGGCGGGTGGTCGTTTCCGATAATGCAGCAATGTTTCGGGCATCCGGCACCAAAGGCGACTTGGCTTTATATCGTCGGTTGTCAGCCGTCCGGGTTGCCTGATTTTGGTTTGCGGCTAGGTGTTGCACCTGGGCGAGTGGAAAACATGGGCAAGGCGGCGCGGGAGCGTACGCCGGAAGCGTTAGCTAGGTGGCTGGTTGATCTTGCGGCCAGGTGCGCGAAATGAGCGCGGCGCGTTTGTGGTTGGTTGAATGCCGTTCGATATTGGGCGGCGAACGCGATCCAATGCGGGCTGTATGGGATGAACAGGCAACGGCGCGGGATCGTCGGTTGTTGCTGATGATGGCGGGAGAGTCAGCGGCGCAGGCGGGGAGGCATTTTGGCTACGCTTGGTGTGATTTGTCGGCGCATACGCGTGGAGAGGTAAAGCGGCGCTTGGCGGAGTTCTCGGCGTGGGCGGAGAAGCTCAAATGAGGGGCGCGGGCGGGTGGCATAAGTCGGCGGCTGCGGCGGCGGTTGAT
>Ga0208916_10000664_pt1 | contig 15722 bp, 19 predicted proteins | sample DEB19_08_DNA_5_FD_184523 | JGI IMG/M metagenome (GOLD analysis project Ga0208916, IMG submission 184523) | Aqueous microbial communities from the Delaware River and Bay under freshwater to marine salinity gradient to study organic matter... | ecosystem: Environmental > Aquatic > Marine >... | reverse complement strand
CCACCAGCCGCTATCATAGAGCCACTCAAACGCCGCGTCAGAGATCTGCCAGCCCGGAGCCTTGAACCCTTTTACGAAACCAGCGTCAAGATACCCTACGCACTTACGCATATTATCGTTAAACTCCTCATAGGTCATCTTCTCGCACTCATAGTTGCTGGTATGGTAAAACCCGTGAAACGCAAGCTCTATCCAGGATTTATTAGCATCACACCAGTTAAGCAACTCTGCCGTCATCTCGCCAGGTATTGCGAATAACGTAGCCTTAAATGCCGGGTTAGCTAGGTGGAGTTTATCTAAGACGTCACGGCAATCGTGAGACTGACACATATCTGAAATGACATGGTTACAACCGAAGTCGTCTGAGTCAAATATCATCATTGCGGAACCCTCGTAGGCTCTTCGCCTCGATCGTGAGCTTGGCGCTCTTCGTAAGTAGCGTAATCATCTGAACCGGTAGGTATCCCGCAGTGCTGACAACGCTGGATGATCAATAGATCGTATCTGTCGTCATTAAGCTCTTCAAACCATTCGAGCTTAATTGGCCCCTTATGTCCCTTTACGCACTCTAACATGCGATCTTCTGCGCTCATTCCATTTCTCCTAATCTTTTTAGCATGTCGTCTGGATACTGTTCACCTAGGATCTTGGCGTTCGGGACTACGCAGTGGCCGCCAATCTTGCCGTTAGGAGGTGTAAGGATATACCTCTGGTATTGGTCGAGCCCCATTGTTCTGTACAGCTGGTTATAATCTCTATCAAAATCATTAATAAGCTCGAATGGCATACCTAGATCTGCAGCTACGCCCTCTTCGTAATCGGTCCACATAAGATTGATCCCATACTTGGAGGTGCTCCGGAGCTTAAGAAACTCAGTGAAGTTGCTATCCATAACTACGTGTGGCCGGATACCCTTACCAGCAAAAAACCCCTCAAAAAAAGCCGCCTCTTCTTTATCGTTAGCGCCAACCCAGCGAGACATCAAGCGCATACTAGTCGCCAGGTCAGGATGTTTGCCCTCTACTGGTGAGTGGACAGCTCCGGGGATCTGCACCGTAGTACCAATAGCGACAGTAGAATAGATAATCGTATGCCTAGGTTTATAAGTATCCACATAACTATTAACTTCATCTACAAATTTATCGTCATACGGGAAGCAAACGTGCAATATGTCTACTCTACGATTTGGTCCAGGTGCTGTATGCCCCTCGTCAATAATATCGATAGTCTTCTCGCCAATAATCTGAGCCACAGCCTTACCGATCTCCCCGTAGCCGGTAATCAGGTGGTTCATTTTGGCTCCTCCTTGTCGATAATGTAATAGTCACGAGGCTTTTTGCCGTCATTGTATTGATGATGGAACCAAGCAATACCAAGGGTATCTAGGAACTCTTCCCATTTACCGCGTGAATACCAAGCGCCCCAGCCATCATTGCCGTCATCGTTGATATGGTCGTCATTCTCAGTTAAATGCCAGAAGGCCACGATAACCCTACGCTTCGCTACCCGCAAAGCTTCCTTTACCGGACCTTCATAGCCATTCACATGTTCTAGGACGTCCTGGAGCAATACTACGTCGTATTGGTCATTATATTGCTTCAGCTTCCTAGCATCACCCAGTTCAAAGGGGCCCGAAGTAGTGCCAGCTTTCTGCATGGCCCGCTGATTAGCTACGCGCACAAAACGCTCAGAATAATCTAGCCCCTTGTATTTCTTTATCGCTGGCCCGTAAGCCATAAAATGATCAAGATTCCAGCCCGGGCCACAGCCCACATCCAGTACAGAGTCACCATCATTAATAAAAGACGCAAGTATCCGTCTGGTCTCTGCATCTGCACCCTCCCCGTAAGTTTCCATATAATTAGCGGCGTGTTCGTCGTCGCCCATAAGATCGTCCCAGTAGTTACCCATTAGATACTCTCCTTGTGGAACATATTAACTAACGCTCCGGCGACAGGAATATCAAATTTACCAATATCATTAACGTACTCTTCGGTCGTGCAATAGCTGGCGTTAGGGTTAAGGTGGACTCTGTTGCCGTCTCCTTGAGCCCAGAAGCCCAGAGATACTAGCGCAGACAGGCGGGTGAGGTTACTCTCCCAGCCGTTCGTAGCCTTAGATTCAGTTAATAACTGCCTAAGCATCCCTACTCGTATGATCGCGCCGGGGATATATGCTATCTGTACAGGGTACGGAGAGCTAGACTTTTTAACCTTACTAGGTATTACGCCGTCAGCGTAGTTATCCCCTAGAGAATATCCGTAGAACTTATTGTGCCACTGGCCTACAGCGGTGGCTGAAGCCATTACAGCGATCTTTCTAAACTGAGAGTTCTTCTTTAGTAGACCCAGTTGAGATGAAAAATACCCAGAGTTAACCAGGCAGTCTGACTCAACTAGACACACAAACGTGTTTTTAATATCAGATATGGCGTCGAACCAGTGATCTGCTACAAGTATTTGAGCATCAGGTATGTTTTTTATCTCACGCCAGATATTTTCGTATGTAAGTTTAACTACGTTCTCTTCGCCATCATTTTTAATTATTACCGTAAGCATCGGTTAACTCCTTCCCACTATATTTAGCTACTTCTTCTAAGTCGTCCCCATTAGTAAGCGCCGGGTGAGATATATCGCTATGTCCCGTAGCCTCTGGAGATAGACTGGCATCATACCCCCAGCGATCGGTTGGATTATCCCCTCTGGTGCCGAACAGATGGAGACACTGAACATTGACAGCGAACGCAGTACGATACCCGGCATCCCGCAATTTGCCGCATATTAGCCGTTCCTCCGCTCCCCGCCCTTCAGCGCCTCTATCCCATCCGCCAACAGATTTAACTGCAGACGTTTTCATAATACGTAAACTACCACCTGGATGAGGGAACTCTACGATGTCATCCCCCGCCTGATCAGCCTCTTCGAATATGTTGCCAGTACCAATCATCACTTGAGTCCTACATGAGATGGCTGCAAACTCCTCGTACTTCTCCATCAGTAAAACCAGTCTTTCGATCCAATCTAAACCCTTTTTAGGAGGTGGTGCTAAGCAGTCATTATCTACACAAATAAAATACTCACCCCTGGTCTCTTTAGCGGCAAGCCACTGCCGAGCATCTTCGAGCCCATGATTACTCTCCATTAGGATCAGTTTGTCTATATACCCCTCTCCCTGGAGCCGTCTTAGCATATCTACCGCATCAGGGCCCGAGCCGTTATCTAGAACCACTAGCCTAAAGTTAGCCCTATCTGTATTCCTGAATATAGTCTTAATAACGATCTCGGTCATCTTGGGCCGGTTCCAGCTAACTACATGAAGATCAACCGGCTGCATATAACTCTCCGAACTCTTCATAAACCTCTTCATGCGAACGCGGGTACTGAACATACAGGAGCACGTCTAGCGGCTTAGATAGATTATCCCTAGTCAACTTATAGAACTGAAGAAAGTCGTCGCCCCATGGGTTCCCTAAGGATAGACCTTGCCTATACACACCATCACTGAAAGCCCCTTCAGGGTTCTCTATATGCGGGTAGTCTGGGTGATCTGGGGTATAACGCATATCAAACCTAGATTGCGCCGCAAACTCAAACGGATTAACTTCATCTGGGATACGGTACTTAGGGTCGCTGGCCCAGAGGGCACGACTGAAAACGAACGATCCGCAAGCTATATGGCCAGATTTGAACCAAACATGCCCCGTGCCCTCTTCATTAATAGCGAACGGATAAACAGAGCGAATGTCGGTATGATGATCCGGGAAGTGAATAATTGAACCAAAGTTGAAGATCTTATACTCTGGGAAGTCTTTGGTGGCCCGGTCGATCTCTCGTAGATAGTGAGTACTGTACTCATCGTCAGAGTCTAGCCAGCATACCCAGTCACCAGTCGCAGCATCCATGCCGGCGTTACGAGCGATAGCTCTGTTCTGATTAACTTGGTGGATAATTTTGATCCGAGAGTCTTTTTCAGCGAACTGATCTAGTATCTTCGGAGTCCAGCCGTCAACACAGCCGTCATCGACGACGATCAGCTCCCAGTCAGTGAATTGCTGGTGCATAATAGACTTGATAGCTCGCTGTACCTGGAGCGCCCGGAAGTGTCTCTGGCTACTAGCGCCCCCTTGCAACGGGTCAAGTTCTGAATAAACTGGTATTATCACGCTAAACTTAGGCACGGTCTTCCCCTATCATTATTAATGGTTCTATGTATTCTCTAAAAATATAGTCCGGGTTCCTCTTGGTCCTAACCCAAGTCTTGGCCTTTAATACGCGGTCATGCTGAAGCCAACCTTTTATCGGCACTGCAAACCGCTCCTTAAAGTAGGCATCTATGTCAGAGTGGTCCGTGTCTATCTTGCCGTCGAAACCATCAAAAGCTATCTCAGCCCCGTCGAACTGCCTATATAAAGCCTTATCACCATAGATTTGTTTGAACGCCGGGAAGTCATGGTTAAGGATACAGAGATTGCCTTTTAACATAGCCTCCTGAGTTGTAAGAGAATAAGTCTCCGAACGACTAGGGCAGATGAAGACATTAGACAAGGTGAATAAATCTAATATAACCTCGTGAGGTACTTCTAGCGCAGCCGCGTCATCAAACTCAGAAAGGAATGTAACGCACTCCCCTATTCCTAGAGACCCCGTAAGCGCCTTACACTCCTCCCTGAGATCAACCTTATCCCCGCCGGTGGACTGAAAGTCGCAGAAAACTAAGTGGACAGACATGCCTATGCCCTTGAGCGCAGCCGCGACTCGTATAATCATTTGAGGGTTCTTGCCGCGGTCAAGGCGCATAGGTGCAACTATAAGTACCTCGCAATCACCGAGCTTCTTCTCGTCATAGAGGCTCCGTACAATCGGGTGCATATTCTCTATAGGATCAGTAGAATGGGGGACCTCGACAACCTCATACTCTTCATAACTAAAGTTATGAGCCACGCGTGGGATGTCGTTAGCGTTCGGATAGCAGATTATGGAGTTAGGGAATTTATCTAATAAAAGCCTCTTGTATTCGGCGCCATACATTTCACGTTCAGATATAAGCGTGTTCGGGCCGGTAGCCGAGTGGACCCAGTGAAGCCAACGGATATTCTGCCACTCTTCAGCTAACTTCCGGGCGGCTAGGTTATGCTTCGTGTAGTCGGGCAGGAATATTAGATCGTGCGTAATTACTACTGAGCCATCGGGGACAGCATCCTGCAACTGTTCATAAATAAGGTTTACGTCCATCCGGAACTCGTCGTTAATCTCTGGGGGGTTCTGATAAGCCACTGGGGATAGGTAAACGGTCTCGATGCCATTAAAAATGGAATCCGCTGGGGGATTCCATCCGTCTGCGACTATTAGTACCGGGGTGTAGCCGTTGCGTTGCATCATCTTTACTTGTTCGCCAACTACGATGATTGGGCTATAACTTCTGAGATATGTAGAGAAGTTAGTAAGTATAAAAATCTTGTTGCCGACACCCATATACAAGGAGAATACCGCTAATGCAATGGTCTGTAAAGCCTAAAGTTTAATTTTCTTTAATCTTATCCCCATGGCTAAAGATAATTTACCCTCTTTTCTGATCTCGTAGTAGGTGAAAAACCTACCCTTAACTGGGACAGAAACAACCTCGTAGATTCTTTTTAACCCAAACCTTTTGATGACTTGATCGCCTATTCTCATAATATTATTTACCCCCTTTACGTTTTTTAATAATACCCTAACCCCTATTTTAACCCTAAGAACTTGGCTACAGTTAATAGTTTTTTAAACACCGCCCCATAACTCCCAGACACTGTATGAGCAGTCAAAGGCTCATCCCATACCCCTGTGATAGATGGCATCGTAGCGATAGCTGGAGCTACAGGCAGACCATCCGCCCAGAGGTCTAATCCTCCGAGGTCTACTTGTACTCCCGCTGGATAGGCGATATTAAAGTCATCAACATAGAAGTATCTGTTTGTAGTGGTAGCGTCAGTACCACCTGTTATTTTCATCTGTACCTGCCCGAATGAAGTAGCGGGCGTAAATGTACAAGCCAATTGCTGCCAGCCTGTACCTGTTGTAGCTACTGATGTAACCGTAGAAGTTTGGTCGTAGGTAACAGTGAGAGTTGGTTTAGTGTGCGAACCAGCATAATAAGCAGCGTTATTTATTTTCACCCAACAAGTAATTGTCATTGTCTTGGCAGTAATATCGCCTGTAGGGATAGTTTGTTCCCAGTGTATAAGGTTTGTTGCCCCGTAAGGGGTAAATCGCATGGCTGAACCACCAGCCGTCCTCACGGTAGTATCGGGCAGACTAGCGTTGGTACGCTGTATATCGCCGTAGGGCATGTAGTAGCGGTCATCACTCGTGGTCAGGTCATAGTTCTGGAAGGCAACGCCAGTTGTGTCTACCCCATTGACGATGGTATACCCAGGCCAGAATATATCTGTTATCGTTCCTATAGTCGTGTCGATGAGGACGATTTGAGCAAGTACACTATAGCCATAGTAAATTTGGAAGATGTAGGTACAGGCAGAGTTCACGCCAATGGAGTTGCCGCTAGCAGTCACCCCAATCATGCCAGCCAAACCAGTGAACACAGCCAACACCTTGTCTATCGTGTTATTGTCCACAGTTACGTTGATGAGCGCACTATCGAGCCTCATAAATGTTGAACAGCCCCAGACGGTGTTGTTCGATATATCCCCGATGGCTATGCCGTTTTCCTCTATAGCACCACCATTAGCATTGTAGATGTAGTTATTAGTTATGTAGATATACTGGTTGCGGTAAAAGCCCCCAATGCCATACGAAGCCCCAAACGATATACAGCTATCGACTTGCCAGCCTCCAACTGGACCATAGGACGTACCAACCATACCAACTCTGAATAGATGAGTTCGTAGTACCTGAATGACACCAGTACCGTGGTAACTGCTTGACTGGAATAAGGTAGATTGGCCGAATGTATTACATACAGAACTGTCAACTATCTGATACCCACCTGACAAGTTGGCAATATCATCCTGCCAGAAAGCTGTACCGTTAGTCACACCAAGCTGGATGTTCTCTAGCTGGACACCCGACATAACAATGCTGCTAGAGCCGTAGAGTTTTACATTGCCAGCAAGGTTAACTTCATACTTGAAGTACACCCCGTAACCGTTCAGCCTAAAGACGTGTCCACCAGCTTTTCTAATTGCCGAGACGATATTTGTGTTCACGTTTATCGCCGTACCGACTATAGTGTCGATAGAGTACGGTGTAGTATCACCTGTTATGCCCGCCAAATCTGCCTTGCAAATGGCGATTGTGTCCCCTGCTGACCAGCCAGTTACGTCAGTTGTTACGATGTCTTGTTGAGCTGTAGCGGCGTCAGAGGCCAGGGTTGTGCTACGGACTGTTGGTATCTCGCCGTACATGAATAGGTGTTGCCGCCCTACTACAATAGCTGCTGTGTCGCCATCATTGAAGCCAGTATTGGTACTCGTACCAGTCGAGGCCGATTTGACGATGATATTTGCTATTTCGGCGTAGGGTATTGGCGAAGCTAGGGTTCCTACCCTAAAACCTGAGTTCGCTCCAAGTACAAAGTAACCATTAATATTGAGTGTATATGAAGCAGCAGGGGCGTTCTCCCATTCAAACATCGCTACATTGGCTGGTGTTGGTGTTGATGAGGTACAGGCCACCGCACAGGTTGAGCGGGTTGCGTCTCCTGTTAGCGCTACCCCTGTGAAATCAGCACTCATATCAATCGTTATCTTGTCTTTGGCAATTGGTACATCACCAGAGGCGTAGCTTACTGCGTTATCACACCAAGTCGCATAAAACGGGTTAGTTGCGTCAGAGGTTTTTAGGTTCCAGTTATACGTTCCAGCTCCTTGCGTAATAGAGAATCTCCACGTACTAGCGGCAGTAGTCACCGCATAGGGTGTGCCGAACGTAAACGGTGTTATCCACGTTGCGTAGTTCGAGACGGCGGCGGAATTGGTTATTGTCGCTGCCGTAACTGTGACGGATGTTCTATCAGTCCATACTGAAGCTACGTTCTCCTGCAGAGTAACAGTGACGGACTTGTCGGCTGTTGCTGAGGCTGCCGTAAGAGCAAGCACCACCCCCTGACAATTACCAGCATTAGCGAAAGTAACTGGGATAGTCCTAGCAACAGTCAGCAACTGCACAGTAGTAGACCACATACCTAAGTTATGAGCTTCAACTCTATAGAACCCACTCGCGGTGGCTAGTGTGGTTGCTCCGTTGGATATTACTACAGACATTATAAACTCTTCTCGTAATCTCTTACGGCTTTATTGACTAGGTTAATTAAGTCAGATTTGTCACCTAAATCTGTAGAAGTAACTAGTTCAGGTATTACGATATTATCGTCTTCATCTGCCATATCCCACTCAACAGTTGATGGTAGGCTAGGGTCATCAAGATTAAAATAAGTTTTGTTAATTGCTTTCATTATGTATAAGTCTCTGTTAATATTTCAGTCCACTTAGCTGTAAATAGCCCACTATTAGCCCAAGTTATTGACATGCCTGATGTTTCGTCTATCTTTTGTATTTGCCATACCGCATCACTCGTAGCGGAGCCAATAGCAGCTTTACCGACGTAAGTGACGTTGGCAGTAGAGGTGTCATCTAATAGAACGTCATACGGTAAATTACCAGAATTAGCGCTACCGCCGCCACTGTGGGGATTCATAATGCGTACCAAAACACTTTCTGGCCGGACTGAGAAGCCACTACATAGATTAAGTTTATATCTTCAACGATAAAAGTAAGACTCTCCCCGGCAGACAGTTCAAACCCATCATTATCAGGGTCTGTATTCTGTGTAACATTAGGGCTCGTGCTAACATAAACCCTCCCGGCGTTAACCGAAGAGGCTTTTACAGTAACACCAGACCTAAGCGGATAGCTAGCTGGATGTAATTGCATCGCAGTTGACCCGATACTATTCTTACTGCCAGTACTAACAGAAGTCTTGTTCACTGGAGACGAAGAATCAGCGATCATGCTGAGCCACGTATTATCAGAATGTATTGGTATAGCCATTGTTCTCCCCGTTAGAGGAGGGAGTTATTTCCCTCCTCTATATTCTACTTTGAACTAGTCGCTGAATACTACCGTCACGTCAGCTGTCACGTCCGTGATGCAGGTAATACCATTATGGCAATATATACCATAATTGAATGTCTGCTCTGGTGCATCTGCAGCAATACTAGCAATAATATCTTGACCGTTCTTCAGGACCACAACACCACCATTGGTGTTGAGAATTACACGGAGTAATCTCCCTGCGCTGGCACGAACGACAACATTACTAGATGCTTCGATATGAGCAAAACGCGCACTTGTCTGATTGGCAAGATGCTTATTATCGCTCTGTACCTTCTTAGAATAATCTCCCATACTACCTCCTTATTACGGCGTAGTCGTGGTAGACGTACTCGTTGAACTAGTTGATGAAGATGTACTTGAAGTCGAGCTTGACGTAGACGAAGTAGAACTCGATGTTGAAGTCGATATACTTGTTGAAGTCGAGCTTGATGTCGAAGTACTGGTGCCAAATAGCGGATTATCGTTAACTGGAGCAACAGTGATGTTGTGATACCAGTAAAGGATAGTCAAGAATGTAGTGTTATCCGGAGTTGTAGCCGGAGTCACAGTATTCTCTTCAACAGCTGTACCGTGCACAGTTGAAGCACTAGGAGCTGCCTGGATAGTAGGGTTAGTACCGTCAATGGCGGTATCCTGTACTATCACAATGCTTGACCTGTTAGGAATCAACCGGTGGTTGAGGCCCAACTTAGCGCCCGTACCGACAGAGATTGTAGCGCCGGTATTGTCAGCCGCAGGGAATCTAATCTCTGTGACTGTTTTAAACGCCTTATTCCCTGTTACAGAGCCGTTAAGGTTATCTGCCATAGTGAAATATTCAACTATAGTCTTACCTTCAACGTTTGTACCGGTAATAACTACGTCACCAGCTGCAATATCCGCAGTGGTACCGCCAGTTGTGATCGTAAGATTACGAGGCACATCTGGGTTATTTATAGTAGCATTACCCCTGTTTAATGTACGCCCAGCCACTACCGTTGCCGTTGCCGCAAGGACAGCGTTGTTAGTAGCTACTGAGACTTTTTTCTGTGTCTCAGTGTATCCTGCAACGTGTTGCAAGATGCTCCTAAAACGCAAAGTACCGGTAGCCTGTTTCCAAGCCCATCGGTATGTTCTGTCTCCAATCATATTAAACCTTTCTTTGCCGGGGGTAAGGAGAGCTTAATTGCTCTCCCCTACCCGGACCATATTTAGTGGACTAAGAGTTATCGCCCTTAGATCCGTAAGTGCCTCTCCAACCGGAGAAACCAGCGCTCCAACGAACGTCAACGCTCCACTTAGCAGTCTTCGTATCGAAGTCCCATTCAGGGCCTTCAATGCCGCGATCAGATCGCTTGAAGAAGTTAAGTGAGTGCAATGAGCTGTCGAGCAAGAACCAAGCAGTATCGCTACCACCAGCAGCTGAACCCAAGAAGTCCCAGACTACCAACTTCAGTGCGCCCTGGTATGGGTTTACATCGTTGTTAGCTGTACCTGTTCGGCCAGTACTGTTTAGTAAGATACGAGCTTCCTTTTCAAGAGCTGGAGCTACTACAAGAGTGTCTGCCTTGCTCATGTAAAGTTGGCCCTTAGCGTCTAGCGTCTGACGTATAGAAACGATACCTACTTCCAATGAACTTTCGTTCAAGTCAGTAGTAGCATAGTTACTTTGCGTTGAGCCACCGTCTTCACGGGTGTGACTAGCACTAAATAGCGCTAATGAGTCACCAGAAGTGAATGAAGCCAATCCCCCACCACCAGCTGTAAAGCTGTAGTTGAAGATGTCAGCAAGCATTTGCTCCTGTGTTCGCATCTTAGAGCGAGCTAGGTTAGCAGGCTTTTTGCGAATGACGTTGAACTGGTCGTCTTCCCAGAGTTTGTTCGAAACTGAAGTACCTAGAGCATCTTCGTAGTGAGTATAAGTCACGTCGAAGCCTTGGATTTCGTCTTCGAAGGAAATTGATTGACCTTCTGTACGTCGTACAAGTTTGCTTAGGCCGGATGCTGAACTATCTTTTTCGATATTCTTACTAGAAGATTCGACGTTAAAAATAGTCTCTCCGATTGATGGAATGGCCTTTAGCTCGTCCCCATAAATCTTACGAAATGAGGGATCAAGGATGTCGGGCCATGATGGTGAAAATGATGCCATAGTATATTCCTATATCCTTTCTATTGAGCACCTGTGCCAGTAAATAACGCGTTTTCGGTAATGACGTACAGGCCCCATGAGGTGTCTGTAGCGACAGGATCGATCTTCGGATTATATTCTACGCAAGTTACGCTTCCGGTAGTACCAGTTGTCGACGTATCAACTAGCTGAGCTCCAGTCGCCCCAATAAGGTCAAATGATGTCCCTACGTGAGTCGACGCGAAGGTCGTACCTATATTATCATTGTCTATTAAGTAAACCATATTAGGATCTACACAAACTGTTACCTTGACGGTACCACCGGCGTTACCGGTTGCAGTTCCCATAGCCATACCCAAAAGTCGGGCACCAGCTACAGTCGCGTTTGTTACTACGCCTGAAGCGAAGTAAACAAAGTCACCTTCGTTAACGGTAACACCGCTTCCGACTATGAAATCGCGTGCTGCAAAGTTTGTCTCTCCATCAATACGGCCAACCATTCGGTTCTTAAGTGCCATGATGAACTCTCTTTCAAATTATTAATTAAGTAACGTATTGTTCCAGTTCTTTGCGTATCTCAGCGTCACTCAACGAATGACCATCACGAGCGGTTTGCCTATATGCTGCTACTTGTTCATCTGTAACCTTGGACTTTACCGGAGGTTTAGCCCCAGAGGTCTTAGCTGGTGAGCTCGCCGCGTTTGTCTTGAGCGCCGCACCTAGCTTTTCCTTATCACTTGGTTTAGATGTCTTTTCCCAGCCTAGACTTACAGCTGCTCTACGATACAGATCTGCCGGATCGGGCATAAGCCCTTTAGCTTGTTCAATTTGGCTGAACACGCTTACTTCCGCCGTGAACTTATCGTACATCTCGGGGTCTTCTACCTGAGAGTAGTCACTTTTGAAACTATCATAAGCTTTTAGGATCTCCTTATCCATCTGCTGGCTAATCCAAAGCTGCGTTGGATCGCTTGAAACAGGAGCTGGAGGAGAAACGGGACTGTCGTCGTCATCATCATCACCTACTTGAGGTGGCGGTGCGGCGGTTCTGGCTTCGGCCAATTTCTTGAGCCGCATAGCCTCTGAAGTACTGTTTCCATAAGCTGCTTCTAGGTTCTTAATGTACTCTTCGGGAGTATCGCCTTTAATATTCTCGAAACCTTTGATGAAACTTGGCTTGTCGTCGGGATTCTCGTCCTCGTCGTCTTCGCCGGGAGTAGAGTCGTCGGGCTGTTGGCCGTCATCCTCTTCGTCAGTATTATCCTCGTCCTTGCCATCAAGCTCTTCATCTTCTGGAGTTTCGTCTTCCACTTTTGGGGTGGTTCCTACATCTCCGTCCGGGTACTTAAGTTTGTGTAAGTCCGTCTCTATTACTGCTGCGCTATCATCGGTAGCGTCTTTATCGGTATTTGTTACCGTCATATAATCTCCTTAAGATTTGTTCTATAGGCCAGCTAAAAGTGCTGGTAGTTGCCGAGGAGGGGGTGGGCACCGCCTCAGCAACTATCAATTCTTTTTCTTAGCCTTATTATCCTCAAACTCCTTATTCAGCATCTTTATAACCCGGGGTATCTTAGCTGCCATTGCGGCTTGGCCAGCATACCACCTAGTCATATTATGATCAGGAGAATCTAAAGCGTCTTTACCAAGGCCAGTTATTTCTAACTTGCACAACGCCTTTAAAGCATCGTGGGCATCGGTCCCGTATAAACGTGCGAGAGCCCCGCGTTGCTTGTCTGTAAGTAACTCCACCGTGCTCTTCATATCTAAATCCTACCCATAATATTTTCTATATACAAGGGTCTACTCCGGGTTAGCAAAATTAGTTGGCTGCATATCAGCTACCTGTGGCTGAGGTACGTTGGTCTGGGGGCTCAAGCCAAAAGGATCAGCTTGACCGGACATATCACCACCGGCGCCGGGAGCTCCTGGGCCGCCACCTCCCCCGCCCATAAGATCAGCTGCGCTGCCAGTCATAGGGTTGTTATCATGCTCCTGTAGGATGTGGTCCATGATAATTGTCTGAGTCTCTTGAGGTAATTCCTGGAACTCAACAGATTTAGTAAACATAAGGTGAACGAGCGTGTGCTCTTCGGTCGCGCCTTCGGTCCCAGACAGTGGCTGACCGGCGGCCATAACCATATTCTCAGATTCAGCCAACATCATCATATCGTGCTTATTGTCAGCTTCCTTGAGCCAGACTTCAGGGTTAATATCGTTGGTTTTTAATACGTCGCCGAGAGCGTTAGGTAGATCTAGCAGTGACATCGTGGCCGGGTTAGACATGGCTAGACTGAACATTTCAGTCTTCTTGGTTTGATCGATCGCCTTAGATACTGGAGTGAATATAGTCGAGTCGACAGATACGTTATACGACTTGTCGAGGTAGCGGTTAAATTCAGGCTTAAGGTTAAGCGCCGAGCTGCCCTTAATATCTTCCATGTCGAGCTGCGTCTTGCCGTTCTCTTTTTTAATAGCAAACTTGCGGCCTTCAACAGATATAGTTCGGTAAGTCCTCTCGGTCCGCTCATTATTCTCTTCAGTAATAGAGTCCATTCGTGGAACGCCATAGAAGAATTGGATATTAGACCACTTGAGACGGCCGATACGAACGACAGTATCCATTTCGTTTGAAACAGAGATCAAATTGATACGCTTAAGAGTAGACTCTTTTACGATAGCGGCCTGAGTAGCGGTAGTAGCCGAGTTAGAAACCGAGATACGGTCATCGATACCAGAGGCACGACGGATGTCTTCGAGTAACATCTCCTCAGATTTGTAGGCGCCAGCCGGGGTATCATTCATCTGAACTTGCATAACAGCCTGAGATAGCGGCTGGCCATTAGTATCAACAGAGATGAATCGGCCCGGTTCTAGTTCAGTGTCTTCGTCGTCAATGTCGTAGCTAGAGTTATGTAAGAAAGCTCCGGCGATTATAATCTTTTGCCTGTCTATAGAGAGGTTGCGGATAGTCTTTCGCTCTTCGGCTAAGTGGTGGAGAACCTGTGGAATACCTATACCCCAGAACTGGCCCGGGATCCTATACTGATAATCCACAGCTAGAGGTAATTCCTTGTGTTTACTTATGAGCGGCGAATCACAAACCGTGATGTTATTAGCGACAACCCAATAGGCGTCGATAGATCGATTGTAATAATGTAGGACTTCTACATCCTGCCCTTCAATATCCTGAGGTAGCTTGAAGACCGTGCCGTTCCAGCCATTGTCACCCCCTGCAATAACAAACTCAGTATTCTTGAAGTTGGCTTTATTCCCATAGACACGATGGAACTCATCGATGTTAATGATTTCCCGGCGCACCATATCTATTGCTTTATCAATATGGCCAGCCTTCTCATCTACAAAGATATATTCGTTCGGTACCCATTCGGTATAATCATCATCGAAATCGACAATCTCTTTGTCTTCCCAGGTAATATTCCCGTTGTCATCAACGCCGGTTGGATCTTTAACGATGCGCGTATCGGTGCGCCAGTAGTCCATTCGGAAACTAGTACCTCTAGAAGAGGCGTTTAGCTTAGATAAAAATGCCTGGTAATCATAACCAGTAGTATCCATGTTATGAGTTAAGACTGCGTTGCCAAATTCGGTAATGGGTTCGTCAGATTCTTCGGTAGCAAGGAGGTGTGGCCGGGCCTTACGTTCGATAGTCTCTTGAGATTGCGTTTGAATAGCAGAAAAGGCGTCAGGCAGTTGAAGGTGAGAGTGCCAATCATTAGGATCTATGTCGTCAGTGACTAGGCCAAACTCTCGATCAGCTATTTCCCACTGAGCTTCAGCTTCTTGTCGACGCGGATCACCCTGGAGTAAATAAAAACGATCATACACCTGGCGGCGGATCGCTGTCTCTCTCTTGGTTGGCTTGTATTTAGCGGGACCCTCCATTTTCGGGTCGAGTTTTCCCTGTTGATCCTGTAATTCTGACCGCTTCTTATCAAGATTCGTGTCTTTGGAGTCTTTTGCCATGCTTTAACTAAACTTTATCTGCGTTAATATCACAATAGTCTAGTACCCAGTGATAGCCGAACGCGGTTTATAGGCATGTCGCTTACGTGAGCGGCCGTCTTCCCTGTCGGCAGCCCTCATAGTTGGCGGCGAAGCCACTTCTAGGATGGTAGCCATGGCATCTATTAGGTCATCGTGACGCCCGGTCGGGAATTGAACCAGCTCTAGCTCATACTCCTCGATCTGAGGGCACTCCTGTATGTGATAAATGTGCCCGTACTCGTAAAAAGGCGCCAAACCGCGGATGCGTTCTTCCTTATTTGTCGCCCGAGACTTAATTTCTTGGATCGGCAACCAGGTCCCACGCCGTTTTTGCTCATTAGCCAGTTCGTAGGAGAGGCTTTTAGTACCAATCGTCTCTAAAATGATCTTCATATTCTTAATATCGGCGAACTTACGGTCGGTATAGATGTCAAATATCTTATTAATCAGCTCCGAGTAGGACATTTTCTGCCTAACAATGTGCCTAACGTAGAG